>Ga0208789_1000021_pt1 | contig 353668 bp, 403 predicted proteins | sample Methanotroph_Enr_FD_187368 | JGI IMG/M metagenome (GOLD analysis project Ga0208789, IMG submission 187368) | Enriched soil microbial communities from Old Woman Creek wetland in Ohio, USA - Methanotroph_Enrichment_5 (SPAdes) (version 2) | ecosystem: Environmental > Terrestrial > Soil > Wetlands... | reverse complement strand
GAACCTACCTGGCCAAGGTAGAGTGCACTCTCATGACCTATGGTCAGGACCAGAGGCACCGTAGCAATCGTCGTAGCCAACCGGTTCTAACCGGCAACTTCTTGCTTTCTCCCATGCTCACAAAGCTTGGGTTGGGAGCAGAAGCGAAGCATGTCATGCGACTCCTTCGAGCTCTTGAGGGTCTTGTACCCGATTCGCTCCTAGTGGTCCTGGCTCCTTACGGTGCCACCATTCGCTACATGAAGCGAGGTTCGCTCAACGCTCTGATCCACGAATCGGGCAAGCGACTCTGCTTCTGCGCACAGGGGGAGATCTATGAACTCATGCGTCAGCTTCGACTCCAACTCGAGGCGAAGCCCAAGTGGGGAGCTTTCCTACCGCTGGTTGAGCCACCCTGTATGAACGGACCTTGCGCCGAACCTGGTCGCTACTGTGGTCGGGATATGACGAGGAAGGACGACTACTTCCCGCCACGATCTGTCTAGTATCGATTGTCTGGTTGGTGTGACTCGCGTAAGCGAGTCACACCCTAGACATCTTTTTATATATCAGTGTTATAATATAAACAGGTCGAACTTTATTATCTAAAGAAAGGGGGACAGTATGTCAAAAACATTTTTGATGGTTATTGGTGTACTAGTTGCTCTCATGGGTCTCTGGGGTCTAGGTGTTTACCTGGGCTGGTTGCCAGTAGTTGCTGGTGTAGCAGATCCATGGTGGCATGCAGCGCTCAAAGTAGTTTTGGGTGTCGCTGCAGTATATGTCTCATACACAGATAAGTAAGTAACTCAGTTTTTATAAGAAAGAGGCCATCTGGCCTCTTTTTCTGTGTTAAAATGGTCCCATGCGTGACGATAAATGGCTATTTCAGCAGCTCGACGACGTCTGGGAAACATTTTTTTCGGATATGACCCAAGACAATGATGTTCGAATTGTTTGGGGACGAAGAGCTCGTCAAAGACTGGGTAGCATATCCCGTGATACAAGTAATGTTGCGGGGACATTGATTACGATTAACTCACTTTTTAAAGATGAAAATATTCCAGACTTTGTGGTACAGGCAACCATAGCTCATGAGCTGGCCCACTATGCCCATGGTTTTCATTCGCCACTTGAACGAAAATTCGAAAAGCCGCATGAGGGTGGCATAGTCCACAAGGAGCTGGACAACCGCGGCGCGAAGAAGCTTGAGCAAATGTCAAAAAGGTGGCTAAAGGAACATTGGCGAGAGTATCTGGAGAAACACCTACCTCGCAAGGCGCCCCAAAAGCGGAAACGGCGTATAATTATAAAATGGATATAGTAGATAGATTAAATGACGGTGGCGTAGGGCTACTACCCACAGATACTATATATGGACTGTCTTGTTTTGCTTTTGACGGAAAAGCAGTGGAGCGGGTATACGATATCAAGGGTCGTGATCGCAAGATTCCTGTAATTGTACTCATTTCAGATATTTCCGACCTGAAATCTTTTCGGATAGCTCTAGATACGGATACGGAAAAGTTGCTAAGTGAGAATCGGCCAGGGAAAATATCTTTTATATTACCCATTGAGAAAGGTTTTGAATATTTGACGAGAGGTAGCCAGGGACTTGCCTTTCGTCTTCCAGATGATGATAAATTACGCTCACTTATCCGCAAGACCGGCCCACTAGTTTCTACGAGCGCTAATCCCAGCGGTGGAAAACCTGCCACAAATGCAAAAGAAGCTAGGGGGTATTTTGGCAATAAACTTGACTTCTATCAGGATGCTGGGGAGCTAATATCATTGCCCTCTACTCTTGTTGATCTGACGGGTAAGTTCGCAGTAGTTATAAGACAGGGCGAAACGCCCTTTATGGTTAGAAATATCTAAAATCGAAATATATAACCGCAAAATATGGTTGCGGTTTTGGGAATATTGAGGTATCCTGTAGGTCCTGCAGCAGTCAGGAATGCCGTCGTGTCATATATCAGAGAAGGAGGGAAGCAGTTGCCTGCAGTAGAAGTAGTTGTGCCCATGAGGGCGCAGCATCTCACTAGGGTCAACTCCGTGGTTCTTTCACCAGAAGAGGCTACCGTTGCGCGTTCGTCTATCGATGGTCTGGTCGCGAGTTTCGTTACCAGCGCCAACGAAGAAGGGGCTCTGCGGAGCTTCTTCAGGGGTTTCGCGGTCGTCTCGGATGAGTGGCCTGCTGAACTTCGTGTGACGGAGCTCCACAAGCTGAAGCGCGTCTTCAGAACAGAGGCCGAGCTGAGCGTACTGGACACGTCCATGTTGGACCCCGGTATCTTCAGTCAGGGAGCCAAGTTGGCCCTGAAGATGCTTGCTGGTCACGGGAGTATCGGGAAGCACACCTGGTTCCCGCCCGATCTCGATGAGCAACTCGCGCTCACTCTCTGGTAACAACGGATGACGACGGACTGGCTCCTCGGGGTACGCCCCGTGGAGCCGTTCGCTTTTTGGAAAATGAAATCGATGAATAAAACAGAAATATTTGAACAAGTCTATGACCTTGTACGACAAATTCCGAAGGGTAAAGTAGCTAGCTACGGAGATGTCGCCAGGGTACTTGGTATAAATCCAAGATATGTGGGGTATATCCTCCACCATAATCCATATCCCGGTGATGTGCCATGCCACCGAATCTTAAACTCACAAGGGAGAGTAGCCAAAACATTCGCCTTTGGCGGCGGTGATGCACAGCAGAAGCTACTCGAGACAGAAAGCATCCAGTTTACTTCGGGAAAAGCCAACCTGACTATTTTTCGTCACCATTTTTAGTCCTGTCAAAAGGCAGTATAATAGATATATAAATAAGGAGGCACTATGAAAGTAAGCAAAGGTCGTGGAATCCAATTTTTCAAACACCCCGTATTTATGGTACCTGGTAAGTTTGTAGTAACTACCTTTAACAAAGGCAAAAATACGATTACTAGCTTTGTAAAAAAGGAGAACAAAAAATGAAAGGTTTTCTAAGCTTCATTCGGGAACAAGGGGTTATGGGCCTGGCAGTTGGCTTTATCCTTGGTGGAGCTGTCTCAAAGGTGGTTACAGCCCTTATTACTGACATTATCGATCCAATCCTTGGTGTCTTACTGGGTATGGCGAGCGGCATGGCCTCGGCCAGCTTCTCCATTCATAATGTTCGATTTTTATACGGCGACTTTCTCTCAGTCCTTATAGACTTTACAGTTGTTGCACTAGTTGTATACTTTGGAGTGAAGTGGCTAAAATTGGATAAATTAGATAAGAAGAAAGAATAATGGCAAAAGATAAAAAAATCTTAACTTTGACTGTAATCCATGACGGTGAGAAAATTTTACTCGGCATGAAGAAAAGGGGCTATGCGGCAGGGCGATGGAACGGTTTTGGGGGAAAGTTAAATCCTGGTGAAACTGTAGAAGAAGGAATGCTTAGAGAGCTAAACGAAGAATCTGGGCTTACTGCCGTAAAACACGAAAAAATAGGCGTATTAACTTTTGAAAGTGAAATAGAAGACTATATTTCAGAAGTACATTTATACCAAATCCATGAATATATGGGCGAACTAATAGAGACAGAAGAAATGAGGCCTGAGTGGTTTAGCTTTGAAAGCATCCCATATGATGAAATGTGGCCAGATGACATTGTTTGGCTACCACTTGTTCTTGCCGGTCAAAAAGTTGCTGGAAATATTTACTTCAAAGATAGTAATACTATAAAAAGTCATACTATTCGACCGGTTGAGTCGTTCTAAAAAGGAGATATTATGAGCGAGGAGAGACATTTTTCCGAGGAAGAAGCCAAGCGAATTGGTGAGGGGCTGGGCGTAGATTGGTCACGCTGGGATGTGGAGCAATTTCGCATGGGTATGGACGTAGAGCTAGAACATGGCACCAGAGATATGCGAACCAATGTAACTGATGATGACCCTGTGCTTACGGCCAAAATCGCACTTGCGCACCTAAACGAATTTCCAGATTACTACACAAGGTTAGAAGAGATGGAGCAAGAGGCCGAGAAATATTGGGAGGGCCAGTAGTGTTACAAGCACTTCTCTTTGGTCTTGCTAGCGGATTCTCGCTACTTGTAGGCGCCCTTACTGGTAGCAGGTTTAATCTTAAGCAGAAAACCATCGCTGGTTTTATGGCCTTTGGTTCAGGTGTCCTCATCTGTGCCCTTACCTTTGGTCTGATGGAAGAGGCCTTTGGCCATGGTGGGTTTGATGCCGTAATTATTGGCTTTTTGCTAGGCGGTATCACCTTTATCGCGGGCGACTACCTCGTTCATAAAAGAGGCGGTCGTAAACATCGTCGTAGACAGCTATATACCACTGACAAAAATGCCAATGGTAAGGCCATTACTATGGGGGCAATGCTGGATGGCATCCCAGAATCTGTAGCGCTAGGGATTGCACTTTTCAATGGGCAGGGGAGAGGCGTCCTGATGCTTACCGCTATCATACTTTCCAACTTTCCGGAGGGTATCTCCTCTATCAGCGGACTTAGAAAAGAGGGTTTTTCGAAAAAGAAAATATTCGGTATTTGGGCCCTGGTAGCCGTGATTACAACAGCTGTTACATTGGCGAGCTTTGTCTTTTTGCATGACATCGGCCTCAATAATATAGGCATTATAGAAGCTTTTGCTGCTGGGGCAATATTGGCTATGCTCGCCGATACTATGATGCCCGAGGCATTTGAAGATGGTGGATTTACTATTGGTATGCTGACTGTACTTGGGTTCCTAACAGCATTTATAATATCGAGATTTTAGGAGGTTATATGAAAGCGTTTGTTCCGGAATATATAGTTTTACCAGATCGAAAAATGCTTGTAGTCAGATCTGTGGGAGACCCAAACGAGGTTGGTGAAAGCGTCTTTGGTGCACTATATGGCACCGCCTATGGTACCAAGTTCAAGACTTACAAACCAAAGGGTATCAAGCTAGAGCTTGGCAAACTGGCGGCTATGTGGCCAGACGCACACCTGAAACCAAAGGATCAGTGGACGGGTATCTGGGGTATTCCGGTGCCGGATTTTGTCACCGAGAAAGATTTGGTTCAGAAGGATGAAAATAACCCCGCTAAGTTAGAAATCTGGCCCGGTGGCAAATATGCTCAGATACTGCATCTGGGTAGCTATGCTGAGGAAGGGCCAACTATCAAGATATTACATGACTTTATCGAGGCAGGGGGCGTACTCATGAAAGATGTCATCGGGATGCACGAAGAGGAATATCTGACAAAACCAGACTCAAAAGTAGTAAAAACTATTATCAGATATCGTGTTGGTGTATAATTTTTTCAATGAGGAATCGTAATGGAGGGAAATTAATGAAGAAAATTTTTTGGTCTGTACCTGCGGTACTGGCTGTTTTAGCCTTTGCCAGTGTTACTTTTGCACGGGCCGTTCAGACAGAAGATAAAATCGCAAATTGTCAGGTGATTACTACAAACGTAGACAAGCGAATTACAAATTTTGAGAATCAGAAGACAAAACACGTCGCCCAGTACAAGAAAACGCAAAACAAGGTAGTGGCGCTCGTTGATAAGCTTGAGGACGAGGGTTATGATGTGGCAGAGCTAAGAGTAAGTCTCGTAACCTATGAGCAGCTAACCAATAAGTTTGGTACAGATTATGATACGTACATCACGGATTTACGGGGTACCAAAGAGTATACCTGTGGCAGAAGCTCGGGTGAGTTTAAGGCTAAGCTGGCTATCGCTAGAGAACAGCTCAAGCTAGTGCATGATGACGCTGTGGCAATTCGAAACTATTGGGCGCAGACTTTGAAGCCAGCTATAGTGGCTTTGAAGGCGCCAGTCGTAACAACTACCCCAGACAGTACGGTAGAAGGAGGGTCAAACTAATGGCAACTGAAGCAAAAACACCAATTCACAAACACGCGCATCCTGCCTACTCTTGGCTAGCCCTTTTGGTCTCGGTACTCGTCATCCTGGCTGTGGCGGGCTGGTACTATATAACCGTTTCAGACAGTTACAACGATGACCTGGTGTACACCGTGAAGGAAATGACCATCCCTACCAAGGGGACTTCGGCTACAAATACTAGTCGTACTGATGTAAACGCAGCAGTTACAGATATAGACGCAGAGGTAAATGGCGTTTCTGATACAGATTTTTCTGACACTCAGCTTGACAATACTATCTTGGGTATTCAATAATTGACAAAGTGAGCGGAGCCCAGCACCTTTTGCACATGTGTTTGGGTAAGTTAGCGGTTATTCTCGGTTGACGGATAAATATTAGTAAAAATAAATCGCATTCTTTCTGCAAAACACCCGTTGGGTGATGTACGAAAGGTGCTGGGGAGGGAAAATGGCAAAGAAAAAAGCACAGAAATCCGGGTTAAATAAGGAAGTAAATCACATCTGGGGTTGGGTAGTACTCGCTCTTGGTGCATTGACAATCTTCGCAGTAGCCGGATACTATTATCTGACGTTTCAGGTACTCTAAGCCTTTATCTATATAAAAGTGTTGACATATGCTTCGGATTAGTGTATAATCTGGAGCATATTGTATTTCTATATACACGCACCGCGGAGTAATCCGCTACAACTCACGTTCAAGTAGTTTAAGCGGCAATAAGGCCGCTAACTGGGTCTCGCGAAAGCGAGTGAAGGGACGGGCAGCCACGATGAGGACGAAGGACCGCTAGATGTTCCCCAACGGGAACGGCATTTATTCTGAGATGACAACGTTCATCGGCACGCGCACCAACGGCCGCAACGCGGTCGCCGACAAGTCCGCATACCAGAATGCGAGAAGCGGCGCGAACAACACCGGCTACGGCGCCTGATCCCTGATCGCGCGCCGACCGACAAGTTCAAGCCCAGTAAGGGGGAGATTGCCAATGTGGAACAAGAAGTTCCCACCCGGGCGTCTCAGACGCCTCTGACACAGCATACCTCACATCGAACATAGCGGTCTCTGGCGAGGAGCAAGAGAGCCGCATGGGGTCGAGCGTTGGGCGTCGCACTACCGGTGCCGGCAATGAGGTCGGTCCCGAGGAATCACGAGTCAGTTGATTCGGTCAGTTTCGATGAATTACCACAAGAACGTGAGCAAGGGGCCAGTTGGCTGCACCAGGTACCGCATACGCGGACCAAGGTGTCGGGCCACTGGCCCCTTCTCTTTGTCTACTTGTTTTTAGTCATAGATGGCTTAAAATATAGCTATGGATACCAACACACTTATTATTGCAGTTATACTGGTTGCGGGTTTTGTGGCTCTATTTGTTTATCTCAAAATAAATGTAGTAGAGCGTGAAAAGCCAAAGGAAGACGACAAATCGTTACTGCTCTTGCAGCAACAGCTTGCTCAAGTTTCGGAGCAGTTAAGTAAGGGTATGATGGAGTCCAACCGCTCGGTTCAGGAGCAATTTCGAGCTAGCAGCAACATAATAAAAGATGTGACTGAAAAGCTTAGTAATCTAGAGAATACCAACAAACAAGTCCTGGGTATTGCCGATCAGCTCCAGGGTCTGGAAAATGTCCTCAAGAATCCTAAACAACGCGGTATCCTGGGCGAATACTATCTCGAAACACTACTAAAAAACATGTTTGGCCCCAAGGATTATCAGATGCAATACGCCTTCAAAAATGGCGATATTGTCGATGCAGTAGTATTTATCAAGGACAAGATATTACCAATTGATAGTAAGTTCTCACTCGAGAACTACAACAAGATTATTGCCGAGAAAGATGTGACCAAGAAGGAACAGCTGGAGAAGGTCTTCAAGCAAGATCTGAAGAACCGTATCGACGAAACAGCCAAATATATCAAACCCAAGGAAGGTACGATGGATTTTGCATTTATGTTCATCCCTTCAGAAGGTATCTATTACGATTTGCTTATCAATCAGGTGGGTGCTTTGAAGGTAAACACGAGAGATCTAATCGATTACGCATTTCGCGAAAAACGTGTGATTATAGTCTCTCCGACCAGCTTTGCTGCTTACCTGCAGACGGTGATGCAAGGTCTTCGGGCGCTAAAGATAGAAGAGTCTATCCATGAAATAGTTGGTAACGTAAACAAACTTTCGGCTCATCTCGGTGCCTACCAAACTCACATGATGAAGCTTGGCAACTCTCTTGGGACCACGGTGAACGCTTACAATACTGCCAGCAAAGAATTTACCAAGATCGACAAAGACGTTACCAAAATTACGGGTGATAGTATCGATGCGGAGCTACTACAGCTCGATAAACCTAGCAGTGACGAGTAGTCAATCCACCTTCGTCATTCCAGCGTAGGCTGGAATCTAGTCCTCGTCATTGCGAGATACGAAGCAATCTCTTACGTTTTTTTGCCACTTTCTCTTGAAAAAAAGTGGCGTAAAGTTCAAGAAAATCAAGTTCTCCTTCGTCAAAACCCTTCTCCGGTTGTACAATCCAGTCAAAGGGATTTTGACGATAGTCGTGCCTCACGCCGGCAGGTTGATTTTCGAGGAAAGGGAAAGCCCTGCTGTATTTTGCAAGTCGCGCAAGAGAGTTACTGTGATGAATTTTCGGGGAGAAGGAGGGATTGCTGAACTTCTTGTATTCAACTATACTTAAAACATGAATAAAAAATCATATGTTCGAGTGATGCTTATAGGTCTAGTTTTGTTTGTGCCCTTATTGGCTTTCTCTGTTTACTATCTAAATCCCAAGATGGGTACAGCGGCCATCACTACACTACTTGTTTCTATATTTTTCACGCTTACTTGCCTTGTGGCACTAGTCGGTTTCTTTTTACGCTCCAGACTAAGCAATAACGAGGTAGTCTTCGACGCTTTCAAGACCTCACTTCGTCAGGGAGTACTAGTCGGTCTGTATGCCCTTGGGATATTGGGCCTAGCTGCTATCAAGCTGCTTACTTGGTGGGACGCACTACTTTTGGCTTTGAGTTTGATATTGTTTGAGATATACTTTAAATCAAGCAAGGAGACAAAAATTTGAGTAGCTTTGTCTACATCATAATTGGTCTAGTCATTACCCTTGGCGCATATTTTTTAGTTACTTGGGGGCTGAGTTCACTGTACTTTCTAATTTCACATGAGAAGCTTGACCTTCTTCGTGTAATCAAGATTTCGGCTACGCTCGCCGGCGCGGCCCTAGTGAGTACCATCTTGGGAATGATTGCGTTTTCTTCGCTCCAAATCTATTTCTGCGCCATGGCGCTAGTGCTTATTAGCTTCGGAATTCATTTTTATTTACTTCACCGCGTTTGGAAATTTAACAATTTTGATGGAATTATCATAGCCACGACTCTGGCGATTATACTCAATCCAGCTTGGCTGCAAATCATAGGAATCATCTAATGGCAAATAACAAGATAACTACTATTTTACAAAGCTTTAAGGGGGAGATTGCTGCCGCAACCCCAAAGACTTTGGAGTCTATCCGTACCAAGTACCTCGGACGTAAAAGTGATTTAAACACAATTTTAAAATCTCTAGCCACGCTATCTGTGGAAGAGAGAAAAACTGTTGGTGCCGAGGCAAACAAGGCCAAAGTGGAGATGGAAAAGGCCTTTGCTGCTCGAGAGAAAGAGCTAAATCAGACCATTGATGCAGAAAAAATAGATATTACGGCACCGGGAGCAAAATACAAAGCCGGACACATCCATCCCATCAGCCAAGTACTGACCGAAATGGTGGATATATTTACTTCTCTTGGCTACGAAGTGGCTGATGGACCAGAGGTAGAAGACGACTGGCACAACTTTGAGGCGCTAAACATGGGCCCAGAGCACCCCGCTCGGGATATGCAAGACACGTTTTATCTAGAGGGAGGCAACTTGCCTCGTACGCATACCTCTTCGGTCCAGATTCGTTATATGGAAAAGCACAAACCGCCTATCAAGATTATTTCTATCGGCAAGGTTCATCGCAATGAGAACGAGGATGCTACTCATAGTTGGATTTTTCATCAGGTAGAGGGACTAGTGGTTGCAGAAGGGATTACTTTTGCTGATCTCAAGGGTACCCTAGATCTAGTGGCAAAGAAAATCCTTGGACCAGAGACCAAAACCCGTTTTCGTCCCAACTTCTTTCCATACACCGAGCCTAGTGCCGAGATGGATGCTAGCTGTCCACAATGCAAGGGCGCGGGTTGCCGAAGTTGTGGGGGTACGGGCTGGCTAGAGCTGCTCGGTAGTGGTATGGTCCATCCAGAGGTACTTCGTAAAATGGGCATAGACCCTACAAAATATAGCGGTTTTGCCTTTGGTTTTGGTGTGGAGCGTATCGCCATGATTCGCCATAACATACCAGATATACGTTATTTCTGGCACCCAGATGTAAGATTTTTGGAGCAATTCTAATGAAGTTATCCGTTAAATGGTTAAAAGAATATGTGGGGACCAAATTAAGCGCAGAGAAGATTGCTGACAAACTTACCATGGCTGGGCTGGAAGTCGATGAGATAGTTGGCGGTCACAGCTTCAGTGGTGTCGTGGTTGGACACGTGATTTCTGTAGAAAAGCATCCCAACGCATCTAGGCTAAATATAGCCACTGTAGACATAGGTGACGAAAAACTCCAGATTGTTTGTGGAGCAACTAACCTAAAAGCGGGTCAAAAAGTACCAGTTGCAATAGTTGGAGCTAAGCTGGGTGACTATGAAATATCCAAGGTTAGCCTACGTGGTGTAGACTCTCACGGTATGATTTGCAGTGAAAAAGAGCTGGGGCTAGGTGAGGATCACAGCGGTATCATGGTACTCGAAAAGAGTGAAAAAATCGGCGAGGTCTACATTAGTGACAAGGGTAGTGATACCGTCCTAGACGTCAAGGTCCTTGCCAATAGGCCGGACTGTATGAGTGTTTTTGGGCTCGCCAATGAGGTAGCAGTAGTCACGGGGTCGCAGCTGAAGCTACCGGGTATAAAGCTTACGGAAACTGGCAAACCGGTTGATTTCTCTATCAAAGTCGAGGATAACACCCTTTGTCCTCGCTATATGGCCAGGTTTGTAACAGATCTCACACTTACTGAGAGCCCAGCCTGGATGAAGGAGCGCTTGATTGCTTCTGGGGTTCGGCCGATTAGTCTGTTTGTAGACATCTCGAACTATGTAATGATGGAGTATGGCCAACCTTTGCACTTTTTTGACCTAGATAAGCTGACAGACAGGACTATCATAGTTCGTTCCGGGAAAGCTGGCGAAACTATGACGACCCTCGATGGTGTGAAACGCAAACTTACAAAAGATAATCTAGTTATTGCCGACAAGACCAGACCGATTGCCCTCGCTGGTGTGATGGGCGGGCTAGATACAGAAATTGACGAAAACACCAAAAACATTCTTATCGAAGCGGCGATATTTGAGAAATCTAGCATTCGCAAGACATCACGGGCGCTTGGCTTGCGGTCTGAAGCCGTGGCTAGATTTGAGAAGGGTATCGCACCGATGCTGCCAGAGGTAGCTATCAATCGTGCCGCAGAACTATTGCAAACACTTGGCCAGGGCAGCGTATCCAAGACAAAGATAGATGTCTACCCAAAACTTGTAGCTAATAAACCAATCAACCTAGATATCACGAAGATGAACGCATTTTTGGGTACGAAGATTAGTGAGAAAGAAACTGTAGATGTGCTTACCTCGCTTGGATTTGAGATCAAGGGCAAGGGCTCTGTCTACGCCGTTACGGCGCCCTTTTGGAGAGTGGATATAGCTGAAGATGTGGACTTGTACGAAGAGGCGATTCGTATAATTGGTTATGACAAGGTACCCGAGACTTTGCCGAAAAACATAGAGGTCGTGCCACAGATCAATCGCTATTACAAATGCGTTAGTAGAATAAGAAATAGGCTAGCTGCACTTGGTTTTGATGAGATCATGACATATTCGTTTATTGGTGCCGAGCAGCTGACTGCAATCGGTGCTGATGTAGGGGTAGCACCAGTAGTACAAAATCCACTGGTCAGTGACCAGCAACACTTGCGCACTACTCTAGTGCCACAGATGCTTCAAGCAGTGTGTGACAACCAGTTCCATGCTGAAACTCTAAAATTCTTTGAAATAGGTAAGTCTTTTGAGATTGTAGCGAAAGGTAAACTTCCCAAGGAAGCAGATTTGCTAGTACTCGGTCTTACTACTGATTTTTACGATGCCAAGGGTATAATCTATAACCTACTCGCCGGCTTTGGTATACATGATGGCGAAATAGTGGTCAAAGCTACCAGTGCGGAATATCTGAAAAGGGGAGTCGGCGCTGATCTGTTTGTTCAGGGCAAGAAGCTCGTTACCCTAGGAGAAATACGCGAGGAAGTACGTGGTAAATTTGATATCAAGAAATCAGTTATTCTTGCTAGTCTGAACATAGATATCTTGCAGGAGATCGTAGTGCCTGAAGTCAAATTTGAACAGTTTAGCCGTTTCCAGCAAGTCAGTCGCGATGTATCGGCCGTATTTGGTAGTGAGGTTACGGCTCAAGAAATTAAGCAAAAGCTAATTCGCTCCGATAAACTGGTCAAAAATGTAGAAATAGTAGATATATACCAGGGCAAAGGGCTGGAGCCGAACGAACGCAGTATTACTATCAGATTTTATATTCAGAGTGATGAACGCACACTTACAGATATCGAAGTAGACGAAGTGATGAAAGTCATCCATAATAAGGTTACTGAACTAGGGGGAAAAATAAGGGGTGGTAGCAAAGCGTAAAAATGTAGACGGAATAGTTGCTCCGTCGTCTACTGTCATTCCAGCGAAGGCTGGAATCCAGGATAAAAATAAAGAAATGGCAGAGCCACTCTTGTCTATTATCGAGCCCGAAGTAACAAAGAAAAAGACTAAGAAGGTAAAAGACCCCAAGCTTGCACAAGAAATCCAAGAGACCGAGGCGAAGCTGTCTCTTTTTCGACGTCACCATAGAAAAATAATGGCGGTAGCTGGCTTTCTCTCGGCGTTGCTCTTGCTTACAGGTATTATTGGCGGCGGTGTATACGCGCAGCAAGCCATGTACGAAAACAAGATTTTTCCGGGCGTGATGGTTTGGGGTATCGATGTTGGTGGCAAAAGTGTGTCCGAGGTACAGCAACTGGTTGCCGATAAAGTAAAATCTTATCAAGTTACCATCAAGGGGCCTGACCAAGATTATACCGCTACAGCCACGGATCTGGGTGTGGTATATGATTCTGAGTCTATGGCTCTGGGCGCCTACTCTAGGGGCAGAGCCAGCTCTTCAGCGGAAAATTATCTTACGCGTGCCAGATTACTCTCGACCAAGATTTCTTGGGAGCCATGGCAGAAGTTGATCAGGGCGGACGATCTGGCTATCTCTCCAAGTTATGTTGTTGATGAGACAAAATTTAATGCATATCTGACAAAGATAGCTGACAACATCAAGATTGCTGCCCAAGATTCCCAGGTCAATGTATCGGCCGGTCAGGTACAGCTAAAGCCCGCCATATATGGTCGTGAAGTAAAGATAGAAGAACTCAAGAACCAGGTAAAGAGTCTTATTGCCGGCTTCGAAAGTGAAGAAGTGGCTGTAGAAACGATTTCAGTAAAACCAGCCATTATCGATAATGCCGCCCAGGAAGTAATGGTACAAGCACAGAGTGTTATGAAACGACCAGTAGTCCTGACATATAACGGAGTTGAATATAGGCCGAATCAGGAGACTGTTGCTTCTTGGATTTCTTTTGTGAAAAACACTGGAGATGCGAAATACACGCTTGTGGTAGACCCAGCCAAGATGAAGAGCTATTTTGACTTTTTGGGTACTAAAATCAATGTTTATCCAGTCAACAGAAAAGTTCGGGTAGAAAATGGGGTTAAAGAAACAGAGATAAGCCCCGGAACTAGTGGCACATTGGTTGACACCGCGCAGCTCGGCAAATCGATAGCCGAGAAGTTGCCAGCGCAGGCTTCAGTGTTGATTGCTATACCGACTTACGTGGCGAATTTCAAAACTGACTATGAGCGAGTAGTTATAGCCGACTGGGATAAATATATCGATATCAATATAAGTACGCAGACTATGACCGCTTGTGAAAAGGGTGGTGTAAATTGTCACGAGTGGAAGGTAACCACAGGGAATGATAGTCACTCTACTCCAACGGGCACTTTTCTAGTTTTAGGCCGAAATGCAAACTTTTATATGACTGGTGGTACACCAGGAATTGACTACTATAAAGTATGGGTGGATCATGCCACTTGGTTTACCAGTGCTGGTCACGCGATACACGACGCTCACTGGCGCAACGGTTCATTTGGTGGACAGGACTATCACTGGAATGGTTCACACGGGTGCGTAAATAGCCCTGATGATGCCGCCACTTTTATCTACAATTGGGCCCCGGTAGGGACTCCAGTCATCATTCATTACTAACCCTCGTCATTCCAGCCTACGCTGGAATGACAGAATAATTGTAAAAAGGTGTTGCTTTTGTGCTTGGAAAAGCACATAATTTAAGTACAAAAAATCATAAAGGGAGGGTTTAGGATTAAGAGGCCAAAACTCCAAAAAATAAACCAAATTTGTCAGAACGCATTTGGCAAGTGTTCTAGATTATTTGGCTTGGCCGCGGTCAAAACTCTTACCTTTATTATCGATAATTCTAAACTATGGCGTTACGAACTGACTTACAAGCTACATCTCAAAGTAAGGAAGTTTCATGATGTACTCGTAGTGAAAAGTCCAGTTTATAAAAAAGTAACCGAAAATCCTGCTGCTAGACCAGTTAAAAATGCCACGGTTTCTGCTTTTTTTGTCTCGTTATTTATCTTTCTAACGGTTCAATACATTTTGCCACAGTTTAACCTTTTTACACCCACTAAGGTTCAGGCAGGATCTGATACCGTCCAGTGGACCACAAATGGGGACCTGGCTTATAACAAGGCTGGGAAAGAAAAGAGTGCAGATGCCACTTTGTGCGCCGGCACGACTCGTTCTTCTTCTATCTCTCTAGCCGGGACTGCTTACACTGATGCCACTTGTGCAGCCGCCGCGGCAGATTCCGGTGCCTCTCTGGCCTCAAGCATCTCTGTTGATAAAAGGACAATTAGTGGTAGTTATGGATACGGTGTTGCTTCTAACCTGGTGACAAATAAGATGTATGTTACTAACGGCCTACAGAGCGGTAACGGAGCGGTCGCTGTACGTGACATTACAAACAATGAGACCTTAATCAGGACTATTTCAGTCGGTAATTTGCCTATGAGCGTGGCAGTAAATTCCGTAACCAATCGCATTTATGTTATTAATGCAGATGGTGTTTCCGTCCTTGATGGTGCGAATAATGACGCTGTACTTCGCACAATTACCGTCGGAACGTCTCCCAAATCTGTAGCGGTTAACACGGTTACTAACAGAATATACGTGACGAATAATGGTGGTGGGACAGTATCTGTTTTAGATGGAAACAGCAATGATGCAGTAGTGAGAACAATCACGGTAGGTTCTGCCCCATGGGGAGTAGCGGTCAACACCGCTACTAATCGGATTTACGTCGCAAATTACAGTACTAGTACTATCTCGGTGCTTGATGGTGCAAATAATGATGCAGTTCTGCGTACCATAAACGTGGGTACTAATCCTACAAATGTGGCAGTTAATGCCACTACTAATCTCATTTACGTTGCGAAACCATTTGATCCTTCAGTGAAGGTGCTCAACGGGGCAAACAGTGACGCGGTACTTAGAACTATTACAGGATGGAATGTTGGTCAAGGGCCAACTTCATTAACAGTAAATGAGGTTAAAAATTATCTCTATGTTGATTCTAGGGGCGGTTTTAAAATTATGAACGAGGCGAACTCTGATGCTATCGTCGCAACATATTCGGGGGTAACAACCGGTGATGGATACTTGGTGGAATACAACTCGACAGCTGACAGAATATATCTAACCGATACCGTAAATGGGTTCCAAGTCTTGGATGGCAAAAATAATATACTCTCCGGTACTACCACAGTGGGAACTTCACCAAATATGGTGGCCGTTAATCCAACCACAAACCGAATATATGTGTCAAATTATACGAGCAGCACTGTTTCGGTGTTGGACGGAAATAATGGGGACACTGTTTTAAGGACTATTAGCGTTGGTGCAAATGCTAGAGGAATCGCAGTTAACTCTGTTACTAATCGGATCTATGTTGCAGTTGGGATTAGTGGAGTTAAGGTTTTGGATGGTAATAATAGTGATGTTGTTTTAAGGTCGTTGTCGGTCAGTGGAACAGTTGCTCAAGGGGTGGCAGTTAATGAGGTAACGAATAAAATATACGTGACTGAAACTGGTTTTGGCCGTTTGAATGTTTTCGATGGTGCTAATAGTGACGCATATATTACAAACATTGGCTTAACTAGTCTGGGTATAGGTGTTGCCGTAAACAGTGTAACAAATAAAATATATGCCACTTCAGGTTCGGGAAATTCCACCTATGTGATAGATGGCAGCAATGATACTTTATTGAGAACAATTACGGTTGGGAATGCACCTCAGGGTGTGGCAATAAACACTTCCACAAATAGAATCTATGTCGCCAACAATACTGACGGTACAGTGTCTGTACTGAACGGTGCTAATAGTGATGCAGTTTTGCAAACCGTTGCGGGTGTAACTGGGGCAAAATTTGTTGGTGTTAACTCTTCAACTAACAAGATATATGTAAGTAATTATAACAGCCCAAGCAATGTATATGTTTATAAAGAAGTCGGTGTCACTGCCTCCTTGATAGCTAATATCGTGACTGACGCCTATTCGAGCGGAGTGGCTGTCAATGCTACTACGAATAAAATTTACGTTGCAAACGGCGGAACTTCAGGAACAGGTTCAACTGTTTCGGTGATTAACAAAGTAGCGTTTTCTTCGTCTGGCACCATCTCTGGGCTCAAGATGGCGGCGGGAGCTAATCAAAAAATAAATTGGTCTTCTCTGGCCTGGACGGCCACGACGCCGGCGAATACTTCAGTGAAATTTAATATTAGGACCAGTGACGATAATTCAAGCTGGTCATCTTGGAGTGCCGATTTAACAAATTCCGCAGGCTCTTCAATTACAGCTTCGGCATCGCGTTATATAGATGTTCAAGCAACTTTAGCGACAACAGACGGGCTATATACTCCAACCCTAAGCGATGTCACCCTTTCCTATGACACTATAGAAGCACCGGTGAACGCTAATACTACAATTTATCGTTCCGATGGGACTACAAAACTGAAAGATTACACGGGGGCAGACGTCAATGCTGGTGTTTCACCAACTGGTGGGGCTTGGACTAATGAATCGTCAGCAAAGATTACGACAACCGGACTTACCTGTACTGGTTGCGGCACATTTACTGGTCCTTATATAGAAGTTGAAGCAAAACCGGTTGGTTCAGCGTTTACTGGTACAACCAATCTTTATACAGGAGCCGTAGATGGTGGTAACGCCTCTACTACTACTCTGACAAATCTCACGGCTGGTACTGGTTATCATCTTCAGGTACGCGCCCATGATGCTCAAGGCAGAGTCTCTGGCTGGACTAGTTATGGTACTAACGCCGAAAGTGATGCGGATATTACAGTAGAACAAACAGCACCAACTGGTACTGTTACAATTAATTCTAGCGCACAATATGCTGGTTCTACCAGTGTAACTCTAACCAATTCCGCTACAGATAGTGGTGGTTCTAATCTTGCGCAGATGCAATTCTCAAATGACGGCACTACCTGGTCTGGCTGGGAGACCTACAATGCTAGCAAGGCTTGGACCCTAACTTCGGGTGACGGTGCTAAAACCGTCTATGCTCAATACAAAGACTGGGCGGGGAATGTAAGTGGTTGGGTACAAGACAATAACGCTGATTTTAATGCAGGGCTTACAAAGACAAACACGAATATCGCAAATGGGTCGATCCAAATATCACCACCACCAGTTGATCCTTATGCTGCTGACTATGTAAATGGTAGAGCTGGTACAGCCATGGAAGGGAAACAAGTATACAAGGCAGATAGTACTGCGGCTGCTTGGGGTCCCGCCTCTTCATGTACTGGTCCTCAGTGTTCGACGGGTTTAGATACTATAAATGCCTGGGAATATGCTTTAGTTTCGGATAGTTCGGTGGATTTTTCTTCTTATCCGGCCCAAAATGCCTGTAAAGCTATAGGCGGCCGACTACCTTACGAGCAAGAACTATTAGAGTTGTATGCGGGACAAGCTACATATGGAGGTTTTGTTGCGGGTACATATTGGAGTGCAATAGAAGCAGATAGTACTAGAACGTGGGGTAATTATTTTGCTGACGGTAGCTGGACACTAAATGGGAAAACTGGCTCTATCAGGTTCCGTTGTGTTCGTGCTACGCCCCCTTCAAATAATTATCTTGATTCAGCTACATTTGAATCAAGTATAAAAAATTTCACTTCTTCTGCACTGAACATACATAAAGTCACGTTTACCACTAGCGTCCCTTCTGGTACAACCATTACCGTTACTACACGTGCTGGTAATACTGCCACCCCTGATGGTACATGGACCACATATCAAACCCTCACCTCTGGGGCAACAATCCCGAGTAACTCCGTTCTAAATGGTAAGCAATATTTACAGTATAAAGTAGAAATGACCGGCGGAACCAATACTCCCACCTTCTCTGATATTATTTTTGAATCTTCTGCCACGGCTAACATCACTCTAGACACTGTTCCGCCGGCAAATGTTGCTAATCTGAAAGCATATACTGATAGTGGTAAGGGGACAGAAATAACTAACGACACTTGGCACAATGTCGTGGCGCCATATTTTGAGTGGACAGCCAATGGTGACAGTGACCTGGCTGGCTACAAATATTGTTTCTCGACCAGTATTGCCTGTACCCCAGATACATACCCGACACCGACAAATACCACTAATCACTACGCAGTTTCACCTAATATGTCTGTCGAAGGGACACATTACTTTAGAGTAGTGGCGGTGGACAATGCGGGACAAGTATCTGTGGCACCGACCGCATTCACTTACAAACTAGATACATCTGTCCCAACTCCAGTGACTGGTCTTTCCGCTACCAAAACAGATATCAACAAGATTAGAGTTACCTGGAATCCATATACTGACCCAGCCTCCCCTGTAGAAAATTACAAGCTAGAACGTGTCAAAGATACAGGTAACCAATATCAGATAGGAGACAACTGGACTGCTGGTGACGCCTATGCAGTATTTACTCTTACTGATAATACCCCGTTTGATGATACACCGGGAGTAGTAGTTCAGGGGCAAACGGCCATAGATGCCTCTACTCAATATCAATATCGCATCAGCGTCAAAGACACTGCCAATAGTGGCTACTCTAGCTATCAAGTAACCAAGGTCTATGGTATGACTGATGACTTGAGATCTCCAGATCCTGTTTCTGTCGTTGGTTCCGCTGCCTGTGATGGTACTCTAAATAATGTCCCATCTACTAGCATCCCAATGTGTTCTGACGTATCGAGAAAGGGCTTTGAGATTACAGTAGTTTGGTCCCCTGGATCTGACTCTGGTTCTGGTATAGCCGGATACAATGTATATCGCTCTTCTACAGGAGTGTTAAGTAGCTATGAATTGGTTGGTACTACGTCAGACATAGTCAACTTTTATCATGACAATGACACAACCAATATAGATGATGCCAAAAAACTAAACGATTTCACCACTTACTATTATCGTATCACTGCTTTTGATGCATCATCCCATGCCAATGAATCTGACATTCTCGCGATTAGTAATCCTACAATCAATGCTACCAGTGCCTCTACACCAGATGTGACTGCGCCGGGTTGGTTTGATGGGAGTGGTAATGCGACTACCAATGCCAACTTGGTAGCTACACCAATGGGTATCGATCCTAATCCACCAATCTCATTGCCAGAAGATCCTGTTACGGTACCTCAAGATCCAATCTATCATCAACGTATTCATCTGACTTGGGACGGGGCCACTGACTATAAAGCTAGAAGTAAAGACATTGTTCCTGGCACTATTACCTACACAATTTATCAATCCCTAACTTCTGGCGGTACCTACTCTCAAATCGCTACAACAACTTCTTTAGAATATGACGTAGACCAACTGCAAGAGTTTACTAATTATTTTTACAAAGTTACGGCTAAGGATGCCTCTGCTGATCACAACACATCTGGACAATCTGACTATGGTACTGCCATGACAGCTAGTAACTCGGTACCAGTAGTACCAACCAATGTTACTGTGACTACCAAGAAGGGGAATCCGACAGATACCACTGTTGGTGATCAGGCTACCATTACATACAAGGGTTCGTATGCCAAGAATTGTCTTAATGGTATTCGCTGTATTACCAAATATGAGGTTTACAGAGCCACGAGCAACTGGACTAATTCAGTCCTGGTGAATGAAAATTACGTAAACAACCTTCATGACGACAGAGATACTACTTATACTTTTGTAGATAATGGGCTCGAGAATGCCACCACTTATTATTACAAAGTTAGGGCCCTGGATAATACTCCAGCAAATCCAGACGGCGGTCCATTTGTCTCTGGTCTATCTGGTATTTCGGTAGGTACGATTGGTGCAGGTTGGGACACGACTCCAGATGTGAATGCGCCGACGATTCCGGCGGGCGGTTTAGATGTTCGTGTTCGCGATACTCATCCAAATGAGGTAGAGCTGCGCAATATTGTTACTTGGAAAGTCCTAACATCTGCTACGGTACCAAGACGTAATGGTAATCCTGACTTTGCAAAATATATAGTGAGACGAGAAACTCGCAATCCAGATACCGATGCCCTGATTTCTGATGACATCGTTAGTGAGATTTCGGATATGAGTCTAAACTACTATATGGATGTTATCCAGATAGCTTTTGCCGATCTCAAATATCGATATTATGTACAGATACAAGATAATGCGGGGACAGATTACAAATACTCGGGTACTCAAACTATTATCAATGCCTATTCAAACTTGTCAACAAATGAATATTCGACAGATTCGATAGTGCCGTCCAAATCAACCCCGAAGCTAGTAGGTACCGTGTCGGTGGATAATGTTGGGGTGGCAAGTGCTACGATTAGCTGGAACACCGACCAAGATAGTGACGCAGTGGTTGAATTCCGCGAGAAATATCTCAGAGATGGTAATGGTAACTTTACTACCAACCTGAATACAACGGGGTCATTTACTGTGATTGGTGCCAATACAAGTCCAGTCGAAAATAATACTACACAGGCGCACATAGTAAATCTGTTTGGTTTGAAACCAAATGTTACCTATGATTATCGGGTAGTTTCCAAGAATTATCTCGGTAACACACTGACAGTTACCGGCACTGACGTTCCCGCCCTCACCACCGCTGGTTTCAACATCACCCCAGGCTCTGTCACCACCACCACCAGTACGGCCGAAATCTCCTGGACCACTAATCTCGATGCAGCTTCTGCCTTTGTTGAGTATCAACTCCAGAAACAACCAGGAGATGAGGCCCAAGGTGGTACCGCCGGTGTCGAACCATCAGTCATTGAAACCAGCCCTCGTGATCATAGAGTAGTCATAAAGGGTCTTCGTTCCAATAGAACCTATACCTATAAGATAAAGTCTATCTCCAAAGATGGTTATCTCTCAGAATACCCAGCGGGATCATTCTCAAACTTCAAGACTCGTAACTTTGACTCAGCTCAATTCTCCCTAGCACCAGCATCTTCCAATGTGGCTGACCGTAACATCACTAGTACCACCGCTCAGATAGTCTGGCAGACAGCTACAGAGACTACCTCCTGGGTAGACTATGGTACTGCCTCTGGTATCTACGGTATCTCCAGTGGTGATGACAATATGGCCACTACTCATGTTGTAAATATAGAAGGTCTTGTCCCTGGTACCAAGTACTTCTATCACGTCCGAGTTAAAGACTCCAATGAAGTAGAATATACTTCTCAAGAGTACTCCTTCACCGCTGTCCTGAAACCAAAGATCAGTAATATGACCGTGAAGAATGTTACCCCATATGCGATCACTATTGCCTGGGATACCAACGTTGATACTGAAACTATCATCAACTGGGGTACTACCCCTAACTATGGTGAGAAGAGAGGTAAATCCGGAGTCTCTAAGGTCCACGAACTCACCATCGACAATCTCCTTGACAACCAAGAGTATCACTACCAAATCCTGGCTAAAGATGATGCCGGCAATGAAGTGGCTGATACTGACAAGATCGTGAGAACCCCACTAGATACAGAAGGACCCAAGATTACTAACGTCAAGATAGATGTCCTGCCTATGGGTGAATCAGATACTACTTCATCTGTCATTGTCTCCTGGACTACTAACAAACCAGCCAGTACCCTCGTTGAATACGATGAAGGTGTCATTGGCGGTACCTATGGCAAACGTTCTGTCGAAGACCTCTCTCTCAACAACTCCCACACCGTTATCATTAAAGGTCTTACCCCCGCCTCCTCCTACCACTACCGTCTCGTCTCTGCTGACAAACGTAACAACCGTACTGTCTCCCAAGACTATACCTTTGTCACTCCATCCAAAGAGAAGTCTATCCTCCAACTCATCCTCAAATCCCTAGAAGAAACCTTTGCTTGGACTCGTAACCTGAATCAGTTCTTTGGGAATATAGGGAAGAGGTTGACTGGAAAATAGCCTAGCGAGAAGCCACTTTTTTTGCTAAGATTATCACGTGGCATATGTAATCGTAATAACAAATCAAAAAGGTGGGGTGGGTAAGACTACAACCACTGTAAATTTGGCGGCCTATCTCGCCCGTATGGGACAAAAGGTGTTGCTATTAGATTTGGATCCACAGGGCAACGCTACTAGTGGTCTGGGGGTAGATAAAAATACTGTAAAGAGTAGCCTCTATGATGTGCTTGTGCGTGAAATACCGCTTCAAGAAGTACGCGTACACACAGAAATCAAGGGCTTAGACGTGGCTCCAGCGAGTGTAGTCCTTGCAGCCGCAGAGGTAGAGCTGGCTAGTCAAATTGCCCGTGAGCACCGTCTGAAATCGGCCATAGAGAAGGTGCGTCATGAATACGACTATATCCTAATTGATTGTCCGCCTTCTCTGGGCATTTTGACTATCAACGGACTTGTTGGCGCAGATAGCCTGCTTATACCTGTACAGACAGAGTTTTATGCCCTAGAGGGGCTTTCGCAGCTATTACATACCGTTCAGAGAGTCCGGCTAAATCTAAACCCCAAACTTGCTTTGCTGGGAGTAGCTCTGACTATGTATAATAAAAACACATTACTTTCGAGACAGGTAGAGCAAGAGGTCAAAAAACATTTTCCAAACAAGGTTTTTGACAGTATTATCCCGAGAAATGTTCGTTTAGCCGAAGCGCCCTCGTATGGGAAAACTATTATGCATTATGATAAATTTGGTAAGGGAGCAGCGGCTTATAAAAGCTTAGCTCGGGAGGTACACCTAAAATGCAATCAGTAAACAATAAATTTGGCTTAGGTAGGGGACTTGACTCGCTTATTCCAACTAGCGACAACGACGATTCAGCGAGAGAAGCGGGCGATACTGCACTCGACCCGGCTCTTATAGATCCCAATCCACATCAGCCAAGAACGAGCTTTGACGAGGCGCCACTAGCTGAGCTAGCGGCAAGTATTCGTGAATATGGTATTCTTCAGCCTCTCCTTGTTTCAAGAGCCGAAAAAGGACGCTACCAACTGATAGCAGGTGAGAGGAGACTAAGAGCAGCTAAGCTTGCTGGTCTTACTGAAGTGCCGGTAATATTTAGAACCTTGGATGAGCAACAGAAGCTAGAGCTCGCAATTATCGAGAATGTACAAAGAGAAAATCTGAACCCACTTGAGGCAGCGCTTTCTTATCGCCGTCTAATGGATGAGTTTAACCTAAGTCAAGAAGATGCAGCGAAGAAGGTTGGTAAAGCCAGATCCACAGTCGCTAACTCTTTACGTTTGCTGACATTGCCAGCAGAGATAAAACAGGGTCTTATAGAGGGTAAAATTACTGAAGGCCATGCACGCAGCATACTTGCCATTGAAGATAGGGCAGACCAGTTGAACTTTTATGGCAGTATCCTTTCCGAAGGGATGAATGTCCGCCAAGCCGAAAGTCATGTGCAGGAAAGTAGTCCTATGGCGCGCAAACACATAGATCCGAATGTCAAAGCCGCCGAGAAGAAACTTTCTGAGACTCTGGGTACAAAAGTAAGAATAAGACCAAAGCAAGTAGTCATAGAATATTATAGCCAGGAAGATTTAGACAGAATATTTGACACAATTACGAAAAGTAAATAAAAAGCTTCAAAAAAACTCCCCGTCTGGGGAGTTTTTAGTATTTTGCTTTTGAGATAAAGCCGATATCTGCTATCGGGAGTAAGCGAAGCCAAGCCCGGCCGATGATATAGTCTTTTGTAAGAGGTCCCCACTCTCTGGAGTCAGAGCTCGCGTTTGGTTCTCGGTTATCACCAAGAACAAAGAACTCACCACTGCTTAGTTTTACGTCCATATTACCTAGAGTCTTCACACCATCTTCTATATAGCTTTCAGTAAGTACAAAACCGCTTGGATACTTATCATTTACGATAGTAATTACACCATCGTGAATCTTTATAGTCTCTCCTGGTAATCCAATCACTCTTTTTATATAGCTTTTACAAGGTCCCTGAACAACAGTTTTAATTATTTGATTGTTCTTTACAAAGTTTGTACATTGTTCGTCAGGATGTCTGAAAACCACTACTTCTCCGCGTGCTGGAGCTCTCAAGTGGTAGCTAGCCTCGTCAATAAACAAATATTCGCCTTCATGAAAGTCTGGAAGCATGCTTGAGCCAAGAATGTAGAAGGGCTGGATAATAAAAAATCTAAAAAATATGACAAATACTGCCACTCCCGCAATAGTTTTGATAATTTCCCAGGCGACTCCGCCAGTTTCTGTTATTTTATCTGAAATATTTTTTTCGTCGCTCATCTACTATATTATTCTCTAAAAAGGCTTGGCTGTCTATAACTTTTTGTATATAATAATCTATGTTACTAAAGAGGCATAATGAAGAAAAAACTAAGTATAGCAGAAATAGAGAAAAGTGTAGATGCAGTTCCTATAGAAACAGCGCCTGCTGATATTACTCCCCTTAAATTTACGAAAAAAGACAAGAAAAAGGGCAAAAAACACCGAAAACGCAATATAATACTGGGTATTGTAGCGGTTCTACTGATCGTTCTTGGGTTTTTTGGTTACAAACTATATAAGTCTATGTCCAATATTTTCGGTGAAAATGCCCCAGGTCTTCTAAGTATGCTTTCAAACAAGCAGTTAAACGGCGAAAGTAGCGGTCGGGTCAATATACTTTTGCTTGGTATTGGTGACCCAGGACATGCTGGGGAGATGCTTAGTGATACCATCATGGTTCTTAGCTATGATGTTGCTTCCAAGCAGGTGGCGATGATTTCAGTTCCTAGGGACTTATATGTAAATATAAACACTTCTTGTGGTTCAAATAAGATAAATTATGCCCATGCTTGTGGTGAGCTTCAGAAGCTACCTGGTGGTGGACCAGCCGTAGCTGAACAGACAATTTCAAAGGTCCTTGATATTCCAATTCATTATTACGTTAGAGTAAACTTCACAGGTTTCAAAGAAGTTGTTGACGCTATTGGGGGCGTAGATATAAATGTAGAAGAAGATTTGTATGACTATCTTTATCCAACAGAAAAAGGTGGAGTCGAGACCTTATATATCAAGAAGGGCCTTCAACATATGGATGGCAAAACGGCTCTCAAGTATGCTCGTTCACGAGAGACTACCAGTGACTTTGACCGTGCCAGGCGTCAACAGCAGGTGCTGGTTGCCATAAAGACAAAGGTGATGTCTACCAATACCTTCCTAAATCCAGCCAAAATACTTTCACTCACTACAGCGCTAGGAAACAATATCAAAACTGATTTCGATCTTTCGTATGCCCAACATGCTATAGACCTATTCAAAAATGTAGACACGGCTGCCATAAAGAATCTTGTATTTGATAGCTCAGAAAAGGGTCTACTAACTGATGATTCTAGTGAGTACGCGGGTTATATACTAGTACCTAGGGCAGGGATGAATAATTTTAAGCAGCTACAAGCAGCGGCCAAGAATATTTTTGCAGATCAGACGGTAGCAACTGAGAATGCTAAAATTACTCTTCTAAATGGGACTACTACTACCGGTCTGGCGACCAGAGTAGCAGATACTATGAGAGGTCTTGATTTTAACATCATCTCTATAGCCTCAGCAGATTCTCAGAATTACTTGGTAACAAAGATAGTAGATGGCACAAACGGCGCGAAACCGGGTACCATCACCGCCTTAGAGAAGTTATTTAATGTAAAATCCGAGAAGGGGACTACGGCTACGGGAACCGACATAAAGGTTACTGTAGGAAAAGATTATAAAGAGTAAGATGAGTGATTTAGCAAAGAAATCTATCATTGCCACTGCACTCCTAGGAGTTATCTACGCCGCTGCTATTATTATGCCTAGCAGTTTTAGTTATATCACTGTTGCTATGATTCTTCTCGTCCTTTTAATTTGGAAATTCTACTTTAATGTAGCTTTTACACTTTCAGCGGCTTGGGAGAAGGCAAAATTCTTAATCATTCCTATGATTTTCAACGTTGGAGCGCTATATTTGACAACGCTTTTCTTCCAAACTTTTGCAAAGGTAATCATAGTAGTGCTTGTAACTCTTACTAATTACTTTTTGTGGGTAGCTCTGAGGAAGGTACATAACCTTTCGGATAGAGCCGCGATCCTACATCGAAATATCCTGATTGTGTTGTCTTTTGTGTCAGTATTCCTAGGTTCTGCCACTATCTTTAGGCTTTTTATACTATTTAGTACCTCCGAAAGTAGAATGTATTTTCAGATGTTACTGACAGTACTTATATTCATACTTTTCTACATAGTGTCATATTTCTTGACATGGGAGAATGCAGCTGACGAGGATCTGGTTAAGCTAAGGCCGTATAACATCGTAAACTCACTTTTAGGAGCAGAGATAGCTTGGGTTTCATCTATTTGGATAGTCAATTACCCTGTCATTTCCGTCGCTGAAAAGGCGAATCTTGGGGCTACTCCTTTGCCAGCAATACTTCTAACTATTGTTTTTTACTTTTTGTGGGGAATCATATTTCATAAGCTTGACCGCAGTTTGACTAGGAGGGTTCTAACTGAATATGTTCTCGTAACTTTTGTGTTCGTACTTGTACTCCTAGTTACAGCTAGGTGGTTGCCAATTTACTAGGAGGGGATATGGAGGAGCAAAACGTAAACATAAAGGTGAAAAAGCAAGCCAGTCTACCCATGGTGGCACTTTTCTTGTTTTTGATTTCTATCATAGGCGGGGTAATTGGAAGTTTTACTTACTTGGATTATCGTTCGGGTGGAACTACCCTATCCCAAGTTTTAAACTCAAAGATAAACGTAGAAGAAAGCTCAGCCGTCATAGATGCAACAAAAAAGGTAAATCCTGCCGTAGTAAGCATCACAGGTATTACGCAACAACTTAGCTTCTTTGGTGGTACTACCGAGTCCAAGAGTGCGGGAACAGGCTTTATCGTAAAGTCTGATGGACTTATTGTTACAAATAAACATGTGGTGAGTGATAGTACTACTAAATACACCGTATACACGAGTGATGGAAAATACTTTGATGCCGAGGTCAGGGCAGTGGATCCTGTATTTGATATCGCCATTATAAAGATAGACGCAAAGAATTTACCAGTGGTCGAGCTAGGGTCTACTGATAACCTTCAGCCTGGGCAAACTGCTATTGCTATAGGTAACGCTCTGGGGCAGTATCAAAATAGTGTTACTGTGGGGGTAATTAGTGCTATAGGTAGGGTGATACAAGCCGGGGACTCTACAGGTACAAGTACGGAAAACTTGGATAATGTGATACAAACGGATGCTGCCATCAACCCCGGTAACTCTGGAGGCCCCTTGCTAAACATTGCCGGTCAAGTGATTGGTGTAAACACAGCCGTTGATAGTACGGGACAATCAATTGGATTTGCAATACCTGTAGACCTTGTAAAGAGTGCCCTTAGTAGCTACGAAAGCAAGGGTAAGATTGTACGTCCAATGCTTGGTGTAAGATATATTTCTCTGAATAAAGATATTGCCTCTAGTAATAATTTACCAGTAAGTGAGGGTGCCCTCTTGTACTCGAGTACGGGCTCACCCTCAGTCGTCTCGGGAGGCCCAGCTGACAAGGCAGGACTCATGGATAAGGATATCATTACTAAAATTGGCGAAGACAAGATTACCCAAAGTCAAACGCTAGTCTCACTAGTTACAAAGCATAATGTGGGGGATAGTGTGAAGATAACTTATCTAAGAGATAATAAAGAATATACTACTACAGTAGTGCTTGCAGAATCTAAATAGTAAAGAAAAACTCGCCCTTTAGGCGAGTTTTTTGAGTGACTCTTCGCGATCTACCTCAATCAGCCTATCAATCATTTTATCGATATTTCCGTTCATAAAGTCGGGGAGGTTATTTACGGAAAACCCAATTCGGTGATCGGTTATTCTATCTTGGGGGAAGTTGTAAGTACGTATTTTCTCGGACCTATCGCCGGTGCCTATCTGACTTTTGCGCTCATCGCCACGTTTCTTTGCTTCTTCCTCTTGTTTTATTGCCAGCAGTCTAGAGCGTAATACTTTCATTGCCTTTTCACGGTTTTTAATCTGTGATTTCTCATCTTGGCACGAAACGACGAGCCCCGTAGGAAGGTGAGTGATACGTATCGCTGAATCAGTGGTATTTACACTTTGACCGCCTGGGCCTGATGATCTAAATACGTCAACCCTGATATCGGCTGGCAGTATCTCTACATCCACTTCTTCTGCCTCTGGTAATACTGCTACCGTGACAGTGGAGGTGTGAATTCTACCACCAGATTCTGTTTCTGGTACGCGCTGAACCCGATGAACACCACTTTCGTATTTTAGATGCCCATAAACATTTTTCCCGGACACCGAAAATGTAATTTCTTTGAAGCCACCGATTTCGTTTTCATGTGAATCGATTATTTCCAGCTTCATGCCGTGACGTTCAGCGTAGCGACTATACATACGAAAAAGTTCTGCAGCGAAAAGAGCAGATTCATCACCACCAGCGCCACCACGTATTTCAAAAATTACGTTTTTATCGTCGTTTTCGTCTTTTGGTAGTAGCTCCACCTCTATTTTCTTTGTCAAAAGTTCCTTTTGATGCTTTAAGCTGGCTACCTCTTCTTCGGTCATGGCTACTAGCTCGGGGTCATTTTCTACCATCAACATATTTTCGGCATCCGTAAGCTCGGTCTCGAGTTTATTGTAGCTTTCAAATAGATTGATGAGTGGCTCTATCGCCAAACGTTCTTTGCTATATTTCGCAACAGCAGTGGGATCATTAAGGATAGTCGGATCCATTAGTTTGGAGCCGAGTTCGTCATATTGTTTCTTTACTTGTTGATATTTTGCTTGAAAACTCATGATAAGCCCTTAGATACAATTATAGCGCTGAAAGTGTAGTACTAACAGCGCTATAATAGGTTTCGTTATTTATTTTCGACGAGTTCTTCGTTCAGCTCTTCAGCGATTTCGGTAATCTCTTCCTCTATCTCTGCAGGAGTTTCGTTTTCAACTTCTTTAGTAACGCGAGGTTTCTTGTCTTTTGTGTTTGCCTTTAGATTTGCAGCCGCTTCCATGCGCATACGGAATTTATCTACGCGACCAGCTGTATCTACAAGCTTCTGTTTACCGGTATAGAAAGGATGACAAGCAGAACAAATTTCTACGTTAATCGTGTCTACGGTAGATCTGGTCTCAAAAGTGTTACCACAACCGCAAGTTACTATAGTTTTCTTATATTCTGGATGAATTTCTGCTTTCACGTTTTGCTCCTATAATTTAGCATGAATAAGTTTATCACTTCTTGGAGTCTTTATCAAGAGTTTTAGCACCTGTCACGATTGACAAGAACCATTTTTTTTGTTAAGATTTTGTAAGTTTTGTATTAATTCACACGCTTAGTAGATGCTTACATCCTCCCATTTTGTGGGCCTGTAGGCAGTTGACGCTAGCGGAGGTCTGGCTATAAAGCCGGAAGAAAAGGAGAAAAAAATGACCGTAAGCATGAAGGAAATGCTAGAAGCAGGAGTACATTTTGGACACCAGAAATCACGCTGGAATCCAAAGATGGCCCCTTTTATTTTTACCGAAAGAGGCGGAGTACATATTTTTGACCTCGCAGCAACCGAGGAAAAACTAGAGGAAGCTCTTAAGTTTGTTCGCACAGTTGCCGCAAATGGTGGCCAGATACTTTTCGTTGGGACGAAAAAACAAGCCCAGGAGATTGTTCGTGAAGTAGCCGAGTCTGTATCGATGCCTTATGTTACCGAGCGCTGGATGGGCGGTATGCTTACCAACTTCCCTACATTTGTTTCGCAAATTAGGAATTTCAAGAAACTTAATGAAAAAATTGAGAACAACGAGTTTGCTACCAAGAAGCAACTTGTTGTAGCTCAGAAACAGGCTGAAAAGCTTGAGGCAAACCTAGGTGGTATAAAAGAGATGAAGAAGCTACCCGATGCTATCTTTGTAGTTGACGTTGTGCGTGAAGATGGTGCTGTAGCCGAAGCTCGTAAATGCAATATACCCGTTATTGGTATCGTGGATACCAATGCTAATCCTGATCTCATAGATTATCCAATACCTGGTAATGATGACGCTATAAAATCTGTAAAGATTTTGACTGAAGAAATCGCTCGGGTTATCTCTGAAAATAAGCCAGTTAGCGTAAAAGAGGAGGAATAAATGGCTATTAACCTAACAGAAGTTACAAAACTACGCGAGGCCTGTGGTGCTGGTATGATGGACTGCAAGAAGGCCCTAGAAGAAGCCGGTGGTGACTTTGACAAAGCTATAGAGGTATTACGTAAAAAAGGCGCTGCGACAGCCTCTAAACGTGCTGAGCGCGTTGCTAAAGAGGGTATTATCGTTTCCTATATCCATAATGGACGTATAGGGGCCCTACTTGAGCTAAATTGCGAGACTGATTTTGTAGCTTTAAATGACGATTTTAAGCAACTTGCCTCTGACCTAGCTATGCACGTTACAGCTGCGAATCCTGAATACGTTTCACCAGAGGATGTTCCGGCTGAGGTAGTAGCGAAAGAACGAGAAATTGAGGAAGCTCAGCTTGCTGAATCAAAGAAGCCAAAAGAAGTGATGGACAAGATTCTTGAAGGTAAAATTCAAAAGTTTTACTCACAAGTGTGTCTAACAAAGCAGGCTTTCGTAAAGAATCCCGATATAACCGTAGAGGATCTAATCAACGACAAGACAGCGGCTATTGGCGAGAAGCTAGTAGTACGTAGATTTGTACGTTTCGAACTTGGTAAATAAATAAAGGAGGAGTCATTATGTTAGAGGGTTATGTAAAAGAACTTACTCCGAAACTCGATAAATCCGTAGAATTTCTAAATGATGAGTTTGGTAATATCCATACCGGGCGTGCTAGCGTGTCGCTGGTGGATGATATCTTGGTAGATGTATATGGCGCTAAACAGCCCATCAAGTCTATCGCCAATATTACAATTCCAGAAGCAAGGCAAATACTTATTCAGCCTTGGGACAAGGGCGTTGTATCACAGATTGAATCGGCTTTGCGTGAGTCAAGCCTTGGGTTTAATCCTATAAACACAGGTGACGTGATACGTATCAACCTGCCCGAGCTTACAGAAGATCGTCGACGTGAGTTTGTGAAGGTAGCAAAGGAAAAAACTGAAGAAGCCAGAGTCGGCATCCGTACCGCCCGTGGTGAAGTGTGGAATGCTATAAAAAAAGCAAAAGCAGATGGCGCCATTAGCGAAGATGATATGTATCACGGTGAAGCAGAGATACAGAAGCTTGTAGATACTTATAATAAGAAAGTGGAAGATATCTTTTCGGCAAAAGAAAAGGAGCTTCTAGAAGTATAATGACTGATATTAGCGCGCCTAACCTGGATTTACCGCGTCATATAGGCTTTATTATGGATGGAAATCGTAGATGGGGTAAAAAACACGGCCTAAAAAATGCGATTACTGGAACTGCAGAAGGCGTAGAGACACTCGCAAGGATAACAGAAGAAACAGCAAAGATGGGTATTGGGCATATAACCGTTTTCGCATTTTCGCATGAAAACTGGAAAAGAAGTCAAGAAGAGGTGGATTATCTTATGGGTCTCTTTGCTAAAGCAGTTACGAAGTTTGCCCAACGCGTGAAAGAAAGTGGAATCCGAGTTAAATTTGTTGGAAGAACAAGCGACTTTTCGGATGAGGTACAAGAAACTATTAGAAGGGCAGAAGAGTCAACCAAAGAGTGTAAGATTGCAACCCTAAATATTGCAGCTTCATATGGCGGGCGTGCAGAAATTGTTGATGCAACAAAGAAGATTATTGAGTCGGGCCTAGATACTGATCTAATTACGGAAGAAATCTTTTCAAACTATATATATGAACATGGTCAACCAGACCTAGATTTAATTGTTAGGACTGGTGGCACTCCACGTTTGTCGGGCTTTATGTTATGGCAATCCTCTTATTCAGAAATATATTTTACGGATGTTTTGTGGCCGGATTTTGACAAGAAAGAATTAGATAAAGCCCTGAAGTATTATGCTAAAATAAAAAGGAATTTTGGTAAGTAAAAAATGAAAAAAAATACTGACGTATTAAATATTTTCAAAAAATATACACCCCTAGTTGATCAGGAAATACTAGGTCTTTTAGCTGTTCAAGACAACTTATTAATGTACAAAATGATGTCGTATTTTTTTGGATATCTAGATGAACATCTTGACGCTATAAATAATTACGGTGGAAAACGATTTCGGCCCGGTATATGTATGCTACTTTCTGATTTCTATGGGGTTTTAGACGAATCGCTTGAGTTAGCAACAGCGGTTGAGATATATCATAACTTTACTCTTATCCATGATGACATTGCAGATAAAGATGAAATCCGTCGTGATCGTCCTACTGTTTGGAAAAAATGGGGTTTAAACCAAGCTCTTAATACTGGCGATGGGCAACTTATATTAGTTTATAAAGAAATAAACAAATTTCTACAAAAATATCCAGAAAAAACAACCCAGGTTCTTGGTATTATAAATGAGAAATTTTTGCAAGTTATAGAGGGTCAACATCTTGATTTCTTATTCAGTGAGTTACCGCTAGGCAACCCCACTTTAAGTAAAGAAAATACTTTAGATATGATGGCGCGAAAATCTGGTATTTTAGTAGGTTTACCAGCCGTGCTTGCTGGAATGGTTGCCAATAAAGATCAAAAAGAGCTTGATTACCTGTGGGATTACGGTTATAACCTGGGTATTACCTATCAATATTGTGATGATATTGTCTCTATTTGGGGAGACAAGGCTAGTAGCGGTAAAATAGAGCTTGCAGATATTCGCGAAAAGAAAAAAACAATTCCCATAATACATCTATATGAAGAATTGGATGATAATAAGAAACAAATACTTTCAGTGTTATATTCAAAAACGGAGGACTTAAGCGACACTGAAGTAAAAGAAGTAAAAGATCTTATAGATAGTTCCAATAGTAAAGATTATACGATTGAGTGTGCAAAGGGTTCGTTGGAGAAAGTAAATACGGCGATAACTAAGCTTTCTCTTACCGATGAACAGAAAAAAACTCTTAATGATATAAACCTAGCCTTATTTGCTATAATTGGAGAGAATTTATAGTGATTACTGTTCTTGCATTTGTATTTGTTTTTGGAATGCTGGTATTTGTCCATGAGCTGGGTCACTTTATCGCGGCTAAAGCATTTGGGGTGGAAGTACGTACTTTTGCCTTTGGTTTTCCCCCACGTCTCTGGTCTAAAAAGGTAAAAAATACGACCTACGCCATCAATGCATTACCACTCGGTGGTTATGTCAGTCTTCGCGGCGAAGACGAATACGATCTCTACAATGAAATCGCGGCTGATTTGGGCGAGGATATGACCGAAGAAGAGTATCAGACAGCGCTTGCAGCTGCACAGACAAAAGAACGACAGAATAGTGGAAGCCTGCTTTCTAAGAAGCCTTGGCAACTTATTACTATATTTGTGTCCGGTGTCACTATGAATATTGTTCTAGCCATATTTTTGCTCTACATATGCTTTGTAGCTGGTTTTCAACCAATATTTGGTGAAATGTGGAACCATCCTGGTATCACAAATAACTTGAAGGTAGTTATCTCTGAAGTTGAGAAAAATACACCTGCCGAAAAAGAAGGTATCAAGGCTGGTGACATTATTACCGCGGTCGATGGAAAATCATATTTTACTAGCACAGATGTTCTGACTGTCATACGAGCAAAAAATACTACCGACGGTGCTAAGGTTTCTCTAGATATCACTAGAGATGGCCAAAAGATACAAAAAACTTTGAGTACATATAAAGCCCAAGTAGAAGCTACAAACGGTGGTACAAAAGAGGCGAGTAGAGTAGGTGTAGTACTAGAAACTAGTGGAACGGTAAAAGGCAATGTTATTTCCAGTTTTGGCGCTTCGCTCTCTGAGGTGATAGGGGCAATTAAGCTTACATTTACCGGTGTATTTGATTTATTTAGTCAACTCGTTACTAAGTTTAGACTATCAGAAAATATTAGCGGCCCTGTGGGTATAGTCGTTGCGACTGATTATTTTGCCAAACTCGGCTTCATATATTTATTACAATTTGCTTTTGTATTAAGCGTAAGTTTGGCGGTATTCAATATCTTACCAATACCTGGCCTAGACGGTGGTCACATAGCTATCGTACTTACGGAAGCAGTTACAAAGCGCAGATTCTCTACTAAAACCAAAAACACAATTCAGCTAATCGGTTTTGGTTCACTTATACTGTTAATGATCGCGGTTTCAGTAAAAGATTTTATAAATTTTGATATTATAGGAATGATAAAAGGGGTATTTAAATGAAATATAGTGAACTATTACTAAATACACGCAAAGAATCATCCAAAGAAACTGAAAGCATCAACGCTGACTTGCTCACTCGGGCAAACTATATAGACCAGGTGATGGCTGGTGTCTATACCTATTTACCGCTAGGACTAAGGGTTATCAAGAAGATTGAAGGCATAATCCGGGAAGAGATGAACGCGACTGGCGGACAAGAGATACTAATGCCAGTTTTACACCCTGCAGAAAATTGGAAAAAGACAGGTAGATGGGAGACTCTCGACGATCTTTTCCGTTTCACTAGTTTCTATAGTAAGAATGAATATGCGCTAGGGCCAACACACGAAGAGATAGTGACTCCCCTTGCAAAGAAGTACATTACCTCTTATAAAGACCTACCACTTTACCTTTATCAAATACAAGATAAGTTCCGTGATGAAAAACGTGCAAAGGCTGGACTATTGCGTGGGCGAGAATTCCTGATGAAGGATTTATATTCTTTTCATACCAGTGAGAAAGATTTAGGTGAATATTATGAAGTACAGAAAGAGGCTTACAAAAAGATCTATGACAGAGCGGGTATCGCCGATAAAACATATCTTACATTTGCTTCTGGCGGGAGTTTCTCGAAATACTCTCATGAATTTCAGACAGAATCTGCTTCTGGTGAAGATCTTGTCTACCTCTGCGAAAAATGTCGCGTTGGTATAAATAAAGAGATTATAGACGATCAAGACACTTGCCCTATCTGTGGTAAGTCTGACTTTAAAGAAATCAAGGCTATAGAGGTTGGAAATATCTTTAAGTTAGGTACCAAATACTCTACGCCCTTTGATCTAAGTTTCGTAGATAGCGACAATGAAAAGAAACCAGTCCACATGGGTTGCTACGGCATCGGTCTTGGTAGACTGATGGGAACAATAGTAGAAGTTTCACATGACGAAAAGGGTATCATTTGGCCAAAATCTGTGGCTCCATTTCAAGTTGTTCTAGTATCTCTTGGCGATGAAAAGGTACAGAAAGAGGCAGAAAAGATATATAAGGACATGGTTACACGCGGTGTGGAGGTTGTCTGGGACGATCGAGACGAGTCAGCAGGCACCAAACTTGCGGATGCAGACTTACTTGGCGTGCCACTTAGAGTGCTTGTAAGCAAGAAAACTCTGGACAATGATAGTGTAGAACTGAAGCTTAGATCGACAGATAAGGTAGAAATGGTTCGAATTGATAAATTAAATGCGCATGTCGCAGAAAGCTTGACTAGTGCTAAATAAATTATTTGGATATTTTAGTCACGATATAGGAATTGACCTTGGTACGGCCAATACTCTTGTATATGTAAAAGGTAAAGGTATTGTGATCAATGAACCATCTGTAGTGGCACTTAATATCAAAACCAAGCAAATCCTAGCTATCGGCGAGGAGGCAAAAAAGATGGTTGGGCGCACGCCCGCCAATATAGTCGCCAGGAGACCACTTGTAGATGGCGTGGTTAGTGACTTTGAGGTAACCGAGCAAATGCTCAAATATTTCATAGAGAAGGTTCATAAAGAGACATTTACGCTACTACCTAGGCCACGTGTTGTTATAGGTATCCCATCAGGCGTTACCGAAGTAGAGAAACGCGCCGTAGAGGACGCCAGCATCAATGCTGGTGCCAGACAAGCATTTCTAATAGAAGAACCCATGGCAGCTGCTATAGGCGCCAGACTGCCCGTACAAGAAGCAGCCGGTTCTATGATAGTAGATATAGGTGGTGGAACTACTGAGGTAGCGGTCATCTCCCTTGGTGGTATAGTTGCTTCGAGGTCTCTGCGCATTGCTGGTGATGAGCTAAATGATGATATTATTCAGTTTGCCAAAGATGAATACAATCTTCTGCTCGGTGACAGAACAGCTGAAGACATAAAAATTGCTATTGGCTCTGCCTATCCGATGGAGGAAAGGTTGGAGGCAGTTATGCGCGGTAGAGACCTTGTTACGGGTTTGCCAAAGGCGATTTCGGTGGATTCAGACCAGATTAGAGGCGCTCTGTCCAAGTCTGTTATGGCGGTAGTGGATGCGGTCAAGATGACTATAGAGGAAACTCCTCCCGAGCTAGTCGCAGATATTATGGATAAAGGAATAGTACTTGCTGGCGGCGGAGCTCTTCTAAGAGGTCTAGATAAGCTTATAAATCTCAATACCAAGATGCCGGTACACATAGCGGACGATCCACTTACCTCCGTGGTTAGAGGAGCCGGTCTAGTACTCGAAGACATAGATCTATTGAAAGAAGTATTGGTGACAACACAATATGCTAAATCTCCCAGGGTTTAAGACATGAAATCAAAGAATACGTTAGGAATAATTGTTACAACAGCACTGATATTGGTCGTTGTAGTAAGCAATCAAGTACTCTCGCTGAATCTAGGGGGCAAGCTTACTGGACTACTTTCACCTGTAGGTATAGTACTTAGTACCACCGGACAGCAAATATCTGGTTTTTTTGGTAATTTTGGACATATCGGTTCACTGCAAAAAGAGAATAAAGATTTAAATGAAAAATTAAACAGTGCTCTTGCCGAAGTGGCGCGTTTGTCTGAATCAAAAAAAGAAAATGATGAATTGCGTGCAGATCTAGGTTTCAAACAGAACAGCAACTTAGATCTGGTTGCGGCAGATGTTGCTTATTTCGACCCCAGCCTTAGAGACGGAATAACTGTGAGAGTCTCAAATCCTGCAGGTATAAAGACGGGAAACGTAGTTATTTCCCAAGGTTTTTTGATTGGAAGAGTGGCTACTATAGGTGGCAACATTATCAAGGTACTACTTATAACAGACAGCACTAGCTCCATACCAGCTACGCTCCAAGACAAAGATATTTCGGGTATTGCAAAGGGGAAAATAGGTAATGGTCTCACTCTTGAACAAGTTCCACAGAGCGATAATGTCGTACGTGGTGATACTGTAGTTACATCTGGCCTAGGTGGGGATTTACCAAAGGGTCTAATATTGGGCAAAGTAGACGAGGTCCAGAAGGTTTCTGGCTCCATATTTCAAAGCCTTATTCTACGTCCAGCAGTTGACCTGACCAAGGTTGAGCGCGTAATGATAGCGAGGTAATCGTGACCTTTGTATTTACAAGTATCATTGCAGCTGTACTATTTTTTCTAGAGGTAAGTGTTTTGCCACACTTTTGGTTTTATTTGGCCGGACCCTTTCTGTTTTTACCTTTTCTTTCGATTATAAGCCTTAGAGACAGAACTATATTTCCAATTATTTTGGCGGCCGCGCTTGGGCTTGTGTCTGATTCTGTCAGCGGAAACGTAATACCGGTTTTTTTGATAGCGTATTTGGCGGTTACGCTAATATCAAAAGTATTTATGAGTAAATTTACTAGTTACGGTGAAATACGGGCAAACATTATCAATATTACTATCGGTATGTTTATCATATATGGAACTGATTTAGTACTTACGATGGGCAATATAAAAGGTCTGCAGTGGTTACTCCCCATACTTATAAATATGTCTGTTACATACTTATTGTTAATTATCTACATCATAGCCGGACAGAAGTATTTTAACTGGTTAGAAAAAGAAACCGAAGAAAGGTTTCGATAGTGAAGAATAAGGATATTTTTAAAAAATTAGTTTATCTTGAGGGTGGCGATAAGAAATGGCAAGTTGCAAGCAGTAAAACGGCCGATTCTGAGCGTTGGCTTCATCACATATTACCAGCCGATGCCGAAGCGCCCAATATAGAGAATGATCGCAAATCATCATCTTTTATGGTCATCCTCGGTTTTGTGCTCTTGCTTATGGTGGTTCTTTCTAGCCAGCTAGTAAATCTACAACTTCTAAAGGGAAAATCCAGCCTCGCAAATGCCGAGGGTAATCGTGTTAAAGAAAGAATAATTAGGGCTCCTAGAGGTATAATATATGATTCCAAGGGCGTACCCCTTGTCAAAAATATCCCAAATTACGATTTAGCGATTACTCCAAGTGACTTGCCTCTTGATCAAGCAAAAAAGGAAGAGGTGATTAGAAAAACAGCGGAAATAGCCCAGGTAAGTTACGATGAGATACGATCAAAGATTACGGTAGACAATGAACATTCACCTACACCCATCCTAGTTCTCAAAAACCTCGATAAAGAGAAATCTTTGCTACTGGAATCAAAAATTATCGATTTGCCGGGGGTTCACTTAGATGTAAATCCCATCCGTGAATATCTTGACGGTGGCCTACTGTCTCAAACCATGGGTTATGTTGGGCGTATCTCAGCCGAAGAGCTGGAGAAAAACGACGGTTATATTGGCACTGACTATATCGGTAAATCAGGACTCGAGAAGGAATACGAAAACATATTACGCGGGACTCCAGGCGTAGAACGCATCGAAGTAAATGCTACAGGCGTAAACGAAAAGACTCTGGGAACTACTGATCCTATACCGGGTCAGAACATCCGCCTATCAATCGACTTTGAACTACAGAAGAAACTTGCTGCGGAGATGCAGGTTCAGATGTCTAAGGCAAAGATTAACAATGCTGCAGCTGTGGCTATAAATCCACAAAATGGTCAAGTACTGGCAATGGTTAGCTTGCCAACATATGATAATAACCTTTTTGCTAAAGGTATATCTGAGGTTGACTATTCAAAACTATTAAATAACGCCGATAAACCGCTTTTATCTAGGACTACTGCCGGTGAATATCCCTCGGGTTCAACGATAAAACCTTTTGTAGCCTCTGCAGCTCTGGAAGAAGGTAATATTACAGAAAACACTACTGTTAACTCAACCGGTGGTATAAAAATTGGCGACTTTACCTTTCCAGACTGGAAATCTGGGGGACATGGTGTAACAAATGTATTAAAGGCAATCGCAGAGTCAGTAAATACTTTCTTTTACGCTATTGGCGGTGGTTATGGTGATATCAAGGGCTTAGGGCCCGAGAAAATAAAGGCATACCTGGATAAATTTGGCTTTGATGCCTACACCAATATAGATCTTGGAGGCGAAGCGAAGGGTTCAATCCCTGATCCAGACTGGAAGCTCCGTACTTTCAATGAACCATGGTATCTGGGTGATACTTACCACATGGCTATCGGTCAAGGTGATGTGTTAGTTACGCCACTTCAGATGGCCAATGCGACGACTGTAATTGCTAATGGTGGCACTCTATATCAGCCTACTCTTGTGGCAAGTATACTAGATGGTAATGGTAATGTAGTTGAAGACAAGAAACCCACTGTCACTAGATCAAACTTTCTAAAAGACTCTACGGTTGATGTTGTTAGAAGGGGAATGAGACAAACGGTTACCGCAGGTTCCGGAAGACTATTAAATACTCTTGCAAAGCCTGTAGCCGCCAAGACTGGTACTGCGCAATATGGTCCAAATGAGTCCAAACAACACGCTTGGTTTATTACTTATGGCCCAACAGATAATCCGACTATTGCTATGTCTATACTTCTAGAGGGTGCTGGCGGTGGTGATGTTTATGCAGCTCCAGTCGCCAATGAAGTTTATAAATGGTATTTCGCAAATCGTTAAGGGAGTGAGAGATGAAAGTCAAGATAAAGAGAATTGACAAAAGCTTACCTTTACCAGTATATGAAACTAATGGTGCGGCTGGTTTTGATTTACTAGCAAGAGTAGAGACAACTGTCAAGCCTGGAGAAATAGCGTTAATCCCAGCAAATATTATAGTTGAAACGCCAGAGGACTATATGCTAGTTTTGGCTTCCCGTAGCAGTTCACCTAAGAAAAAGGGTCTAACTATGCCACATGGTATCGGCATTTTGGACAGTGATTATTCTGGCAATGGTGATGAGGTAATGATTCAAGTTTATAATTTTGCAAAGCAAGAGGCGCTGGTTACGCGTGGTGAAAAGATCGCTCAAGGTATCTTCGTTCCAGTAAGTCACGCGACTTGGCACGAAATTGATTCCATGCCAAATAAAACCAGGGGCGGGTTTGGTTCAACCGACAAAAAATAACCTTCAACTTAGACGATTTTAGGTTTAATATATCTTATATGACAAAGACTAAGCGCCCAAACATAGATGAATACTTTTTAAAGATTGCCATGGTTGTGGCACAACGCTCTACTTGCCATCGTCATGACGTCGGCGCAGTTCTTGTACGCAACAAGCAAATTCTCTCCACGGGTTATAATGGGGCGGCTGCTGGGGTAAAAGACTGCCTTGAGTTGGGATGTCTAAGAGATGAGTTAAAAATCCCTTCTGGGACTCGCCATGAGATCTGTCGGGCGGTACATGCGGAGCAAAACGCTGTTATACAGGCTGCACTTCATGGTGCAACCACAGAGAATTCAACTATTTATTGCACTCACTCACCTTGTGTCCTTTGTGCTAAGATTTTAGTAAACGCGGGCGTAAAAAGGGTCGTTTGTATACATTATTATCCAGATGAGAGTTGGCAAGCGCTATTTAAAGAAGCGGGCGTTAAATTGGATGTTTTGCCGGAGCCCAAAATATGATTCTCATGACCGGCCGAGAACTTTCAACTACCATAAAAGAGGGACTTGCTTCTGAGGTTGCCTCTTTTTCAAGTACTCCTAAACTAGCGGTAATTCAAGTGGGTGAGAATGAGGCGAGTGAAAGGTATATAAATATGAAGAAAAAAGCTTGTGAAGAGACGGGCATCTCATTTGAGCACATTCACTTTGAAGAAAATACTATTGAAGACGAGATAATAGATAAGATATTTGCACTAAATATCGATCGTTCTGTCACGGGGATTATAGTTCAATTGCCACTACCTAGGGGGTTTAATGTGGAACACATACTTGAGTCGATAGAGCCTATAAAAGATGTAGATGGTTTAACTACAGTAAATCGCGAACTACTGGCTAATGCCAAGATGGGACTATTTCCTGCAACAGCAGAAGGTGTAATTAATTTATTGCGCTACTATGGTATCCCGATGAAAAATGTCCAAGCGGTTGTTTTAGGACGCAGTAATCTGGTTGGGAAACCTATATCTGTCATGCTGTCACAGGAAGGCGCTAACGTTACTGTCTGTCATTCAAAGACAAAGGATACCAAAGCAAAAACCTTAAAAGCAGACCTCGTTGTGTCCGCAGTAGGAAAACACAATCTAATTACTGCTGATATGGTAAAAGATGGGGTGGTGATAGTAGACGTTGGCATGGATGTCGATTTTGATAACGTCTCTAAACAGTCTAGTTATATTACCCCCGCGGTAGGTGGTGTTGGTCCGATGACTGTTGCCATGTTATTATCAAACGTAGTAAAGGCAGCAAAAATGCAAAGGATGAGCTAATGGACAAAGAAATTTTTGACATTATAGAAGCGGAGAAACAAAGACAGAAGAATGGCATTGAGCTGATTGCTAGTGAGAACTATGTTTCTGAAGATATTTTGGCAGCAGCCGGCTCCATACTTACCAATAAATATGCCGAGGGGACTCCGCACCACAGATATTACGGTGGCTGTGAAATGGTGGATAGATCAGAGGATTTAGCTATAGAACGAGTAAAAAAGTTATTCAGTGCAGATCATGCAAACGTACAGCCCCACTCAGGTGCACAAGCCAATGCTGCAGCATATTTTGCTCTTATAGAGCTTGGTGACACTGTGCTAGGACAGTCACTCGACCAGGGTGGTCACCTGACACATGGTAGTGCGGTAAATTTTTCTGGTAAATTCTACAACTTTATCCCTTATGGGTTAAAGGCAGATGGAACCATAGACTATGATCAGGTTGAGAAGCTGGCCCTTGAGCACAAACCGAAGCTTATTGTAGCTGGCGCAAGTGCCTACCCTCGAATCATTGATTTTGCACGTTTCAAAGCCATAGCCGACAAGGTAGGTGCCAAACTAATGGTAGATATGGCTCACATTGCAGGTCTTGTGGCAACTGGGTTTCATCCATCACCAGTTCCTTACGCCGACATAGTTACTTCTACTACCCACAAAACGCTTCGTGGGCCTCGTGGTGGCATTATTCTCTGTCGTGAGGAATATGCCAAGGCCGTAGATAAAGCAGTTTTTCCCGGCCTCCAGGGCGGTCCACTGGAGCACATCATAGCTGCTAAAGCTATTTGTTTTGGCGAGGCCCTAAAACCTGAGTTTAAAGTTTACGCGAATCAAGTTCTCGCAAATATCAAGGCTATGGAAGAAGTATTTACTCGTGAGGGTGTAAATATGGTTTCTGGGGGTTCTGATAACCATCTTTTGCTTCTAGATTTACGCTCGCTAGGCGTAACTGGTAAGGTCGCCGAAACGGAGCTTGATAAAGTGCACATTACGGTTAACAAAAATGCCATACCAAATGACCCCGAAAGCCCTTTTATTACCTCCGGTATACGCGTTGGTACGGCCGCTATCACTACTCGCGGATTTAAGGAGGCAGACTGTGCCAAGGTAGCTGAACTGCTCGTGAAAACCCTTAAAAATGTAGAAAACGAGACGGCTTACGAAGAAATACGTACAGAAGTAGCAAATTTAGTGAAAAATAAACTGGTACCAGGGATTTAGATGAATAAATCATCTTGGCCAACAGATTTTTTTGTTCTTTGCGAAAAACTTATCGAGACTAAGAGATTTTCTGATACCCCCGAAATGACCAATAAAGAATCTGTGGCCGATCACTCTTGGAAACTTGCCGTAATGGCATTAATAATAAAAGAGGCATATTCAATCGACATAGACGCTACAAAAGCAATTAAGATCGCACTTATACATGACCTTGTCGAAGCCGTTGTCGGTGATACAGATTACTCCTTAGTATTTGCTGGGCTCATAAAACATGAAGATAAAGCAGCAAAAGAGCTTGAGGGTATGAAAATATTAAAGTCAACTCTGGACCAAGATATGGGTAGAGAAATAGAGGCACTTTGGTTAGAGTATGAAAATGGCTCTTCGGTTGAGGGTAGATATATCAAAGCGCTAGATAAGATAGAGGGAATTGACCATCCTATCTATAGAAATATGGTCAAGTTTAATCCTGAGAAGCTTGCAAATTATGCTGATAAAGCCATCTCGAACTTTCCAGACTTACTACCACTTCTCAAAGACACAAAATTACGCTTAAAAGCTTTTTATGAAGAAAATGATATTCCCTGGGAAGAAAAATATAATTACGGATTAGAAACAAATTAATCCAAATGGATCTAAACGTAATCTAGAGATACTGGCTGACTTAAAATATTGAAAATATCGAGAAAACGTTATATAATCACCGAGTGTTTGCGCTCGGTGATTATATTGCCGTGTTTACTCAGGTACCCAAGCCGATTAGGGAGGCTATCACGTGGGAAAAGGGAAGTTCATCCGTGATGGAAGATATATCCGCCGCCTAGGTAGCGGGAAGGTCTACGCCATCATGACGGCGAAGAAGCTCAAGATTGAGGACTTCACCAAGCTGTTCGGTCTGCTGAACGGGGAGACTCTCGATCCGAAGCTTCACTTCGTGCTTGTTAGTCCCAGGACTGTGATCTGCCGGAATATCGATACCGATGAGACAATCCAGGGACTCGGCTTCCAAGGGGACAACGCCACACGTATCACCGCTCTGCTTGAACGGCTTGGTGCGGTGACAGCACCCAACTTCATCGACGAGATCCTGGCAAGTTCAGGAATGGAGCAGCCGCAACAATAGGCCGCAACTCGCAAGATTCATGCTATAAGGCATTGGAACGCTTGTGGGAAGCGGCCTTTGCCATACAAAAGCACCATTGACATCTAACCAAAATTAATTTATAATTGTATAACTAATTTGTTCTGTAGATTTCCGATGAGTTTATTCTTTCGATGTTCTAGAGGCGAATAGGAAAGAATAATTTAATCAAGAAGGAAACCATGCAGAATATACGTACTGCCAAAGGTAGTTTTATTAAAAAGAACTCACAAAGTAGCTTTAGAAGTCGCGGCAACAACCGTTCTTTTGGGCCGTCTAGAAATAGCCGCACCAAGGGTGGCGAAAAGATAGATATCCATGCATTTATCGAGAGAAATGCTCGTAAGGCTAGCCAATCTACGGCTCCAGAAGTAGTTATTAAGAATAAATTTATTGATTTTGGATTTGTAGAGCCACTTACAAACAATTTGAACAAAAAAGGCTATATTGCCCCTACAGCTATTCAGGATCAAACCATCGAAGCCGTAATGAACGGTCGTGATATGATTGGCCTTGCCAATACAGGTACTGGTAAAACAGCGGCTTTCTTGCTGCCACTAATCAATAAGATATATCAAGATAGGTCACAAAAGGCACTTATTATTGCGCCGACTCGTGAGCTAGCACTCCAGATAGAGGATGAATTACGCCAATTTTCTTGGGGTATGAAAATATTTTACACCTCATGTGTGGGTGGATTACCGATTGGAAAACAAATAAATAGTCTCCGTATGCGCCAAGACTTTGTTATCGGCACACCAGGACGATTAAAGGATTTGGCTAGCAGGGGATTTATCAAGTTTTCAGACTTCAATAATGTAGTTTTGGACGAAGTAGACCGCATGCTAGATATGGGATTTGTAGATGAGATTAAATACTTTCTCTCGCAACTACCAAGCGAACGCCAGAGTCTCTTCTTTTCAGCTACTATGCCAGAGAAGATAGCTAGACTAACTGAAAGCTTTGCTAAAAACCCGATTACTGTAAAGGTAAGTACAGGTGAAACTAGCGCAAACGTGCACCAAGAAGTGATCAAAACTAGTCGTTTTGAGAAAAAAGCTCGTCTTTTCGAGGTGCTTTCACAACCAGAGATGGATAAAGTACTTATTTTTTCAGAGACAAAACGAGATGTAGAGAAGCTTGCCATTGAACTTGTAGAAAATGGTTTCAAGGCAGAGTCTATCCATGGCGATAAACGTCAGGGCCAAAGAGTAAAGGCTCTCCGTGACTTCAAGGATGAACGCGTTAAGATCCTTGTAGCTACGGATGTGGCTGCTCGTGGCCTCGATATCAAAGACGTTTCACACGTCATCAACTACACTACTCCCAAGACCTATGATGATTATATCCACCGTATTGGACGTACGGGACGTGGTAATGCCATGGGTACCGCCCTTACATTCGTAGAATAATACTAATCAGATCTAGAAGAGCCCCATATATGTGGGCTCTTTTTTAGTTTTCCCTTGACCAAGCCAACAGATATTGGTTAAACTAAGAAAAGTACACAGACAAAGTGAGACGAGGATCGGGAATGGAGGCGCCATGAGAAGACACCAACCGTCGTCACTTGCCGTAGATCGAGATCAAGCACGTTTCGCACTCAGACAGTTCTGTGAGGTGTTGACCGAGCAACGAGCACAACTCGCAAACGAGCATCGCGTATGTTGTGAACGCTTAGAGGCACGGCCTCGCTGGTTGCAGAACCTCTCGTGGTTCCTGAAGTACAACATCGAACGCAACGAGGAGATGGTCGCTTCGGTCAGTCTCGCAATCAGGAAGGCAGAAATCCTTCGTGGCCGAATTGGTACTCACGTTGAGACGAGTATCATCCATGGAATTGACGAGCTTCGGGTGAGCGATATCAACGTTCGTACCTACCCGGAGTATGTCTTTCCAGACGAAGCCATAGAGCACCTGAATATGGCTTACGACTTCCTCACCGCTACCTGTGCTACCTGAGGCCGTGAACGGTATGTCCCCGTTATACATGGAGGACCGCCGGATGCGGCCTTCATGCTTTATAGGGTTGACGAAATACTCCATTTTTGTTAATATATATAGGTAATTTCCGAAGACAGTAGCTGCCTACAGGCTTAATCTGCTACCGAGGGAGTAAAACTCATATTTTTGATTTTATTCCAAATTGTCTTCGAGAAATCGAAGATTTTTATTTGGGTCGACACGGTCATCCTTAAAGGGAGAAATACATGGCAATTACAAGAGAAAAGAAAGAAACCCTCGTCGCAGATCTAGTCGCGAAGCTTCAAGGTGCCAAATCTGTAGTTTTCACGGATTACCGTGGCCTTACAGTAGAGGAAATCGATGAAGTACGTAACCAATTGCGCACAGAAGGTATCGAATTCAAAGTAATCAAAAATACCCTATTTAAGCTAGCTGCCAAAGAAGCAGGCATAGAAATCTCTGAAGACGTGACTCATGGTCACCCAGTAGCGGTTGCTTTTGCAGGCGATGATGAGGTAGCGCCAGCTAAGATTACATATACTTACAGCAAGAAGAACGATAAGTTCGCTATTGTTGGTGGTATTCTAGAGGGCAAACAAATTAGCGACATTATGGTTAAATCACTTGCCAGCTTGCCTGGTCGTGAGGAGCTATACGCTAAGTTGGTGGGTTCACTAGCTTCACCACTATCTGGAATGGTAAATGTACTTTCGGGTAATATTCGTGGTTTAGTCACTGTGCTAGGCCAGATAAGAGATAATAAATAAAGGAGTCAATATGTCTGATGAAGAAGTAAAGACAGAAGAAGTGACTGAAGCAGTAGAAGCTGCTGAGGAAGCTGTAGAAGCAGCGGGGGAAGCCGTAGAAGAGGCTGCCGAAGCTGTTGAAGAAGTAAAAGAAGTTGTAGAAGAGGCACCTGCCGCTCCTGCAAAAGAAGAAAAAGCAGAACCAACTGGCAAGTTCAAAGAGCTTATCAAATCTATCGAAGATATGAGCGTTCTAGAGCTTTCAGAGCTTGTAAAAGCACTTGAAGACCGTTTTGGTGTATCAGCTGCTGCCCCAATGATGATGGGCGCTATGCCTGCTGCTGGCGGTGCTGCTGCCGAAGCTGCTGAAGAGAAAAGCTCATACAACGTAGTTATCACTGCTGCTGGCGGAAATAAGATTTCTGTCATCAAGGCTGTACGTGAAATCTTACCAGAGCTTGGCCTAAAAGAGGCTAAAGACCTAGTAGACGCTGCACCTGCAACTCTAAAAGAGAACATGAAGAAAGATGATGCAGAAGCTGCTAAAACTAAGCTTACCGAAGCTGGCGCAACTGTAGAATTACAGTAATCCAGTATTCTTATAAAAAGGGGCCTAAACGGTCCCTTTTTTGTTTTGCCAAATAACGATACGCCGCCGCAACTGTTCTAGCCCCGCAAGAGCCGCGAAAACTAGGGCAATCCCTAGGATGTATTCGGAATAAAGAACCAGGTGTTTGCTGTCCATTATTAGTCCTATTAGAAATAAACCAACGCTTATGCTCTGAAGGACCATTTTGATCTTGCCAAAAACATTGGCACCAATACTCTTGCCTAGGTATTTTGCAAAAAGTGCACTTCCTAGCACGGCCACTATCTCAAAGGCTATAAAAATAGCAAATACCCAAACTATCCAGTATTCAAAGCCAATAAACGCCAGAACTGTCAGAATTAACATTTTATCGGCTAGTGGATCGAGTAATTTGCCTAGATCAGTTACCTGGTTTCGAGTCCTGGCCAGCGCACCGTCGATAAAGTCCGTACAAACAGACAGGACAAATAGTATAAAAGCCCAGATTTGGTAGTTATATACTAGTAAAACATAGATTATTGGGACAGATAAGATCCTTAGATATGAAAAATAATTTGGTTTCAGGCTTCGTGGTATGGCCCAAAGTATCAGCCTATCGATTATGTGATCCAGTCTATCCTGAAAGCTTTGCGTCTTCATGTGTCAATTATCATTCAATAAGAAGCAATAATCAAGTATACTAAGCACATGAATAAACATATATTTAAGCTTGAAAAAACTGATGGTAACGCACGTGTAGGTACTATTACTACTCCTCACGGTGATATACTGACCCCCGTATTTATGCCTGTAGGCACCGCTGGAACAGTAAAGGCCATGACCCCAGAAGAGCTTATAGCTAGCGATGCGCAGATAATTCTCGGAAATACTTACCACCTATATCTAAGGCCTGGCATGGAAATACTAGAAAAAGCGGATGGTTTGCACAAATTTATGCATTGGAACGGCCCAATACTAACTGATTCGGGTGGTTACCAAGTGTTTTCACTCTCACAGGGTGAAAACAGTCTGGTCAAGATAATGGACGACGGTGTAGAGTTTCGTTCTTACAAAGACGGCTCGAAGCATATGTTTACACCAGAGAAAGTGATCGATTATCAGCTTACTATAGGTTCAGATATCATGATGCCGCTGGATTTTTGTCCTTCAGCGGAGGCAGAATATGAAGAAATCGATAGGGCAGTAGATACTACGTCAAAATGGTTTGATAAAGCCTGGAAGTATTATTCCACTCGAAAAAATGTCGATAGTGCACTATTTGCCATAGTTCAGGGTGGTACTTACTCTGATTTACGCAAAAAATCCTATGAATCACTATCACAGTATCCTGTAGCAGGGTTTGCTATCGGTGGGGTCGCAAATGCTGGAGAATCTAAGGATAAACAGGCCGCAGCACTAGAGGCTACGCTACCTCTCTTACCGACAGATAAACCCAGGTATTTGATGGGTGTAGGAGAGCCAGAAGATTTATTATACGGTATAGAAATGGGCGTAGATATGTTTGATTGTGTCACTCCGACCAGACTTGGTCGTCACGGCACAGTTTGGACTCCTACAGGCAAGCTAAATCTACATAATATGGCACTAAAAGACGATTTTGGACCTCTGGATGACACTTGTGATTGCTATACATGTAAAAACTATACGAGGGCCTACGTAGCTCATCTGATTCGCGAGAATGAGATACTCGGTGTTCGCCTCACTACCATTCATAATATTCGATTTCTGATTAATCTTGTGAATAAGGCAAGAAAGGCAATTTTGGCAGGTAACTTTGCGAAATACAAACAAGATTTCTTATCAAAATACCTGGCAAAATAAGTTATAATAGATAAAACAAAAACAAACATATAAGGAGGATTTATGGACCCCAAACTCGTGGAAATACAAAAGCTACTAGACGCAGCCGATGGTAACCTAAGCTCTGCTCGTACTATGATTCGTGAGCTAACAGGTGGCGACGCGGTGCCCCTAGATATAGATAAAAAACTTGAGGGATTAGCCACAACAGATGAAGGAAAAGTGATCGAGGGCGTTTTTGACGGCGAAGCCATGGTAGCGTCTGACGGTCAAACTTATCCTGTGCCGCCAAACTATGCTTCAAAGTCGAAGCTAGTGGAGGGGGATACACTGAAACTTACCATCGCAGATGATGGGAGTTTTGTGTTCAAGCAAATCGCACCAGTAGACAGAAGAAATGCAGTCGGCACGCTTGCGCTAGAAGATGGTAATTATACCATTAGTGCAGAGGGTAAAAAGTATAAAGTACTTACGGCTAGCGTTACTTTCTACAAAGCGAATCCTGGCGATCAGATAACCATTGTTCTTCCCAAGGAACATGATGCTGTCTGGGCAGTAATGGAAAATGTAATCAAAAAACCAGAAGCGACGTCAGATTCGCCTACTGCGCCTACCATGGAGCCAACTCCTGAGGAGATTATAGAAGAAGAAAAGAATACAGTGGTAACCCCAGTTAACGAAGCAGAAACTGTAATACCGGTGCCCGCCGAGCCAAAAGCAGAGATACCTGTTTTTGAACCGACTAAGGAGTCGACAGCAGCCACAGATAACACCCCCGAAATAGAGTTTCCTGCAGGTGCACCAGCCGTATCGGACGAGCAGCTACTTCAAAATCTCAAGAACAACCTTCAGAAGATTGATCAACCTGCTTTCACACCACCCGAGAGTACTACGCCTAAGCCAGTAGATAATATAGTTGCAAACGACCTAGCACAGATGAATCAGGCAACAGAGGCGCCTGTTACCCCACCCGCTTCAAACGACAAACCGATTGCAGAGCTAGATATATAGTTTATTCCCACGTTTTCCACTATTTTCTACGTTTTATAACCCAAATAGCCGTATTTTGTGCTCGCAATAGGTTCATCTCCTCTATATAATAGATATTGTTGAAATAGTAATTTAGCTTGGCTAAAGGTGATATTCGTGTCAAAAATCGCATTATACCGCAAATACAGGCCAACCAGTTTCGATGAACTTTATGGTCAAGAACATATCGCTACCACACTCAAAAACAGTGTTGCCGCGAATACTTTTAGTCATGCTTATCTTTTTTACGGTCCTAGGGGGACAGGTAAAACTTCAGTAGCCCGCATACTCGCCAAAGCTGTCAATTGCGAGCACAATGTAGGCGGCAATCCTGACGGTAAATGTGATAAATGCAAGCTTATAGAGTCAGGTAAAACCGTCGACATTATCGAGATCGATGCTGCTTCTCATACTCAGGTCGATAATATCCGCGAAGTAATTATAGAGAAGGCGAATTTTGCACCAACTAGCCTAAAATACAAGATATATATCATCGATGAAGCTCATATGCTCTCTAAATCATCATTCAACGCGCTACTAAAGACCCTTGAGGAGCCACCTGCTCATGCTATATTTATCCTTGCAACCACTGAAATAAACAAGATTATTCCAACTATCCAGTCGAGATGCCAGAGGTTTGATTTTCATCGGATAGATGATGCTAGTATGCTTGAGCGACTTGCATTTATTGCAAAGGCGGAGAAGATACAGATCGACGACAAGTCGTTGCAAATGATTATACGAGCCAGTGAAGGCGGTTTTCGTGACGCCATATCCCTACTCGATCAAGCTAGTGATCTCTCTGATAACAATATTACAGAGGAAACCCTTGCTAGCGTACTTGGACTAGCTGATTTTGCCTCTGTAGAAGATTTTGTCTTTAATCTCTGTAGCAAAGATGCTAGCAAGGCTATGGAAATCTTTCATAAAGCCCTAGATAATGGCTATGAACCAAGTCAGTTCTACAAAAACACTCTAGAAACGCTTCGTAGGTTGCTTTTCGCCAGCGTATCTGGGGTAAACGAAGTAGGCCTTAGCGAAACCACATCCAAAATGTTTGTAGAAGCACTGAAAAAGGCCACCTCGGCCGACATCCTAACCGCTATAGATACCCTCATAACCACTGAGAAAGACTACAAATATGCCGTTTTGCCACAACTGGCTATAGAAATAGCTACAATTAAAATTTGTTTAGGTATCGACAGACAAGTTATAGCAGAGACAAAGCCGGCTGTAGCAGAAGTTACGGCCTCTATCACTAGAACTGATACAAAGCCAAAGATTTCAGGAAATGCCGAAACAAAGTGGCAACAATTCTTACTCGAGGTAAAAGGCAAAAACACCTCTATACACGCGGTTTTGCGTGTATGCGAACCTGACTTTAATGGGAATGAAGTTTGCCTGACCTTCCCCTACAAGTTTCACAAAGAACGCGTAGAAGAAGCTAGAAACCGAGATCTTATCGAGAGCGTGTTAGAGCGTGTTTATGGAGAGAAATACAGCGTAAAATGTGTTTTGAGGCCGAGTATGGCTACAGAGCCAGCCGCAAGAAGCAAACAACCAGCTAGAGATGATCTTTTGGATGATGCGCTTGAAATATTCGGCGGAGAGGTAACAGAGTAATGGCAAACGAAGTAAAAAATGTTAATATTCCGCCACAAAATACAGAAGCCGAAGTTTCTGTACTTGGCGCTGTGCTTCTGGACAAAGACGCTATCATCAAAATTGCTGATATAGTTGCTGTAGAAGACTTTTACAAGGATTCCCACGCCAAAATCTACCGAGCTATGCTTGACCTTTATGAACACAGAGAGCCAATAGATGTAGTGACTCTAACCAATAAGCTCGAGGAAATGCGTGAGCTGGATCGTATTGGTGGTGGTAGCTATATTGCATCACTTGCAAGTTCTGTCCCTTCTGCTGCTAACATCATTCACTATGCCAAGATTGTTGCTGACAAATCTATCCTCCGTAAGCTGATACATGCTTCCGGAGACATTACCGAGCTAGCTTTTCGTGAGGAGAAGGAAATACCAGAAATACTAGATAAAGCTGAACAAGCCGTTTTTGCCGTTTCACAGAAACACACTAAGGGCGTTTTTATTGCGATCAAAGATGTTTTGACAGATTCTTTTGATAGACTAGACGACTTGCATCGTAATAAAGATAAGCTAAGAGGGGTACCGACTGGTTTTCGTGATCTAGACCATCTCTTGGCCGGTCTGCAGCCCTCAGACCTTATAATTCTGGCGGCTAGGCCTAGTATGGGTAAATCAGCTCTAGCTATCAACATGGCGCAACATGTGGCCGTACATGAGGGTGTACCAGTGGCTATATTCTCTCTCGAAATGAGCAAAGAGCAGCTAGTAGACCGTTTACTGGCTGCCGAGGCCAATATAGATGCCTGGAAACTAAGAAACGCCAACCTTACCGATAACGATTTCCAAAAAATAGGGGAGGCTATGGCCAAACTTTCCGAGGCCCCACTATTCTTTGATGATACTGTTGGTATGAATGTTATGGAAATGCGCACCAAAGCACGCAGACTACAGTCTGAACACGGCCTAGGACTGATTATCATCGACTACTTGCAGCTTATGTCTGGCAACGGTAGTGCCAATAGGGTAGAGGAGGTTTCAGATATTTCTAGGTCACTAAAGGGCCTTGCTAGAGAGCTAAATGTACCAGTAATCGCCCTTTCACAGCTCTCTCGTGCCGTAGAAAACCGTCCTAGTCGTATACCACAGCTAGCTGACCTCCGCGAATCTGGTTCTATCGAGCAAGATGCTGACGTAGTAATGTTTATTTACCGCGAAGATTACTATGAGAAAGATACAGAGAAGAAAAATATAGCCGACATTCTTATCCGAAAACACCGTAACGGACCAGTGGGACAAGTAGAACTTTACTTCAAACCAGAGCAAATGCTTTTTTCTAACCTAGACAAAAAGCGTGAACAAGATATAATTTAGTTATAAAGGAGGGAAAAAATGGACTTATTACTCGCTCAAATTGGTAAATTCGTTTCTGTTGGGGTTATAAACACACTTGTAGACCTAGGATTTTTTAACCTATTTCGAAGATTTAAACGATTTACAGCCACTACCGCCAGCTATGTTTCAACCACTATCGCTATGATTGGTAGCTATTTTCTCAATAAATCCTGGACTTTTCAGGCAAATGGCAATGTGGCCGCGGAAGCAATCAAGTTTTTTTCTATAACCATTCTGGGTATTTATATCATCCATAACGGGATTGTATATCTACTTACCAAAAAGGTTCTATGGCCAGGTAAGTTAGCCCTCAAGATCGTTAGATGGTTCCCTTTCCTCAAGAAATTATCTGACGACTTTGTGACTGACAATTTTGCTAAGGTATGCGCAATCGCCGTCACGCTTGTATATAACTTCATAATGTACAAGTTTGTAGTCTTCGCAGGATAATATGACTTGGTTTTATCTTTCTTTAGCTGGGGCTTTAGCTTGGGCTATCGCAGCACTTGCCCAGAAGAATGCTTGCCGCGGTGAGCAAGCCATACAAGTCAGTGTTGCCAGCACTACAGTCTGGGCACTTTTGGCTTTATTCTTAGTCCCATTCGTCCATATGCCAACCAGCCCATACATAATTGGGTTAATGTTGATAGCAGGAACCATATATGGAGTAGCATTTTATTTGTCATCAAAAGCTTTCAAATACCTTAGCACTTCGGAGGCCTCTCCTCTTTACAACCTTGGGACTGCCGTCACTGTTATGCTTGCAGTCATCGTATTACACGAAAAAATGACTAGTTTGCAGGCTATTGGGGTTTCTATCATTATACTTGGTACCTATATTTTGGAGCTAAAAAAGGGAGATATATTTTCACCAATTACTCGGCTTTTCAAATCTCCAAAAGTACATTATGTCCTTTTTTCTGCCCTAGGGTATTCTATATTGACCGTGCTATCTAAGTATATACTTGGCATGGTTGACCCAATAACCTTCCTGTTCTCGCAATTAATGGTTTGTAGCGTATTTATGTTTGGACTGGCCGTAGTAAGACACGGAGGCATAAATGATATTATTACGGGTATAAAGGTTCATAAATGGATGATATTAGTTATATCAGTTACCATGATTTCTGGCCAACTATTCGAGATATTGGCGTTAAATCTAGGTGAAGCTGCTCTTGTAATGCCTATATTAAGGTGTTGGACTCTAGTAGCCGTGCTGGTTGGTGGCACATATTTCAAAGAGGGCCACATGAGAAACAGGATCATTGCTACAGCTATTATGCTGCTTGGTGTCTTTATTATTTACCTATGATTGTGCTACAATCATGTATATGAAGTTCAGAGAGTTCGTCGAAAAAAATCAATTTTTATTTTTGATACTTATAGTGGTGTTCATCGGCGCATTTTGGCGACTTTTTGAACTAAATACTTTTCGCGGTTTTGCCTCTATTGAGCTGAATTGGCTGAGGCTAGGCACAGAAACTGCAGGAAATCATTACCGCATTGCTGCCCTAAATATTCCTCAAGCATTATATATCTATGCCATAGCTATCCTGGGTCACTTTACAAAATACCAAATACTGTATTTCCGTTTCGCCCAAGCACTGACTGGTATCGCTACTACTATTATTTTTTATCTTTTTGTAAAGAGCTGGTTTAATAAACAAGTAGCCCTCATATCTACCTTATTTTTCAGCACAAACGCTTATTTAATTATCCTATCTAGAGTCCTAGACCCATCAAATATCATTATTTTATTGCAACTAGGAATACTGTATCTACTCACTATCGCTTTTCGTGAGAAAAATATATATTTGTTTGCTCTTTCTGGTTTACTCGCAGGTATAGGCTTTTATGTCAGTCCTTTTTTTGTTCTAGCAGGATTCTTTATAATGATTACCGGCATAGGAATCATGTTAAAGAATCACAAGATTATACCTATTTATAAGTACGAACTTTTGGCACTTTTTGTGGGAATACTAGTATCGGGCAGCTATTACATATACAAATTACCAATATTTTTCGAGCAGACCGTAAAATTCTTTAACCCGGGCACAATTACAAACTTTTATCTAAACTTGGGCTCAAATGTACTAGCAATCTTTAGTCAAACACAGTTCCAAACAGTTCTAAATGTTGGTCTAGAACCACTGGTGGATCCATTTATCGCAGTTAGCTTTTTCTGCGGGATTGTCTTCGCTGTATTCCACGCAAACAAGCGTAAATACCTCTTTTTAACACTCTGGCTACTTCTATCCTTGGTGGTCATATCACTAGCAAGCAACCAAAACATGAGTAATTTGGTGCTGCTCATGCCTTCTATATTTATTTTTGCAGCAACCGTCTTGGACTTTGTACTAACCAATTGGACGAGGACGTTTCCATACAACCGATCTGCTAAATTTGTCATGGCACTCGTATTTTCTTTATTCCTATTCCTTTCTGTATACTATAATTTTCAAAAGTTTTTCTATGGTTGGCAAGAGAATGACGCTCTAAAAAGCCAATTTAACCAAGAGTTTGTATTAAAGAAGTAGTAATCTAACGCAGGAGACAATATGGTAGACATTAAAAAAGACGAGGATATCTATCTTTCAATCATTATATCTTTTTACAACGAGGGCAGTCGTATCGAAAAAACCCTAAAAGCTATTGAGAAGTTTACGGCGGGCAAACCCTACAAAACCCAGTTAATTCTTTCTGATGACCAAAGTACAGATCATTCTATCGATATAGCCAAGAAGTATGCAGAAGAAATAGATCATTTTGAATATTTGGAGCCAAAACCTGGCCAACCTAAGGGTAAAGGTGCTGGTATCCAGCGCGGTATTTTGGCTGCAGAAGGCAAATATATCATGTTTATGGATGCAGACAGCTCTACACCAATCGAAGAAGTAGATAAGTTACTTCCGTTTATAGACAAATACGACATCGTAATGGGCTCACGCTATATCAAAGAGCCTAGACCATATAAATCCAATTACATTGGAGCGGTACTTCATGGTATAAAAAGCGTTATAGAGGTACTGATATATGGCCACAGTAAAGACTACGAGGCAAAAGGGAAGCAGGGACGACTTCGCCAACTCATTAGCCGTGGTGGTAACCTGATATTTACTGTATTTCTAAACCAAAGTTATGTAGATCAACGCTGCGGATTTAAGTTGTACCGTCACAACACCGCGAAGCTTCTTGCCCACCTGCAGACAGTACCTACTTTTGGCTTTGATACAGAGTATCTTGCTATCGCCCAGAAGTACAAATTTCGCACTATCGAAGTACCCATCGAGTGGTATGACGACGGCGCTTCCAAGGTTGACCCCGTGAAAGATACTATCAAGTCATTCACGGAAATGTTTATGGTTATGGGTAATAACATAAAGGGTAAATACAGCAAGAAAAACGCCAAAAAGAGACTTGGCGATCTATATGACGAATATATAATCAACTGGGACTGATATTAAGGCTAAATGGAGGGTATATGAAGAACTGGTTCAAACAAAATTGGCAATTACTCCTACTGCTCGCGGCGGGTACATTTCTAAGGTTTTATAAACTAGCTAGTTTGCCACCAGGACTTCATCCAGACGAAGCTGCCAACGGACTAGATGTCATAAGCATGATAGAGAAGGGTAAATTTGCCGCTATCTATGACACCAATGGGCCTCGTGAAGCCCTTTTTCTGTACTTACAAGGGATCTTTGTTTGGATAGGACATACGTTCAATATCGCGGCTCTCAATTACACACCGCTGGCCCTACGCATAGCGCCGGCTATCATAGGTGTAGTTACTATCTGGGCTATTTACCTCCTTGGCAAGGAACTATATAACAAAAATGTTGGTCTAATAGCTGCTGCTGCTCTAACCGTGAGCGCTTGGCATATTCAGTTTAGCCGTAATGGTTTCCGCGCGATCATGGCACCTCTTGCGCTAACTCTTCTATTTTATTTCTTTATTCGTGCTTACCGTGAAGGTAAACTAAAATACTATATCGCTACTGGCGTTACTTTTGCGCTTGGTTTCTATACTTATCTTTCGTTTAGAATGGCTCCACTGGTACTGATAGCGCTTCTTATCTTCATCCTTGTGAAAGACAAACAGTTCCTTTCAAAAAATTGGAAGAACATCGGTTGGATGGGAACGGCTTTTCTGGTAGTGATGATTCCTATGTTTATCCATTTCTATCACGTCCCAGCCGATATTGCCGGTAGGGCTTCTACAAGTGTATTCAACAAAGAGCTGAACCAGGGCAACCCAGCTAAGACATTCCTTATCGGTGTCGAAAAAACAGCCTTGATGTTCAACGTTCACGGAGATGAGAATTATCGTCATAATGTTGGTGGTACACCAATGCTTGACCCTATCGTGGGGATACTTTTCTGGATTGGTGTTGTAATCGTCCTATTTGGGCTTGGGAAGATAGAAAACTTCCTTCTACTCATGTGGGCAGGTGCACTATCGATGCCTGAGCTTCTAACAGCAGAGGGGATCCCACACGCACTTCGAATAGTGGGCATTATGCCAGTGGTCTTTCTTTGCGTCGGGATAGCGGTAAATTGGATAATCGAGAAACTAAAGGCTGAGAAGTACGCTATAGCAGTATTTCTGGTAATTCTAGTTGTTTCGGGATACTTTGGGTATCATAAATACTTTGAAGTGTTCCCAACCAAAGGAGAAACCGGAGAAGCTTATGCCGAAGACATGGTTGCTATGGCAAACGATCTAAACGAAGCACCGGCGACAAGAAAAAACATTCTGATAGTAGGTGAATATGGCACGAAAACAGTTGAATTCATCACGAACTCTACAAAGCGTACTTGGGATAGGTATGAGGCCAGGGATTCAAACAGAATCATCGTACCTGCATCAAATACAAAGATATTTGTTGCCAAAGATTGGATAGATGAAGCGAAGATTGGACTTCATGCACATGGGTTTTATGGCAACTTTACACCAGTAACTTCACCAATAGATGGGAGGGTAATCTATTATGAGTACCAAAATTAAGGATTTTTTAACCAAATACACGTGGTTTGTCCCTGTGACGTTAGGTTTTGTACTACGACTATTTGACCTGACACGCTCTAGTATCTGGCACGACGAGGGCTATACCATGTGGTTACTTCGATATAATTTTTCAGAGATCGTTACTCGCACCGCAAGAGATGTACACCCGCCAGCGTATTATCTGATTGCTAAACCGTGGGTAATGTTACTTGGAAACTCTGCTTTTTCAATCCGCTTTTTGTCACTTATATTCTCGGTAGGCATCATCTTTCTAGCTTATAAGATAATGGAAATGATTTGGAATAAAAGGGCAGCCTATTGGACGGCTCTATTCATAGCGTTTTCACCTTTTCTTATCCGTTTCGGTCAAGAAGCACGTATGTATGGTGTAGTGGCGTTCTTTACAACCCTTGCCACATATTACTTCGTCAGATTTGTCAGGGAGAAACGCAGTCTAGATCTAGTGGGTTATACCTTGGCGATGATTATAGCCATGTATACGCAATATTACTCATTTTTTGTCATTATTTCACTTTGGCTAATCTTTGCAGTCTGTACTTCAGATTTTTGGAAATTCCACTGGATTCATGGTTTCAAAAATGCAGAAGGTATATTCAGCTGGAAGTGGTGGCTTGCCAACATTGCTCTCTTGGTCATGTATTTACCATGGTTTCCGGTCGCTTACAAACAAGTCACTCGTGTTGGTGGCAGCTACTGGATCAAGCCCGAGTGGATAACCGCGAGAACTATACCCGCAAATGTTACTCAATTCTTGACGTATACGCACATGGACGCTATATATAGTTGGAATGGTGTACTTGGTGCTAGCATATTTTGGCTTATTATACTCATTCTTGTAGGTTCTGGTCTACTGCTATTTGTCGATAAAGATAAGCGCCAGAAGGCGGCTTCACTATACATTTTCGGATATCTACCCATGTTGCTAGTATTTACTCTTTCAAAATTACGAACACCCATCTACCAAGACAGATATTTTCCATTTTCCGCTATCGCCATCTTTGCGATATGGGGATGCGTGGTAGCCTTGATTCAAAGCCAAAAAGCACGTGTTGCCACCAGCGTAGTAGTAGTCTCTATTATGATACTTGGTATAGGTGTCATGAGAGTAAAGGTGAATCATCAAATGAAGCAAGTGGCAGACGAGGTAAAATCGCAGAAACAGATTGGAGATATACTTCTCTCAGGTTCACTCTATACCTTCCTGGATGGTAGCTACTATCTTGGTTACGATAATTTGCGCTTTATTAATAGATCTGTAGATGGTTATGGTGAAACTTCACTATTCTATGATCAGTCCGATAAATATATAGTCAATCCGAATTATCTAGCCACACTCGGTAATAGAATCTGGATAATAGGAAAACCAGGCGATAACTATGTCCAAGGTACCCCTCTTGCCAACTGGCGAGAAGCTACGGTAATTGAGCGCGGTACAGTAAGAGCCGTTCTCTATACGCGCTGATGAAACTTTGATATAATAGTTTCATCAAATTACTAGTTATAAAATTACTAATAACTAAGTAATTTAGAATTTTGTAATTAAATAGTAATTAGTAATTAAAAAAATTAGTAATTACGACTAAAAGGAGCCCCTATGGCTATGTTCGGTAAAGCAAAAGAACAGATTGAGTTTGTAAAAAAGGCTCGTGAGATTCAGAAAAAACTACAGCATGAGATCATCACCACTGAGAGCGGAGCCGTTAAAATCGTTATTAATGGTGAACAAAAACTACAAAAAGTAGAGCTAAACAAAGACGATGTAGATCCTGACAGACTAGATATACTCGAAAAAGATATCAAAACAGCCGTAGAGAGCGGTATCAAGAAAGCACAAGAATTTGCCGCCAATCTAATGAAAGATATCGGCGGATTCCCAGGCATGTAAAATGCAAATAATTCCCTCCAGCATACAAAATCTAATAGACGAGTTTGCCAAGCTTCCAGGTATCGGTCCCAAGACCGCCCAAAGGCTGACTTTTTATTTACTTAGAAAACCCGCCAAAAGCTCAGAAGATTTGGGCTCAGCTGCAGAGAAGCTGAAAAAAGACATACGATATTGTGATGTTTGTTGTAACTTTACGGATAAAGAGATTTGTAGCATCTGTGAGGATGGTGGTCGTGATAAGTCCATCATTTGCCTGGTTAGCGAACCTCTGGATGTAGTCGCCCTAGAGAAATCTGGCGGCTATAGAGGCTTATACCACGTCTTAGGCGGTGTAATCTCACCTGTTGAGGGTATTGGCCCAGATGACCTATTTATTGCTCAGCTAGTGCAGAGACTAAAGAATGGTGGAATAGAAGAAGTAATCATAGCCACAAACCCAAATCTAGAGGGAGAGGCAACTGCACTTTATGTACAAAAGCTAATACAGCCACTAGTTCCCAAAATTACCCGTATCGCTAGGGGTCTACCAGTCGGAGGCGACCTAGAATACGCAGATGAGATAACTCTTTCAAGAGCGCTTGAAGGTAGGAGAGATTACTAATGACAGACAAAACACACCAAGAGCTTCATGTTGATAGTAAGGACAGTGAGTACAAAAAATTATACTTGATTCATCATATGCACCACCTCAATGATAATAATGAAGTTCTGCACGAATTACATCATTGTTCCTTATATGGTAAGCCCGATATGAAGGGGGAGAAACACACTATCATACATATAAATACAGGTAATCAGCTACAACACGTGATTGACAACAATTTTACTGGTATTCTCTATGACCACGTAAACAATAGATTTAATGTTATTAATGGTATAATTGCACTATGAAACTATATAACACAGCCACAAAAAAAGTAGAAGAAATCAAAACTGTCCAACCGGGTAAGGTTGGAATGTATATTTGCGGTCCCACGGTTTATAACACACCTACAATCGGTAATTTACGAACATATATTAGCCAGGACGTTTTGCGCCGCTGCTTAAGGTACCTTGGCTACGAAGTCAAAGAAGTGATGAACATTACCGACATAGAAGATAAGATTATACGTGATTCCGCCGCTCAAGGGATAGAATACACCGAGCTTACCAGCAAATACGAGAAAATATTTTTTGAGAATCTAAAATCACTTAATATTGAGCCAGTCGAGATTACCCCTCATGCAACCGATCCTAAGGTAATTGCTAAGATGATAGAGATTATCTCTGACCTACTAGAGAAGGGTATCGCTTACAAATCCGATGACGGCTCAGTTTACTTTTCGATTGATAAATTTCCTGGCTATGGCAAACTTTCTGGTCTTGAGAACAGAGAAGTGAAAGCCGGTGCTAGAGTATCACAAGATGAGTACGAAAAAGAAAATGCTCAAGATTTCGCTCTCTGGAAAGCCGAGAAACCTGGTGAGCCTAGTTGGGAAGCACCATTTGGAAAAGGTCGCCCAGGCTGGCACATAGAGTGTACAGCCATGTCTACCATGAACCTTGGCGATACCATTGATATACATGGTGGTGGTGTTGATCTTATATTCCCTCATCATGAGAACGAAATTGCGCAAAGTGAAGCATACACTGGCAAACCCTTTGTAAATACTTGGTTTCACTCGGGTCATTTACTCATAAATGGTCAGCGAATGGGAAAGTCGCTAAATAATTTCTACACTCTAGAAGATATGGTCAACAAATTTGAGGTAAGCCCACTAGCATTCAGACTACTTACACTACAATCACATTACCGTGACTCCTTAAATTTTACAGATGAGTCTATACAGGCAGCCCAGAATACATTAAATGGCTTATATGAATTTGTAATTAGGCTAAAACAGATTACTGAAACTAGTTCAAAAGTAGATATAAAACCATTACTGGAAGCAACACAAAAAGATTTTAATACAGCTCTTAGCGATGACCTGAACACACCAAAATCAATGGCTGTTTTGTTCACTTTTGTGAAGGAAGTGAACAAATTTGTTACTCAGGGGTTGTCAAAAACAGACGTCAAGACTGCTCTCGAGCTTATTTCTAACTTTGGGAAAGTACTTGGTTTGGGCCTGGATAATGTTCAGGAAACAACGGGGAATACTGAGGTAGACAAATTATTAGAGAAAAGAACGGTTGCGAGGGCAGAGAAGGATTGGAAGCTCTCTGATGAGATCCGCGATGAGATACGTAAGGCTGGTTTTGAAGTTGAAGATACAGATAATGGCCAACGCCTAACAAAGATCTAATGACTTTTAAGTGGTCTGACATCAAAAAACCAGTATTTATATTGGCACCCATGGCAGAGATAACTACACTGCCATTTCGTTCAATATGTAAAGAAATGGGAGCAGATATAGTATTCACCCCTATGCTTTCCTCAAATGCGATAGTATATAACCCAAACGAGACTCTCAAGATTGCTGAGTTTTTGCCCGATGAACAGCCTGTAATAGTGCAGCTTTTTGGCTATGACGGAGATTTGATAGCCAAGGCCGCAAACATAGTACAAGAACGCATCAATCCCGCCGGTATAGATATCAATATGGGCTGCCCTGCGCCCAAAATAACGGGAAACGAGTGTGGCTCTGGGCTTCTACGCAACTATGACAAAGCACTAGAGATTATGGAGCACGTTCGTGCAAATTATACTGGTCAACTTTCTGTTAAGCTACGTCTAGGTTGGCGAGATTTTGACGTGAAACATTTTGTGAAACAATTGGAAGAAATCGGTATAGACGCAGTATCTATACACGGCCGAACCACAAAAGAAGGCTACAAAGGACTGGCAAACTGGGACGCAATATATGAGATAGCTGAATCGGTAAATATACCTGTTATAGGTAATGGAGACGTCACTACCGCAGAGGAAGCCTGGGACAGAGTAAATGACTCTAAGCTTGCTGGAGTAATGATAGGTAGGGGTGCGCTGGGAAACCCATGGATTTTCACCAAAATTCGAAATTCGAAATTCGTAATTCGTAATTCAAGCGAGCTTACTCGTGTCATCCTGGATCAAACTAAGCGCACCATAGAATATCTAGGTGATGAGACACGTGCTATACGTGAAATGCGCAAACACTACGGCTGGTACCTAAAAGGCTTTCCTGGAGCACAAGAATTGCGTAAGAAGGCGATGCTTGCAAATACGTCTAAAGATATCGAAGAAATAGTTTCAGCCTTGAAATAAAGCCCATTTTGGGCTAAAATATACCACGTTACATTGGGGAGTGGCCAAGTGGTAAGGCACCGGGTTTTGGTCCCGGTATTCGGGGGTTCGAGTCCCTCCTCCCCAGCCAGAAAAGAGCTTTCCATTCATGGATGGCTCTTTTCTGTTTGTAAGGCAGGAGGGCGAGACTCCCGAGATTGCCAAAACATTGAGTCAAGATTTGCCATAATGTGCAATTCTCGGTGTTGCCCTAATGATAACTACGGGTCGCTAAGATAGCGGTGAGAGTCCCTTTTCCCAGCCAGAGAAGTTTCTCACTTGTTGGGAGGCTTCTTTTTGTTAGGTAGGATGGCGAGACCCCCGATATTGTCAAAGAATAGAGTTACCACGGACTTCTCTAGTTCTCGACTGCTCTTGAACGATAATCATCAATCTCAAGGATAGCGGTGAGAAGAAGGCTTGCCTTCGAGTCCCTCCTCCCCAGCCAGAAAAGAGCTTTTCATTCGTGGATGGCTTTTTTTAATTTATACATTGAAAGTAAAATATTCGAAATTTATGAACATTAATGTGGAACCTATAAGTTATTGGTGTTAGAATCAGTTTATGGTAATAACATACTTAAGTTGGTTAGGCGCGCTACTTGTTTTAATTGCATTTGCCCTAAATATCCGAAAAATGATAATCCCAGAAAGTTTGGTATATATTTTACTAAATTTATCTGGAGCGACACTTCTTGCGATATCGGCTTTCTATACAAAAGGATATGCTTTTGCTGCCCTTAATACAGTTTGGTCTCTATTCGCTCTATATTCACTAATTAGGTTATCTGTTAGAGAAAGTTCTAAATAATTTATAATATTTCTTTATTATGACAATCTAGTTATGATAAATAACGGAATTATACGTCTGTTTAGGGAGTTTCTCACTTGTTGAGAGACTTCTTTATTTGTTACACTATTATTTATGAGCAAAAAGAAACAAGAACTAAAAATAGAGACTTACTCCAATATTGTCGAGAAAACTGGCCATTACCTGAAAAAGTCTCTGAAAGTTATATTTATCGGTTTTTTACTATTTATTACGACTAGTCTACTTATCCTGGCTTTTTGGGCTCTGGGTATGTATTTCAAGTATTCTAGGGATTTTGAATCCGTAACACCAAAGAGTAATAGTACCCAACTAGTGATGTATGATTCTGCTGGCAATGAGATATTCCGTGGTTTTGGCGCAGCTGAGCCAGATAGGGTAGAGCTTTCTAAAGTTCCAGAAGTGATAAAGAGTGCCACTCTAGCAGCAGAAGATGTTGATTTCTACAAACATGGCCCTATCGATATACGAGGTATTGGCAGAGCCGTATATCTAAACTGGCAAAGCAGTGAGAAGTCTGGTTTGGCTAAAATAGGAGATTTATTTACCGAGGGAAACTATAGCCAGGGTGGCAGCACCATTACCCAGCAGTTAATCAAAAATATCTATCTCACAGATGAAAAAAGCTTCGACCGCAAGATCAAAGAAGCAGTCTTTGCCTACAAACTTGAGGACAAATACTCGAAAGATCAAATACTAGAGATGTATCTAAACGAGATTTATTATGGCGAGCAAGCACTAGGTATCAAGAATGCTGCTCGTATATACTTCAACAAGGATATTTCTGAGCTGACACTCGCAGAAGCTAGTATGCTGGCAGGCTTACCGCAAGCCCCAACTTATTATTCCCCTATAAATGGTGACGAAACAGCCGCCAAGAAGAGACAAGAGTATGTACTTCAGAAGATGTATCTTGCGAAAATGATAGATCTCCCAACAGCCAAAGAAGCCGCCAACACAGAGCTAATTTACTATGGTAAGGACATTTCTACGGACAAGTACCCCTACTTTAGCCAGTTTGTAAAAGATGAACTGACTGGTAAACTGGGCGCCGAAAACGTCGAAAACAAAGGGATAAAGGTATATACCAGCCTAGATCCTACGAAACAAGCAATTGCCGAGAAACGCATGGCGGAAAACCTGAAGAAGCTGGCGTATCGCGGAGCCAGCAATGCTGCCGTAGTAGTCGGTGATGTCGCAAATAATTCTATACTTGCTATGGTTGGTGGCGCAGACTTCACTACAAGCAAAGTGAATGTGGCCACCAGTCTCCGTCAGCCTGGTTCCTCATTTAAACCCATAGTATACTCAACTGCCCTAGAAAGCGGGGAATATACGGCTGCTTCTATCCTAAATGATAAATACACAAATTATGGTGGCACCCCAGCATATGCACCAAAGAATTATAGTGGTGGTTTCTCGGGATATGTTTCCCTGCGCAATGCTCTTGCTAGATCTCTAAATACCACAGCCGTAGCTGTGGGTAAGGCAGTCGGCATAGACAAGGTGATAAATATGGCACACAACCTTGGCATAACAAGTTTGAATGACAAACCAGAGAATTATGGTTTACCGCTTGCTCTTGGCTCCGGAGAGGTAAAACTAGTAGATATGGTAGAGGCCTTCTCGACTTTTGCAGATAATGGTAAGCGTATGCCACAAACATCTATTCTGAAGATTAATAGTAGTGATGGGTCCGAAATTGCGCTACCAAAGAGGAACAAGGTTCAGGTTTTAAGTGAAGAAACGGCGTATATCATCTCTAGTATATTATCGGACAACAAGGCACGTTCTGCTACTTTTGGCACAGTAAGTCCGCTAAAAACAGACAAAACCACCGCTGTCAAAACTGGTACAACAGATAATTATGCCGACTCCTGGACTATGGGATATTCGCCAGACTTTGTAGTAGGAGTATGGATGGGTAATAATGACCACACCCCTATGAAACAAGTGAGCGGAATAGAGGGAGCAGCTTATGTCTGGCACGACGTCATGACAGATATACAAGCAAGCACGCCTGATAAGCCCTTTACAAAGCCAAAGGGAATAGTCGAAACTTGGGTAAATCCATATACTGGTAAAAAAGCTACTTACAACGGCGGCTCAAATATATTAGAATATTTTAAAGCAGGTACAGAACCCAAATAGTATCATTATTCTGGCCCGTAGTTTATAATCTATCTGGAGGCTATAATGGCAAAAAACGCAAAAATACTAATAGTTGAAGACGACAAATCTATCCGTGATTTATATGATCTAAAGCTTACCAAAGCTGGTTTCAACGTACTGACTGCAGAAAATGGTGGTGTGGGCTGGGATATGGCCACAAAGGAGCTTCCCGACCTGATCCTTCTCGATGTCATGATGCCTGTCATGAACGGCTTTGAAGTACTGAAGAAGCTTAGAAATAAAACCGAGACCAAGGAAATACCAGTAGTCATACTTTCTAATTATGGTGAAGTAGACCAGATGACGCAGGGTTTCCTGGTTGGGGCTACTGATTATCTGATCAAAGCCGAGCATACGCCTTCTGACGTGCTTGATATCGTAAATGAGACACTCAAAAATAAAGGTAATATCGCCGGAGTCGCTTTTCAGGACGAATAATGGCTAGCTACAAAACCAGAGCGATAATAATAAATAGGTTAAATCTTGGGGAGTCAGATCGTATACTGACTCTCTTTTCGCCAGAATACGGTAAATCTAAGGCTATTTGTAAGGGTTCTAGGAAAACAAAAAGTAAATTTGGTGGTCACACAGAGCTATTCTCTCTAGTTGACCTAGTACTTTCAACAGGGAAAAGCCTGGATATCGTAAATGATGCTGAACTTGTAGAGAACTATTTTGCCAATAATCCTGATATGGCAAAGATAAAAACTGCCTACTACTTTGCCGAGATAATAAATAAGTTGCTGCCAGATCACGCAAAGAATGAAGAGGTATACAATCTCCTTATCTATTGTCTAGAAAAGCTGGATAGTACGGATGAAAAAAGAATCCAGCTAATCTTTGTCGCTAGACTTCTAAAAAGTCTGGGTATATATCCCGAATTAACCACTTGCGTAAAATGTGAGCAAAAACCCACCTCTGATGAATTGTTCTTTAGTAAAAGCGGTGGTGGAATAACACATCAGTCCTGCTCTAAATATTTTGAAGACGCAACAGAAGTGGACGAAAATACTATCAAACTGTGGCGTTTTATAGCCGACACACCGCTTGAAAATCTAGAAAAGTTAAAGACATCAGATGAAAATATACAAATAACTAGCGAGCTGGCGAACAGCTACATACACTGTGTTACTATGATTGACTACAGAAGCCTGCGAGTGCTATCATAATGTCCATGAACAAAGACGAGAAACAACTTTCTACTTTGGCTTGGACAAAGGCAGATTACGAAGAAGCAGGACAAGAAGTTCCTGATGAACTCTTAGAAGACGATTTACATACTGAAGGCGAGCTAATGACTCGCGAAGATATAGACGTCTGGATAGCAGATACACACAAAACTTTCCTTATTCTCGGGGAGAATAGTTCTGAGAAATTTGAAAAGCTTTACGACGAGTTTATTGTTGATATACATTACCTACTCGAACTTGGTAAAATAGAACCAGACGAGGCTGAAAAATTATTAAACAAAGAAAATTTTACACTTTAGGAGTATTATGGCCGCAAAAGACGAAAAATTGATGGAAAAGGTACAAACTCTCGCGCGCAACCGAGGTTTTATTTATCCAGATTCAGAAATATACGGTGGTATGGCTAACACTTGGGATTTTGGTCCTCTGGGTGTAGAACTTAAAAACAACCTCAAACGTGAATGGTGGAAGTTCTTCGTTCAATCACACCGCGACATGGTAGGTGTAGATAGTGCCCTTATCATGAATCCAAAAGTCTGGGAAGCATCTGGTCACGTTGGTAATTTTACTGATTCACTAGTTGATTGTAAAAAGTGTAAAAACCGATTCCGCGCTGACCACCTGATAGAGGACGCTGCTGGTATAGATGTCGAAGGCAAAACACCCAAAGAAATAGATGAAATCATCAAAGTAAAAAAGATATCTTGTCCTTCTTGTGGCGCGGATGCTTGGACAGAATCCCGTAACTTTAATATACTGTTCCAAACCCATGTCGGTGTCATAGAAGATAAAAAATCGGTAGCTTATCTACGTGGTGAAACAGCCCAGGGCATGTTTGTTAATTTTAAAAACATAGTAAACAGTAGCCGAAAACGTATTCCTTTTGGTATTGCTCAAATAGGGAAGTCGTTTAGAAATGAGATTACTCCAGGAAATTATATATTTCGAACTCGTGAATTTGAAATTGCTGAATTTGAGTATTTTATTCATCCGGGTGCCTGGGAGAAAACTTTTGAGTTTTGGTTATCTGAAATGCACAAATTTGCTGGCCTTATTGGCTTACCAAAAGAGAGGCTGCATGATCACGAGATTCCCAAGGAAAAGCTGGCACATTATTCCAAAAGGACAGTGGATATAGAGTTTGATTTTCCTTTTGGTCAGAAAGAGCTTTGGGGGCTTGCATACAGACAGGATTTTGACCTAACAAACCATATCAAGGCTTCTGGTGAAGACCTGGCATATACAGACCCCATAACTAACGAGAAATACGTACCACACGTCATAGAGCCAACATTTGGAGTAGAACGTACCATGCTGGCGATACTTACTAGTTGTTACCATGAGGAAAAGGTCGATGACGACACTAGAGTTGTTCTACAGTTACCACATAATTTGTCCCCATTTAGATTCGCCGTATTACCACTTTCTAAGAAACCAGAGCTAGAGAAACTTTCTGATAAGGTTTGGCAGGCAGTGTCCGTACTAGGGAATACTGACTATGATGAAACACAGAGTATTGGTAAGCGTTATCGCCGCCAAGACGAAATCGGCACACCCTACTGCATTACCGTAGACTTTGAATCCCTTGAGGACAATGCTGTAACCGTACGTGACCGCGACACTATGAAGCAAGATCGCGTAAAGATTTCTGAGCTTACGGACTACTTTTCCACAAAGTAAAGCTCCAAAAAACACTTGACATAGCGGACCCTAGAAAGTAAAATTACAAAGCAATTTATTGCGTGTATGTACGTAGGAGTGCTAGGGACTCCTATCTTTTTACTCTAAAAAATCAGGAGAAAGACATGGACAAAACAAAAGAGGTTTACCTCACAAAAGCAGGCCACGCAAAGCTAACTTCTGAGTATGAAGAGCTTACTACTAGCGGACGCAAAGAAATTGCGGAACGCATCAAAACAGCCTTGGGTTTTGGAGATTTAGCAGAAAATTCAGAATATGCTGATGCCAAGGATCAACAGGTTTTTATCGAAGGACGTATCTCTGAGCTAGAGCACATCCTAAAAAATGCAAATATCATAGATGAATCACACACAAACTGTAAGGTTGTCAACGTCGGTTGTTCAGTAAATGTAGAGCTAGAAGACGGCGAGATGGACTTCACCATAGTTGGTTCAGCAGAGGCAGACCCAGAAAAAGGCTGGATATCAAATGAGTCACCAATCGGAAAAGCACTTCTTGGTAAGAAGCCTGGCGACGAGATAGAAGTCACAGTACCAGCCGGCAATATCAAGTACAAAATCAAAAAAATCAAATAATTTGTTATGAAACCCCTTCAAAAGCCCCCTGAGGCAACGTCAAAAGGGGTTTTTTGATGGCCAAATACGCATAAATGCGGTAAAATATAGTTATATTGTTCGAGCCTGTCGAGAACTAAAACTTCTCGAATCGCTACACTCCCTCGAAGAATAATAATTAACTGGAGCAAGAATCGACGATGTTTTGGGCAGATGAAATTGCAAACAAATTAGATAAAAAGAAAAAGCAGCTAGTAGACGATGCCTGGAGTGCTTCGGGTTTTGCTCATGTGGGCAGTCTTCGAGGTGTCATAATCCACGATATTGCAAACAGAACTCTCATAAAAGATGGGTTAGATACAAGATACACATTTATCATGGACGATATAGACCCTATGGATGGTATGCCAGGCTATCTAGATGCAAACGTCTACAACCAAGAAATGGGGAAACCCCTTTGTGACATACCAGCACCAGATAAGAAATTTGGTTCACTGGCGCGCTATTTTGGTGAAGACTTTATAGAAACCAGCAAACTAGCGGGTTCTCAACCAGAGTTTCTGTGGAATTCTGAAATTTATAAGTCTGGAAAGTACAACGAGGTAATAAAAATAGCCCTAGACAAGGCTCAAGAAATTTCTAACATTTATAGAAAATATAATGGTGTAGAAAAGGGGGAGCAATGGTACCCCTTTCAGCCCATATGTGAAAAATGTGGCAAAATAGGCACTACCACTGTAACGAGCTGGGATGGCGAGAATATAAGCTATGTTTGCGAAGAAAGTAAGGTAGAATGGGCAAAAGGTTGTGGCTATGAGGGCAAACAATCTCCATATGATGGCAAAGGAAAGCTTTACTGGAGAGTTGAGTGGCCCGCTAGATGGAAAGCACTATGCATAACTGTAGAGGGTGAGGGCAAAGATCATTGGTCTGCTGGTGGGTCTAGAGACCTTGCAGACATTTTAATTAAAGATATTTTTAATTACCGCTCGCCTATAGACATACGATACGACTGGCTATATATAGGTGGTAAAAAGATGAGTTCGTCAAAAGGTATTGGCGTAACAGCCAAAGAGATGGCCACTCTTTTGCCAAATGAAGTGCTTCGATTCCTGATGGCCAAGAACCCTAGAAAGACTATAGATTTTGACCCAGAAGGCGTCACTATACCTAACCTATTTGACGATTACGACCGCGCCATGAAAGCTTTTCAAAAAGAAATCGACTTTCCTGATCTTGGCCGTGCCTACGAAATTGTTCAAGAAAAAGGGTTTGAACCCGGCTATCGTATGAGATTTTCCAAGGTTGCCCTGGCCATCCAAATGCCAAAAATAGACATTCATAAGGAAGCAGAGAATGAAAAAGGGAGCAAACTAACTAAAAGCGAACTAGCCAACCTGGATGAGCGTATTATTTACGCTCAGAAGTGGCTAGATAAGTATGCGCCAGCCGATTACGTGTTCAAGGTTCTAGATAAGGAACCTACAATAACTTTGTCAAAAGTTCAGAAGGATTTCTTAACAAAGCTTATTGAGATTTTCAAAACGAAGAAAGACTGGAAAGGCGAGGAGCTACATAGTGAATTGCATGAAGTAAAGAAATCCATGGAAATATCTCCAAAAGATGCTTTTTCGGCTATATATCTTTCGTTTTTAGGTAAAGAATCCGGGCCTCAAGCCGGCTGGCTTCTTGCCTCACTAGACCATGATTTTGTAGCCACTAGGCTGTATAATATGAGTAGGAGTAAATAATGCTTGATATCAAATATATCCGTGAAAACGTAAAAGAAGTCAAAGAAAACATCAAAGCTAGGGGGCTATCTGTTGATGTGGACAGATTACTAGCTTTGGATAAAGAAAGAAAAATTATAAGTGAAAGAGACGCCCTTAACTCTGAATTAAATTCTTCTAGTAAGCCAAGTGCGACGGTGATAGAACACTTAAGGAATGTGAAGGCCAAGAGAGCCCAGACTGAAGAACGCTTGAGAGAAATTGAAGCAGAATACAGCTCCCTACTTTTCGCAATCCCAAATAAAACGCACAAGGACACTCCGCCCGGAAAAACCGATGAAGACAATGTTACTATTCGAAAAGTGGGCAAACCACCAGAATTTAAATTTATTCCTTTAGATCATGTCGAGCTGGGCAAGAGACTGAATCTAATTGATTTTGACGCCGGCTCAAAAGTCACGGGAAGCCAATTCTATTTTCTCAAGAACGAAGCCGTCCTACTTGAACAGGCCTTAATTAATTATGTCCTTGAGATCCTACGGGCAGAAGGCTTTACACTTGTTGCTACGCCAGATCTTGCTAAAACAGAGATTGTGGAGAATATGGGATACCAGCCACGTGGACCCGAGGCTCAAATATACAATATACAAAATACAGATATGTCTCTCATCGGCACGGCAGAAATTCCTCTGGGAGGCCTTTACGCAAATGCCCGAATAGATGAAAAGAACTTGCCGATCCAGTTGGCAGGTGTTTCGCATTGTTTCCGCACTGAGGCCGGAGCATATGGTCGTCATTCAAAAGGTCTATACAGAGTACATCAATTTTCAAAAGTTGAAATGTTTGTTTTTTGTAAACCAGAAGAGTCTGACGCCTGGCACCAGAAGATAGTAGCTTTTGAAGAAAAAATATTTCAAGGGCTTGAAATCCCTTATCGTGTTGTAGATATCTGCACCGGTGATATGGGAGCAGTGGCCTATCGCAAATACGACCTCGAGGCCTGGATGCCCGGTAGAGAAAGCTATGGAGAAGTTACGTCAGCTTCTAATTGCACGGATTATCAGGCGCGTAACCTTAACATAAAATTTCGACGTGAAGGCAATAAAGTTAGCTATGTTCATATGCTGAACGGTACCGGTATCGCTATATCTAGAGCACTTATCGCTATTCTTGAAAACAACCAACAAGCCGATGGCAGTATATTGGTACCGAAAGTACTTGAGAAGTGGGTTGGCAAAAAAGTCATTAAAGGTTAGGGGGAATCATGAAAATCAACATTACTGGACATGAAACTGTAGTTACACCAGAAATCAAGAAATATACCGAGACTAAGCTCAACAAGCTTTGTAAAAAGTATAAACAGATTTTAAGTGCAGAAGTAGTTGTAGAATCTGATACTAGCAAAACTAAGAAGGAAGCTGCTGTCGCGAAGGTTTTACTTAAGATAAAGGGACAAGACATATCTGCATCAGCCACTGGTAAAACAATTTTTGCAGCAGTTGACGAAACAGAGAGAAAGCTTGTTGTTCAACTAGAGAAAGACAAAGCACGGCACGTACCAGTGAAGGGTAAATTCAGTAAGAGCAAAGAGATTATTCGTAACTTTTTTACCAGAAATGAGCAATAAATAATGGCTATTTTTTCCAAGATTTTTGGAGACCCAAATCAGAAGAAAATTGATAAGATTCAACCAATTGTAGATGAGATCAATGGTCTCGAAGACAAAATAAAGAAGCTGACAGACAAACAAATTCGTGAGCGTATTGTTGAAATACGAAAAGATATTGAGAAAAAACTAGATTCAGAGAAAATCAAAGAAACCGACAAAGAATCACTCAAGACAATTGAAAATGATATTTTGGCAAAATATCTGCCAGAGGTATTTGCACTTACTCGCGATATGTCGAGACGTACGCTCAGTATGCGTCACTTTGACGTACAACTAGTCGGCGGTTACGTACTTCACGAGGGTAGCATATCAGAAATGATGACTGGTGAGGGTAAAACTCTTGTCGCCACCCTGCCAGCGGTTCTTAATGCTCTTACTGGTAAGGGCGTTCACCTAATTACTGTAAATGACTACCTAGCCAGGCGTGACGCCGGCTGGATGGGACAGATATATCATGCACTTGGCCTATCTGTAGGGGTAATAGTCCATGACGAAGCATTTCTCTTTGACCCCACTTACGACAATGAAAACGTGCTTGATGAAGCGACCGAACACTTACGACCTGTCTCTAGAAAGGATGCCTATCTCGCTGATATTACTTATGGTACCAATAATGAATATGGTTTCGACTATCTCCGCGATAATATGGTCCAAACCCTTGATCAAATGGTCCAAAGACCGCTTCATTTTGCTATCGTCGACGAAGTTGACTCAATTCTGATAGATGAAGCCCGTACACCGCTTATAATCTCGGCGCCAGCAGAGGAAAGCACTGACAAGTATGTCCAGATAGATAGACTCGTGAAACAGCTAAATGGCGAAAAAGATTACACTGTAGATGAGAAGCAAAAGGCTGTTTCGCTAACCGATGAGGGTATTGCCCGTCTTGAGAAACTACTCGGGGTAGAAAACATCTACGAAGAATATGGCATTGAGAATGTTCACCACATCGAACAAGCACTCAAAGCCAACGTTCTTTTCAAGGTAGATAAAGATTATGTCGTCAAAGATGGCGAAATAGTCATAGTAGACGAATTTACAGGGCGTCTGATGCTCGGTCGTCGCTTTAGCGAAGGCTTACATCAAGCTATAGAAGCAAAGGAAAACGTAGAAGTAAAAAGAGAATCACTTACTCTTGCAACTATCTCATTTCAGAATCTTTTCCGCCTCTACATTAAGCTTGCTGGTATGACCGGTACTGCCGCCACCGAGGCAGAGGAATTCTCCAAGATTTATAAGCTTGAAGTAATCAAGATACCTACCAATAAGCAAAATATACGTGAAGATGTCGCAGATGTAATTTATAAGAATGAACGTGGCAAGTTTATGGCGGTTGTAGCTGATATCAAAGAGCGACATGAGAAAGGTCAGCCAGTCCTCGTGGGTACTGTTTCTATCGAAAAGAATGAGATACTAGGAGACCTACTGAAGCGAGCTGGTATAAAACACGAGCTTCTGAACGCCAAAAATCATGAACGTGAGGCACTCATCATTCGAAATGCTGGCCAGAGGGGTGCCGTCACTGTGGCTACCAACATGGCAGGTCGTGGTACAGACATCGTCCTTGGTGAAGGCGTTGCCAAACTTGGTGGTTTACATGTTATCGGTACTGAGAGACATGAGTCAAGACGTATCGATAATCAGCTTCGTGGTCGTTGTGCTCGTCAAGGTGACCCGGGTTCAACCCAGTTTTTTGTCTCACTAGACGACGATCTGATGCGTATATTCGGTAGTGAACGAGTTGGCCAGATTATGGAGACTCTCGGACTTCCCGAGGATCAGCCAATTCAGCACGGTATGATATCTAAATCACTAGAGTCAGCACAACGCAAGGTAGAGGGTCACAACTTTGACATCCGTAAACATCTCGTCGAATACGACGATGTCATGAACAAACAACGTGCTTACATCTACAACCTTCGTTATCGCATACTTTCAAAAGAGAGCCTAAAGGACGATTACTTTGAGATTCTAGAGCATGCAGCTGAGAAACTAGTAAATCTGAATGCTCACGCCGAGACAGGCGAAATCATGCTTGATGACCTCGCCAAGGAGCTATTTGGTTATACCGGGCAGAACATCGTTCTTGACCCCAAACTTGCTCACAGAGAGCCTAGTGAGGCTATAGAGGGTATCTACAAGGTACTTATCGAGATATATGACGACAAAGAAAAGCGTGTGACTAGTGAACTTATGCGCGTGCTCGAAAGAGCTCTTTATCTGCGCACTATCGACATGCTATGGATAGACCATCTGGACGCCATGAACCACTTGCGTGAGGGTATTGGCCTGCGTGGTTATGGCCAGAAAGACCCGCTAGTTGAGTACAAAAATGAATCATATCTAATGTTCAAAACCCTTCTTGGCGCCATAGAAAACGAAATTATTGGCCTGGTATACAAAGTCGAGATTACTAAAAATGCCGAGCAACCCTCTAAGCAAACAGCCATAGCCAAAGAAGCCAGTAGCCGTGAGAACAAAGTAGCAGGTAAGGACAAGAAAACTATTGGTCGCAACGATCCTTGTCCTTGCGGCAGCGGTAAAAAATACAAAAAGTGCTGCGGAAAATGACACTACAAGAACAAGGTGAACAACTTCTCGAACGTCTTGACCTAGTGGCCAAACTAAGCCAATTTGGTGAGGCACATGTTGTGGGGAATATTGCTTTCGAAACCACTACAAAACCCGATATTGATATCCAGATTTACTGTGACCTGCACTACGAAGACGCTGCTAAAACAATCATAGAAACTCTCGGTAATCTGGGTTTTTCGGATTTTAAGGAGCGTAGGCTGAAGAAAAGTAAGAAATACCTAATTCTTGCGAATTTTACCGACAACGATGTCGTCTGGACGCTTGATCTTACCTTGACTCAACCAGACATAAGTTATCTAAAGGATTCATACAAGTTTTATACTGATTATTATCCAAAGATAAATGAGACAAAACGCGACATCATAATAAAATTAAAACAGGCATTTTCAAATACCAAGTTAATGGGTGACAATACTGCCTTTTATATTTACAAAGGAGTATTAGACGAAAATATTTCTACCGCAGAAGAGATGACCCAATATTTTGAGAAAACAAGGAGCAAGAAGTGATAAAAGCTGTCTTTATAGATGCTATCAAAACTATCTTTGCCCCTTACCCAACCGAGGTTGGCTTGTATAAAAAAGTTATTCTAGAGCTCACAGGCAAAGACATGAGCGAAGAGGAGATTCAGCCGATTCTAGACAAGGCCATGGCAGAGACGGAGCAACTAGACGCAGTCAAGGACAATAGTTTCCAACAATGGGAACATTATCCGACCAGGATTGCCGAACTAGTAGGCTGCGAAGGTTCTGCGTGCAAAGAAATAGGGGAGAGAATACGCTACGAGACTTGGGGCAACCCGAACAATTATCGACTTTACGACGATGTTTTACCTACACTAGGGGCCCTGGCGAAGAGAAATCTATATGTCGCCTGCGTTTCAAATGAAGATGGCTGGCTAGAAGGATTTTTTAAGCATTTTGGTATAGATAAATATTTTCAATTTATATTAACCTCTTCAGAACTGGGCATAGAAAAACCAAACCCCAAAATATTCTTGGAGGCTACCAACAGATCCGGCTTTGAAGCTAGTGAGATACTATTTGTCGGCGACAGCGTGGTAAGTGATTACAGGGGTAGTGAAGCCGTAGGGATGCAACCGCTACTCATTGACAGAGAGTCAAAAAACACTGACAATAGTGTGACCGCAATCGACGATTTAACCCAATTAATGGAGTATCTATAATATGCATACACCCATACTTTCCGTTGTACTGATCTCGGGACTCATAGACAGCTTCAACCCCTGTGCTATCTCACTACTGCTAATCTATATCTCCATGATGTTCACCTTACAGAAAGACCGCAAGGAAATCTTTTACTTTGGGCTTACTTATGTAGTGTCTATCTACATTACATATCTACTTATCGGCCTAGGGTTACTAAGAGCCGGGACTTTGTTTACCAGATACCCTATCAGTAAAGCGGGAGCTATCTTTGTCATATTCTTTGGCTTTATGAACATAAAGGAGTATTTCTTTCCGAATGCGCCGTTTAGCATTCGCATACCCCTGAAAATACGTGCCGTGGTAAGTAAATATGCTTATGAGGCCACTATAGCTTCGGCCATAATAGTAGGTATTCTGATAGGTCTATACGAGTTTCCTTGCTCGGGTGCCATATACCTAGCGGTTATCTCGATGCTTTCATCTAGTACTAGCTTCCTCACTGGGCTAATATACCTACTCATATACAATCTGATGTTCGTCTTGCCGCTTATCATGATATTTGTAGCTGCCACAAACAAGATTACTACAGAGAAATACATAAACCTGCAAGAAAAACATGGTCGAAAGCTTCATCTAGTATTGGCGCTTGCCATGATTGTGCTAGGTATAGTTATTCTCTTCGTAGTGCAATAATTTGTACTTAGGTATATAATATAGAGGAGGGTAAAACCTCCTTTTTTAATCTATTTACATCCATACCACTTGACATATTCTAGTTTTTATGATATTATAACCAGTCAACTCGAAAACCGTTCGATGAGACTCGCACCTTCACTTCGCAGATAACGCAACCGGTCGCGATATCTGTAACATACACCAGACACCACAGACCCGGAAGGGGGTCATCGTCATGAGTGACGATCGCACAGGCACCGCGGCTGAGCCCACACCGGGCCAACCCAATGTCACGGAAACAGATCGCACTGCGACTGCTCCCGCGGAAGCAAGGGTACCGCAACCGATTGAACGTGACCCGTTTTACAAGAGCAAGTCCTTCATCCTGATTGTGCTGCTCGTGATCATCGGCCTCGTGATTTGGGGCGCTACCAGCTGCTCCGGAAGGACTCGCGCGAATGTCGTGGGTTCAACGGGACAGCCTGACGGCACTGCAGCACGGGCGCTCATGGAGGCCACGGGCACCGTAGACCCAGCTGTCGAAAAGGGCGTTACGTCCTGGACTAGTTGGGGCAAGGCTTCGCTGAAGAACCGAGACATGGAAGCATCCATGATCGAGGCTCACGGCGAGAAGTACCATCGGTACTACGCCCAGATGGTGGCAGACGAGAAGAAGGGCAAATCCTTCAAGAGACTGTACCCGAAGGGGACGCGCTTCATCAACTGCGACTACAACGTCAAGAATGATGGCAAGTACACCTTCTTCTGGGACACGCTCAAGAAAGACACCTGGTTCCTCGTCTTCCCCGACGGCACACCTGCGGTCAAGACAGCTTGCGGCAACACAATCATCATTCCCGTTGGGAAGCCGGTGGTTGAGAAGCCCAAGATCCCCAAGCACCACAAGCACAAGCCGCCTGAGCACTGCACCAACAACACGGGGCAGTACAAGAAACACGGCCACCAAGATTCCACCACAAACGTGGGTGGAACCGACGGTTACCCCTCTCGCGGAAACGCAGAGTCGGTAGTCACCCAGCAACAGAGTGAACCCGTGGGCGGCACTACGCCGACTACATACGGAACACCTGGGACTGGCTCCGGCGGTACCACGCCAGGTGGCCCTGGATCTGGGGCACCCGTAGACAATCCTGGTTCTGGTGAAACAGTTGGGGGAACTGTTCCCGAACCAGACTGACCGGTAGCTGCTGAGAGCGGCCTGTCGCACAACGTGCGATGGGCCGCCTCAGCGGATTCCATTTTGTATAATACCCAATAATATATAAACCAAGAAAGTTAACAAATTCTCGAAGGGAGAAGAAAATGAAAAACATATTAAAGAAGTTCAAGGTATTTGTAGTTTACCTATTTGCCATATTGCTGGGCATTAGCTCTAGCGCCATGGCTGCTGGTACTTATGACCTACAATCCACATTAAAAGTTGCCAACTCTACTGCCGGCACCGACTATCAAAAGTCAGTTAGCGCCAAAGTAGATGATGTTGTGAAATACGAAATATATTATCACAACAACGAAAATGAACTTTCGGGCAACAATATCAACGACTTGAATATCAAAGTAACTCTTCCAACTAGTCAAGCTACTTCACATGTAGCAAGTCTTGCAATTGGTGGTAGCGACTCAAATCACGTTACTGACAGCGCCACTGTAACTACTCAGATACCTACTACTATGCAATTTATTGCAGGTACGGTATATCGTCGTTACAATGCTGGAACCAATGCAAGTCCAAACTGGGTAACTGTGAAGATTACTGACGCTGTAGTAACTGGCAACGGCTTCACTATTCCTTCTATGAAACCTTGTTATAACTTCCTAGAGACCATCGTTTTCCAAGCTAGGGTAATGGCTCCTGCGGTTTCAATCACTAAACAAGTAAAAATAGAGGGTGCTAGCTCTTGGAGTACCAATATTACTGCTAAACCAGGTGATACACTCGCATACCTCATCACATTCAAAAACGAGGGCAATGTAACTCTGAATAATCTTATTATTCGTGATAACTTGCCTGCTGGTCTAGAGTACGTAAATGGTAGTACTAAAATTACCAATACCTTATATCCCAATGGGGTACAAGGGACAGACGATGTTACGAAGGGCGGTATAGTAATCGGCAATTACCTTCCAGGTGCCAATGGTTATGTTAGATTCAATGTTAAGGTACCTGTAGGCGGTTTAGATTGTAAGCAGGTGGTTTATACCAATGTTGGTGTAGTAAAAGCCAACGAAATTGGTGAATTCTACAACACTGCTATTGTAACTGTAGACTATCCATGTCCAGTAACCCCACCTACACCAAAACCACCAGTAGTAATCACTGGCAAGGGCAACCCACTACCTACATCAGGTCCTGCCGAAGCCGCAGCCGGTGCTGCTGGTCTTACGGCCACAGGTGGCGCTGCATACGCTTGGCTACGAAGTAAGAAAGCCCTGCTTTCAGCACTAACCAAGATAAAGTAATCAGTAACTCTAAAAAAGAGCCCACGCGGGCTCTTTTTTGTTGTATAATACTATCCGTGAATGATATACGAGAAAGACTAAAGAACCTTGCCGAACGCCTAGAGAAAGCGTTTGCTATTTTGAATTTGGAAAAAGAACGTGACACGCTCGCCAAGTTAGAGGATGAAGCCGCAAAACCAACTTTTTGGGATGACTCCACGGCGGCTGGTGAAACCATGCAGGAAATTGGCAATATTAAAAATAAGCTAGCCGCATGGGACAACATGACTGCTACTATAAACGATCTAAATGAGCTCGCAAATGCAACGGATGAAGGCGATGCTGAAATGCTAGGTGAAATTACGACGAACCTCGAAAAGGCTGAGTCGGACTTTGAGACACTCGAGTTTGATCTACTCTTTACCGGCCTTCACGATAACGAAAATGCCATCATCTCACTTAGCGCCGGCAGCGGAGGAACGGATGCTAGTGACTGGGCTGAGATGCTCATGCGCATGTACCTTGGATTTGCTGAGAAACATGGCTACAGTGTGACTATACTCCATAAAACAGACGCGGATGAAGCTGGCATCAAGAGTGCATCGCTTGAAATAAAGGGTGATCATGCTTATGGCAATCTAAAAAGTGAACACGGTGTTCACAGGCTTGTTCGTATATCACCATATGACGCAGACAAAGCTAGACACACCTCTTTTGCACTTGTAGAAGTGGTTCCCGAGATAAAAGCTGATGACTATGTCCTGGACGAAAAAGACCTGCGTATCGATACTTTTCGCTCTGGTGGCCATGGTGGCCAGTCAGTCAATACTACCGACTCTGCTATTCGCATAACACACATACCCACAGGTCTCACCGCAACTTGCCAAAATGAACGCAGCCAGTTGCAAAACAAAGAAATGGCCACGAAAGTGCTAAAATCCAAAATTGCAGTATTTGAAGAGCAAAAGAAGGCAGAGGAACTAGCCAAAATAAAAGGGGATAATGTGTCAGCGGCATGGGGTAATCAGATACGCTCATATGTACTTCAGCCATATACACTGGTTAAGGATCATCGTACAAACTATGAAACCGGCGACGTTCAGAAGGTCCTTGGTGGATATATAGATGAATTTGTTGAAAGTTATCTCAGAAACCAGTAAAATAGATACGAAGAGAGGGACCATTGATTTATTTCGAGAAAGTCAGCAAAATTTACAAACAGATAGAGGGCGGCACTTCAGAAGCTCTTAAAAATATTACCCTACACATAAAACCAAGTGAGTTTGTCATCGTAGTAGGACACTCCGGGGCCGGAAAATCAACACTTATTAAGCTTATAAACCGCGAGATATTGCCCGATAAAGGTAAAATCTTTGTTGGTGGACTAGACTACAGTGAACTAAAAAAGCGCGATATTCCATATCTTAGACGTAAGATAGGCGTTGTTTTTCAGGATTATAAGCTACTGCCCAAGAAAACTGTTTTTGAGAATGTTGGCTACGCCCTAGAGGTAGCGGGTATTCGTCCAAAAGAAATTCAGGAGCGGGTCCCCAAAATTCTTGAGCTTGTAGGTCTGACAACCAAAATTAATTGTTTCCCAAGGGAGCTTTCTGGTGGTGAGAGACAGCGCGTAGCTATAGCCAGAGCTCTTGTGCATCAACCACGCATACTTATAGCAGACGAGCCAACAGGCAATCTTGACCCCAAAACTTCTTGGGAGATAGTAGAGATACTTCAGAAAATTAATCAGCTAGGTACTACCATTATTATGACTACGCACAATTCACATATAGTAAATAAACTAAAGAAACGCGTTTTGAAGCTTGAGGGTGGCAAAATAGTTAAAGACGAATTGATGGGGAGGTACGAGTCCTAATGCATTCATTTATTCGTATGGTAAAATCTGGTTTTAGTAGCTTTATCAGAAATGGATGGCTATCTGTTGCTTCTATTACTGTGATGGTATTGACGCTGCTCACACTCTCTGTCTTTTTTATCCTAAATATAGTGCTAAATACTGGCATCAAAACGATACAAGACAAGATAGATATCTCCGTATATTTCAAGGATGACGTAAAACAAAGTGTCGTGATAGACATTCAGAATGAACTCGCCAACATGAGTGAGGTTCGATCGATCAAATACACTTCAAAACAAGACGCCATAGATAAGTTTAAAGAGCAGAACAAAGGCAATCAGGCGCTGCTGGACTCTATCAATGATCCCACTTTTTCTTTACCTTCCAGTCTAGAAGTAAAGGTATTTGACACGTCTAAACTGGATCAGATAACTAGTATTGTAGAGAAAGATGTATACAAAGCTTCAGTCGAAAAAATTAGTTACAAGGAAAACAAACAAATTATCGACAAGCTTTTCAGAGCCACCAATCTAACCAAGCAAATAGGTGTTATCATCACTATCGCTTTTACACTTGTTTCACTGGTCATTATATTTAACACTGTACGTATAGCCATATTCGCTCGTATGGAAGAGATCGAAATAATGAAGCTTGTAGGAGCAACACCCTGGTTTATCAAAGGCCCATTCCTGATAGAGGGTATGTTATACGGTGTTATCTCAACCATCATCTCTATGCTTGTGCTCTCGTCAATTCTATACTTCGCAGCACCGGCCATCGCCAATTATATCGGTGGCGTCGGTGATAACATCTCAAACTTCTTACGTGAAAATATATTTCAGGTATTACTTATCCAGCTTGGTGTCGGAATCGGTATCGGTGTATTCTCCAGCTGGCTCGCGATACGAAAACATCTGAAATTCAGCTAATATTGACAAATCTTTTCGTAAATATGTTATAATACCTATATATGGAGGGTAAATTGTACCGACCAGTAAGTCTGAATAAAAACAAAAGAATATTCGTTGCCAGCGCAAACAAAATTACCAAGATTTTTGCTTCATTTATGCTGGTTTTTTTGTTTCTATCAAACCCTGTCTTGGCACTTACATCATCACAGCAGGCTCAGCTAGACGCTATAGATCAACAAAATGCATCATTCCGAGCACAGCTTGATGCACTATATTCTCAAGAGAGAACTCTCGCAAACGAGATTGCTATTGCTGACGCACAGGCAGCTGCGCTTCAGGCACAAATCAATGACACCCAAACAAAGATAAATATTACAAATGAACAGCTGACAACTACAGCCGAGCAAATCAAAGCTGCCGAGGATGAGCTGACCAGACAAAAAGCTAATCTTAATGAATACATAAAAGTTATGTATATGGACGGTCGTACGTCACAGCTGGAGCTAGTACTTACCTCCAATAACTTTTCTGATTTTGTAGACAAGAGCGAATACCTCACCACCATGCAGAGTCATATTCAGGAAACGATGACTCAGATCAATACCACAAAAGCTGAGCTTGAAGCAAAGAAGAAACAACTAGATGAAGATAAGGCTAAGCTTGACGTTCTAAAAGAGGGTCAACTCTCACAGATCTCGGCCATGAACTCTCAAATTAGTTACAAAAGTCAGCTGCTTTCTGGTAATCAAAATTCTCAAGACTCTATAGCTGCTAAAATTGCCGAAAACAATGCCAACTCTTACATCATCAGATGTTTAGCCTCTGGAGCATGTGGCGGATCAGCCAATGGAGACCTAGTGGTCGTAAACAATGTACAACCGTATTACGCACAAACGAGCATTCCTGGTACTTACGACGGTTATCATACCTACGCTTATTATGGTTGTCTGATTACAAGCCTCGCCATGGCACATGGTCTCTATCCAACCGCGGAGGCTGCCAATCACCGCTATGACTCTGAGGGCAATATGTATGGAGATAGCACTTCGGGTAGAGCAACGGACTGGGCCACGGCAAACAGCGTGCTTGCTCGTGGAGGAAAGGTAGTCATAGGACTAAACATTGGCCACTTTGTACTAGCTGTTGGCTATTCAAACGGCAAATACCTTATAAACGATCCTTACCCCGGACTGGCGTCATCTTACGATAGATCACAAGTTACCAAGCTATTACTCCCTTAATTGATTTTGTTCTTCATTTAGTCTAAAATAGACAGGTGAAAAACGAAGAATGCGAAGTAAAACTAACTAGACAACAAAAAAACTCCAAAATACTTATAGGAGCGGTAATTTTTTTGTCGTTCGTTTTTGGGTGGGCGTTTGGTCACCTTGACCTACAGTCCCAACTAAACGGGGGCACCACAACAGTAATAAATAAAAGTACCAATACCACAGTAGACTTTGGTATATTTTGGCAGGCTTGGGACAAGGTAACTAGTGAGTTTGATGGCAAAGTCGATTATCAGGCTATGATAAACGGCGCTGTCAGTGGCATGGTAAATGCACTTGGAGATCCATATACGGTTTTCATGAATGCAGATCAGTCAAAATCTTTTGACGCAGAGTTAGAAGGCAGCATTACTGGTATAGGTGCCGAGGTAGGCATCAAGAATAACCGAGTCATCATAGTCGCCCCGATAGACAACTCACCAGCCGAGAAAGCGGGTATAAAGGCTCAAGACACCATACTTACAATAGATGGCACCGACACGACCGGCATGGATCTAAATACTGCTGTTTCGAAAATTCGTGGGGACATCGGTACGAAGGTGAAACTACAAATTCAGAGAGGCGATAGTAAGATTGATTTCGAGATTACTCGCGAGAAGATTGATACAAAAAGCGTAAAATGGGAAATAAAAGATAATAATATTGGCTATATAGAGATTTCTCGTTTCGACAGCAACACTACCGAGCTGACAAAACAAGCGACCGCAGAGCTTTCCTCTAAAGGCGTCAAAGCAGTTGTACTTGATCTTCGCAATAACCCTGGTGGCTACCTGGACGCAGCGGTGAACGTAGCCAGTGAATTTGTAAAAAGCGGGACTATAGTAACCGAGAAGCCAACATCTAGAACCGGCAAAGAAAATAAATATTCAGCTAGCGGAAAAGGCAAACTGACGGATACCAATATTCCTATGGTAGTCCTAGTAAATGGCGGCTCTGCCTCAGCATCAGAAATAGTAGCAGGTGCCTTGCAAGACAATAACAGAGCAATACTGATGGGCGAGAAGACCTTTGGTAAGGGTTCTGTACAAGCTATAGAAAACCTCACGGGTGGCGCTAGCTTGCGCATCACTATTGCGCACTGGTTTACCCCAAATGGGAAAAACATTAGCAAAGAGGGCATCCTACCCAATACCGAAATAAAACTAACAGAAGATGACTTCAAGGCGAACAAAGACCCACAACTGGACAAAGCTATAGAATATTTAATAAGTAAGATAAAGTAGGAGTACACATGAAACTATTATTTTTGGAAAGTACAGAACACAATAAAGTAGGGGACATAAAAGACGTACCAGACGGATTTGCCCGTAACTTTCTCTTGCCCAAGGGAATTGCTGTGCCTGCTACGGCCGAAAGGGTCGCTGAGCTAGAGTCAAAGATGTCCAAGATCAAAAAAGAAGAAGAGAAAGTTCTGGAAGATCTGGAAAAACTAAAGGAAACCATAGAGGGTAAAACCTTTAAGGTAGAAGCCCAAGCAGGTGAAGAAGATAAACTTTTTGGAGCAGTAACCAACAGAGACCTAGCTGAATCTCTAGAAAAAAGTAAAATCAATATCGATAAGCACGACATTGAGATACTTGAGCCTATTCATGAGCTTGGTGAGCACGAAGCTACTATCAAACTGGGTCATGGCGTACACGCTATCATGAAAGTCATCGTAGAAAGAGCCAAATAACCCTTGACGAAAAGCAGATTTTTAGCTATAATCTTATAGTTATTTAGGAGCAACAACTATGTCACATACAAAAGCAGGCGGTAGTACAAAGAACGGACGCGACTCACAAGGTCAAAGACTCGGCGTTAAGCTTTTTGGTGGTCAAGTTGTCAAAGCTGGCGAGATAATCGTTCGTCAACGAGGATTCAAATGGCATCCAGGTGAGGGGGTTAAGGTTGCTGGAGATGACAGCATCTACGCAGCCAAAGACGGTATCATCACCTTTACACAGAAAAAACTTACCAAGTTTACTGGCGTCAAAGCCCGCAAGACCATGGTAAACGTAACTAACGAATAATATAAAGTCCGCCACCTGGCGGACTTTTTTGATATACTATAAGCATGAAAAGAACACCAGTGACCATTATTTTACCGGATATTCGTAGTGCTATGAACGTAGGTGCCATTCTTCGTACTGCCGACGGTATCAACGCTGAAAAAGTTTATATGACAGGATATACTGCCACCCCAGAGCACCCAAAAGTAGCAAAGACATCCCTAGGAGCTGAAACCTCGGTACCCTGGACTTATGAAAAAGACACTTTAGCCCTTATCAAAAAACTAAAGAATATGGGCTACCAAATAGTGGGTTTGGAGCTCACAAAAGACGCCACCAAGGTTTGGGATACTAGTTTTCAGTTTCCGGTTGCACTAATAGTGGGTAATGAAATACACGGCATACCCGAGGAGCAATCACAGCTTTGTGACAACATTGTTTATCTGCCTATGCTTGGGACAAAAGAGTCTCTAAATGTTGCTACTTCGACAGGTATTGCATGTTATGAACTCTTGCGTCAATATGGTAATATAAAGTTGTCTTAAAGAAAGGAGTCACTATGGCAGAGGAAACTAAAAAAACCCAGCAGGCACCAAAAGACCTGATGGGAATGCTCGACTACTATCTCGTAAAAAAAGCCCCATTCCAGATCCCCGAATCGGCACGCGAATGGATTGTAAAGTTTGGTCCCTGGATCGACCTTGTATTACTAATTATATTCTTGCCAACTCTACTGGCACTGTTTGGACTAAGCTCCATGTTGCTACCTTATGCAGCACTAGCAGGAGTCACATATAGTACTTGGTACTGGGTAGGTATTGTAGTTCTCGTCGGTCAACTAATATTACAGGTAGCCGCGTTACCAGGACTATTCGCACGCAAAATGAGCGGTTGGACCCTACTTTTTTATTCTCAAGTAGTAAGTCTGGTTTATAGTGTTGTAAGCGGCAATATAATCAGTGCTATTATTGGAGCCATTATTGGTTTCTATGTCTTGTTTCAAATCCGTGAGAAATACACCAAGTAATTATGAAGCTTGGCGTACACGTATCTAGCTCGGGAAGTATAGACCAAGCCGTCGATAGATCGACGGCTCTTGGTTGTAATACTTTCCAAATATTTATTTCTAATCCTCGTGGTTGGCGACCAACGGTTATTTCTGATGATGATATCGAGAAATTTAAAGTTAAATACAGAGCTGCTGGCACAGAGGAAGCGGTAGCGCATAGTATATATCTGATAAACCTGGCGTCACCAAATAGTTATCTACGCGAACAATCCATCGAGTCACTTATATCAGGACTTATCAATACCGAGAGACTAGGGCTGTCAGGGCTAGTTACCCATATTGGTTCTCATCAAGGTGACGGCTTAGAAGTCGGAACAACACGCGTTGTAGAATCACTTCATCAAATCTTACTAGATTCCACTTGTTGCGCCATGTTACTACTAGAAAACACGGCTGGAGCTGGAAACTTAGTCGGGAAGACTATTTCTGAGATTAGCGATATTATTCGTGAAGTAAATAATAAGCGGCTTGGATTTTGCCTTGATACCGCCCACGCTTTTGAATATGGTTATGCTCTTAATACTCCCGAGGGTCTAGAGAAGCTGGTGGCCGAAATAGAAGAGCATATAGGGCTCGATAAACTGGGCGCCATACATCTAAATGATTCTATGACCGATCTCGGTAGTAATCGCGATAGACACGAAACGTTTGGCAAAGGAATGATAGGCGAGGAGGCAATGACCCGCATTATTAACCACCCGAAGCTCAAAGATAAGCCTTTTATCATGGAGACTCCTGAAATAGGTAAGGGACTCGCTGGCAAAGAGGTTATTGACCGCGTCCGTTCACTAGGTAAATAAAATGAGCAAGATCATCTATCAAGATACCTTACTTTACCCCAAGATTTTGTGGCAAAGTCCGGTTCATAAATACAAAGCAACCGCAGGCAAAGTGATGGTGATTGCGGGTTCGCGCCACCAAAGTGGGGTAGCTATCCTGGCCTGCGAAGCAGTTTTTAGAAGTGGTACAGGTATTTTACTTTTGGGTTTTCCCGAGAGTTTGAAAAGTATTTATCATGGAGTTTTACCAGATGCCATGACTCTAGAGCTTCCCGAGACACCGGGGCACACTTTGGCGAAAAAAGCAGATGGCTTGATACTTGAAAATGCTGAAAGTTGTGACGCCATTATTATTGGCCCCGGGCTTTCAGAAAACGCCGAGACCACACAACTAATATGGGAATTACTTTTTAATACTACAAAACCAGTTGTACTATGTGAGGACGGTACTAAGGCACTTATAAAAGGCATAACTGTCATGAGGTCAAAAGAAGATGAAGAGTTTCTCATCGATTACTTTAAGGCCAAGAAAGGTGAACTGATCCTAGTTTTAGATATCCATGAGGCAAATAAGTTAGCAAAAGCATTGAAAATAGAAGAGAAAATCGGAGAGAAAGACGACGCTACTAAGCAAGCCAAATTCCTTGATAATCTATCACAAAAACTCTCGTCTACAGTCGTTTTAAGGAGCCGGCATACTGTCATGACCACAAATACGGGTGTCTCTATAATCACGCGCCTAGCAGCTTCTGATGACGTTACAAGCGATTCTGGCCTAGTGTTGGCTTGTGTAATCACCTCATTTATTGCCCAGAACCCGGAAAAGCATCTGGAAGCACTGGCCACAGCTATTTATCTATACGAGCTTGCTATAAACTTGCATTTTGAGCATAATCAAAAGCAACATTCAGTTTCATCTGATATTATAAGATATCTACCACGAGCAATTAAAAAGGCGGAGGAAAATTGATGAACGAAGTTCTAGAGGATTTAGACACCCCCGAAACTGAAAAGATGAATATTGAGGTTTTTACTGAACGTCAATCCGAGGCAATTGAGCTGATCCGACATTCTAATATCCCCGATAAACTAAAAACTCATTTTGAAGATATGTTAAGGATATTTGGTGAAGAAAACATTCATACAAATAGGGCGAAACAAATACTGACTATCGCCGACGAGCTAAACCTAGCGAAAAGAATATATTTAGACGAAAACAAAGTAGAGAGTATCCCAGAAGCCAACGAACTAATCTCAAATATTGTAAATATTTACACAAAATAAAAAATACCCTAAGGTATAATTTTGGTGCCCGCGGTCGGGATCGAACCGACATGGATTGCTCCACACGATTTTGAGTCGTGCGCGTATACCAGTTCCGCCACGCGGGCACATATCGGCTCTACATATTTACATAATCCACTCACTAGCACGTACCAGCAACCTTTGTATTATAACTGAGCAGTTGAGTTTGGTCAAGAAATTGGCTATGATAAAGATATGCAAAAAGAACCTACTATTCATCAATTAGAAAGCCTACTCAAGGCTTTTCGCGACCAAGGAGGCTCAGACGCCGAGATTAGCGCTTTGGCACAAGATATAATACGTGATTTTCGGCCGGAGAAAACCCGTCCTGTAAGCGAAGTGTTCGGTTCAGGACAACCGGCCAGTATTCAAAGAATTACTGATTTCAAGAAAGATCCTAAGAATCCTATCAAAGAAGCAAGTCACAAGGTTTGGCATCATTGGTATGTCAAATATCCTGTGTCTTTCCTAGTTCTTTTCATAATAATTTTTGCTATTACTAATCTGCCTATGTACTTTAGTAAGCTTACCCCCACAAAGACTGTTGCGAAGGAGGTTGTATCGACAAAAGTGTTAGTACAACCAGAAATGGAAAAGTCAGCCCCACTAGAACCAGGCGAAGTGGTGTCAGCTACACCAACCCTGATAGTACCAAAGATAAGTGTAACAGCACCAATACTCTTCATAGATACTTATGATGAAGCAACCATCCAAGCCAATCTAAAAAATGGGGTGGTCCATTATTATCAGACCGCTAATCCCGGTAAGGTAGGGAATAGCTTTATCACCGGTCACAGCTCCAACTACTGGTGGGAAAAAGGTGCTTATAATTATGTTTTTGCCAATCTCGATAAACTGGTTGTGGGGGACCAAGCCAAAATATATTTTGAAGGCAACAAATATCTTTATCAAGTAAGCGCTGTTAAAACTGTTGAACCTACCGATCTATCTGTACTAGATCAAACTAGCAAGCCCACACTTACGCTGATGACCTGTACGCCTCCGGGCACCAACTGGAAGAGACTGATAGTTACCTTTGACCAAATTGCACCAGTATATAAGGCACCAACACTCGTCAATAAACCGACTGAAAACATTCAAACCCCCGCCGTACTACCAAAGAGTGACAGCAACAAATTCCTAGACTGGATTGCAAAACTATTTAATCTTTAGTTTTTTAGAACTCAGAGATAAATTTATAGTACGTCTCTACGCCGGCGTCATCCTTTGTGGCGTAAAGTACATTACTATTACCGGTATCTTGGTTAGATAACGAGACCGGCTTTTCGGAAATCGGCACAACATTCGACCCGTCATAGTCCATCTCGTAAATACCACTATTATCGGACACTAGGTAGTGACTTTCATCAAAATACCAGTGCAGATTATTGGGTTTAGCCCGCAGACTAGCAACGGTTTCTTTATTCTTTGCCCAATCATATCTTTTCACAAAATCAGAGCCATAATAATATAGATATTCTCCACTTTTTGACCAACCAAACGAAGTCACGCCTGTAGAAAGTAGCGTCGAGATTTTCTTGTTCGCATTACTCGTACCATAGGCAGTTAATTCACCCGTATCATTATTCAACACGGTCAGAGTATTGTAACTCGTAGAATATCCTAGCCTATACGATTTAGCAGCGGGAATGCCCGTCACTAAAGTAGTTTTATTCCCGCCGTCCAAATTCATTTTGTTTACCGAATAAACATTGCTCGAGTCTTTTGTCACATATAGTATCTGTCTACTTTCATCAACCTTAAAGGAAATAGCACTATCCAATATAGGTGTAGGTAAGCTAGTCGCGTTTACACTTACCAAGCTAATACCACTGCTCGTTTGGAGGTATAGCTCGGTATTGTTTGCAACATTCCACCAAGCATTTTGAAAGTCATTTCCAAGAGTCGTGTTTAAGTGAATCAGCTTTACAGGGTTTGCCCCAGAGTCTACAACAACATATTCTGTTCTTTCACCGTTCGTAATTTTCAGAAGCACTAGGTCGCTGTTTGGACTATATTCGGCCGAGGTGATCACGGGGTTTGCCAGCCACGCTTCGGTTGGTACCGTTGTTGGCCAAAATTCTTTTGTGGAAATGTTATTACTATCCAGAGATTTCAAATCAAACTTATCGGTTTTTGATGAAAAAAGAAGGTGCCTACCATTTTCGCTTTTCGCGATGACTTGCCCCGCAGGAGCATCTACCTTTGAGATATTTAACTTCTCGGCAAACAAAAGTATATAGTTGGCCCAAGTCACCATATTTGGCTTTATTTCTAGGGTATCCCGCCAAGTTCTATATCCAGCCTTCTTGATTTCAATATCATAGTTACCAGGCTTGAGAGCAGAGATCTTGGTTGCAAGTAAATAAAATCCAGTTTTATACTTTGTCAACTTGCCGTTCATAGTGATAGTGGCATCAAATGGGCGAGTAGTTACGATAAGCATACCAGTTTTGATAAGACCAACCTTGCCGTTTGAATAAGTAAATCGGTAACCATTCGCCAGCGTAAGCACTATTGTAAGTGCAGCAAAGAAAAATACACCCGCAATCGGGTAGAGTACGAATCTCGTAAATTTGGTCGGTTTGTGGGGCTTTCCTGTAACCATATCTAGTGACACATTATAGTGCAAAAATAAGCAGATTGCCAACTTTTTCATTTACTGATATCATACTTTGGATGGAAAAATTGATTATTTCAGGCCCGTGCCAACTAAAAGGCGATATCACTGTTAGCGGATCCAAGAATGCAGCCCTACCAATACTGGCAGCTACTATTCTCGCTCCAGGCGAATATACTATAAAAAATGTTCCCATGATTACAGACATCGAGCACCTGCTTTCTATATTAGAGGGTCTAGGCGCCACTTTTAATTTTGAAAATAATATCTGCAAAATAGACACCACTAATGTAGTATCTTTCGAGCCGGACGCAAAAAAGGTTCGTAATATCAGGGCTTCTATCCTTCTTCTGGGACCGCTGCTTGCCAGATTCAAAGAAGTAAAGATGGCTTTCCCCGGAGGTTGTTTTATTGGGGCCAGGCCCATCAATACCACACTTTCTGGTTTTGAAGCACTGGGTGCGACTGTTCATGAGAACGATTTGTATCACTTATCGGCAAAGGAACTGGTGGGGACCAAGATTATCTTGAATGAGCCCAGTGTCACTGGTACTGAAAATCTAGTTATGGCAGCTGTCCTAGCTAAAGGCACCACTGAGATTAGACTGGCCGCGGCGGAACCTCACGTGGTAGACCTATGTAATTTTTTGGTTAAAATGGGTGCTAATATCTCCGGTATCGGTACACCAATCCTAGTGATAAATGGCGTGAAATCTCTCAAACCAACCGATCATACCCTTATTTTTGATCAAATCGAGGCGGGTACCTTTGCACTTGCTACCGCCGCATCCAGAGGTACGGTAACCATACACGGTTTTCAGGTAGATCATCATGACATTTTAATTAATCGCATGAGAGAAGCCAACGTCCACTTTGAAATAATTGATGACACGACGATCAAAGTTACACCCACAACTCACTTTAAGCCGCTTAAGATTCGTACCGGTTTTTATCCCAACTTTCCCACGGACTTGCAAGCACCTTTTGGTGTACTGATGACTCAAGCAGAGGGGACTAGTGAAATATATGAGACTATCTTTGAAGGCAGACTAAACTATCTAAACGAGTTAAACAAAATGGGCGCTGACTGCGTTGTGAAAAATGCACACGAAGCTACTGTAACGGGTCCAACCCCATTATTTGGTACCACCATTACTAGCTTCGACCTCCGCGCGGGCGCAACATTACTAATTGCCTCATTTATTGCCCAGGGTGAAAGCACTATTGAAAATGCAGAACTTATAGACAGAGGCTACGAAAAAATTGATGAGCGCTTAAACGCATTAGGTGCAAAAATAACTCGCGTCACTATCTAACTCGGGTTGCCGTGAACTCATTTTTCTGTTAATATTACCCGTGACATGCTAGCAAAAAGAATTGGAATTGATCTCGGCACGGCAAACGTGCTTGTTTATGTCCCCAAGAGGGGCATTGTTATCAATGAGCCATCTGTAGTTGCAGTTTCCGAGGATAACAAAGTCTTGGCCGTCGGTAATGAAGCCAAAGAAATGGTCGGTCGTACCCCAGATGCCATCACCGCCTATAGACCCCTCCGAGATGGAGTGATTGCCGATTACCGCGTTACTGAAGCCATGATTCACTATTTTATAAATAAAGTTAGTGGTAATGTTCGTCTTTTCCGCCCTGAAGTCATGGTTTGTATCCCTGCTGGTGCTACCTCAACCGAAAAAAGAGCCGTAATAGACGCTACCAAAGCCGCTGGTGCAAAAGAAGTATATGTAATTCCTGAACCCGTAGCTGCCGCCATCGGCGCTGACGTACCCATAGATTCTGCTGCCGGGAACCTCGTCGTGGACATTGGTGGTGGTACTACAGAAGTAGCCGTAATCTCCCTCGGTGGTATCGTTGCTTCAAACTCTGTTCGAGTGGGTGGCAACAGACTCGACCAAGCAATTGCTGACTACATTCGCAAGAAATATGGTTTGGCAGTGGGTGACAGAACCGCAGAAGAAATCAAAATTGAGATTGGGAGTGCCTTTCCAAGCGAAAAAGAGAAAACTATGGAGATTCGCGGTAGAGACATGATTGCGGGGCTACCCAAGACTATTACTATTTCATCAAATGAAATCACTGAAGCCATGCAAAACGAAATTGAAAAGATTATCCTTGCTGTTCGCAATGTGCTAGAACAAACACCGCCAGAGCTTTCCTCAGATATCATAGACCGTGGCATGGTGATGACAGGTGGAGGATCACTCCTTCGAAATCTTGATAAGCTGCTCACAAAAGCCACGGGAATACCTAGTTACGTGGCCGAAGATGCGCTTTTCTGCGTTGCCAAGGGTACCGGTGTGGCACTAGAGAACCTGGACGACTACAAACGTAGTGTGCTAGCAAAATAATTTTGGTATACTAAAGATATGAAAAATCTCTATGTAAAAGATTTAAAAGAAGGAATCAGCTTATTTGCTGAGGATTTTGCGCTCAAAGGACTTCGTAAATCTATTACAAAAGCCGGAAAGCCGTATCTTGACCTAGAACTATCCGACAATACTGGTTCCATAAAGGGGAAGGTATGGTCAGAGAATATAGCAAATACCGAAGGCTTAGAAGTAGGCAAGGTTTATAGTTTTGATGGTTCCATCACGAGCGATTCTTTTGGGACACAAGCGAATATCACTCGAGCTATAGAAGCTAACGTTACAGATATGGCGGCCTTTACCCCCAAGTCAAATAATGACGCCTCAAAAATGAAAGCTGATTTCGAAGCGTTTCGGGATGGTATAAAAAATAAACACCTAAAGAAACTGGTTGCTGAAGTCTTGGACAAAGAGCTTTATGAAAAGTTTCTAAAAGCTCCGGCCGCTTATTATATACACCACGCTTACGAGAATGGCCTCTTGGAACATACTGTTGACATGCTTGAGATGAGCAAATCAGTTAAAAATCGCTATCCGAAAATAAATTATGATCTGCTCGTAACTGGCATAATCTTTCACGATTTGGGCAAAATTTTCGAATACACACTTGGTACTTCTATCGGCTTTACAACCGAGGGCAAACTACTTGGCCACATTTATCTTGGTGCAGAATATGTTAAAGCCCATGCTCCCAAGGATATGCCACCAGATTTACTAAGTGAAGTCATTCATATGATTCTTTCCCACCAGGGTCAGCTAGAGTATGGCAGCCCTATAAAGCCCAAAACCACAGAAGCTGTCGCCTTGTACCATCTCGATGATGCCTCAACCAAGATAAACGCGGCATACAATGTCATCCACGGGTTAGACGCTGACACAGAGTTTTCTCCATACCACAAACAACTTGGTGTAGAATTATATAATTCACCGTATTTAAATGATTTAGTAAACGAGGATATTCCTTTTTAATAATTATTGGAGGGTTAACACTTGGTTTGTCCATACTGCAGCACGGATATGACACCGATAGAGCTAAACGGTAAAACGTTTTGTTCTAATTGTGGTCTTACTATTGCCAACAATTCACCGTCACCAGTTCAAAGTACGATCAACCCAGTGCCAGAAACAGTCAGCAACATAGAGACGCAACCGCCTGAAGAGGTGGACTTTCCCGTTATTCCAGAAGTAGTCGAAGCCGAAGTTCAACAATCAGTAGATAGCACTCCAGAAGCACCCATTATTCCAAATCCTGAAGAGGCTGAAACCCCTAAGGCTTCCGAGGAACCACTGATAGATTATTTTGGCCAGTTCGGAAATACCGATGAGGGTGAGACCACTGAACCACTGGGCAAAAAGTTGGATGTTATTACAGAAACGCCAGAGCCATCTATGCCTATCACCGAAGAAACGGAGCGTGATTTGGGTATAGTACCAGAAGAACCAGTTCTAGAATCAAAGATCTCAGAGCTCGCTATTCCGAATGAAGAAGATTTCTCTTTTGGCACTCCAGAACAAACAGATTTACCCGTAGAACAATCTTATGTCGAGCTCGCAAACCCAGGTGACGAGCAAGAAACTCTTGAAGCAAGCGGGATACTATTAGATATACTAGGTGAAGAGAAACCCGAAAAAAAGGAGGATAAAAAGACTCCAAAGAAAACCACCAGTACGCCATCTGTTCCTACAGCTGAAGCCCTAAACCCAGTTACTGAGCCCGAACTGCCAGCAGAAACAGAGACAAAAGAAGAAGACGACGATATCTATACTCTTCCTACGGAAGTCAAAGTAGGCTTGCGTAACAAGAAAGTAACTAAAGACACACCGATACCACCTGACCCAAAGACTGAGGAACAGATAGAGAAGCTGGAAGAAGAAATAGCCGAAGCTCCAGTACCTGTAGTCGACGTTACACCAGAGGAAGCCGCTACTTATGACCCAGATGCGGTGGAGCTACATACCATAGACGCCGCTAGTCAAAAAGCAAAAGTAATCAAAGATTATTTTTCTACAGCTATCGAAAAGGACAAAGAAGCCAAAAAGAAGAAAACTAAGAAGAAAAAACGGGGCAACCTACTTAGAAGCTTTGCTATATCACTGTTAGTTATAGCCGTAATCGCCGTTTTAGCTGTCAGTAGCTACCTCGCCTACAACACTTATAATCCTGCAAATAAAGAGCAAAAAGTGTCAGAATCTGCTAGCTTTTCCACTCTTACGCCTAGCTATGTACCAGAGGGGTATTCGCTGACAAGCAGTAACTACTCTGATACCGATAAGACTTTTGACATGCTATATACCTTTACTAGCGACAAGGCAAAAACTATTGTCTATAAGCAAATTCAAACGGATAGCGCTGCCGACTATATCTCAAAGTACGTTACAGAGGCAAACGCAACGTATACTGAAAAGGTAATTGCAGATGTTACCTTCACAGAAGTTGGCGGCGTAAATTTACTTTGGGCAAAAGATGGCTTTGTTTTCCTTATAGAAAGCAAAAACTTTACTTTCTCAAACGACCTACTATATAAAATGGCCGATTCGGTGAGCAAATGAACGCAGAGCTTTGGGGAGAAATCCTAGACCGGCTCGAGGATCAATATGGCTCTTTAGATATTGAGAAACTTAGTGATAGCAGAGAAGACGATACCGGACAAAAACTGACATCCGACATACAAAGAGTGGAGTTTGAGACAGCTCAAGGCAAAATGCGCGTTGAGTTAGTAACAGCGCCCATGATACTCGACAAAAAGACACACTACACTCACACATCAGGGGCCAGAGCAAATGTAGAATATGTGCTTTCTGAAACAGAAAAGACTCAACGCATCCGTGCTTATCGTTTTGATGAAGATATGGATGAATGGGTAGAAATTAACACAAGCAGTGGCTTTTTAGGATAGGAGAACCATGAGTACCAAAAACCCAGACCAAAGAATCGGAATATTTATCGACGTACAAAACCTGTATTACTCAGCTAGAGCCCTTTATGACACCAAAGTAAACTTTGGCGAAATAGTCCGCACAGCTACAGCGGGACGCAAGCTAGTCCGCGCCATCGCATATGCCGTAAAAGCCGACATGCCAGAAGAACAAAGTTTTTTTGACGCACTAGAAAAAGCCGGTCTAGAGGTAAAAACTAAAGACTTACAAACTTTCGTGAGCGGGCAAAAGAAAGCCGACTGGGACGTCGGTATTGCAGTTGATATACTAAATATGGCCCCCAAGCTAGATGCTATTGTACTTTGTTCTGGAGACGGTGATTTCCAAATTTTGATGCACCAAGCCAAAACAGAGGGTTGCCGCGCCGAGGTTATGTCTTTTGGCAAATCTACTTCTGCCAAATTGATTGAAGAAGCAGATGACATTATTGATATGGATGCGGAGCCAGAGAGATACCTGCTAAATTATCGCAAACCCCAAGCTCCGAGTTCAGCTAAAACCACATCAGCTACCCCGGGCAAGATTGCTCCCGCGAAGCCACAATCTACTGGTAGCCTGGAAGGCGAAATAATCAATGCTATAAACAAAGACACTAAGTCAGAACCATCCAAGAAACGCCGATTCTTCGGTAAAAGCTAATTCTCGAATTCTCTCGAACAATAATTCATTCTTTGTTATAATAAAGCCATGAAATACAAAACACGTTTTGCGCCTAGCCCTACCGGTATGCTTCATATCGGCGGTGTTCGTACTGCACTTTTTGATTATTTAGCTGCCAAATCTACTGGTGGTCAGTTTTCACTTCGTATAGAGGATACCGATCGAGAACGATTTGTTGAGGGAGCCGTAGACGCTATACACGAGGGTCTCGCCTGGCTCGGTATCAAAAATGATGGGGAAGTAGTTTACCAATCGGAGCGCCTGCCTATCTACAAGAAATACGCAGATGAGCTGGTTGAGAAGGGCTATGCTTATAAATGTTTCTGCACCACAGAGCGCCTCGGCAAGCTAAAAGAAGATCAGGAAAAGGCCAAGAAACCTCCAGTTTATGATAGGTGTTGTCTTAGCCTAACCAAAGAAGAGGTGACGGCAAAAGAGAAGCATGGCGACAAGTTTGTAATCCGTTTCAAGATACCAGAGAAACCCACCGAGATCTCTTGGACAGATAGGGTCCGTGATAATGTCAGTATACCCACCGGCTCACTTGAGGACTTTATCTTGATAAAGTCAGACGGCTGGCCAACGTATAATTTTGCAAATGTTGTAGATGACCATGAGCAAGGTTTTAACCTTGTGATTCGTGGAGACGAGTTTGTGCCATCTACACCAAAACATATCTTGATTTATAAATCTCTTGGTTGGGAACATCCCGAGTTTGCTCACGTTCCAGTAATTGTGGGTACAGACATGAAAAAGCTGTCCAAGAGAAATGGCGACACCGCTATCTCTGATTACAAAAACAAGGGATATCTCCCCGAGGCTCTATTGAACTTTTTAGTACTTCTGGGCTGGAACCCAGGTACAACTGATGAAATTTTTACTCTTACTGAGCTAGAAAAGGCTTTTACTATAGAACGCGTAGGAAAATCGCCTTCAGTTTTTGACCCGGAGAGACTAGATTGGATAAATGGTTTATATATCCGCAAGTTGAGTGTTGCCGAACTAACAAATAGGGTGCTCGATTTCGATAAGAATAAAGATTCATCAGGGGCAGACCGAGCGTTTCTAGAACGTGTAGTAACCGTAGAACAAAGTAGACTAAAAACACTTGCTGATTTTGGTGAAATAGCGGGCTTCTACTGGAGAATGCCTGCATATAACCCAGAAACACTAACATTTAAGAAAAGCACGCCAGAGGCCACCAAAATGGGTCTAGAAGCATTTCTAAGCGCTATCTCTGCATTTACCGAAAACAGCTGGGCGGAAAAATCGATAGATGACTGGAACACCCTGCTTGCTGAAATAGTTAATAAAAATGGCCTAAATAACGCTGACGTTTATTGGCCTATTCGCGTAGCTCTCTCGGGCCAGGAAAAATCCGCCAGTCCAGCAGAGCTACTATGGGTTTTGGGCCAGAAAGAATCTTTAATTAGGCTTCGAAAGGCAGTTTAATGCAAGACACAAAGATTCTCATGTCAATACGTGCCATTATTAGAAAGGGCAATGAATATTTACTTGTCCAAAGGGCGGCAAACGATACTTTTGAACCAAATAAGTTTGAATTCCCTGGTGGAAAAGTGGACCCTGGTGAGGACCTAAATGAGTCTCTGTACCGAGAGATCTATGAAGAGACGGGTCTTATGATTACTATCTTAGAGCCACTTTTTTACTGGGATGAAGCCAGTATCAAAAAGGAGTACACCGATTTTCGTCATGTTTCGATCTTCTTTGAATGTTCTGTGCCAATAAACGCAAAAGTGAAAACCAGCTTTGAACACGACCAGTATATGTGGCAAACACTAGATGGAATTTCAAAGAGAGGTGATTTGGCTAGCTCTACCAAAGAAGCCGTTAGGCGCATAAACCTCTCCAAATAGAGCTATTCTCAAAACTAGTAAGTTATGGTATAATATATGTAGTAAAACTTCATGGACTATATTTATTTGGGCAAAGTATAGTAGAAAGGAGTTTAAGATGGAAACTAAAAAAATGTCGGGAAATACTCTCATGACTGATGGTGTAATCAGTTTTGTTGGGGGTCTTGCGCTTTTGTTCCTTACCGGTATATCACAATTCTGGATTGTCCTGGCTTTCGCTGTTTATGTCGCCATACTAGGTGTTACTCAAATGTTAGCAGCTAGTGGTGAGACACAGGAAGGCCGTGGATCAGGCTATCTAGCCTTTCTAGGATTTTTCAGTCTTGCTGCAAGTGTCGGACTATTATTCTACATTGATGCCACACTGACTACAGTTCTGATGTTAGTCGGAACCTACGTTGTCATCACGGGTGTAGTAGAAGCAATAGTTGCATTAGCCTACAGGTCTGATATGGACGGGTACATGTGGCTAGTGGGCATAGGGGCAATAAGAGCAATTTTCGGTGTATTCTTGCTGTTTAACACCGGATTAGCACTGTCTACCTTTGTACTCTACGTCGCTGTATATGCCATAGCTGAAGGTATCGCCACAAGTATCTTTGGTTATGAAGTAAAGGAATCTATTGGTAGATATAGTAGACCACTGATGCAATAGTTTGAGAGTCGGCCCCGGGCGACAAAGGGGAGCTGATGAAGCTCTCCTTTTTGATGAATCACTTTGTATTGAATAAATGACCAAACTAAGCTAAAATATACTGCGTAATCGGGAGTCGCCAAGTGGTAAGGCACTGGTTTCTGGTACCAGTATGCGCAGGTTCGAATCCTGCCTCCCGAACCAAAATTTCCTACACAAAAGCCAATATTTATGTTAATATTTTCCCGTAAGTGAGGGACCCGACATCGTCGTGGTCCATTTCTATAAGCACCCAATCAGGGGGGATTGTCCATGAAACTCAACAAGATCGGTCTCTGGCACTTCGTCATCGGCAGTATCATCCTGTCCGCACTCATTCTGCTGGCTGCGGCGTTTACACAGCCTGTGAAAACCCCGCATACGAAGTCTCTACCCGTCATGACCCAGACCAAGGAGAAGTAGGGAGTAAGCCATGAAAAGGTACCTCGAAATTGTCCGATCCGCTCTGGGTGAGGCTATCTACTACTGCACTGGGCAAGCGGAGACTGCCTACTCGAACGGTGCCGGTGATCATGCCGTCCAAACATGGAAGGACATGGTGAGTGAATATCGGGTTATTCTGAACACAGAAGACCTGATCATCGTGCCTCGCAAGTACCTCAACCTAGTCAAGCGTAAAGACATCGGGCGATCTGCCATGACGATTGTCGATCATCTCACGGGATCGAACTTGTTGCCCATTGGCGAGACGTATCACCCGATGGACAAGGTCGACTTTGAATGTTGTGCCCGTCTTCTCCGCGACTTCCCCGACCTGCGCGAGAGGTTGCCCGAGATGGCCGAGGTTTCGCCCACCTGGGCAGCGCTGGTCTCCCGTTGGGACGAGCTAGAAGAGGCACGCAGCCTTCCGCGTCGTTTCGGCGGTACCAACCCCTGCAAACCCGTAGAAGCACTCCTTCAGGAGATCCTTCAAAGCGTAGGGAGGTGAGTCCAAAGGCAAAGAGATATATCGGCCCGCCGCCGACAAAGGACAAGCCCATCAAGAAGGGTTGTCTACTCAAGCTGCTACGCCAAATAGCGCTTCACTAGCCCGCATCATGAGAGAATCCGTTCTCCCGTGAGCGGGTTTTCTCATTAAAGCTTTTTTGCTATACTATCTGTATGGAAATACAAACAGAACAAAAACAAATATCAGCCGAGACGACAGAGGGCTACATATTGCCAGCAGAAGTTTTGGCGATTGTAGATAAGTATGAGATCACCGATGAAACCAAAAAACAAGCCTTGCTCAAGTACGCCGAGTACACTCTCAAACAATATGAAGCCAAGCCTATTTATGACGATGTTATAGCGGCCGATGAAGCCGCCCGCACGCTAGATCAGCTGGCACACAATGATACACAATTATTTCAAGCCATGTTGATGGTAGAGAAAGTGGGACTGGACCACCTAGATGACTTAAGCGGCGAGACAAGAGCAGCATAAAAAAAGAAACCTCCCCAGGAGGTTTCTTTTTTTATTAGTGTTAGGCTCGTTGTGCTTTTACAAACTCAAAGCCCATAGTTGTGAGTGTTCCAAACACGACCATAGCAATCGCGAAGGCTACAAACCAGCCAACTACAGGTATCATTTTTAGTACAGCAACAAGGACAACTCCTATAGCTGCTGTTTTCCAATTGATAACCAACTCGTTTTCTTTGCGTAAGTATTTCCAAGCCAGGGAGCCCGCGAGTAGGGCGGTCACTGTACCGGTAATTGCAAATGTTGTTACATAGGCAAGTCCTAGATAACCCATAACACCCCAACCCAGGATGGTAATAAGCAGAATGAACAGTACTACCGGCACACCAATCATGGTTGCAAAACCGATGCCCATCTTGGCCCAAGGATTTACAAGTGACTGGCTTACAACCCTTGCAGCCGTCTTAGGTATAAGCTTGATAAATACCATAATAGTAACAAACGCCATTAGACAGCCGAAGAGGATTGAGCCGAAATTTGGTCCCAAGTCACGTCTTGTCATATCCGTAGCAGATAATTTGGTGTATTCAACACTGCCAACTTTTGCTTCGCTTGCAACTGTGGCTTCTGATTTAGATGAGTATTGAAGTTTTCCACCGATGTTTGCATTTGAATCAAGTCGCAGAGTGCCAACTTTGGCCAACGCTACATCGCCGGTCACTTTACCTGCGATTAAAACATCGCCAGCAAAAACCTTTTTTACACTACCGAGGACATCGCCCTTCATGTTTAATGTTCCGGCAAATACGATTACGTCTCCCGTAACAACCGATTTGGTACCCAGGATTACATCTCCACCGAAGATTACTAGATCACCACCGATATTACTCTCAATATTCACTGTGCCGCCCGCTACACGAACGTTGTCAGCAACTTTTCCGTTTAGATTTAGTGTTCCACCAGCGGCGAGAACGCTGTTTTGGACATCGCCATTTACTGTTACGACACCACCAGCAACCACTAGGTCACCAGAAACATTTGCATCTACCGTAGGGTTTTCACCTGCGAGATAAAGGTTCTTGGGAGCCTCTTCTTTCGCAACAACCTCTGAGGTTCTAATATCGGCGGCCAGACCAAGAGCCGGGAGTAATAGCAACATCGCTACCATAGACAGTAAGACTTTTTTCATTTCTTCTCCTTTTTATGTCTATATTATACTACGAATGTGATAAAATATGTCTATGAGAAGGTTTATTTTTGCACTAATTGTTTTCCTCATACCTGCGTTTACTTTTGCAGAAGTATCTTCTATTGATAATGGCTATGCCGAAAACATACAATCATATAATGTTACGGCAACCCTGGGTGATAATGCCAGCATAGATGTCGCCGAAACTATAAAATATGATTTTGGAAACAACGAGAAACATGGCATCTACCGCTACATACCAACCGTTTATATGGGTAGAAATGGGAATCCAAGACAAAAGCTTACCGTAAAATATGTTCAGAACGACCGAGGCGAAGCACAACCATATGAGCTTTCAAATGAGAACAATAATGATATCTTAAAAATTGGCGACCCAAACGAACTGATTACCGGCATTCATACTTATAAAATCTCATACAATCTTAACCATATGATTAGCACCAACTCTGACGGTGATAGGTTCCTCTGGGATGCTGTGGGTACCGGATGGGAAGTTCCGATACACAATATAGTAATAGTTCTAAATAGTAGCAAGAAGCTGACCGAAAGCATAATAACAAAGAGATGTTATGTAGGCGGTGCAGGATCTACCGCTAGCTGTGAGATAAACGAGAATAGCGACGTGATGTTTGTTTCTAATCAGCTTTTGCCAGCTCACCAAGGTATCACTGTAGATAATTTATTCAAATCGGGTACCTTCCCAGGACCAAGCAAGCTAGAGCTATTTATCTGGAAATACACTTGGTACTACTGGTTACCCTTAATCGCCTTTATCGGTTTCTTCGCACTTTGGTATGAAAAGGGGAGGGATCCCAAGGGCCACGGTACTATCGTGCCAATGTATGACCCACCCAAGGGTCTCACGCCAGTAGAGGCTACTATCATCTTGGAAGATTTAATCAGTAGAAAAGCCCTTCCGGCAGCCATTATATCACTCGCGATTCAGGGATATATCAAGATACACAAGAAAGAAGTCAAAATACTGTTTGTGACCAAACCAGAATACGAGCTAATACTATTAAAACCGATTCCCAAGTCTGCGCCGCTGGTTGAGCGGAAAATATCTGATCTTTTCTTTACGGGCAGAGATACCGTGAATCTAAATGATTTGGGAGACTCTTTTGCCCAGTCAAACGCCTCCATGCACAGAGCTGCTTATAAAGAAGTCACTGAAAAGGGATATTTTGCAGTAAATCCCACCATTTCACGTGTAATCTTCTTCTCCGGTGCAGTCGCAACATTTGTGCTTGGCAGTATATTGGCGTTTTATCTACTCTTACCACCGATTGGTTGGCTCTGCGTATTACTACCAGGTATTATTAGTTTTCTTTTTGCCTTTCTCATGCCTGTAAAAACGAAACTTGGCGTAATTACAAAAGAGGATTTACTCGGCCTAAAGATGTATATCAAAGCTGCAGAGATAGATCGTATCAAGTTTCATAACGCGCCCGAGAAGAGCCCAGAAAAATTTGAAGAGCTTCTGCCTTATGCAATTATATTTGGTTTAGAGAAGCAGTGGGCTGAAGAATTTAAAGATGTTTACAAGAATCCACCAAGTTGGTACGACGGCAACTTTGCCACTTTTTCAGTTATAGGACTTACTCATGATCTTGGTAGCTTCTCCGACACTGCCATCAGCGCATCAGTCAGCTCGTCCTCAGGCGGAGCCGGTGGTTTCGCCGGTGGCGGCGGAGGCGGTGGTGGCGGTGGAAGCTGGTAAATATGTCGACAGCCCCAAAATATTTATCCAAATCCGACTTTCTAAAGTACCAGACCTGCCCTGGTTATCTTTGGCTTTGGAAAAACAAAAGAGAAGTGGTGCCAGAAGATAATCCAGAGGACGTGGAGCACCGCATCGAGCAGGGGAATGAAGTAGAGGGTTATGCAAGACAACTGTTTCCCGACGGAATACTCCTTGAGGGCACCCCAGCTCAAACCAAACACGCCACCGAGAAAGCCGTTGCAGCTGGTGAAAAAACTATTTTCCAAGCGACAGTAATAACAGGTGAGGGATTACTCGCAAAAGCCGACGTGATAGTAAGGGACGGGGACGTTTGGGATATATATGAAGTAAAGTCTACGACTGAGATTAAAAAAGAACACTATTTGGACGCTGCTTTCCAAAAAGTAGCATTTGTGCAGGCAGGTTACCAGATAGGTAAAGTGAATATAGTATATCTAAACAAGGAATATATACGACACGGTAAAATAAGGCCTAATGAACTATTTATAATTGAGAATGTAGACGCCGAAGTGGATAAATTACTCCCAGAAGTGAAGGCCGCTGCTCTAGACGCAGTCGCCTATATCAACAAAGTAGAAGAGCCTAAAACATGCAGCTGTGTGCAAAAATCAAAGGGAAAACATTGCCCAACCTTCAAATATTTCCACCCAGATGTGCCAGATTACTCGGTCTATAATCTAAGCAGGGCCACAGACAAGACAATCGCCCCCCTTGTTGATTTGGAGATATTTCACATTCACGATATACCTGACGATTACAAACTTAGCGAGAAACAACGCAATCAAGTAGTCGTACATAAGCTTGGTCAACCTATGATTCATCCAGAAATGATTAGAGAAGAGCTAGACCAGTTGGTCTTCCCACAATATTACCTAGACTATGAGACCATTAGTACCGCCATACCGATGTTTGACGACTGTAAACCATATCAACAGGTTCCATTTCAATATTCACTCCACGTTTTGCGTGAGCCAGGTGGTGAGCTGGAACATTATGAGTATCTAGCCAGACATGGCGACAAAAACCCCATACCGGCGCTCCTCGCCCAAATGAAACGTGAAATAGGAGACGAGGGAAGTGTAATAGTATGGTATAAACCTTTCGAAACCTCTAGAAACAAGGAAATGGCCAAAATGTACCCCGAATACTCTGATTTCCTGCTTCATGTGAATGAGCGTGTTTACGATCTCATGGACGTTTTTTCCAAACAATACCATGTCCACCCTCTATTCCTCGGTAAAACCAGTATAAAGTATGTACTACCTGTACTCGTACCTGAGCTTTCTTATAAAGAAATGCAAATACAGAATGGCGGCATCGCCTGCTTGCGTTGGTTCCAGATGGCTACTGGTGTTGTACCAAACGAAGAAGGTGATAAAATATACAAGAACTTGCTGAAATACTGCGAACTTGATACACTCGCTATGTACAAGATTTATGAAGTTTTATTAACACTAATCTAAAGGAGGCCAAGATGGCAGTCAATCACGTTGGAGAAAAATATGTTTGCAAAATTTGTGGTAACGAAGTAGAGGTTACTGAAGTAGGTGGCGGAACCTTGGTTTGTTGCGGCCAAGATATGGAAGTAGTAGGAGAATAATATGCTAACACTTATAGCCTTAGGCGGTCTGACCGTACTGACCTTACTTATCATTCAAATACTCATTGGTCTACGAATTCTGAAAATAGACTTCAAATACCACAAAGTCGTTGCCTGGGCGTTAATGCTATTAGCACTAATTCACGCTTCAGTCGCATTAATATATATATTCGGTTGATGCTAAAGCACTATTACTTTATCGGAATAGGCGGCATTGGTATGAGTGGACTCGCTCATATTCTACTTAAACGTGGACACCGGGTTAGTGGTTCAGACCCAGCCGTAAACAAACAGACAAAAGACCTGGAGTCTCTGGGTGCAACCATATATACCGAACACAACGCTAGTAATATTACAAAAGATATAGATACTATAGTCGTCACATCAGCTATAAAAAAGGATAATCCAGAGCTACTAGCCGCCGAGGAACTCAACATAAATATCATCCCTAGATCGGTGCTTCTGAATGAAATTCTAAATGAGCACAAAGCCATAGCGGTTACCGGTACGCATGGGAAAACGACCACTAGCAGCATGCTTGCTTCAGCTTTGACCCGGGCAGGATTGGACCCTACCGCTATTATCGGAGCTGAGGTCCATACCATCTCTGGAAACGCCAAAGAGGGTAGGGGGGAATATTCAGTAGCAGAAGTATGTGAATACGAGCGTGCCTTCCTCGATATCTACCCACACGCAGCCGTGATTACGAATGTAGAAGCTGATCACTTGGATTGTTACAAAGACATTCACGACATCATAGATGCTTTCTCAGAGTTTGTCGGACACATCGATAGCGATGGCTTCCTTGTATATTGTGGTGACGATAGCAACGCCCAGAAAGTCGCCTCACATTACAATGGTAAGAAATTTTCATATGGACTAGGTAGAGACAACGACTATATAGCTACCGACGTGGAAGTTCCTGATCATTTTTCTCATTTCTCCGTTACAAAAAACGGTAAACCAATCGCTCAAGTAAATCTGCTTATACCAGGAAATCACAATGTATTGAATGCGCTTTCAGTAGTAGCTGTGGCTGATATTTTAGGAGCCAATATGGATGAAGTGACGAGCTCACTCGCAGAGTTTAAGGGCGCTGATCGAAGGTTTCAGGTAAAAGCAGAAGTAAATGGCATTACGATTATCGATGACTATGCCCATCATCCCACAGAGATTGCCGCAACGCTAAAGGGAGCTAGACAGTTTTATCCTGGCAATCGTATAATCGCTGTATTTCAACCACATCAACACAGTCGCACCAAGCTATTACTTCATGATTTTGCGACATCCTTTGATAACGCTGACGTAGTACTTATCCCAGAAATATATGCAGTTCGTGACACAGAAGAAGACATCAAGTCAGTTTCTTCAAGTGATTTAGTAACACTAATAAATAACAAACAAAACAAAGCAATATACTTCAAAACTTTCGACGAAACACTGGCCGAACTAAAGAATATCGCTAAAGAAGGGGATATTGTTATCACTATTGGGGCGGGACCAGTCTACAAGATAGGTGAAGAGTTGTCCACATATTATACACAACCAAACAGTTGACAATCTATTCCTTTGGTTTCATGATAATACAAAGTAATGAAACCAAAATGTTTTTACATTTTAAAAACTAACTACCACACGATAAGTGGGGGAGTCGGACGACTCACTCACTTTTTTTATTTATTTAAGAAAGCCTGCCTGCCGGCAGGCAGGGAGGTTTGATGAAAAATGCTTTTATTACTAAGCTACTACACAGTTATCACCTAGGACTTATAACGGCCGAGGAGTTCGTTTCCATACTTGAAAAGCATCTTTATGATATAATCGAGAAGTGAAGAAACCAGACATAAAACTAAAGAAGATTAGACACAAACTTTACGCCATGCTTTCGGGTGGTCTCGTACTCTCTCAAATTATGCTAGGCATAACCTATTATTCTGGTCCCGGCATTGCCTCAGAAACTCCCGAAGTCATGAGCAAAAATATAATTACACTTACAAATAATAAAAGAACAGACGCGGGACTTGTATCGCTTACCGAAATTACTGAATTAGACAAAGCGGCTAAGCTAAAACTTGATGACATGTTCGCTAGCAACTATTGGGATCACAAATCACCTGTCGGCGTACAAGCATGGGATTTTATCAAACAAACAGGTTATGTATACGACTATGCTGGTGAAAATTTGGCCAAAGGTTATCACGACTCTACTGCTACCGTAAACGCCTGGATGGATTCACAAACACACAAAGATAATCTACTCGGCAAAAATTACACAGAAACAGGTGTTGCTGTAGGTAGCGGCCAGCTGGACGGCAAACCAGCCACACTAGTGGTCCAACTATTTGCCAAGCCCAAAACCAGCAACGTAGCTGTAGAACCAAGTACAAATACTTCTGTTCTGGGAGTAAAACAAAGTGCAAACCTAAACCTATTTAACCCTGTCAGTGCCTCAAGGATTCCTTTCTTTATCGCTTGGCTAGTACTGTTCGCACTTATAGTATTTGACGGTGTAGAGCTTCGCCGGTTGGGCTTGCACAAGAGCAAAAAACATATGTTCGAGTTCCGCTCGGCGCTACTTATCAATACACTGGCATTTATAATATTATTTATCAGTTTTGCCGCAGTCGGCTAAGCAGCGCTGCTGCTTGAATTTTGAGTTTAGAATACTGAATTTAGAATTCGGTAATTCTTGATTCCCTCCGAAAATTCATCACAGCCCGAGGGCCGATTATCGTCAAAATGTGAGCGACTGCACTGTACAAGCGGAGCTTACTTTTGACGAAAGAGTCTGAATTTTCTTGAACTTTTGGATACTTTTCTTTCAAGAGAAAAGTATCGGAGAAAAATAAGAGATCCTGAATACAACTATCATATAGTTTTGACTAGTTCAGGATAACGCGAGGAAGGGAAGTGGCAAAAGAAATTTTAGCGTAGTATAATTACGCAGTAATTATGGGAGAAAATATGTACGATATTGCTATTATTGGAGCTGGTCCAGCCGGCATGTCTGCTGCAGTTTATGCCGCTAGATACAAACTAAATGTAGCCATGATAGGCCCAAACCCTGGTGGCTACATCAATGATGCACATCTGGTAGAGAATTGGCTTGGCGAGAAGAGTATCGCTGGCGGAGACCTGTCTGCGAAGTTTCTGGAGCACGTGAAGAGCCTTCCGATAGACATTCAGCCTCATGGAGTCAATGGAATAGTCAAAAAAGATGATGTGTTTGAGATAATCACTGACAAGGAAAAGGTTGAGGCAAAACGAATTATCTTGGCTCTCGGTACAGAACGAAAGAAACTGGGCATCAAGGGCGAAGCAGAATTTCTCGGCAAAGGCGTGTCCTACTGTACTACTTGTGACGGCTACTTTTTCCGCGATAAGGTAGTTGCTGTCATAGGCGGATCAGACAGCGCCTGTACGGGCTCTCTGATGCTTGCAGACATAGCGAGCAAGGTCTATCTCGTCTACAGACAGGGCGAACTACGCGCCGAACCTTCTTGGGTCTCGGACGTAAAGAAAAACCCCAAGATTGAGCTAGTCCTAAACGCAAATCCAGAAGAAATAATCGGGGAAACAATAGTTAAGAAGCTAAGGCTCGATAACGGCCAAACTCTAGATGTAGACGGTATTTTTGTTGAAATCGGTACCACTCCAGGAGCAGCACTGGTAGGGGGTCTGGGTGTCAAAACAGACGATAAAGGTTACATAATAGTCGACGATAGTCAAAAAACGAACGTTGATGGTGTTTGGGCAGCGGGCGACATAACCACTAAAAATGCCAAACTAAAACAAATCATAGTAGCCGCTTCAGAGGGCTCTATTGCCACTTATAGCGCCTACATGGATAAAAAATCTTCAGAACAATAATTTACCCTTCTAAAGGCAAAAACTACATGTTTTGTGCTCAAGGTCAGATACTTTATTCACACTTTGTGCTTGACAATATTTACGCATAGGTTCAAATTATAGCTAGACGAGAGTCAATCCCTATGAGAGGAGGTGGATGAAAATGGCAGTAGTAGGATATTGTGTAAAATGTAAGGCTAAGCAGGAAATGCAAGCCCCAGAAAAAATCACTATGAAGAACGGTCGCCCAGCTACTAAGGGTACTTGCCCTAAGTGCGGAACTAAGATGTTCAAGATTGGTGCATAATTACATTCAAACTAGTTTATAAATAACTCCTTGATTTATCAGGGAGTTATTTATTTTGTGATAGAATGTAGAAAAAGGGGAATATATATGAGTGAATTTCAAAGGACACCAGAATCGATGAAGGCCGAGCTTGTTGAAATTAAGGAAGAATTGGTTGAATTAAACCAACAATTGGCGGGGTTACCAGAAGGCGACTATGAGGTAACTGACTCTGATGAAGCCAGAGAAACAATTATGGAGAAGGCCACAACCTTAAAAAGACTTGAACTCGACCTTCTACTAGCGTTAAACGATATCGAAGGGATTGAAATAAAACTTACCAATATAACACAGGAAGCCGTAGAACTATATGGCGAAGAAGGCATGCCCGTTTATATTGAAACAATTATGGAAGATGCTTTTGCTGTCGAGCTAGATGACAACATAGACGCTCGCATCAAAACTATTCTTGATAAATTAACCGAGCAATTCGATTTACAATCATTCGAAATAGAGGACGACGACACAGAATAATCTTGAGGTAAACCACTTTTTCTGCTATAATCACACGGTAATTTGGAGTTTGAAGATTGAAATTTGCATTCAAATTGTAAATTACAAATTAAAAATTTAAGCAGCTCGCTGCGCTCACGGTCTCATCGTCTAGCGGTTAGGACGCCTCCCTCTCACGGAGGTAACAGGGGTTCGATTCCCCTTGAGACTACCAAATGGAGCATATATTTCTTAGCGAGATATGTGCTCCATTTTAGTTTAAAGAGGTGAGAACACCCGAGTGATATAATATAGAATAGATACTGACATAACGGGCGATTACTCTCTGGGTTGAGAATGGTATTTTGGTCATGATAGAGGTGAGAAGCTCAGCGATTCCCCTTGAGACTACCAAAGAGACTGTAAACTTCTTAGCGAGGTTTACAGTCTCTTTTTATTTATTGGGTTGTTATTTGATCGTAATATTTCCGAGGATTGCCTCAGCCATGTCTACGTAACTTGCGCCCGTCAGATCATTAGCTAGATAATCGTTCTGATCGTCAAGAGAGATGGTTGCTTCCCATGTGTATCCACTTGGCGTAACCGCTGGTGAATACCAATATTCTTTGATTTTCCCCTCGAAGACTAGCTTCTTTTTAGTAACTGCGGCGCTAATCACAGGCAAATTTGTCGGCATTACAACAAAATCTCCAGCACCGGTACCCGTACGAGCGGTAGAGTAGAGATAAGTGTTATCGCGCACAAAGCCCCAGTGCATCGAAATGCGCCCCGCGCTATTGGCCCAGGACTTCACGGTGATGAACCTGACGTGTTTACTTTCACCTCCCATATCTACCCATTCATCGGTTTGGTCCAAAGTCCACCCTTGTGGATATTTAACCGTATAGCCGGTCACGCTGTCAGTATATGACTGCCAACCGGCAGTTGCGACGCTCGCAGGTGCAGAAGTTTTGGCTGGTGTAGTAGCTGGAGTAGTAGAACTCGCGCTGGGAACACTTGCCGAGGCCCTTTTTTCCAACTCCTTTTGGAGATCGCCCTTACGAATGGTGCCCTTTAGCTCCTCGATCATTTGGTCTTTTTTCGACATCTGCGAAGAGATTTCCTGCGAATTTAGATAGTACATAACTCCTGCCACAGCAGAAAGCGACAGGATAACCGCCCCAGTGACCACCATTGTAACTGGTGTGATCTTTACGTCTTTGACTTTTTTGATAATATCCTTGAAGTTCATTTCCCCCCCTTATTTTATTTACTTATTTTTATTATAGAACCAATTGCTTGATTTACAACAATTGGCCAACAAAAAAGTGCTATAATATACCTATGAATAAAACATTACTCGTAAAAACCTTTCGTAATACTGCTTTAGCAGCAGTTTACGTTTTCCTCGTTTCCCAAATCATGCAACATGGAGACAAATGGTTCGGCAATATGAATAACACGGTTGGCCCATTCGTCTTTCTGCTCCTGTTCTCGTTTTCTGTAGCCGTCATGGCAGGGTTAGTATTTGGGCTATCTGTTGTCCTATTCATGGATGATAAGAAGAGAGAAGCCATAGAAGCTGCTATTTACAGCGTCGGATGGCTTGGCGTGTATATAGTACTTAGCATGCTCGGAATAATTATATTCCGGTAAAGGAACCATGAAAGACCCAAATTGCATTTTTTGTAAAATAGTCGCCGGAGAAATTCCGTCTGTAAAAGTCTGGGAAGACGACAATTTTTTGGCGATTTTGGACATAAATCCAAATACCGAAGGGGCAACCCTGGTCATTTCAAAGGAGCACCAAAGTTCGGATTTTCTTTCATTACCCGAGGATGTTGTCAGTGATTTTACCAAAGCCGCCAAGAAGGTTGCCGATTTGCTTAAAGAGGGCCTAGCAGTAGACCGAGTTATGCTAGTTGCAGAGGGAATGGACGTAGATCACGCCCATCTAAAGCTATACCCACTACACGAAGGTGATTACCGCGGTTACCTAACAACGAGCGGTGGAACTCCCAAAACTCCCGAGGAACTAGAAAAAGTAGCCCAAAAGATACGCGGGTAAATTTGGGATGACGTTTTCCTGATTTTCATTTATACTATTATTCATGCGAATATTTACAAAACTATTTTCAAACATTGCAAACTATCTAAAATCAAACAAAAAGCTTTCTACACTTATTATCATCATCGTTGTGGTTTCTAGTGTTGCTATCATCAGCGGCACCGGTATTCATATGTTTGAGAAGAAACACCCCGCTGTAGCTAGTGGCAATCTAAGCGAAGCAGCTCAGAAAAAAATAATCGATGAAAATAAGGCCAAATATTACCCCAAGACCGATTGGCTAGCCGCGCATCCACAAGATTTACAACTTTCCAGTAAATCCGCCATTATCCTCGACTACAATACTGGTGAGGTACTACTAGATAACAATATGCATGCCAAGTTGCCACCTGCGAGCATCACCAAAGTCCTTACGGTTCTTGTGGCTCTAGAGAATTTCAAACTCGACCAACTTTGCACAGTTTCACAAGAGGCTGCCGACACTGAACCCTATAAGATAGTTATGAATGCCGGCGAACAAATGTCCGTAAGGGACCTTATCTACGGTATGATGATGATCAGCGCCAATGATGCCGCAGAGGTCATGGCTGAGTGCGACCCTGGTGGAAAAGAGGCATTTATTGCCAAGATGAACCAGAAGGTAAAAGACCTGGGGCTCACAGATAGTCATTTTGTAACCCCAAATGGCCTAGATGACCCAGATCATTACTCCAGTGCCTTTGACATGGCCACGATTACAGAATATGCCATACGCACGCAACCCGACTTTCTGACCTATATGGGTAGAGTGGACGACTACAGTGTAGCTGCCACCGACCACAACGAAGCACACAGCTACTATCAGCTCAGTACACTGCTAAAGACATTTCCGGGCATGGAAGGCGCCAAAACTGGCTTTACCTATGATGCCGGCAATACATATGTAGGCGCCGCTAGTAGAGATGGTAGACGGATAATCATCGTATATTTTGACGCATTTTCCAAAACTTACGATGCCACCACGATGCTCGAGCAAGGCTTCTTCTTGAATCCTGCCTCAAACTAGCATATTCTATATACAGCAAACAAATGGAGGGATTTTTTGTTACCACTCAGTGAGAAAACTCACAAAATAGTTAATATAGTTGCTGTGGCTTTTTCCATAGTCATTTTGATTTGCTATGTTGTCTTAGTTATTTTTACCAAATCAGACATCGTATTTTATGAAGGCATGCGGTTTGCAATTGGTTTTATTATAATAATCCTGCTATATGGTATTGCCTTCAATGATTTTTATGTCAGAAACGCCAAGGTTACTTTCGGTATCCTAGTCTTTTTAATTTCAATCATGCCTCTTTTTGTTATTGATTATCTGGGTGGGCCGCTCACGCCATATATTTTTCCTGTTTACATCACTCTCGCCGCCGCCTACATGTTAAACATGTATTACGGGATTTCTGTACTTGTTGCCGCCGTAATATATCTAGGAATTGCGCTTTTTGTGCATGGTGGAAATCCGTTTGTATATCTTGGAATACTTATTAGTTTTGCCCTTGCATCGCTATTTTTCGACTATTTCGGTCGAAATTATCGAGCTACCCTAGAGCAAGGTGCCGAACTAGAAAAAAGCAACCTAGACCTCTCGGCTAGCAAAAATAAGGAGAAGGCACTGCTAGCTGGCATTGCTGATGGTGTATATGTGGTTGATATGGAACGAAATCTAACTATGTTCAATGACGCCGCCGGCGAAATGACAGGCTGGAAGGAAACCGAAGCCATCGGTCTCAAGTGCTGGACAGTGATGAATCTAAAGAACGAAACGGACGTCTCGGTTTGCCAAAAGGATTGTCCGGCTATGGCTGTATGGAATACCGGCGAAAACGTGATGCGAGACGACACTTGCTTTGTCAAAAAACGCGGTAATAAAAAAGTTCAGATATCAAGCTCCTACTCACCGATCAAAGATAAAAACGGTAAGCTGACCGGCGCTATCTGCGTATTTCGCGATGTCACTGACCGAAAAGAAGTAGAGAGACAAAGAAATGAATTTGTATCGACAGCTTCACATGAGCTCCGCACACCCATCACCGCCATGGAAGGCTACATGGAGCTTATCGAAAACGAGAAAATCTGTAAGATTGACGACAAGGCCAAGGAATATGTAGACAAAGCTCGTAATACGGCAGCCGGCATGTCCAATCTAGTCAAGAATCTGCTGGCAGTCACCAAGATAGAGGAAGGCAAGATTCAGACCAACATTACTAAGTTTAGTATCCACGACCTTGCGGCAGAGGTAGTAGAAGCCATGGGTGGCGCCGCTAAAAACAAAAATCTCACTATTAAAATTGTAGAAGCTCCAAATCAGAAAATTCGTGGCGAAAAAGCAGTTGGAAGATCACTAAACGTGGTTGCAGATAGAGAACAAATTCGTGAGGTTCTCTACAATCTAGTGGAGAATGGCCTGAAATTTACCATTGAAGGGGGAGTCACCATAAGCATCGTTTATGATAACGATTATGCCACTGTCGAAGTAGCTGATACTGGCATGGGTATCCCAGCTGATGGCCAGAAACACTTATTTGAAAAGTTTTACCGAGTCGATAATACTGCAACTCGCGAAGTGGGCGGGACAGGCCTGGGTCTGTTCATCACTCGCTCTATCGTAGAAATGTTTGGCGGTAGCATCTGGGTGGAGAGCCAGGTAAACAAAGGAACGAAATTTTACTTTACAATACCCAGGAGTCTGGATTAGAATAAAGAAAAAGAGGATGTTATGACAAAAGTTTTACTCGTAGAAGATGACGTAGCCTTGAGAGATATCTACTCGGCTCGTTTTATTGCTGAAAATTATGATGTTGTGACTGCTTCGGACGGTGAAATGGCTTTGACACAGGCCGTAAAAGAAAAGCCAGAGCTAATTGTCCTAGACGTAATGATGCCAAAAATAAGCGGTTTTGACGTTCTCGACATCCTTCGCGCCACTCCAGAGACCAAAGATACCAAAGTCATCATGATGACAGCCCTCTCACAGGCTGCCGACGTAGATAAAGGTAAATCCCTGGGTGCCGATGAATACCTCGTCAAATCAGAAGTTACTCTAACAGACGTAATCAACAAGGCCAAGGAAGTACTAGCCAGATAAAACTAACTTAGAGCTAAAACGAAATCGGACCGCAGTGCAGCAGTCCGATTTTTCGTACTGTGCCTTGCGGCCCGCAGTGGGGTCTAGAAGTAAACCCCTTCGGCTACTGCGACAAGGAGACCCAGAACCTCGTCGGCCTTGCCCTCGTTGTTCTTCTGAAACGGGGAAACGCCACCGAGAAGCCGGTTCGGCTTGCCCATCCAGTCGAGCCACCCACCAGACCCTGCCTCCAGCTCAGAGAAGAGCAGCTGTGCCTTCTCCCAACAACGCTGGTTGAAATACGCACGAATCTGGGTGACACCATAGAGGGTCTGTTCAACGCTTGGTACTCTCAGCCAAGGTGACTGACAACCACGTTGGTCGGTCAGCTTCTCTTCGAGATACGGAATCCCGAATTTATCGAGTAGCTCTCTTGCCTGACAGTTGTAGTGATAGTCGCCATCGACCTCTGTTCCCACAAGTAGAATCATGGACTCAGAGTAACCAAGCAGGTTATCTTCTGGCTTTGGCAATGTACTCACTTCCCCTCAACGCCCTCGGGTTTAGTGAGCAGATTTTATCACAACTTATACTAATTAACAAGAAAATAAGCTAAAATATCCTTATGTATACCGTTCATGATGAAAAATTTGATGGACCACTGGATTTATTGCTTTCTCTAATCGAAAAGGAACAGCTAGATATCACCCAGATTTCTCTGGCAAAGATAACCAGCTCATACCTAGCCATGATTGGCGAAATGGATGGCGAGAGTAGTGACCTAGCTGATTTTCTCGTCGTTGCCGCCAAGCTACTCTATATAAAGTCGAAAAACCTAATCCCTTCTGCCGCAACCGAGGAAGAAGAAGCCGAGATAGAAGATCTAGAGGCTAGATTGCGCGAATACAGCCAGTTCAAGGCGGCAGCAAAGCACCTAGAGTCTGTTCTGTCTGAGGAAACCCGTAGCTTCACCCGCAAAGCGGCTAACGAAAATCCTATCAGCTTCACACCCCCAAGGGATATTGATAGTGGTGGACTTTTCGCTATATTTCAGGAGATTTTGCAAAGAGCAAACGAGGACGTTCCACAGACAACAGCTGTAAAACAAGAACCCAAGGTAACCCTAGAGGAAAAGCGTGACTATATCGTAAAACACCTGTCAAAAGCGAAAAAAGTCAGTTTTCGTAAGATACTAAGTTCCGCCAAGACCAAGATAGACGTAATCGTAACTTTCCTCGCCATCCTTGAGATGGTAAAACAAAAGGAAATCCGCGTAGAACAAGAAGGAACTTTTGCGGACTTCTGGGTAATGAGTGTAAAATAGTGACATGGTAGAAGAAAAGAATCAGATTAGCCAAACAACATACGATACTGAAACCTTGATATGCAAACAAGCTTCTTCCGAAAATAATGGTTGTAACTGGGGCGAATGTGACAAATGTGGCGTAGTCCCACTTCTAGTAAAACTGCGAACGGGAAGTATTATCGAAGAGAAAGATGCAGTTGCTAAGCTAAAACAGGACGTTTTGAAATCATGAGCGATAAAGCTAGAAAATTAAAACCCATCCTAGAGTCACTGCTTTTTGTGGCCGAGAAACCCGTAAGTACCAAAGAGCTTGCTGGGGTCACGGGCCACATGCTTAGTGATGTACAAAGTACCCTGTCGGAAATAGAAAATGATTTTAGTAAAAGCGGAATTCGCCTAGTCCGAAAAGGAGAGTACTTTAGCTTTGTGTCGGCCCCAGAAAACGCCAAAGAGGTTAGTGTCCTTCTAAACGAAGAGTTGCGCCACGACCTATCCCAGGCAGCCCTAGAGACACTAGCTATCGTTACCTACAAACAGCCCCTCACCCGTATGGAGATAGAGGAAATTCGCGGGGTCAATACAGACCAAATCGTACGCAGTCTAATGATTCGCGGACTAATCACTGAAGTAGGGCGAAAAGAAGCCGTTGGCAAGCCTATCCTGTATGGCACCACCATGGAGTTTGTTCAGTATTTTGGCCTCGACAAAGAGGATTCATTACCCAAGATAGAAGAGCTGCAATTATTTGAAACTCAAGCAGAAGATGAAAGTTAGGATTGCCAAATATTTAGCATCTTGTGGTCTCGGGTCTCGCCGAAAATGTGAAGAAATCATCGCTATGGGCAAGATATCCATAAACGGCGAGCGTATCACCTCGCCAGCACTCAATATAACTCCCGGCGTCGATAGGGTAGAGATGAATGGCAAGTTACTGGAGCCCCAGAAAAAAGTTTATTATTTGCTCAATAAACCTATTGGTTACACTAGCACCCTGTCGGATACTCATGCAAAAAAGTTTATTACTGAGCTTGTGCCTGACGATGAAGCAGTTTGGCCCGTAGGCAGACTCGATAGAGAAACCTCTGGGCTCATCATCCTTTCAAATGATGGGGAACTAACTCAACTTCTGACTCATCCCCGCTACGAAAAGTCCAAAACATATGTCGCCACACTCGACAAATCGCTCACCCCGGACCAATTTGAAAGACTAGTAGGTGGTGTGGAGCTAGATGACGGCCGCTTGAAGCCAGATGACATAAAACACTTAGCCGGTACTGATTATGAAATCACCATCCATGAAGGGCGTAACAGACTGGTCCGTCGTACCTTCGAACACTTCGGCCGCAAGGTAGTAGCACTCTCACGGACCAAGCTGTCATTTTTGGAAATAGGAAGCCTAAAACCAGGAAAATATCGCCGCCTAAATAAACAAGAGATAGAGAGGCTTCGAAATGCGTGAGTTACTTCTCCTCGCCACTATTCTCTTGGGGCAACTAGCTCCAAACGGCCATCTTTTGACACAGGTGACAAATAAGCTAAGATTGGCACCAGCGGCAACTGCCACCAAAGAGGTCCCAAAACAGACAGGTGCCATAATTACCAGACCCACCAAGAAGATCATGGAGGACTATACCGCCAGTGCCCAGTCGGTATACAGCATTGACCTGGACTCAAACGCGACCCTTGCCTCCAAAGATACCGACAAGCGTCTCCAGATAGCTAGTCTAACTAAACTGATGACAGCTTACGTGATATTGAGAGAGGATAAACTAGATACCATCTATACCGTGCCGACGCTAAATCCCCAGTCTGGTGACGCCCTGATGGGCATAAATACCGGGGAGAGACTCAGTGTCAGAAGCCTTTTGTATGGCTTGCTCATCAACTCTGGCTCAGATGCCGCCCAAACACTCGCCGTGGGTAGCAGCGGCAGTGTAGATGCTTTTGTGAGCAAGATGAATGATGCCGCGAGCGAGCTAAAGCTAGCAAATACCCACTTTGCCAACCCCGTGGGTTGGGATGACCGGGATAACTACAGCTCAGCCAAAGATCTGACCGAGCTAACCAGGGTACTATTAAGGAGTGAAACATTTGCCGAAATAGTGAAGACAAAATCCAAGATTGTCGTCACAGAAAGTGGCCGTCAAATACCCCTGACGACCACCAATCAACTACTATATAATGCTGGCTTTGCGGGAGTAAAAACAGGCTATACCTATGGTGCTGGTGAGTGTTTGGTCTCACTTTACCTAGACGGGAAAACGCATATACTGACTACCGTCATCGGTTCTGCCGCTAGATTTGCCGAGACCGAAAGCATAAAAGGGTGGATTTTGAACCACTTTTCGTGGTAAAATAACACGTCATAAAGAATATTGGAGTCTTATATGTTCCCCGTAGTTGCCATCATAGGCAGGCCGAATGTCGGCAAATCAACTCTTTTCAACCGAATTACCGGTCGTAGACAAGCAGTTACCGCAGATCTTGCGGGCACTACTCGCGATAGGCTATATTCGCGTTGCGACTGGAACGGAAAAGAGTTTATCCTGGTTGATACGGCGGGTATAGAAGTAGGGGACACCAAAAATAGCGTCTACGCCAAGCTTGATAGTGACGTGCAAGAGCAAGTATTGCTCGCGCTTGAGGAAGCGGATCTGATTCTTTTTCTCGTGGATGTCCAGACTGGAGCTACAGACCAAGACAGACGCGCACTTAAGCTAGTTTTCAAAAGCGGTAAGCCGTTTGTACTAGTTGCCAACAAATATGATAGTGAAAAGTATTTAACCAATATTTCAGAATTATACAAACTCGGTGCCAAGGAAGTACTCCCCATAGCCGCTCTCACTGGTCGCGGTACTGGGGACCTAATGGATGCTATCGCCGAAGGAATCAAGGATGTCACACCTGTCGACAAAGGCATTGTCCTCGAGAATGAAGGCATCAATGTAGCTATAGCAGGTAGACCAAATGTTGGTAAATCTAGCACACTCAATGCCCTGATCGGCGAAAATAGAGCCGTTGTATCTGAAGTGGCGGGAACAACCAGAGACTTCATGATTGCAAGCTACGAAGCAGAGCAAGGCATTATCAACTTTATAGACACTGCCGGGATACGAAAACGCGGTAAAGTGGGTAAAGTAGAGGAAGGCAGGGTACCTGGACAAGTAGAGCGCTACTCTGTACTTAGATCTTTCCGCTCTATAGAAACTGCCGACATAGTACTTATAATTATCGACCCAACCGAGGGACTTACGGCTCAAGATATGCATATCGCGGGCTTTGCCAAGGATCAGCATAAGGGCATCATCATTGTCGTAAACAAGTGGGATGCAATCGAAAAAGACGAACTCGATATGCAAAAGTACCTCAACTATTTACACGCCAAGATTAGCTTTTTACCTTATGCATCTGTAATATTTATCTCTGCAAAAACAGGTAAGAACGTAGATAAGATCTTTGAGCTTATCTTTGCCGCCGCAGCTAGCAGGGCAAAACATATCGGTACCGGTGAGCTAAACCTATTGCTTGGCGACGATATCTTGCGCCATCCGCCATCAGCAGTCCGAAATCAGCTGCCCAAGATAAACTATATTACTCAAGCCGATATAAATCCGCCTACATTTGTATTCTTCGCCAACAAACCTGAGTTAATTCACTTTTCATACAAAAGATTTTTGGAAAATAAAATACGCGAGCATTGGGGATTTGAGGGCACACCCATAAACATAGTTGTGAAGCGCAAAAACGTAGAATATAATTATAAAGAGAAAACAAAGGCAGAGAAAAAGAAGAGAAAATGAAGCTAATAGTAGGACTAGGAAATCCAGGCAAAGAATATGATGGCACGCGCCATAATTTTGGCTTTTCTGTGCTCGACAAATTAGCAACCAAATACGACGGAACATTTAGCCTAAATAAGAAATTTCATGCCGAAATATGCGAGCTTTTCATAAATGGGGAAAAGGTGATACTGGCAAAACCACAGACCTTCATGAACAAATCGGGGGAGTCTGTCCGTAGTATCGTAAGTTTCTACAACATTAGCATAGACCGAGTGTGGGTAATCTATGATGACATAGATCTCGAACTCGGCAGTATTCGTATTCGTAAAGACGGCAGCTCTGCTGGCCACAAGGGTGTTCAATCTGTTATCGACAATATCGGTACGGAAAACTTTGTCCGCTTCCGACTAGGTATCAAATCTGAACATTGTGACTTCTTGTCTACAGAAGAAGTGGTATTACAAAGATTTTGCAAAGAGGAAGAAGCCCCCATGGGAGTAGCTATAGATAAAGCCATCAACGAGATAGAAAAAGCCCTCAAAGATGGCATAGTACATATCAGTGTCTAAAGACACAGTAATTTTCAATTTACAATTTACAATTTTCAACATATAATACACGAGAACATTACGTTCTGGAGGCCACGAATCATCGTGGCCAATGTCGTATACGCACCCCGACAGAGGAGCCAAAATGGATGAGAGAAGTCCGGAGAAGTACGCAGAGGACACAGCGCGCGCACTTGGGCTTTGCTCGAAATGCGGCGCTCCACTGAAGGGCAAGAATACTATTCTTGATCCTTCGAACCCAGAAGACGCAGAAACCATGGTCCAACTCGCAAATGGTGGCTTCGTACAGCAAGAGCCAGTCACAGACCGTGATCGCTGGCTGGGCACTGCCAATGAGCTCGCTGAAACCGCCCAAGATCTCCACGATGCGCGAAACACCATCGTGAACCTTGGAGCCCAACTTGCTCTGCTGCTCGAACCTATGGACGCAGAGCATGTCGGTAAGGAGCTCGACTGGCTCCTGAAGCAAGACGGCAACGTCGGTACAGCTGCATTCCAGGTGATGAAGGCGTTCGCTCAGAAGAACGCTGAGCTAGCGAACGTGAAACAAGTTCGCAAAGAGACACTCGATCTGCTTAAGGCCGAACCATGTGGCCTTTGCGGGCAACCACTAGGTGAGGAGAAACCCAGGGAGGCCGCCGGTTGTCTCCACCGTCATCAAAGGAGACGTTCCGCCATCGCCGAGCTTGAGAAGTTTCTCAAGTAACCACGACCCGTACGGGGAAGGACATGTTCATCACGAACGCCGTGCTTTCACAGGCGGGTCTTTCCTTTGCCTATAGGCAGTAAATAGTGACAAGTAACTAGTATCGAGTTTTTCCGGGAAATATCCCCTTAAAATCAACCCGCCTGCACACACTTCTCTTTACGCGACTTGCAAAATACAGCAAGGAACGAACTGAACGCCTATCGTAAAAACAGCTGCTTGAGCGTAGTGAGTTCTGCTTTTTACGAAAGAGTGAAGAAGTAACGACACTGGCGATTTTGTACGGAGCGGCAGTTTTGCGCCACTTTTGTAGCCAAAAGTGGTAAAAAGTTTGTCTACTAGTAAAGCAAAAGTTTATATAATAAAGTAAGGGAGCCGTATAAATACGACTCCCTTACTTTTGTTTCAAAGTTCTCCCAGGATAGCAACACTGTCCGTAAACTTGACCTAGTCCAAAATTAATTGACTGGCGGTTGCAGGGAGAACCCTACCAACAAGTAAGCTTAAAGGAGGGTGTCTAAGGCATTACTCATTGATAGGACACTCACGACAACGTGTTTGTCCGAGGAAACTTTTTGTCAAACGTCCACCTGTTTTTAGGTTGACATATTATTCTAGCATCTATATCGATATTTGTCAAGCATTTTATGGAGGGTTTGTGGATAAAGTATTAATTAAGCACAAATATTGGCTTACACTAGGCAAGAACCCTTGCTTTAGTGCCAGACTTTTTCATGAAATATATGCCCTAAATCGTCCTATCGAGACCATTTTTCACGCCGAAGAGCGTGAGCTTACGAAGTTTGGGCTCTCCAGCAAATGTATTGCTGAAGTAATCAAATCCAGAGATACCTACGTACCAGGAGACGTAATAGCTGAACTCGACAAAGTAAAGGTAAAACCACTATTTATATTTAATGACGATTATCCAGCTAGACTCAAGGAAATTGCCGATCCACCATTTCTGATATATATGAGAGGATCTATCAATTGGGACCAAATGATGATAGCCGTGGTAGGTAGTCGTAATATGACAGACTATGGTATAGAGACCACCGAAAAAGTGGCCTCAGATCTAGCCAGAAGTGGAGTAGTCGTAGTAAGTGGATTAGCACTAGGCATAGACGCTATCGCGCACTCGGCGACTATAAATGAAGGGGGCACGACCCTGGCCGTGCTCGGAAACGGTATAGACCGTATATATCCCAGCAGTAATCTGTCTCTCGCCCGTGAAATATTAGAGCATGGCGCCGTAATCTCTGAACATCCCTGCGGCGTACAGCCAGCTCTATATACATTTCCAGCCCGCAATCGCATCATCAGTGGTCTCTGCCAAGGGATTGTCGTTACCGAGGCTGCCGAAGGCAGTGGTTCGCTCATTACTGCCAGATCAGCTCTAGAGCAAAATAGGGAAGTGTTTGCCGTTCCTGGTAGTATATTTAAACTCAATAGCGTTGGGCCCAATAACCTTATCAAAATGGGTGCGCATCCACTGACATCGGTCCAAGACATATTTGACGAGTTTGGTCTGTCTCACCCAGAGGTCGCGACAAGCTTTCGTGAGGTAGTAGGGGCGACAGAAGACGAAAGAGTAATTATAGACATATTGAAGCTAGAACCAAAGCACATAGATGAAATAATCAAGATTAGCGGACTTGCACATAGCTCCGTCAGCTCCACCCTAACCATCATGGAAATAGGTGGCAAGATTAAACACCTCGGCAATATGACATTTCGATTGAATAATTAGCCACATTAGGCTATAATCTCACGCGGAAGGGGACTGTACCAAGGTGCGGTCCCAAATCAACTTCGGAACCTAGACAGAGGAAGACAGGTGACCAGAGTGCCAGAGATCGTTCTCACTATCTGCTCCGCAGGAGTTGTGATTGGCTTCCTCTTTCTCGTGTTAAAGCGGAGGAAGCAGAACATCGCGGAACAGTTCATCCCAGAAGAAGATGAGATGCTCGACGAATAGGAGACCTCGACATGGACGAGATACGGCAAGTACCACCTATGGAGACATTGCTAGAGCTGGTCAACCAGTTCGGCACCTTCTCTATCACCGCAGCACGTATGGGTGGTTGCAAAGCAACCATTGGTCGAGCTCAATACGCGCAGAACATCCAGATGATGGCCTGTATCGGCTGGGGCGACAGTCCGAACGAAGCTCTCGTGAACCTGTACCACGTCATCAAGGACGAGACACTTCACTTCGGCGGCAAGCAGTACACGCTCGGTGGCGACAACCATTGGCATCAAGTACCACTGGGAAGCTAGCAGGGAGGTGAACGGACATGGACTTCGTACCACCGCTCGAAGCCAGGACCAACTGTGTCAGTAAGCGTGCCCGAGATGCGGGCTACTACTGGTGCGGTGACGAACTGTACAGCCCCGAGAACAGAGTCGTCGCCCACTATGCCCCCACACTCTGCCCGGCAGATGACGGCGAGTGGGCTACCGAGCGACTCTGGGAGGGCAAGGCTCCCAGTCGTCTTATCGCAGTCAACATGGTGGCTGGCGGCGATGACTTGGAGGAAGTCAAGGGGCGAACCGAACTGTGGCTCATAGATCATCCCGAGCCACCGACCGAATGAAGCTCTCCTCGGACTGGTAAAGGGAGGCGAACGACGTGGCAGAATCACATAATCGAGATGGCTTTGACTGGGTAGACAAGGAGGTCTCGGGTCACCTAGAGATCAAGGCCCGCGAGATAAGCGCTCGCGCATCCAGCGATCCCTTCCTCTGGGAAGTGATCATGTTTCTCGTCACCAAAGTCGCCCACGAACAAGGTGGCTGTCCGATGGATCTGGGACCGGGCATACTCCTCGAAGCCGAGACCTTGGCATACAACTCGATCAAGGAATTCGGCGAACTGGATACATAGGCCCCTGCACGGTAAAGACCATTCAGCACACGCTGAACCGGCCGCTTCCGGGCCGGGGTCTTTTCCTTTTAAAATTGACACAAACATTTTTTGTATATATAGTTACTTGAGTTATGAAACTAGTTATCGTAGAGTCCCCTGCAAAGGGTAAAACAATTGAGAAATACCTAGGCGCTGGCTATAAAGTGATGGCCTCTTTTGGTCATGTTCGTGATTTGCCAAAGAGTAAAATAGGTATAGACGTCGAAAATGGTTTTGAACCCGAGTATGTGACACCGATAAAAGCCAAGAAAACTCTCTCAGCACTAAAAACGGCTGCCAAGTCTGCTGACCGCGTACTGCTGGCGACTGACCCTGACCGTGAAGGTGAGGCCATATCTTGGCATCTCAAGGAAGCCCTGGGCCTCAAAGATAAAGATTATGACCGTATCGAATTTCATGAGATTACCAAAGATGCAGTGGTTTTTGCATCCAAACATCCACGTAAAATCAATGATGACCTAGTAGACGCACAACAGGCTAGACGCGTCCTAGACCGCCTCGTTGGTTACAACCTTAGTCCACTCCTTTGGCGAAAAATCCGAAAGGGCTTGTCCGCCGGACGTGTGCAATCTGTAGCTGTCAAGCTGATAGTAGACCGTGAGCGTGAAATCCTCGATTTCAAGCCAGTCGAATACTGGGAAATCTCGGCGGACCTCTCAAATGACAAACATGAGTTTAACGCTAGACTAGCCAAGAAAGATGGCAAAGCCATTGAAATAGGGGATAAAAAAGCAGCAGATGGCATTATCCAAGATCTCGAGAAAGCAGAGTATATAGTAAGTAAGGTAGATACAAAGGACGTAAAACGCAGTCCAGCGGCTCCATTTACGACGTCTACCCTGCAGCAAGAAGCAGCCCGCAAACTAAGATATAGCAGTAAACGCACTATGGCCATCGCTCAACAACTCTATGAAGGTATCGATGTAGGTGAAGGTTCACAAGGTTTGATCACCTATATGCGTACTGATGCCGTAAATCTTTCTAGCCAGGCTTTAGGCGAGATTCGAGCGTACATTGAACAAAAAATTAGTTCAGAGTTTCTACCAAAGAACCCTAGACTTTATAAAAAATCTAAGTCGGCCCAGGAGGCTCATGAAGCCGTCAGGCCTACTTCTATAAACTACACACCAGAAAAAATTAAAAGTTTTCTAAGTCCAGAACAGTTCAAGCTTTACGAGCTTATCTGGAAACGTACAGTCGCCAGCCAAATGGCAGATGCTATATACGCCCAGACCAGCGTAGACATAACAGCGGGTGCGTATACACTTCGTGCCAGCGGCCGTACCATCAAGTTTGCCGGTTTTATGTCGGTTTACCTAGAGGGTGGAGAAGAGAAACAGGCCGAGGACGTAGCAGAGTTCAAGTTACCCAATCTTTCAGAGGGCAGTAAATGCGAACTTATTAAGCTAAATAGTGACCAGAAATTTACTGAGCCACCTGCTAGATATACCGAAGCGTCGCTTATTAAAACTTTGGAAGAAAACGGTATCGGTCGTCCATCTACATATGCACCGACTATCTCTACCATTCAAGATAGGGGATATGTTCGTCTAGAACAACGTAAGTTTTTCCCAGAAGATATAGCTTTTGTGGTTACAGACATGCTTCGCGATCACTTCCCGTTTGTAGTAAGCGTAGACTTTACTGCCAACATGGAGAAGGAGCTCGACGAGATTGCTGAAGGCCAGATGGACTGGGTACTCGTCATGAAAGAATTTTGGGAACCCTTTAAGGCAGATTTAGATAAGGCTCAAACAAACGTTGAAAAGATAAATACTGATCGCCCGTCAGATGAAATTTGTGAAAAATGCGGTAAACCTATGATTATAAAAACAGGCCGTTTCGGTGAATTTTTGGCCTGTACAGGCTTTCCTGACTGTAAAAATACCAAAACAATACCCAAAAAAGAACTCTTGGGGCTCAAATGCCCTGAATGTAAAGAGGGCGATGTCGTGGAACGAAAGACCAAGCGTGGCAAAAAGTTTTGGGGATGCAGCCGCTACCCAGAATGCAAGTGGGCTACTTGGGATAAACCTAAGCAACCAGAAGTATAAAACACTAGTAAATTTTCTATAAATATGTCATAATAGGCACTCAGTAATAACCGCCATGGACCGGGGAGGGGCATTGCATTTCATACACGGCATTACTGTAGCTTCAACCGATGATGACAAACGATCCCTCATCATCACTCTTGTCGGCGAAGTCGATAAGAGCATGGAACGAGCTCTTCGTTCTGATCTTCACAAGACGCTCGTACGTCAACGCAAGGGTGGCGTGATCATCGACCTCTCGGGTGTCGACGGTATTCACAAGGACGTTATCCACTGCATCTACACCTTCCTTAGGGATCTCGCGAAAGACGGGATCGAGCTGATCATGGTGTCCAACAAGAAGGTGGCCGCGGCGTTCACCAACGAGGGTTACTACAACCGCTTCTGCTGGACAGACAGCATTGACAAGGCCAAGGAGAGGCTTGGCATCACCGACTAGGTCCGTGGAGAGGTCGCATTATGCGCCTCGGCGCGGACCTCTTTCATTCTATTGCAATTTTACCTATAAGTGACTATAATTTCATATACGTTCGATCCCAGTGAAGGGGGCTGGTGATGCAAGTCTGCAGGGTGCTAGACGACAAGAAGTGTAGGCTTTGCCACAACATGACCTGCACAAGGTCTTGCGAGGCAGTCTACGGACACAAGCCAGTACCAAGAAGAAGGGGACTTCAAGCAGTACTGACGACGACAAGCCAGACATCGACGATCGGGGATCAGATGACACGGCCGAAGCACAACGAAGACCCGTTTCCGGTGATGAAAATGGTCACCGAGCTCATGAAGCACGAGGACTGTCCCGACCCGGAAGCCAGGATTACTGGCAACAGGAAAGAGAGACGTCTTCGTCCGGGTCGTTCTTACCACAAGGTCACCGAGCTTCGCTGCGGAACCTCGGATGCCGTCATCGGCGTCAAGGTCATCCACCGTCGACCTACCGGACTGCAAGAAGTGCACGTCCACACCAGCAAGCCGGCAGAAGTGCTGAAGTACCTCGCGGTTGCCCTGATCGGCTAGACTGCGCTACGCCCGCATTCCATAGAGCAAAGAGTTTGCCCGTGGGAGGCGGGCACTTTGCTTTTATGCTAATATATGAACAGGGAGGAAATATGAAAAAAGAAAACAAAAAGAAGCTTTATCTAGGACTTTGGATAATTACGGGTTTACTACTGGGATTACTGGCTGGTGGATTAGTAGAGTATGAATACCTCACACTCAATGCCAGCTACTCCCTATCTACTCTATACGGCATAACTATCGTCGTCGGTGGGATATTCGGTGTCTGGGCAGGGCCCGTGGCTTGGAAGAAAATCTACGTAGATGGTGCTCGTGGCAAGAAATACATAGCCAAATAACTATAGACAAATATCCAAAATAATATTATAATATGTTGTCTAGTAAATCGACCTGGGGAGGTGCACATGATTACTAGCGCAAAGGATTTGTCGCCTTGGCCTCGTTCACTAGTCAAAGCGGCCTATCACAAGGTGATGCGTCAGCTCCGCAGTGGCCCTCAGACGAGGCCATTTCTGCACGAGGTGAAGACGAAACCTACAAACTCGGTGGAGAATGACTACGAGACCGACGGTTACTACGACATCTACTTCGTGGTAGTTGGCGCAGGAGTGGAAGTGAATTTCAACCTCCGGCTCGTCGTCGATGGCGACAGAACTCACATTGCCGAGAACGTCGAGGCCAGGGTACTGCCAGAAGGCAGGAACCCAATCGAAGTGCCACTCATCGTCAAGGTCCCGTAGAAGGGCAGACTAGTGGCCACCACCATGTCCGGGCGAGTCGCTCGGATCCAGAGTCCATGACAGGAGTCGCACTATGCGCTTCGGCGTGGACTCCTTTCATCTTTATGCTACAATAAAACAATGAACTGGACACCTATTATAGAAGCATTTTATACATCTCTGCGCGTAGGGGCGATTATCTTGCCCTTATTTTTGCTTGTTGACTTTTTAAATCACAAATACGGCGTTGCCATAGAAAACCTACTCCGCAAATCACGTAAGTTTATGCCTCTGGTTGGAGCATTGCTCGGCATTTTGCCTGGCTGTAATGTGGCTGTTGTCACGGCTATATTCTTTACCGAGGGTATCGCTAGTCTCGGTACGCTGATGGCAGTGCTGATAGCCAAATCAGACGAAGCTCTATATGTATTTTTACCGCTTGGCTTTCGCGCCTTTATCCCTATACTTCTCGCCAAGCTTATTCTAGCTATTATTGCGGGCTATCTCATAGATTTTATGCCCAAGATGAAGGTTGGTGCTGCCAAAATAGAAAAGGAAATCGAATTTTGTTGCGCTCAACACCCACATCATGACGGTAGAAAAGGGGAGATACTCCATGCCATCAAACACACCATTCGTGTCATGGAAATAGTGTTTGTCACCCTTGCGCTGTTCAACTTTGTACAAGACACATATGGTACAGGCTTCCTAACCAGCTTTTTTGGTCACATCCGTCCCATAGAGCCCATCATAGCCGCATTCGCTGGCCTAATACCCGGCTGTGGTACATCTATTGCCATAGCAACCCTATACGTACAAAAAGTTATCACTTTTGGCGCGGCAGTAGCGGGGCTATCCACGGCTAGTGGTGAGGTGTTTGTAGTACTGGCAGCCAGAGGCGTAAAAGCAAAATATTTGGTCCGTATAGCCGCCATACTAGTCACCATCAGTGCAATCGCTGGCATAGTACTAGATTTATTTATCAAATAATTGTTGACACATTGTGCTTAATTGTGCTATAATTATGTTGTAAAAATTATGACTACAAAGAGCACAAAATCTATCCTCGATAAAATAGCTGAAGCTGAGCAGAACAAAATGGTCAGAAACTTGGACATTGCTGCAGAAGTTGAGTTTGTTTTGGCTTGCCCAAAGCTAAAACGTGAGAGAGATGCTCAGGTAGTCAGTGGTCGCTATGGTCTAAATGGCGACAAACCCAAAACCCTAGAAGAAATAGGTAAAGAGCTAGGAATTACTCGTGAACGTGTACGTCAAATAGAGAAAAACGCTGTTCGCAAGCTTTCAGAATACATAGCTAGCGAAATTCGTGGTCAAGAAATACTATCGACGATCGAATCCAAGATTACTCGAGATGGGGGAGTCGTTACTAAATCGCGTATCTTTGAGATATTACTAGGGTCTGAAAATGCTAGTGCCAAGCTAAAACACATGGTTAGCTTCCTTATTTCTCTTGATAATAAGATAATTAACATTACTGAAACTGCTAGCTTGAAGGCCGGCTATTCACTAGATATTGAGCCACGTACTATAGGTGAAACTATCGATAAATCGATTGAGATTTTGACAAGCGAGAAGAAACCTATAGAAGAGAAGGTTTTCCTGACAAAGATAGAGAAAACAGAGCTTGGTCTGGGAGATGAGCAAGTTATCGCTATTATCTCTCTTTCAAAGAAAGTTCTACGCACCGATCTAGGCCATCTAGGTCTATCTGAGTGGCGAGAGATAAACCCCAAGAGTATTCGCGATAAAACCTATTATGTTCTCAAGAAGTTCAATAAACCACTTCATTTTACTGATATATCGGCTCATATCGAGAGCCTCGATGAAAACAAGAAAAAAGTCACCAAACAAGCTGTACATAACGAGCTTATTCGCGATAAAAGATTTGTCCTTATCGGCCGCGGTATCTATGCGCTTTCCGAATGGGGATATAATGCAGGCGTTGTAGAAGACGTAATCGAAGAAGTCCTAGCAACCGCTGGGAAACCTATGCACAAAGATGATATTATAATTGAGGTTATGAAACGTCGTATGGTCAAAGAGACGACTATTCTGCTAAATCTGCAGAAAGACCGCTTTACTCGCGTTGCTCGGGCAACCTATACTAATACTCGGAGGGGATAACCTTGGAAATACAAAATATTAGCTTGATGATACTAAGTGGCCTATGGACACTGGTAGTTTGGACTTGGTGGATAGTCGTACCAGTGATTTTTTATTTGGCCTGGAAAAACTTCAAAAAGGCTGAATTTGTTGAAAACATAGAGCACGTGATCCTTTCTATAAAGATACCAAAGAACAATGAGAAAGGCCCTATAGCCGCTGAGATGATGTTTGCGTCACTCCACGGTATCCTGCAACCTGTTTCGCAGTCAAAGGGCGGCACCACAGTCCAAGAACATATTTCAATGGAGCTAGTCGCTAGTGTCAACTCAATAGAATTCTTTGCATGGACTCCAAAACACCTCAAAGACTTTGTTGAAGGCCAAATCTATGCGCAATATCCAACTGCTGAAATTGCTGTCGTCGAGGACTATTCGCTAAATCTCGACATAGACGATGATCACATTCCAGATTCTGTAGTTGGTACCGAGCTAAGACTAGAGAAGGATGAGATTTATCCCATCAAGACTTTTCAAAACTTTGATGTAGACCCGCTAGCTGGCATCACAGGTATGCTTTCAAAATTAGATCATGGTTCAGAACGAGTCTGGATACAAATACTGACTAAGCCCATCGCCGATGATTGGCGCGACAAGGGTCTCGGGCATATTGCCTATAAAAAAGGTGGTAAAGTCAGTGAAACCTTACCTCAAAAATTGGTAGTACAGCTGGAGAAAGCCATGGGTGTTTTCTTTAACGCGCTGACCTCGGTCTTGAATCCTCTGAGTGACGACCAAAAGAAAAAGCTAGCCGAGAAACAAAAGAAAGAAAAAGAAAAGAAGGAAAAAGAGGGTCCGAAGCTTTCACACGCCGAGGAGACAGATCTTTCTGCTATAGAAGAAAAAGCCAATAAACTTGGCTACAAGGTAATAGTGCGTGTGCTCTATTTATCTAAGACAACCGAGAAAGCGACAGAACGTATCCAGGCTATCCTGGGTGCTTTCAAACAGTTCAATACCACCAATCTAAACGGTTTTGCTGGAACTGGTCTCTATACCGGTATCGACTTCTTAAACGCCTATAGAGCCAGACTCTTCAATAGCCCTGGCTACATCTTAAATATAGAAGAGCTAGCTAGTCTATATCATCTTCCTCATGTATCAGTAGAAACGCCAAACATAGTTTGGACTAGTTCTAAGAAAGGTGAACCACCATCTAACCTAGCCGTTATAGAAGATATCAACAAGCTCGATCCAGAAATAGCTCCACTCGGCATGACCACATTTCGCAACGGAATGCGTGTTTTCGGTATCAAGCGCGATGATAGACGTCGACATATGTATGTAATCGGTAAAAGTGGTACTGGTAAATCTAGGTTGCTAGAAAGCCTAGCAATCCGCGATATACAAAACGGCGAAGGCGTTGCCATTATCGACCCACATGGCGAGCTCATAGATAGAGTCCTTAAGTTTATACCAAAGGAAAGGCTAGCCGACGTCGTGTATATGAATCCGGCTGACAAAGATTTTCCAGTAGCCTTCAATCCTCTCGAGAGTCCTGCAGGAATGCGAGAAGAGACGGCCAAAGGCTTTATATCCGTATTAAAGCGTATGTTTGGATTCTCCTGGGGACCTAGGCTAGAATACGTTCTAAATCACACTGTGATGGCCCTGACGGAGGTTGAAGGCTCAACCATGCTTGGTATAGTACGTATGCTTACCGATCGGGCCTACCGTAATAAGGTGGTCTCACAGGTAACTGACCCGGTCGTCCAGATGTTTTGGCTCAAGGAATTTAGCTCATATAATGACAAGATGGCCACAGAGACTGTTGCCCCTATCCTAAATAAGGTTGGGCAATTTACTGCTTCTCCAATTATTCGTAATATTGTTGGTCAGCCCAAGAGTACTATAGACTTCGCCGATATTATGAATACCGGGAAAATATTACTCGTAAATCTATCGACAGGTAAGATAGGGGAGGTGAACTCGGAGCTTATCGGTTCGCTTATCATTACCAAGCTCCAGCTCGCCGCTATGCAAAGAGCATTTATGCCAGAGGAAGAAAGAAAAGATTTTTATCTTTATGTCGACGAGTTTCAGAACTTTACTACTGATTCCTTTGCGACCATTCTATCTGAAGCCAGAAAGTATCGACTATCACTGACTGTGGCCAACCAGTACATCGCTCAGATGGAAGAAACGGTCCGTGACGCCGTTTTTGGTAATGTTGGCTCCCTTATATCATTTCGCGTTGGTGCGACTGACGCGGGCTATCTAGAGAAGGAATTTGACCCTGTCTTTACCCAGAATGACATCATCAACTTGGATAATAGACACATCTATCTAAATATGCTCGTTGATGGTGTTACAACCGTGCCATTCTCGGCTATGACGCTGGATTCCGAAAAAGTAGAGGAAGATCTTACAAGCGTAGTAATAGCGGTTTCTAGAGAAAAGTATGGCCATCCTGTAGCTGAAGTCGAAGAGAAGATTCGCGCTTGGTACAACGTCGACTCTGTTATCGCCGGTGTAAACGCCAACGAAAGTGAAAAAACCAAGATTGTGACTCCCAAGAAGGTAGAGAGTAAGCCCACGGCGTCCGAACAGACCAAAGCCCCCGAAGAAAAAACAAATAATATTAATAAACCCAAAGCTGATACCGGCAAGACGCAAACTTTTGCCGAGAAGATTAGCAAAGATGATTTAAAGAAAATAATTAGTGAAGTCACAAAACCCCAGAAAGTAGGGGAGACTGCGGAACCAAAAGCCGTGAAACAAGAAGAGGCCTCCCCCGCCCCTGTTGAAGCAACACCAGAGACTCCTAAAGTAAATAAGGTGGAACATGACCAAAAGGGAAGGCAGATCAAAGAGATTACGCCAGAGGACTTTGCTGGCCTTACCACCATACACCCGCATCAACAAATAAAAATAAACAAAACTGCTAGCGAGCTCAAGCCGGGCGAGACCATCAAATTTTAATTAATTAATTAATTATTAATTGTTCTAATTGCTTATAGTCAAACCGAGCGAAAAGTATGGTTTGACTATAATTTTATGAGTACAAAAATCTCAAATATATAAAGTAATCTAAAAACCAAATAAAGTCATAAATACCTAAGAAAGAGAAAGTATAGCTTATCTGACAGTAGAGGGAACTGGCCGGTGGTAGTGCGAATACTTTTAGTTCCGGATAGTGTCTAGACACCCCCCACCTGAGGTTGTGATACCATGTCGCACAATATATCTTGTATAACCGCAGTATTCTGAAATAGAAATATCAGACCCCTAACGTAAAGTTGGGGGTCTTTTGAAAGGAGGACACATGATGTACATGGGAAATGTACCACTAAGGCGCAAGAGCTATCGCCAAATAATAGCTTCACTAACACTCGCGCTCATATTGCTAGTCGGAATATGGGTCGCGACTCTACGAGCTGTCGTGATTTACACGAACAATCAAGACACCGCAGGGGTAACTATTACGAGGGTCAAATGACAACTGAAAAAATCGATGAATACCTAGCCAAAGGATTACTTACGAGATCGGAAGCAATAAAGCTTCTAGCCAAACAGGTAGACAACGACATTAAGCTCGAAAAGGACATACACAGTTTCCTTTTCTCACAAGGAGCAAAGTCATGGAAATAATAGACCAAATGTTAGCAGATTCAATAAGGGGAACAATAAAAAGGGAGTCTGACTTAGAAATCTTAGAACAAGAAACTAATCACAGAACTTTCTTGAACAACTTTCTTAGACAGGAACCATACCTTGTATCAAATTGTTGTTCAGCACCCGTACAAATGTACAACGAAACAGAGGGCAGATGTGAAGACTGCGGTGAACATTGCGGCGCAGTAGAGATAAAGGAGTAGACATGGATGAAGATTATCTACAAAAAAATACAATTACTAGAAGTTTCGCTAGAAAAGTAAATCTAGGTAACTACGAAAGTGCCGACTTCTTCGCAAGTCAAACAATGGTAGTACCAAACGATACTTCGCTAGTGGACTATCACCAAATGAGCCAAGACCTGTATGCGCAGGTTATGGCTGAAGTCGAGCAACAAGTAGCCGAGTATAGGGCCGCTCACGCGGCTATGGATGGCGTAGACATAAACGGAGATTGGGATGCTTTTTCAAGAGTCCTAAATCAAACTAGCGAGTTTAAGGCTGCCAGTATGGCTGACTTTCAAAAGTTAAGCCCATTCCAAGCCGGTATTGTAAACAGCCTTAAAAAAGCCTACAAGCGTAGCCCAGAGTTCAAGTCAAGAATTGGGAATACGACAGTAGAAAATGAACAAATGAGGAGTGCGTAAGTGAAAACAATAACAGTAGAAAAAGTGTTCATAAAGGACATGACAAGTGACAAAGGCCCCTGGAAGTCATATCGAGTCAAAGAAGTCGGTAGCGACAGGTGGTACGGCCTCAAAGGGTGGGGCAAGGAAGATGTCAAAGAGGGTGATGTGATACACGGTACTGAGACATCTAGGGAGTACAACGGAACGACCTACTACGACATCACCTTAAACAAACCAAACCCAGAGCTAGATGCTCTCGAAAGTAGGGTTACCAAACTAGAAGGTCAAATGATGACCATTCTAGGGGAAACACCAACACAAACAAGCGAAGTAGATTTTGATCTACCATTCTAAAGTTTCAAAGTTCAATTAAATAAGCGGTAGGGAGAACAGACACTTGAAAGATGCCGAGAGGGTTATACTGGAAACCAGGACAACACAACAGAATAAAGCAATCCACGTATTCTTTGAGCTCTTAGCAGAAGAGCTGAATAATGCGGGGCTAGACATGAAGCGCACACTTAAAGAAAGTGTCGATATTCCATGGACAGCCACCAGCGTAAAAGAATATCTTTGGAAACCTGTTCAGGAGTCAATGGTTGGCAAGAAGTCAACTACTGAGCTCTCTACTACTGACGTTAATAAAATATATGAAGTTTTGAATAGACATTTAGGCGAGAAACATGGCCTAAGTGTTATTTTTCCATGTGTAAAGGGGGAGAAATGAGTAAGGTTTGCCCTATTTGTGGTGAAGAAAAAACAGACTGGGACGCTGAATATATCAAAGAGAACGGGACATGTATCGATTGTGATCAGTAATAGCCGATGTAGTGGCGGGAACTCTCAACGTAAGGTGGCGTCCTTCGACTGGGACGGGGTTGAGACATCGGATGAGTAAGGAGAGGTATGAAGACAAGGATAATACAAACAGGATTTTGGAAAGACAGTAATGTTAACCAAATGAGCATATACGCCCAGCACCTTTTCATTTACTTGATAACTAGCGAACACATCGGACTAACAGGAATATTTGAACTACCGGATGCCTATATCAAGATGGAGGCCAAGTTAACGGATCTCCAGCTAGACAATGCCAAAGAGGAACTACAAAGACTCGGAAGGATAAGTTTTTACAAAGGTTGGATAAAAGTCAACAATGCCGAGAAACATAATAACTATGCCGCTTCTCCTAAAAACGAAATCGCTTTTAATAGAGAGTTTTCTTCTATACCAAGGGAAATATTACAAAATCTTGATACTAGTATCGGTACTACTATAGATAGTAACCATAAATCAGAAATCATAAATAAGAAACCAGAAACCCCGAAGGGGGTTGTTAAGGGGGTTGAATATCTATTAGATGATTCTCTACTAAAAGAACTAACTATTAACTTTCCCTTAATTGAACAGCGTGCCATCAAAAAGAAACTTTTAGATCTACACGATTACTGTCTATCTAAAGGCAAGACATACAAGGACTATGCGGCCTTTGCCAGAGGAGCGATTAGAAGAGACCAAGATAATATGCCGAAACGAGTAACCGCCACCGCACCACCGGAGTTAGAAGAAATATCAGACGAACAGAGATCTAGGAACCTTAATAAATTAGCGGAAATGAAAAGTAAATTGCTAGGAGGCATGTAATGACAGACAACGAAAAATTATTTCTCTACCAAGCAGTCCAAACCGCCGATAAATGGCACACCAGATACAGACAATCCCTGAACCTTAGCAAGATAAACAAATCCCGCATAAATGAATGTTACCGCAACTGGAAAGACGCAGAAGAAAATCTTTCAAACCTGCTCTACCACTTGAAAAAAGCATAAGTAAGAGTAGGTATCAAGTAAGTAACTTAACAATTTTGGAGACAAGTCATGGGCCTATAGAGGCTAACGCCTAGTACATTTCCCTCCCAATAGGAGACCCAGCAGTTCCGCTGGTCTCTACGGGCCCAAGACAAAGCCTTCCTCAACAAAGGGGGAGCCAATTTATCACTAAAAGAAAGGCAACGATTAACAAGAAAGTAATACTGGGGGTGGCGATAGCCTGCTTAATAGCAACGCCATTTATAGGAATACTAACTAAGAAATCTAAACCGATCAAAGTACAGCAGATAGCTGAAGTTCAACAGGTTGTTGAAACACCAGTCTCTGTAGAGACAGCACCTAAACAAGAAATTACTACTCCTGAGCCAGTTGTCCAACCCCAGACGGGTGTTGAGCAGTACCGACCCCTAGTAGTTAAATACTTCCCACCTTCGGAGGTGGAAACAGCATTAGCAATAATGTCGAAAGAGTCGGGAGGAAATTCACAAGCAGTGAGTGCGACTAACGACCACGGGCTATTCCAACTTCACGCCCCACTTTGGACTAACTTCTTCGGGGTCACAACCGAGCAGTTAAAAGACCCAGAGACAAACGTGAAACTAGCCGCGGTTGTATGGAGTAGAAGCTCATGGAAAGCTTGGTCTACATATACCCACTAATATTGTGGACAGGAGCATTCACCTTTACTTGGAAGATGCTCACAAAATATAAAAAATAGGAGGAAACATGACTGATAGAGCGAAATTAAAAAAGAAACTTGACACCGTACACTCTAAATTAATTAGAAGTAGGGAGAAATCATGCGTGGTCTGCGGATCAACAGATATGCTCCAATGCGGACATCTTTTTTCAAGAGTAGCTCTATCAACTCGTTGGGACACAGCACCGGACGAAAACTGCCACACGCAATGTGCCTCCTGTAACTTTAGACACGAGATGGACTCGTACCCATATAACAACTGGTACATAGAGAAGTTTGGCAAAGAGGCATGGGACAAACTACACCAGAGATACAACACCACCAAGAAATACACCATTAAGGATTTAGCCGACAAAATCGAGGAGTTCAAAAAAGAACTGGAGGGAGCCGATGAATAACCTAGTCCGTTGTAGAAATTGTAACACGCCTCTCTACCAAGAAAATGGCGATGAAATAGATATCAAAAACGAAGCTCATCTATCGGTGATCGTAACTGGATGGCAAGAGATAACTTGCCCCAAATGCCACTTTATAAAATATAGGAGGGAAAATGTTTGACGGGATACTAAGACTAATATTAACCAGACTATACGCAAAATACGTAGACTCAATTTACCTACTAGAAGACGTTAAATACAAAGAAAAAGACGGCTATATCTGGATAACTGCTCATCATAAAGGAATGTCACATTTCCCAGAGTACAGAGTACCCAAAATGATGTGGGAACAAGACCAAGAATTATTATCTGTCAAATATGACAAGGAGGACCAATGTTAAAAGAATGTTTTCATAACCACCCCATCGGTTTTATAGCAACTGCTATCTTACTTGGAGTGTTTTTTTTCGACATAGGACAAGGTTTATTTTTTCTAGGTGTATCACTAATAGCTTGGTTATTTTAAGGAGGTAAGTATGAGCGAATACAGTAATAAACAACCATCCGTAGAGACAAAGATAGTAAAATTACTGAACTGGTTAGAGCGAAGACAAACACCGAGTTATTACGCTCGTGTAGATAATGTGAAGGTCTATTCACGAGAGTTCTTGGAGAGCGTAAACCCCAAAGACACTATGAAGAAGTTTCTTGCTGATATGGACAGGATGGACAGATGTATGAGGTCAGGCGGAAATTGTATTATAAAAGGCGATATTGTCTATAAAGACGTAGATGCTGAAGATATGGGGCGTGAGCTATGAGTAAGAACCCAACATTTTACGACACTGTGGTATCAAGCCCACAATGGAAACTCTGGTATGAGGAAATTATGCGTAGACATCTCATAAATGAAAAAGGTGGCAAGTGGGAAGACAACAAGACCTTTGATATAGACGAATCTCAAGAATGTGGATGGTTAGGAGACGAGCATTTTCAGGAGTTTATAAAGTTCTGCTGTGCCACCCAACAAGCCCAGATGAGGGATAAGATAAAGAAGATACTTAAAGATTATAACGATGACGTAATATCACCACAGGAAATAGCAAACCGACTAGAGAGGTTAATCTCTCTACTAGAAGACATCTCTGATAAGGAGGATAGGTGAGCATTGAGAATCCATTAAAGTATCCCTACGAAAAAATATGGTATGCGTGGTATCCAGTGAAGGTATCTGGTAAATATGTCTGGCTAGAAAAATTAGTAAAACAGATAGATATTGTCGGACCGTTTGGGGACACTATAGAGCTTATTAATTACAGAAGAGTGAGAGACATCTCTGATACTGGGGGTAAGGAATGAGAGAACTTATTGAGAAAGAAAGACAGTGCTCGCAGTGCGGTGGAGAAGGAATGTTCTACGGAATAGTGTCAATTATGTGTTCGTGGTGTGATGGGACTGGTAGAGAAAAATATACAGAATTTGTTGAGTTATCCCAAGATAAGGGAGAAGAAGTAAGATGATAGTGATTGAAGGAATAATGTATTTAGCCGTAGGAATCTTAGCAGTAATTGCAGTGATGATTTTTATCTTAGCAATATTAAAGTTTGTGGAGATTCTGACCAATGAAAAATGAATTAGAAGACAAAATAGACGATTACCTTTATGAGCTAGTTAGGGATGGGAGAATTGAGCAGATTACTAAATCTGCGTGGGAAATGTCAAAAGACATTCGTAAGTTAATTTCGGACAGAGATAAAGAATACGACAAGATATTCAAATGGTTACTAGGCGAAGGAGATAGCGATTTCAGACAAGGCGAACCAAACGAAGGAAAATACTACTGGAGAAAAGAACTACGCAAGAAACTAGATGATATTAAAGATATATTGGAGAAAAAATGATAGAGATTTGTGGAGGCTATATAAAAGATACTTTTGAAGATGAGGTCTATCGAGAAACTAGACAATGGACAATAGGAGGCAAAAAGTTAATCGGTCAAATAATATATCAAAAAGAGGACATGGAGGAATAGTTTTTATCACCCACCTAGTGAGTGGGTTGGGGCAGTGAACATCAGAAAACGGCATGGGGGCATTAGCCCTCCTCTACGTCAAGGAGATTTCGCACTTATAAGTGCCCCAATCTATCCACAAGGATAGGGTACATCTACAACCTAGGGGGTGTGTCATGGACTTCGCAAAAGAAGTAGAGCAACTGCGCCACATATCGGAAGTCATTCTCTACCTCAGGAAGTACCTCGACGAACACCCCACAGAATACGCCCCAGCAATGAGGGTGTATATCACTATTCTTCACGGGACTGTTCCTCGCATCCACACCCAGTGTGATGGCGAAGAGTGTGTCGTGGAGGCAACTACTCCGTGTGGGGGAATTACGGATGTCGTCAGCGACCTTCAAGAAGCTTTCGACACGCTAGACCTGGAGCTTGACTTTGAATCTCCGTCCTTCGTTTACCCAGCCGACTACTCAATCTAAGGGGGAGAGATGTCTAGGGGGAAGCGCAAGTCTACTCGGAGGGAGAAGGATACCCATCATCTCTACTTCCCCAAGAAACTCTACGGGAAGAACAACAAGCTGATGGAAATCAACTTCGACTTCCACCACGACTTCCACAACTTCTTTATGGGCAGGTGTAAGAGTGGTGGACAGAGGGATTGTCACAAGACGTTCTGTCGTTTCGGTCTCATCTGTTGCTACCACAAGACCTACGTTGACTTTGGAAAGAGGGTAGTGTGATGTTCGAAATCCCGCCCAAGCACGGCAACGAGGTATGTGGTGAGTGCCACGACCTCACACCCGAGAAGTACCACGGTTGTATCGAGCCTTGCTCGCATCTCGTCTCTTGGGCCTCGCACAAGGCTCAGGAAGAGGTCGTCAAGGCGTCCCGCAACTCGGTGGAGTTCCTGAAGCGTAAGCCTGAGGAGTAGCTCAGTTTTACGGCCAGTTATGGGGTTCTGGTAAGAAAAACCCCACCACATCGTCTGTCTCCCCTATACGGGCTTCTCAAAAGGAAGTTACGGGGAGGCGGACGACCAACTTATATGTTCCATTGGAGCACCAATTAAGCCAGCAGAGGAGGAATGATGGCGAAGAACTGGAAAGAGTCACTGCCAGAAATGGTAGATGCCTCAACAGACGAACAGATGGAGTTCTGCTACAGGGTAGGGATTAAGTTCCCTACGCTAGAAAGGGAACTGCGCCGCTTCAGAAGCGGCAACATAGACCCCAACCACCGAGGTGTCGTGACGACTGTCGACTATGACCGCCGTCTGGAACGCCTCAAGGCAGAAGTTGGTATCTTGACCAAGAAGAACAAGGAATTGATGAAAGACGCAGACCTTCAGGAGATGCTTCTCCAGCTGGCTAAGGACAACGTCAAGGCCTTGCCTACGGTCAAGCCACCGACTGACCACGTACCCGACAAGACCCTCACAGTTGAGGAGTCGATACTCGACCTGTCTGACGCTCACATGGATGAACTCGTCTATGGCGACCAGCTCGGAGGTCTCAACGACTACAACTTCGAGGTGTTCTGCAAACGTCTGGAACAGGCCAGCGACTCGATTCAGAGCGTACACGACAAGATGTCTGGCTACGTTCTGAAGAAGCTCTACGTCAACGCTCTCGGTGACTTCGTTAGTGGAATCATCCACGACGACCTCAACGAAAACTCTGACGGCACTGTCTTCGAGACCGTCTTCAACGGAGCCATCGTTATCTCACAGTTCCTTAGTGAACTTCTGACCGTCTATGACGAGATTGAGTTCACGGGCGTTGTGGGCAACCACGGCAGGATGCAGAAAGAAGTCCGCTTCAAGAACCGCTACGTCAACTGGGACTACTTCCTGTATCAGGTACTTGCTCTCATGATGGTCAACAACCCCCGCGTCAAGTTCGACCTTCCGAGGTCGTTCTGGACCGTCAAGGTTCAAGGCGGTCGCAAGCAACTCCTCCTGCACGGCGACAACATCAAGGGCTGGAACGGCATCCCTTGGTACGGCATCAACCGAGCCGTCTCTCGTCTCCAAGCACTTCTCGCCTCTAAGGGTGGGTTTGATGACGTTCATCTCGCCCACTTCCACCAGACGGGAGCACTGCAAGGGGTCACTGGTGAGGTGTTCATCAACGGGAGCATCATCGGGGGCAACGAGTTCTCTATCGGAGCACTCTTCGCCTCAGGAGCACCGCAACAGCTCTTCATGGGTATCAACCCCAAGAAGAAGCGTATTACATGGAGGTTCCCGCTTGGCTTGTCAGACGGTGACCTCAAGGTAAAGACCCGCTACAAGTACAGCGACACCATCGTCATCGCTGACCAGGTGAAGGACCTGTACTACTAGCACCAACGGGAGACTCAGACCTCACGCCCTATGATGGGCCACGAGCCTGGGTCTCCCACCCAACTAAGTAATTAAGGAGGATATATGGACTTAGAAAAAGAAGACCACATGAATTACAACATTATGGCATTTGACAAACAGTATGAGAGTAAGTACATCGCTGGTGCCAAAGAACATGGTGGCAATATGTGGGAGATGGGGCTCAAACAAGTAGTAGAAAACGCAGAAGATGAAGTGCTAGATATGTGGAGCTACTTGAGACAGATACGCAAATGTATGGAGGAGATACAACAGGTCTGTGATGATATGGCACACTTCAAAGACAGAGACCTAAACAACATAGATAAAATCATAAACCGAGTCAAACAAGATGATTAAGATTAAGTTTTACAGACTAATAGAAAAAATAGCTCTTATGGATGGCATGGGAAAGGGTAAGCTCGGCTACGTGCCAAGATGGAACAAACTATATCGATGGGCCAATGACCAAAAGCATGACGAGATTGACTGTCGGTTTGGTCCAAGTATGCTGGCAGAATATCACGCTAAAAAATCGGGTTATTGGAACGCATTTATACCAGTTAGTTTCTTGGGACTTAACAAACTAATTAAGGGAAGTTTGGAAGAAATGATTATGGCATCATACCTAATCGTTTACTACCAGATACGGGAGTACAAATGATTAAAAAAGTAAAACCATTCAATAAAACAGCAGCCCCCATGTGGGTACGCACCGAGGTCGTAGTAGATAAACAGGGTAAAAGGAAACAAACCCAGGAATGGGCGAGTACGAAGGAGGAATTAAGTGAAAATACCAAAGACAATTAAGATAGGTGGACACGATATATCGGTATCATTTGACCATAAGTTGGTACTAATGAGAGGAAACTCTGGGGAGTCTTGTGCGATGGAGAACTCTATTGTCATAGACCCAAACGCACAACCGTCTCAGCAGGAAGCGACTTTATTACACGAAATCATCGAGAATATAAACTCAAATTATGAGTTAAAACTGGAGCATACTCAAATATCTTCTCTCGAGGCGACTCTTTACCAAGTATTACACGATAATAAACTAATATTTTAAGGAGGAAAAATGGTTTGGGGAATACACAATAAAAATACCATCATGGACGAGTGGAAGGGTCTAGGCGCACATACTAGATACGTTCTCACCGAATCTGAATACCAAGAATACCAAGGACTAAAGCACGATTATCCTATTGTAAAAGAGGAAAGCGGGTTGTGGTATGACAAATATCTTGAAGTTTATCGTGAAATGGCGGACCTAAAGAAGTTCAAAGCAGACTGCGATAAAGACATTGAGGAATGGGATAAGGGGATAGAGGTAAGCTACTCAAGACAGTGGATAGATGCACTCGAAGTTTTGGAGAAGAGAAACTGCTACATAGACGGTTGTTACTACGGACATATCAGCAACGACTACTGTGTATGCTGCGGAAAGAAAAGACCTACTCCAAATCATTATCGGGGAAAAGGTTTATGTGACCAAGAAACCCTAGAAGATATCATAACTATTGAACACAAAAACAACAACGCGTTATGTTGGGATGAGATTGAACTCTTAGAGGATAAGGTTGAAGACGAACTAGGAGAGATAAGAACTGATATAGAAGATTTATGGGAGAGAGTGAATGACCTAAACCAACCCGTCAGCGACTTCTACCAATTCAAATCAACTCAAAAACTAATAAATAAAGTAATAGAGGAGATCCTAAATGAACGAGACTTGGACAATATGGCTAAAGGGAAAGAAGATGTCAGAAGTGAACGCCAAGATCAACGAGGGTCTCTCTGGTGGGTTACTCCAGGCCAAACATATACCTGTGATATACAAGGAATGGCGGAAGCAGAACGAAAGCCAAGAGCAAAAAGAAGTAAAGACTCGAAAGAGTCAGTTGGATAGGTTGTTTTGATTACTGCAGGGATGATGTCTAGTAATACTGACATGTGGTCAACACCACAGGACTTCTTTATGGAATTAGATGAGGAGTTTGATTTTACATTAGACCCATGTTGTACTAAAGATAACCAGAAGTGTGAGAAGTATTACACCAAAGAAGATGATGGACTATCTAAATCATGGGATAATGAATACGTATTCATGAATCCACCATATGGTAGAGAAATAGGTAAATGGGTTAAGAAGGCTAGTGAGTCGAGGGGGGGGTGGTTGTATGTCTATTACCAGCTCGCACAGATACAAGGTGGTTTCATGATTACATCTACAACAAAGCAGAGATAAGGTTCATTAAGGGTAGACTAAAGTTCGGTGGATCTAAGAACTCAGCACCATTTCCAAGTATGATAGTAATATTCAAATAAACTAGTTGACATAGTATACAAGAAGTAGTATACTAAACACATATACAAATTGGGGGCGTATTAGCCCAATTAAGTAAATAACATGAGCAATCCAGGTATTAGTCCTGTGTCGCGGAGGAAAATAAAGCCTCACTCAATTACGAGTGGGGCTCTTTGTTATGAAGCATTACTGGTTAAAAAAGTGGAAACGAAAGCTAGGTATAACAGACGACATAAGGTTTGAGTATATCCCAAGAGACCAAGTCGTATGTGCCTACAACAGACCATATCACCTAGTAAGGATAGCCGGGGATACGATCTACCACGATAGGAGGCTGAAAGAGATAGATATAGTACATGAGCTTTGTCATCATCGTTGGCCTAAAAGAAAAGAAACATGGATAAGGAATAAAACGGAGGAGTTATGCGACAAGAATGGTCATGTGTAAGTTTTATGAAGAATGGTAAGTGTCCAAAGAATAGATGGAATACACACCGGTGTCCATTCTCAGTTATACCACAAGGGCAAAAAGAATGTATGTATTATGGTGGACAAAAAGAGCTGACAAAACCTATTGACATTACAAATAAATCAGACTAGGTATCTAGTCATAGGGTGCGTATTAAATTACGGGAATCCTCCAAGCTAGGTTTATTACGAGAGGATAGAGGGTTGTAGCTAGCAATGCAAACAGAACAAGAATTAGAAGAAATAATAATTGAGCTTACTAATGGCAACAATAAAGCAACAAAAAGCATTAGAGAAGATAGTGGAAAACGGTGGAAACGTGTCAAGGGCAATGATGGATGTTGGATACAGCCCAGCCACAGCCAAAACACCGCAGAAACTAACTGAATCAGAAGGGTACAAAGACCTCTGTGAACAGTATGGACTGACAGAGGGGCTAATCATATCTAGTCTAGTAGAAGACATAACACTCAAGCCACAGAATCGTAAATCAGAACTAGAACTGGGAGCCAAGATAAAGGGCATGCTCACAGACAAACAAGAAATCAAATTAGATCTAGTGAAACCACTACTAGGAGGTAATAGTGTTTCAGGTGACGACGGCAACCAGTAAGGTACTGAAGCTAAAGAAAAGAATAAGGGCAGTATGCGGAGGTACATCAGCAAGTAAGACCATCTCTATTTTGATGGTTCTTATTGACTACGCCCAAGTACAGAGGAATGAACTTATCTCAGTAGTATCAGAGACAATGCCTCACATTAAACGTGGAGCAGAGCGTGACTTTAAAAATATCATGGTTGATCATGGCTACTGGAAAGAATCGGCATGGAATGCTACCGATCATATCTATACGTTTCAATCAGGTTCAAAGATAGAGTTCTTTTCAGCTGATAGTGCCGATAAGTTAAGAGGGCCAAGACGTGACGTCCTATTTCTGAATGAGTGTAACAACATCTCTTATGAAGCCTTTACTCAGTTAGAAGTCAGAACCAAGAAGATTATTTGGCTCGACTGGAATCCTACAAATGAATTTTATTTTTATACAGAGATCAAGGATAGACCAGATGTTGACTTTATCACGTTAACCTACAAAGACAACGAAGCCCTAGATGAGAATATTGTACAGGCAATCGAATCGCGTAAGGGTAATAAGAACTGGTGGAAAGTATATGGGCTAGGACAACTCGGTGAAGTAGAAGGCAAGATATACAAGGACTGGCAGACGGTAGACGGGATACCTCATGAGGCGCGTTTAGAGCGCTATGGACTAGACTTTGGGTATTCTAATGACCCAACCTCCATTATCGCTATCTATTACTACAATGGTGGCTATATCTTAGACGAGATTACTTATCAAAAAGGTCTTTCCAACAAACAGATAGCCGACATTCTAAATAATTTAGAACGTAGACTTGTGATAGCCGACTCAGCTGAACCCAAGAGCATAGATGAGCTTAAATCCTATGGAGTGAATGTTATTCCTTGTCAGAAGGGCCCAGGCTCTATTAACCAGGGTATTCAGTATGTCCAAGAGCAGAGAATAAGTATGACCAAGCGCTCACTTAACCTGATAAGAGAGTACCGGAACTATTTATATAAGACGGACAAAGACGGCAAGATACTCAACGAACCAGATGGTGGCTTTGACCATACGATGGACGCTGTTAGATATGGCATGGAATCACTTAAACCCAGAACTAAAACCACTATTAACCGTAAATACGATCCAGTAACCGGAGGACTAATTAGATGAGGTGTGGGTATTGTGACAGAAAATATACAGTAGATAAGGTCTACCACTGTTGTAACAAATGTGGGGCCTACAAGATAACTAATTTTCTAGCCCTTGGGGCACATAAGGGCGTAAGAGAGCAATTCATAGGCCCAATGACGATAGAGCAGATACTAAGATACATCAAGGAGGCAACCAAATGAGAGAAATCTTTTATGGCCGCGAAGCCAGACAAATACTAAAATCTGGCGTAGACAAACTAGCCAACGCTGTCAAGATAACACTCGGCCCGAATGGTCGTAATGTAGTGTTTGATAACAAGTATAAGAACCCTACAATCACTAACGATGGGGTGACTATAGCCAAAGAAGTTTTTCTAAAAGGAAATGAAAATATTGGTGCTCAAATATTGAAACAATCTGCGGTAAAAACGAACGATGAAGCCGGTGATGGCACAACTACTACTATCGTACTCGCACAGGCTATCATAGAGGCTGGTAACGAGGTTTTGAATACACAACTAGGAATTAACTCGGTTCAACTACAAAGAGAGCTGACAGAGGCTTCAGAAGAGATTATAGGTCAGTTAGAAGTCAAGACAGATATAGACCCCTATCAAGTAGCCTTAGTCTCTACTGGTAATCCAGAACTGTCTAAACTTGTTACTGATGTCTTTAACAAGGTCGGTAAAGATGGCAAGGTAACTTTAGACGACTCACAAACAGGTGAGGATGAAATAGAAATATCCGATGGATATGAAATGGACTCGGGCCTTGTCTCCCCTTACCTCCTGGACGGGGATAAGACCGAGTTCACTAATTGTCCGGTGTTAATAGCTAATCAGAAGCTAACCGAGATACTGCCACTGCTAGAAACAATGGTACAGAACGAGGATACGGAGTTAATGATTATCGCTGATGATTATGACAATAGGGTCATTCAAGAACTCAACACCTTAAGACTCAATGGCCAGTTCAACACCATCGCTATCAAATCTCCTGGGTATGTCGGGGATAGGATAGATACATTAAACGATATAGCCGAACTCACTAAGGCTACAGTAGTTTCTGATAAGGTAGGTAACAAGGTTGGTAAGGATGTTCTCGGTAAGATAGACAAAGTAATTAGTGATCTAAAATCAACTACCATCATCGGTGGCGATGCTTCTAAGCGTATTAAGGAACTAGAGAAGCGCAAGACCGACTCATCCTTTGACAAGGATAAACTAGAAGATAGAATTGCTAAACTCTCAGGCAAAGTGGCTATCATTCGTGTCGGTGGTAAGACCGAGATAGAACAACAAGAACGCAAGTATAGAGTAGAAGACGCAGTTCACGCAGTTAAAGCCGCACTTGAAGAAGGAGTGGTTGAAGGCGGTGGACTAGCGCTCTATAAGCTAAAGGTCAAAGAAGAGACCAATGGCCAAAAGATACTGGCCAAAGCTATCAAATATCCTTATGAACAGATAGTAAAGAACGGCTACAAATTAGACCCTACAAGCGATTTATTTAAGCAAGGGGTTGTAGACCCCTATAAAGTTACTAAAAACGCCATACGCAACGCCGTGAGCGTTTCAGGGGCTATTCTAACAATAGAAACACTAATGGCGGAGGTAGAGGAGAAGCATGAAAAAACTGATTGACGACCTAATATTCAGGTGCTTTAAGCTGGGAGACAAAATAGAAATAGTCTTATCTCCTAGCCAATATGATAAGTTTAAGAACCAATGTAACCGCATAGAGCTATCACAGATAAATAATTACGGGGTATACGAAACAGATATTGGTTTTGCGAAGTTTACTAAAGGGCATCATTTAGAGATTAGAAAGGTAAAAGATGTTAAGTCTAGCACTCATAACGAAGAAACCGAATAAGAACCTAGACCGACTACTCTATGTTATGGAAGACTATGTCGATGAGATTTGTATTGGCGTACAAGAAGACAAGCCCAAAGATAAGGGCAAGATAAAGTACTTCTATCAACCCAAAGAAGCGTTTGTTCGACTCAATAAAGATGACCATGACTTCTTTGAATCCTACGGGGTCAAGACCGACAGGACAGAAGTCTTTAGATTTGATGTGGCTCGCAATGACATATTCTATAAGTGTACCGGTGACTGGATACTCTGGCTCGATGATGACGATATTATAGATAAACCCGAAGAGATTAAGGTTTTACTGGAACAAGTAGCACCCAACGTCAACGCGGTCATGGTCAACTACGCCTATCTACTAGACGCTAATGGTAACTCGTTGATGGATCACTGGAAAACTAGAATAATCCGTAGGGGCTCTGACTTTACTTGGAAGGGTCGCATCCACGAAGACCTTTTGGGTACAACTCCAGTCGCTAAGACTCATGACTTTCAGGTACTACACTTACAGGACAAGAAAACTAGGGAAGAGCGTACTGATCGCAACCTTGTTTACTTGCTTAAAGAACTCAAGGATAACCTAAAGAACCCAGACCCACGAATACTGATGTATCTAGGACTGACACTCTTTGATATAGGCGAGATAGACAATGGTGTCCAAACCTTAAGGACGTTTATTAAGTTATCTGGCTGGGATGAACAAAGATATGACGCTTGGTTGTGGATAGGCAAGAAATCAGGCAACATAGATGCTTACTTTGAGGCGATAAAGGAACGACCAGACTACCCAATGGCGTATTTTGAGCTTGCCCAACACTATTTAGATATAAAAAAGTATAAGAAGGCTAATGAGTTCTACAAAATAGGCTTTAGTAAGGGTAGACCAGACACCGCCCTGGGCGTAAATCCACGCTCACTAGACCTCATACCCTTGTTTAATCAGGCGGAGTGCTTCCTACACCTCGGAAATATCAGAAGAGCCATAGAAAACATTGATAAATGTTTATTCTACTATCCAAATGACATTGATTTACTAGAAAAGAAGGTTGAATATGAGTCAATACTGGCCGATTCGGAGAAAGTAAGATCAATTATTAAGCGACTTGGGAGAACAAAGGACAAAAAGACCATTCAAAAGATAATCGAGAACATACCAGAACATTTACAAGGCGATCCCGTGCTAGCAAGAGCTATCAATACTTTAATCATACGCAAGTGGGATAAGGATGAAATAACTATCTTTGCGCCATCATTCATCGAACCATGGAGTCCCGACTCTTTAGAAACAGGTATCGGTGGTAGTGAAGAAGCTATTATCCGCTTATCTCGCGAACTCAGGGATATGGGCAAGAAGGTTACCGTCTATACTAATACTTATCGTGGTAACTATGATGGAGTCCTTTACAGAAATATGGAAGAGTTTAATCACAATGACGAGTTTAATCTACTCGTGCTGTGGCGCTGTCCTTATGAACTAGACAATAAGTTCAAGGGCAAAGTATGGCTATGGCTACACGACGTTCACGAACCAGAGGACTTTACTGACTATCGAATAAATAATGTAGACAAGGTAATCGTACTCTCCAAGTACCATCGTTCACTCTTCCCGATGATACCCGAAGAGAAGATTATGTACTCAGCTAATGGGTTAACGATTGACTATGACTTGTATAAAAAAGTTATTCGCGACCCATACAAAATGATCTACACAAGTTGTCCATCAAGGGGGCTAGAACACTTACTAGACTGGTGGCCAGAGATAAAGAAGGCAGTACCAAAAGCCAATCTACACGTCTTCTATGGCTTTGGTAACTATGAATACGCATGGAAAGATGACCCAGATAAAATGAAATGGGTTACGACTATGAAAGAGAAACTCAACCAAGATGGGATAACCTTCTACGGCAGAACTGGTCAAGATGAGATAAACAGACACACAGCTGAATCAGGGGTGTGGGCATACCCTACTGAGTTTCCCGAAATAAGTTGTATCACAGCCATGAAGGCTCAATCACTAGGAGCAATACCGGTTACAACGGGTTACGCAGCACTAGCAGAAACACAACAGTATGGGGCCAAGGCTCAGATACCACAAATGAAAGACGCAATTATGGATATGTTACTTAATCAAGATAAGTTCAATCGTCAAGAGATGATGGACTGGGCTCGTAAAGAGTTTTCATGGAGAAAGGTAGCAGAATCATGGCTAACCACATTGAAATAACAACTACCCTACCATGTATCAATAACTGCTCATACTGTCCACAAGGACTACTCAAAGAGAGTTATGGGTTAAAGCATTTACGTTTATCACTAGAAGATTTCAAGAAGGCGCTTGTGAACATCCCCAAAGATATACAGATACACTTCTCAGCCTTCTCTGAACCCTTTGGGAATAGAGAATCTTCCCAAATGATGAGGTACGCCTACGATCAGGGCTATCAAGTTGTACTCTATACTACGCTCAATGGTGTAACAGACAAAGACAAAGAGATACTAAAAGACGTGAGGTTTACTGAATCGTATGTTCACTTAATCGGTATGGAACTACCCGAAGTACCATGGGAGTACAAAACACTCAAAGTAGACCAACCTATCTCAAGGGCAGGCGCTATCTTTGATAGAGAGAGTTCCAATAAAGTTAAGTGTAGTCGTAATGCTGACTTTAAGCAGAATGTCATGCTCCCCAACGGTGATGTTTACCTCTGTTGTATGGACTATGGTCTAAAGCACAAAATCGGTAATATCTTTGAGACTAACTTTAACGATATGAAACGAGAGGAAGGCTATGACCTCTGTCGTAAATGCGAAGCCGCTTGTTAGTATCGTTGTAACTTGTCATAACTATGGCCAGTATCTAACCGAATGTATCGAGTCAGCTATCGGTCAAGGTGAAGTAATAGTCGTTGATGATGGCTCAACCGATAACACTCGTGAGGTCTGTGGTGAGTGGATAGGAGACAATAACTTTTCTTATATGTACCAAGAGAATAAAGGCTTGCCTAGTGCTCGCAATACAGGAATTAAAGCCGCTAGGGGTAAATATATTATCCCCCTAGACGCTGACGACACACTCTACCCAGAGTTTGTGGAGAAAACACTACCCTTAATGCCAGCTATTGCTCGGACTGGGCTGAAGTGCTTCGGAGAGAATGACTGCGTTCTCCCACCCAGTCCCTATGTGACCAAAGCTGATTTGCTTGTAAATAATCAGATATTCGGGACTTCTATGTTTCCGAAAGAAGCATGGGAAAAAGTAGGTGGCTATGACGAACACATGAAAGCATTCGAGGACTGGGACTTTTGGATCAGAATGACTGACGTTTTAGACATTAAAACCATAGAAGAACCACTATTTAACTATCGTATTCATAAAGACTCCATGACAGGGCAAATGAACTCAAATGATAGGGAAGAACTAAAACAATATATCAGGGACAAGTACAAATGAAATACTGCGGACTAATACTCTCATACGGGTTGGTACCTTACCTACCGAGGGCGATAAAAAGCCTACAGGGAGTGCCTGTGTATGTTCTAAACCCCAATAAATCGTGGTGGTCTGATGAGATGGCAGATAAAACCAAAGAAATGATTAAAGGGTTGGATGTAACTTTAATCAATGTCGACCTCGACAACGAAACCGATACTCGTAACTACGCTATGAAATACTGTCGTGAGCAAGGTTATGACGTAATGATAATGCTCGACTCTGACGAAGTCCTAGACAACATGGAAAAACTAATAGAATGGGTTGATAACAAGTGGTCGGATGCCTACGCTTGCGAGATAGTTGACTACTACCCAAATGAGACTACTCCCCTACCGAAGCGTGGTCATTGCCCAATATGTGCCGTCAGATTAGGGGGAGAACATAAGTTTGTTGATAAGCGCTGTTATGACGGACACTGGATTACTAATAATCAAATATTGATACACCACTACTCTTTTTTGATACCAGAACAAGACTACAAGAAGAACGCCCCGCTCTATGATGATGCGTGGCCACCGAATGAATATAAGCACTTAATAAATTAGTTTGCCAACCCCATAGGATTATGGTAGGTATCAACTAAAAGGAACTCAATATGGAAGAACAAGAGATACTGGCTCGCTTTAACGAAGTCCGTGGTGAAGCCGTTGAAACTCCCGAACCATCAAGCAAGCCCGATGTACTAAATGACCCCGATACAGTCTCACTGTTCGGATTTTTTAATACCGACGATCAGGACAAGATAAACCCCAAATACCTCGAAAAGCTAGATGCTATCAAAGAGTTTGCCAAAGAAGGCGCTAAAGATAGGGCTGATTTGTTATGGAATATCAAACAAGTCCGTAGCGAACTAGGTGAACCGCCCTTTGGGAAATCTAATATCGATTATTTATACGAGTTTATCAAGCTAAAATCACAAGCCAAATCAATTCAGAGAGAAATAGAGGCATATAAATGAGCCAAAATCACACTGGAAATGTCCAACCGGCAGTAGATAACGAAGAACACGATCACTTACCTGGTGGCGTTGCCGTTAAAAAGGTTGGTAACTATGTCTATGACCAAACGCTCAGGGGTGGTCTTGGTGACTGGAAGAGATGGGATGGATCGGGAACCGCTGCTTCTACTTTTGCTTTTTATGGCTCAACCTCAGACGCCACCTACGACTATGTAGGTAAACAAAGCGCTGGTGGAGCTTGGTACATTATGCGGATAAATAAAACTACAGGTGTGGCTACATATGCAGTCGGAACCTCAGACATGGCAACTGCTTGGGCTGCTTTCGCCACACAAGACTACGATGTATATGCTAACCACCACCCAGGAGCTTAAATGGAAGTAAAAATATCAATCAACGGCAAAGACATAATCGCACGAGATATAGAAATAGTAGATAACCTCGTGGTTTTAAGATTTGGTCAATACGAAGTTAAAATCCCGCTTGAAGAATGGGAGAAGGCTGAGTAATGCTTGTCGGAAAAATACAACTAGAAGAATTACTAAAGGATAACCCTGATTTGGTCTACACGCAGGTCGGAGTCAATCCTGACATATACGAAGTGGAGGCATAATGGCAATTTCAGCCAACGCTGATTTCTCATACGCAGGTGGGTTCGCAGCTGGTACTAACACCACTACGATTATTCGAGCTAACGCTGATTTGGCGAACGTCCAAGAAGACGACACGGTTTACAATTCAACCAGGGCTAAATATACGAACATCGTTAAGAAGGTGGTTGGCGGCACAAACACTACTCTAACCTTGGCTTACCCGATAACCTCCCAGACCACTACTGACTCGATAACTTTCATCCCCTCAATCAGAGTGTCGGGTTGGCTTAAAACTGCCACTGCTTCTGCTGGTTCGGCGACCACTATCACGACCTCAGGCATGACCTCATCTGCTTATGTTGATAAGATAATTTATATTATATCGGGTCAAGGGGCTGGGGCTTCGGCGGTTATTAAGGCCAACACTACTACAGTTATCACAGTTGAAGCATTTTACAAACCAAACACTACCGGGACTTTAGTCACTACCGTAACCCCTAACAATACTTCGGTCTTCGGAATCTGCTACGCTTATGCTGACATTGTCTCGGCGTTGGCTTCATACGCCGCCTGGGAAGATACAACCTCTGTCAAAACCCTCCGTGTTACCAAGGGAATCGTGGTTGTTGCTAATTCGGGGCTAGGGGACTATAAGAAAGACCTCGTTTTCACATACCCGTTCACTTCACTGTGGTCCAAACAAACCTCATTCTGTCAATTCGGCAAGTTTACCAATGCTGGGACAGGATTTGACGGTGGATACATTCACATGGACCACCCAGCCGCCGTTGACTACAACCAGACCATTGAGCTTATCTGGTCGGGGAAAATGCACTTCCTTGGCTGTATAATGATTGTCCACAAGGGGTACGCCGATACCTTAAACACTGGCTTCAGGTGGAACACCTACTTGCCAGGAATCGCTGTTGGTTCGGCTGGAAACCCATACGACTATGTTATCGGATATGACGGAGTATACTGCTTCAGTTCAGAGTTTAGACGTATTACTTGCACAACCTGGGATGTTGATATTTGGTCTGATTCTCAAAACTCCCAGTCCCGTATTAACATCTACCGAGTCCCACCAGTCTTCACGGGGACAAGATGGGTAGAGGCTAACGCCGTTATCGCTGGTGGACAGGCAGTAGTAATGGACGGTGATATTTTTGACCTCAAGTCTATCGGTGAAGCTAACTCACCAGCCTTTGCTCGTCCTCTCGGCCCTTATCAGACAACCCTTGCCAACGACCACATTTATCTTTGGAGGCCCAACTTTGGTAACTACGCCCTTACAAACGTCTGCGACTGGAACTACCTATCAGGTGGAGACCAGGGAAGATTTTCCGTTGGTGGAACTTGTAAAATTGATACCAAAACTACCGCTGGGGCCAACCTAGGAACGGTGGCCTTGGGAGTAATAAATACTGCAGACGGAACTGGACAGATTGTCACCGCTAAGACCGGAACAAACCACTTCCCGACCAAGAGTAGATTTGTCACCACCGATGCTAATGGAGCCTATACTGCCCCATACGGAGTATCTGAGGGGATTCTGTTCCACTATGCTGAACTGGAGTACGGAGGTGGTTCCTTTACAACCGATGTCACGGATTACTCTGGTTACACTTTAATCGCTACTAAATATGGGTACTATCAACAGGTAGGTGCCCGTGCTTGGAACTATACCAATAACTATTCCGAAACCGCCTACATGGTCGCCGACCCGTTTGTATCTGCCACCTATGCCAACGCCATTGCTTATACGGGGATTGCAGTTGACCCAGCAGCCAAGACGGTTGTTATGACATCCAATCACACCATTCAGGAACTCTATGACTTCATTAAGGCCAGGGTTGATTACGAAGCAAAGACCAACGACGTTCATGTAGTTGACCCAATTACCACTTCCGATGGCGTTGTTTACACCCTAGATAACTCTTGGACATTTACTGGACTTTCGTACCTAACCGCTGACGGGAAGATTCTAAAAACCAAAGATTCTGGCGGAACGATAAATGGAGCTTATGTGAACATCGTCTTAACTGGAGTAGTTAATGGAAGCTCATATCGTATCCAAAAGACCTCTGACGGAACCGAGTTATTCTCAGGGACGGCATCGGGTACAACCGTCACCACCGCAAGATACCAATGGACAGCCGACCTTGGAGTGACCATTAGGGTTAGAAAGGCCGGATACCTACCGTTTGAGACCACCGGTACGATTACCCAGAACGGATTAAGCATAGTAGTAACCCAAATCGCCGACACGGTTTATCAAGCATAAGGAGTGAAATGACTTACAGAGTATTAAAAGATTACAAACCACACGAGTTCAAGAAAGGGGATATAGTCGGTATCCCCCCCAAGGACAAGGTTTTCATAGAAAAGTTGACTAAAGACGGCATCATTGAGCCACTAGGAATTGAAGAAACAAAGGGAGCCCTAGACAAAATCAATGGAAAGGATAAATAATGGCACTTTCGTGTAACTACGGAACCAAGGTCATTACCGTTGATGCAACAGCCACTCTGAGAGCGGTGTATTCCGACTTGCAAGAGCTCTTCGATGATGCTGCACAAATGGATGACCAAATCCCTCTAAGGGCGGACACCCCGACCCTTTACACACTAATTAACGGCTGGACGTTCAGCTCAGGCTCAATCGCCTACCTGACCTCAGCCGCTCTCCAGGACGATGCTGGAGATAACATCTGGACTAACGTTCAGTCACTTGGTGACATCCAGTCTGGCACTACTCTCTACATCGAACAACCAACAGGCACAGTAGTGTGGACGTCTGGTTCAACGGGTCATATCAATATGCTTCTCAAAGTAAGAGATGCGGGAACTGATATAGACTCAAAGAACTTTACTATTTACGCTCGTCTATTCAGTAAAACTTATGCGTCATTCTCGACTACTGGTGGTGCGATTATATCAAACTGTCCTCTAGCTACTGCCGTTGACCCACAACTCACGATGACAGCCCCAGAAGTCGCCGCCTTAACAGGACTCTCAATCACTTGGGGTTCGATTACTAGAGATGCTGGTGACGGACACGGAGCCGAAACTTATGGAATCCTCGTAGATGGTAACGGCTATACATTGGTTGAAATCTATAACTGGATTCAAACTCAACTCTTAAGCGCTTCAGATATAGACGCAGGCGCTGGTACTCATATAGGTAAACTTACCTCAAGTCTTATTACCTTTACAGGTACTGGTATCACCGCTCAGGGAGTCTGGATTGACGACATCGCTGCTGCTGATGCTAATAAGATTAAATACACCGACTCTGCTGGCGTACTACACACACCTCCAGTATCTGTACCAATCGCAGTTGGTTCGTCTGCTGGCGCTTCGGCTAGTGGCGCAAGAGTAGCTGTCTATACATTGGCTGCTGCTTATGATGCGGCTACTTATACACCAGCCTCAATTACGGGTACTCTAATCGACCCAGCAACTACGACTCTAAACGCTTCTGGTGAAGCCTCAACCTCGATTACTTATACGACTGACCTTTATTGTTTGGTCCGTATCCGTAAAGCAGGCCTAAAACCAGCCGAACTGGGCGTAACACTAACATCTGTAGGACTATCAGCAACATTGGTAAATGAAATCGACTCTGTCTACGCAGTATAAAGGAGGCCTACTTTGGCAACAACTTTTGATGGGACAAATCAATATATCATCATAGATACTGACACCACTCTTGATTTGGCTGCCATCTATTCTGATGCCAGAGAGTGGGAAGACGACAACCTCATAGACCACCACGTCTTTGACGTCTCTTCTGAGCTTCTATTTACCCTTAGATACGGGTGGAAGTTCAAACCCTCTGGCTATTCAGCAGGGACTGTCCTTACCATAAACGGGAAACTCACCACAACTGAGGGGGACGGGGAAGTTAAAACCGTCCCTGCGACTACTGGTTCACAAGTGACGTGGCAATTCGATACACCAGCTACGGCAGTTATTGTAACAACTGGTAGTGGACTATCTAGTGCCCAAGACGCCCTACTTACTCAGATAGGACTAGATGCGAAAATGGCTAAATTAAATACATATTAAAAAGATTTTACAATCACATTTTACTGTGGTAGGTATCAATTAACAGAGAAATAGATCTCAACTAAATAAGGAAGTATATGATTGACGCAGAAGTCACTAAATGGCTTGACCGCATGTCGATTGCTGAATCTAATCAGGAAGCGGCTTTCAAAAAGTTCTCAGAATGGTATGACGACTTTTATGCCATCGTAAAAAACAAAATACAAGGTAGAAGTAACGCCTACTTCCCCAAACTAACCGCTAAAGTCTGGCAACTCGTGCCAAAGATGATTATGGGCGGTATCGGGTTTAAGGTAAAGGCTCGCGGTGCTGACCCTGAAGTAGACGCAGCTAATGCCATTGAGTCTCTTTTAGACTACCAATATGACAATCCTGATTTTGATGAGCCAATGTCCCGTAAGCTCACAGATCCTTTATTAGACGCTCTTGTCACCGGTAAGGGCATTGCTCTTATCCCCTGGACTACTAGGGAGGTAGAGTTTAAGGAGCAAAATACTAATCTAGATGAGTTTGGCAACCCTTCACTCGCTCTTGGTGAGATAAAAGTCACTAAATATACCGATTCGTTCCCTGATTTTCAACCAGTCAACATATTTGACTTCTTTTTCAGCCCTGCTGGTAAGACTCTACAGGGAAAACACTGGATAATCATCAAGGACTGGAAAACAATCGATGAATTAAAGAAAATGAACTCCGAAACTGGCGATAAGATGTTTACTAACCTTGACCAGCTAAAGGATTTCACTAATTCTAAAGATAAATACGCCCAATATAAGAACTCTCAGAGCTTAATGAGCGATCAGGACACCGTATCAGCCGATAACACAGTCAATTCAGTTGAAATCTGGCATTGTTTTGAGAAATCTTCTAACAAGTTCATTACTATTGCTCCCGAAGCTAAACTTGTACTAAGAAAAATCACTAATCCATACTGGCACGGTGAGTACCCTCTCGTAGACTTCGAGGTTAAGCCTCGTCCTCATCAGTTCTGGGGTGAAGGTATCTTTGAAATCACGACCCCTTTACAGCAACTCTCTAACTCACAAATAAATCACTACTTTGATGCGGTCAATATCTCCACTGACCCAATGATATTAAAGGGTGAGAATACGGATATTTTAGATTACTTCTCAGCCCCTGGGGCAATTATCGAGTTTTCGGGCGATAAACCTGATTTTGTCAAGATGACAGACCCAAATCCACAAGGATTACAGATAGCAGGCACATTTATCGACAGAGCTATCGACTCATTAACCATTGAACCTTATGCCGCTGGACAGACTAATAGTGAAACCGACAACACTAAGGGTACTAAGGGTGGGATTATCGCTCTTCAACAAGCTGCTGATGACGTACTCGGCTTTATGAGGAACTCATTTAAGAGTTCTATGCGTAAGGTGGGTACGTTTTGGATGCGCATGGATCAACAGTTTCTAGACCGAATCCTATACATAGAAGACATAGTCGCTGGCGAAAAGATACAAAAAGAAATCAACCCCGCCAAAATACAGGGCATGTACCATGTAGCCATAGACGAAGAGATGGACAAAGCCTCTGACCCAGAAACCGAGAAAGAGAACTTCCTCGCCGTTATAGACCAAACCATCAAGATACAGGGCGAAGCTGTCAAACAAGCCGCTTCTGAGCAACCAAACCCTCAAACAGGTCAAGTACTACCAATACCAATAAAGGTTGACTGGCAGAAAATCCTAGAAGAACTCTATACGAAAAATGGTATCTCTAGCGACTTCTTACAAAGCGACGAAGAACCTACGGAACAACCAATGATGCCAGAGATGCCCGTAGAAACCCCACAGATGCCACCTACGGCCCCAGAACAACCAATGCCTATACCTATGCCAGAGCAACCTCAACAAGAACAAATACCACAAGAGCAACCAAGCCCACAAGGGTTTGTGAATTGGCTGAAAACAAGGATGGGAGGCAACCGTGGATAGAAAAGAACAATTATCAAAAATCATACAATCTGGTGATGCCATCAAAAGACTCACTGACACGACTGAGTGGAAAGAGTTTTTAGTACCTTTACTAGAACAGAAACTCGAACAGATAAAAAAAGACGCTTTTAAGCCAGAGTTTATCAACGACCACATTCTATATGTAAAACAAGCTGCTAAATATGAAGCGTTTAATGAGCTGATAGTAATGCTTAGTAATGCCCAAAACGCTGCTAGTAGAGCGTTAAAAGACTTGGAGGAATTGGATGGAAACCAAAGTTGACGAAGAAGGTAATGAATACCAAATAGTAGACCTTGAAAAATTAGAACCAGAGGGGCCAGGCGAACATGACTGTATCTACGAAGAAGAACCTGATCCCGACTACCCAGGGAGGGTATATCAAACATGTAAATTATGCCATAGGGGCGTGATTATAAATAAATAGCCCATTCGAGGATTGTGACTCGCTAAACCGAAGGCGAAGGAGAAAAATGAGCGAAGAACTCATAGATGAGACAACAGCAGAAGAAACTGCTACCGACCCATCACCGGAAGACCAAACAACAGTGGATGAACCTACTAACGTCAGTGAAGACGACAAAAACACAGTAGAAGAACCCGCCGAAGAGGATGTAAACGTTCCGTTACATGAAAACCCTCGCTTTAAGGAAGTCTACGCAGAGCGTAAGGCGCTTAAAGAAGAAGTTGAGCAATTAAGGTCTCAACTTAAACCGAAGGAACAACCAGTGTTCCAGCCAACACCGGTAAAAGAAATAAGTGTAGAGGACATCCCCGCTACCCTATATGACGCTGAGGGTAACCTCGACCCCATTGGTTATGCCAACTGGGTTGTCAAAGAATCATCTGCCAGAGCTGCTGAAGCTAGTCGCCAAGAGCGAAGACAATCAGAGGCCGTAGGCAAGGCTTGGGCTGAAGCCGAACAGGACTATCCTGAACTCAAAGACCAAGAGGTCAGAGAACTTGTGGATATGACTGTAAGGGGCGCATTTGTAAATGGTCATTTCATGACCCCAAAAGATGCTGCCGCCAAGATACTCGGAAGAGTACGTTCTGCTGAAAAAAGTGGCATAAAGAAGGCCCAAGTATCAACTGAGATACAAAAGGTAGCCACCGTACCCGCAACGGAATCGAATCCAGCACCAGCTACCACGATGGAAAAGACATTCTTGGAAGCCAAAGAAACTGGTGATTGGGATAACTTCTTTGAATCATTCGTAAAATCAAAATAAAGAAAAGGAAATCTAAATCATGAATGGTGTAATCACTTACAATGACGCTGCTAGACGCGAAGATCTTAGTGACGTTATTACAAACATCTCTCCTGAAAAGACACCTTTCCTTAGCGCCCTTGGCAAAACCAAGGCTACCAATACTCTACATGAGTACCTAACAGACAGCTATGATGCTGCTGCTGTTAACGCCGCTATCGAAGGTGCTGACGCTACTGCTGTTGATTTGACACAGCCATCTCGCGCAAATAACATCTGCCAAATCTTCTCGAAGGTTATCAAAGTCTCTGGTACAGAACTTGCTATCAATCAAGCTGGTATGGCTGACCCATTTGCTTATCAGATGAAGAAAGCTAGTGTTGCTATGGCTAAGGACATGGAAAATGCTCTTATCGCTGGCACAATTGCTTCTGGTGCATCCGGTGTTGCTCGTTACATGCGTGGCGCTATCGCTACCATCACGACTCACAAGACTGCCCAAGCTTCTGGTACATCTCTATCTGAAACTAACTTCAACCTTATGCTTACTGACGTTTTCGCTTCAAGCGACGACACAGTAGACACATTGTTTGTTGCTGCTCGTGCTAAACAGGCTATCTCAGCCTTTACAGCTGGTAACACTAAAAATGTTAACGCTGAAGACAAGAAACTTGTCCGCCCAGTTGCTGTATACGAGTCAGACTTTGGTGTCCATAAAGTAGTACTTGATCGCCACATTCCAGTTAACGCTGTTTTGGGTGTCAAGAGCGACCTTTGGAAACTTGCTCAACTTCGTCCAGTTAAATACTCAGAGATTGCTAACACAGGCGACCACAAAAAAGGTCAAATGGTTGGTGAATGTACTCTTGAGGGACTTGGTGAAGCTGGTAACTTCTACGCTTCTAACTACAACGGCTAATCAGTCGACTAAGGGGCCTTCGGGCCTCTAGGTCGGAGGACTAATGGATAAAGAACTCGCCAAAAGGCAAATAGAAATGATTATCAAGGGGTGGATAGACAAGAACCCCCAAAGATGGACGGAGTTTGTCTCACAGTTAGAGATGGAGCGCCAAACCCAGAATAACGAGTTTGGTTCAACCAAATCTAAACGCATAAGACTCGGTCTCGTAATAGACCCAGACCTGATGGAAAGAATCGAACATTCGTTCCCAGAACTCTTCAAGGACAAAGACCAATTTAGATGGTTTATGAAAGAGTTTAAGACTTTCACCGTAGCGTCTAAAACATAAGGAGAATAATGAGTACTCTCTCAGAAATACAACAATTACTAGCATACGCGTATGGTGACGACACAATACCTGTAGCTACCGACCCTGAATATCTAAGACGAACAGCCTTTATCAATGCTGTAATTAAGCGTCTCTATAACCAAAAAGAGTGGCCACATCTACTTTTAACTGAATCTAAAGCGGTTTCGGGTGGGGCAGTTGCTCTAACTAAACGCCCATCGAGTGTACTTGGAGTCCGATACGTCCAAGACGGTAACGATGTTCTCTATACTAAAGTCGAATATGAAGACTATGCCGCTAGCAGTACTTACGACCTCTTTTATGAAACCTCGACAGGAATTACCACTAATCAATCTCGTACTCCGCTAGAGATAACTTACATTCCTGCTTTTACCGATTTATCTCTGATAACTGATGACGTAGACTTTCCCGCTTCACTCGTAGCTAAGGGTGCGCTCGTAGAGATACGCAAGCAAGAAGACCCTGAGTTTGATATATCTCAAGATAAACGCGAATACCAAGAAGAACTGCGCGAGTTTACCGCTCTACAGAACAGATCTAAAAACAAGGCCGTCAGGTCTGCTTACGAGATATAGATGAAAAATGTATCAAGAGGAATTGAACTAGAAGTCTTAAACCCTGGTTTGGGACTAAATAATCTAATCTCTGATGCTTTGATAAAAGATACCGAAGCATCTGACCTTTTGAATATAGAGTTTGTTGAGTCTGGTTGTCCCGCTAAACGCAGGGGCTGTACTCAGGTAGGCGATACGGTGGGGTCTAACGTCAAGGGGCTAGGCGCTTACTATAAAGCCGATGGAACCAAAGAACTTCTGGCTCGCATGGGTACAGGTTTACGAAAGTTCAACGGCTCGGTTTGGACAGCTATCACCGGAGTTACGTTCACCGATATAGATACTAATTTCGTACAGGCTCGCGACTCGGTCTACTTACATAACGGTACTGACCAAATGACAGTTTACGCTGGCTCTACTTGCTCGCAACCAACTACGGGTGTAGTGGGTAAGTTTGGAATCTTTTATGCTGGCGTACACGTAGTTTCCGGCAATACTAACTTCCCTTCAAGGGTTTATCTATCTAACCCCGCTAACGCTTCTGACTTTACTGGCTCGTCTGGTACCGCGAGCGCGGGTGGATCCTCTACCTTAACCGACTCCACTAAGGCATGGGGAGTCAACGATTTTGCTTCACAGACAATAAAGATAACCGCAGGTACTGGCGCTGGACAGACCCGTACTATCGCCTCAAACACCGCGACTGTAATCACCACTGCTACCGCATGGACAACCCAACCTGATAATACTTCTGTTTACACAATAGCTTCTGGTAACTATATCGACATCTCAAAGGACGATGGCGACAAAATCATGGGACTCGGCAAGTGGGGTGAATATCTAATCGTTTTCAAGGAAAGAAGTACTTATCAGCTTTCGTTTGATACATCAGGAATCCCTATCGTTAAAAATCTTGGTCTAGGTGTCGGGTGTGTTTCTCATAGATCGGTAGAAACTGTCGACAACGACCTTTACTTCCTTTCGAGAAACGGCGTAAGAGTACTTGGTAACGAACCTAATTATTACAACGTAATCCGTACTAATGAACTTTCAGCCAGGGTATTTACAGAAATTGATACTTTAGCCGATGCCTATGCCTCAAAGGCTAGTGCCATATTCTTTGACTACAAATACTTCCTTTCAATCCCACAGGGTGGAACTACCACTAATAATGTAATTCTAGTCTATGACAAGCGCTACACTTCTTGGTCTAAGTGGACAGGCATAAGCGCTAATTGTTTTACAACCTTTATAGATTCTTCAAACGTAGAGAGCCTTTACTGTGCCTCAGATACAACCGGTAAAGTAGCTAAGCTTCTAACCAATTATTCAGACATGGGAACCGCTATCAACTCCTATTGGGTAAGTAAAAACTTTGATTTCAAGAACTTCGATAGAAATAAGAGATTTACAGACGCCACTTTTGCTTTCCGTAAAATCGCAGGTTCGGTAAAAGTAGACTTCATCGTAGACGGAGAAACAACAGTTAAGACGATTTCACTAGGTTCTAGTTCGGCTAGTGGTGGTATCGGAACTGATTTAATCGGCTATACCTTGCTTGGTCAAGATGGGGGATCAACCACGTCTACTGGATTTACTGGTCAATCAGAACAATTCAGAGTTCGTTTGAACAACAAAAAGGGCTTTCAACTAAAAATAAAGGTCTCAAACGCTGTAAACAACGAAACCTTTACCTTGCTTGGATTTAAGTTATTTGGAAAAGTCCAAAGCCATTATTCGTACCCATCTAGTAAAAGATACTAAGAACATTTTTCCCTTGTAAGTTGGGCGTAGGAGTTGATTCGCTTTTCGCCTACTCCCAGCCTACAGGGGGAAACTAAAAAATGAAGAGCGAACGATGAGATTGGGGACTCACCGTAAACAAAAACCTTACAGTCTAGCCTGTGTACGACTCGGTCCTGCACAAAGAACAAATCCGAGCAACGGCAAATCAAGGACAAGACGGCTAGAAAAGGGACAAACACCGCCACGGGTCGGTTTAAGTCTAGGCCCTTATCGCTTCTCTACATATCAAGAGAAAAGAAGTGGCTAGTGTTATGCAGGTATAGGAGTCCTTGTTTACCTTAAATCACCGAAGTTAGCGACAACGTAATGACCGCTTATAGCAACGCCAATAGTTTCGTAGCGAGAATTGAGCATAACCTCCTTGTGGGTAGGTGAGTTCATCCAGGCGTTTATTACATCCCTATTTCTACAGTACCCTTCAGACAAATCTTCTCCCACCCATTGATAGGTGTTATAGAGCGATTTAGCGCTTTCCCTGAACCCGTCATGGCTAAAACTGTCCTTCATTGTAGTAACCCTAGACTCTGCAAAAGACGTAAGTGATGGCTCCGTAGTAAGTGCGGTAGAACGTACCTCGTTTATACCACCTACAATACCCTCCACGGATAGGTCACAGGTAGGCGCAGGAGCTACAGAGAGCCCCTCTACTGCGTTTTTATCACAAAAACGACCCAATATACCAACCAATACAACGGCTAACAAAATAATTCCAATAATTAAATACTTTTTCATAAATATATTATACAACTAAATGTCAAGAAAGGCAAAAAAATGGCACTAAGAGACCAATATAACAACGATGTCTACGCCCTACAATCAGGCCTGCTTGGTGGGATGCCTGTTGGCACTTACGAAGATCAGGTCAATAGGATGGTGGCAACCTACGGTGGAGAGGTTTCACCACAAGAGATAGGCGACAACCTATATAATCTGTACGCACAATTTGGACCAGCACCGTCTGGAAAATATTACGGAGAAAGACTCGGGGTAAAGGGAGATAGTACTTCTACCGTTCCCTATACGCCTCCCGTAACAACCACAGGTACCGGTACCGATACCACAGCTCTAAATCAGTCTATTGCTGACCTAGAAGCTCAAAAAGCATACGTTCAATCCCAATTTGAACCACTATATGCTAAATACCTACAAGACCTAGAAGCTAGCAAAGCTTCTAACGCAGATACCCTGAACAAAGACTACTGGAAATCAGCCGAACTCAACGACCAAAGATACGGCGAAGGCTTACAAAACATTCAGAGAGGTTATGCCGCAAGAGGTATAGGCGACTCTTCATATAAAGAAAACGCTGTATCTGGACTCAATAGCGACTTCAAGAATGTCTATGGCGATTTAACATCTCAAAAAGAAAAAGGTATGGGCGATCTAAATAAACAATACAACGAGAAACTAACCTCCGCTCAAGCCATGAGAAACAACTTCTACAACCCCGATAAACCAGTCTATACAGATGCCTCGCAAGTGGCTACTGCTAGTACGGGCTTAAATAATGCCCTAGATACTGCTAGGAATCAACTAAGTAACGCCAACCTAGCAGGTTCTTCAATTAATTCTAATCTCGCTGGTAACGACCCACTATTCCAAGAATACGCTAAATCTCAAGTAGAAGCTGGTACTCCATGGGGGACTGTGGCTGACAACCTGAAAACTAAGGGTGTAAATATCAACGACCCGTCGTATGACGCATACCTATCGTACTTGTACGGATCTAAAGAATCTGACCCCTATAAGTACCTAAATCCAGCAAAAGCAAAATACCTTTATTAAGGAGGCTACTTGTTTAATTTCGGCAAGTTAAAACAAAAAATCGGACAATTCAGTGATTCATATAACCCCTTGGACAAAGACTTCCAAAGAAGGGTTATTCCTCAAGTCCAAAGAGAAGTACAGCAGCATGTGGTACAACCGACTATTAGGTTTGCTAGATTAAATATGGGGCAGAATAATCCGACTATTCAATTTGGTAACAATGTTGCCAAAGGAGTCGTAAACACTGCCAAAACTCTTGGAAGCGGTGTTATAAATATTCAAAAGTCAGGTAACGCTGCCCTAACAGCCCTTCCAAAACAAGCAATGGGACTCGGTTATTCTGTTGACGCGCTCGGCCACGTAATAACCGGTAACCAACTAGAGGCCAAGAAATCCTTTGCCAAACAGCAAGCCATCAGAAATGAGCTAAACCGAACAAATAAATTATACAAAGAAATCTATAATCCTGCCGAAAGTGGTGGGGTCAAGTTCGCCAGAAGAGACTGCCGAGGTGGACTACAAGATGTAGGCCAGTCACTTGGTAATGTTGGTCAATTGGGATTCGATGTCGCCTCGACCGTTTTGCCCATTGGACAAGGCGGTACCGCCAAGACTTTAATCGGTGGTGTCGGTAGGGGCACCTTGTCTGGCGCTGGATTTGGCGCAGCACAGGGTGGGCTAGACACGCTAAAGAATAAGGACTACAAGAACGCTGGTAGCAATATTTTAGGTGGTGCTGGCGGTGGTGCTGTATTTGGTGGTGTACTCGGTGGTGTGGGACACGCAATCAGTAAGACTATCGCTGCCAATGGAGGAACCCTACCGGTGGGACAGTCGATTAAAGATGTTGGTGGCAAAAGGATAGTGAGTGTCGATAAGAACCAGCACCTATTTGATAACGCAAGGCCAAAAGATTATCCCAAAATAGTTAAGAAATATATGAATGACAACTTCGTTGGTAAGACTATTTCTATTGACGATGGGGGAAACGTTAGTTTTACAAAACTCGGTTCTGGTAAATACGCACGATCCGGTACAAATATGGGTTCTAATGCCTTCAACGCTAAAATGAGACTGACACCAGAACTAGACAATGCGGTAAAGATTTCTAAATTAAAAGGAGTTGCCACAGACACGAAACCGTCTAGTCATGGAAAAATGTCTAAAGACGGATTTGAGTACAGAACATTTGATTTTGAAGTACAGGGACAACAATATCATGGAGTAGTAAGTCTTGGTAAAAACGGTGAGATTAGAAACTTCTATGATGTATTCCCAATAAAAAAGACATCCGCTACTGGCATGGGTGGCGTAGCCACGAGACCAGAAAAATTAAAAGCGGATGCCAATATCGATATTATAAACCCTCAATCAAATAATGTCAAGCCATCTAAAAACATCCAAAATGGTCGCACTCTTGCGGCTCAAAATCCTGCGCAGAACTCCAATTTGGGAATAAGGCCTTTGTCAAATAAGTTAAACCAAAGAGCAACGGGATTACAATTAAACAAACTAGAAGTAAACCCCATAAACAACCCAAAACTTGTTTCGCAAAGCCCTTCATTAAAGACTCCAAATAATAACAGTATTATATCACAAGTAGGCGCAGATGTTAAGGATGTTTTAACTGGCTCAAAAGTAAAAGATAAATCACTAAACTTAAGATTATCTGGCAATGAGAAATATCCCAAACAAGTCCAAGATATGTTGAAGGGTACTTACGTGGTAAAAGACAATACCACCACGATAAAAGATGCTAAAAACCTAATTCGTTTAGATCCAAATAATGCTGAAATAAGGGCACTCGCACCAAAGAACGCGGTTGATATACAAATAGGCTCGGAACTATTTAATAAATACTCGTCTCAAGGGAACTGGGACAAGGCCGTTGACTTTGTAAACGCTTCTGACTCTACCAATCTCGGACAAATGGTACAGATGTTCTCTCAATATGACAAAACTACACCACAAGGTGCTGTGAGATTCGCACAGTCGGCCATAAACAAATACAACAAGATACACAAAAATAGTCCACTAGAGATAAAAACAACCGATATAGAGAACTTTGTCAGTCAAGCAAAGAAAATACAGGTAATGCCAGAGGGTCGTGAAAGAAATATCGCATCTCAACAGTTAATGGAATCCATAAATAAGCTAATCCCCTCGACATTCACTGATAAGGCGATAACGGTTTGGAAAGCGGGACTACTGACTTCCCCTCGTACTACTATGAGAAATCTTATCGGCAACACTGTTCACGGAATAACCGAGATAGCCAAAGACCCGATAGCCGCACTAAATGATATTGCTCTATCAAAAAGAACGGGATTAAGAACACTGACACCCACGCTAAAAGGCGAATTATCTGGCGCTAAGAAGGGCTGGCAATCAGCTAAGGACATAATGACTACCGGCTTTGACCCAGAGCAGAATATCGCCAAGTTTGACGTACAAAAGGTAACTTGGGGTAACAATAAACCCGAACAGGCATTAAAGAAATATACCGACTTTGTATTTAATATGATGGGTGCTCAGGATAAACCCTTTTATCACGCTGCATTAAATCGCTCACTTTATGACCAGGCTGGTGCTGCCGCTATCAATGCTGGCAAACATGGAGACAAGGCGTTTATAGAAAGTCTTGTAAGCAACCCAACCGCCGAAATGCTCAAGAACGCCACGCAAGATGCCAGTATAGCCACCTTTAAGGACAGAAACGCACTAGGTAAGATGGCTTCTAGTTTCAAAAATGGTATGAAGGGGTCTCAACTCGGTGAAGCCGCTTCTGAAATAGTCGCCCCATTTACGGGTGTTCCGTCTAGTATTGCTGGACAGATAATAAACTACTCACCAATCGGACTGGCCAAGGGACTAACTAAAGACGTTAAGGTTCTAGCCAAGAATATGCCAGAATTACAGCGCCAAGCCTCACAAGAAATCGGTAGAGGTGTAATAGGCACGGGAATAATGGGGATAGCTGCTGTACTTACGGCTAAAGGACTAATGACTGGACAACCAAAAGATGCTGCAGAATCAAGACAATGGCAACTAGAAGGCAAACAAGCAAACTCTGTCCTCGTAGGTGGAAAATGGAGAAGTATAAACTCTATCGGCCCAGAAATGCTTGTAGCCCTAGCGGGAAGCAAGTTCGCGCAAAATAAACCCATCTCCGAGACAGCCGCAAGTATAGGAAAAGACTTTTTATCGCAAACATTCCTACAGGGCGTACAGGGACCATTAAATGCTATATCTGACCCAAGTAGGTTTGCTCAGTCTTATGTGAGCCAACAACTATCATCAATGGTTCCAAACTTTGTTAAAGATACTGCTAAGGCCTTTGACAAAACCCAGAGAGAAACCACAGCCAACGATATGCCAACAGCGATAAACAATGCGGTTAAGTCTGGTATACCGGGATTAAGAAATACTCTTCTACCCAAAAGAGACGCACTGGGTAACCCGATGCCACAGGAACCAACTGGATTTAACGCGTATATCGACCTATTTAACTCCAAAACTCCAATTAAAAGCTCGGTTATAGATGAACTATCAAGGCTAAATGGTACTGACAATAATGCGACTCCGTCTGCTCCGTCCAAGACACAAACAGTCAACGGACAGAAAATAAAGATTGAACCAACCGTAATGGATAAGTTCGAGACAAGAATCGGAGAGATCGCCAAACCACAGCTAGAAACATTGGTAGCCAGTCAGGAGTACTCAACCCTGACAGACGAGGATAAGGCCAAGGCAATCGACAAAGTAATGCAGGGCGCTAGGGCTCGAGCAAAAATAGACGTTTTAGGTGAGACACAGAAAACATCATCATCCAAAACCAAGCTCGGTACCCTCAAACTCAAAAAACCCAAATCATCTAAAACAAAAATAGCCAAAGTCAAAAAATACACCCCTAAAACCCCAAAAATCAAAATAGGTTCATCTTCACTAAAATCAGTCAAATTAAAAAATAAAAAACTTAAAGTTGCCGCTCTAAAGGTGGCGAAAGGATAACATGCCTACAATAAGCACGAATATCGGTATGCAGGACTTCTTCACTACTACGCTAAGTGCGGCAGTCAGCGATGCTACTGATTTAACCATCTATCTAAACAGCGTACCCACAGAAACAGAGGGGTATCTAGTAATAGACTACTCCAACTCTTCTAAACGAGAAATAATCTTCTACAACGCAGTCGGTGCTAACTACGTGGCTGTTCCCGCTGATGGCAGAGGACAGGGAAGTACAACCGCCCAAGCCCACGATCTGGGTGCTGATGTTCGTATGAACATGGTGTCGGGTTACTTCGATGTCTTAAAAGATGGTCAATTACTCGGTGGTCAGGACTGGATTCAAATGTCTGGCTCACCAGCCTACGCTTCTGCTGATAGTCCTACGTTTACGATGACGGCAACTGGGGACATAACCGCTAAGGTTTATCCAGGCGTTCGTGTAAAAGGCTCCCAAGTCCAAGCCCTCTCTCACTACTGGTCATTCGACTCATCAAGTGCTGCTGATAAAGGTTCTGCTACTATGGGTAATATCGGTACCCCTACCTATACAGCAGGTAAGTTCTCTAATGCTCTTACTCTAAACGGAACTAACCAAGCACTCTCAATTACAGATGCAGCTGCTTTCCATCTAGGAGCAAGTGGCGCCGAGTTCACAATAGGAGCATGGTTTAAGACATCTAATTCTGGTGTTCAGACAATATTCTCATCATTCTCAAAGAATCCTAATTATGCTGGAGTTGTCTTAAAGATAGATACTGGCAGGCCATATATATTATTAGCAAACAACACTTCCTCGACTGGAGGTTATAATGAATTTATGGGAACTGGTGCCTACGCAGATGGAAACTGGCATCGTATTGACGCCTCCTTTAAGAACAATTATATACAGGTTTATGTTGATGGCGTGATGAACATCTCTGGATATTCAGTTACTCCTGCATACGCAGCAACAAACTACGTTAGAATTGGGTGTACATCTGATGCAGGGTCTAATGCTGGGTGGTTCAACGGTCAAATCGACGACCTATTCCTTATTAATGGTTATGCCCTAGACGAACAAACTATCGCTGCTAAATACGCCTCCGCTACAACACAAGGAACGGGAGACTTAACTCTCACTAAATACTTCCTCTGTACAGCTTCAAGTTACTCGGCTCCAAACACCACTATCACAATGTATGGTGGAACAGACCACTCACTTGTAAATGCTACGATAAGTAATGTGTACTACTCAACTCAGAAAGCTCCTTACGGGTTCCCACTAAGAGAAGAGAAGTGGACAGTGGAAACAAGTGCCCCGCAAACAGTTTCTTCCGCTCAGGCTCAAGGTGCGTGGGTCAATACTGGAGCTGGTAGCATAATAGTTCCTGTTGGTAACTGGAACCTTGGGTTTTACGCAGTTTGTGATGCTGGTTCACCAGGGGCAACATGTACATTTATAACGATAAATGCTGGACTGTCCACTGCTAATAATACTGCACCAGATGCAAGATGGGCAGGCAAGGTTGCTGCTGGCGGGGCCACAAGTACTACTGCAGAGGCTGAAGGAACATTCTATCCACAGAATCCGATTAGCCTATCTGCGAAGAGGACATATTACTTGAATCTATCTCAAACAAATAGTGCTGGTAACACCGCCAACCTAAGATTGACTGCTACTCCAATTGCTCCAAGACTATTCGCTACTTCAACCCTACTATAAGGTAAATATATGAGTAGAATGCCCTTATATGGAATTAAAGGAATTATATGAAAGCCGACCAAGTACAAACTAACTTAGATAAAGCCGTAGCCGAGAGAAAGCAGGATGCGGATAAATTGGAGTCAAGACTAATGAAAGAAATATGCGACCTCAAAGACGATGTTCGCCGCCTAGACACAAAAGTAGACGATAGATTCACCAGATTTGAGGAGAAGCTTGATACTTTCTTTGAATCGGCTGACAAGAAATATGCCCCTGCTTGGGTAGCGTGGTTTGTAAAGATATTTATAGGTGGTTTAGTAACTGCTGTGATCGGACTAATAGCGTTCTTATTTGAAAGGCACATTATATGAGAACTAAATGCGAAATATATGCTCTTGTATAAAACTCTCTTTGTGATAGGTATCAAGTACCTATAAAACAAAGGAGAAAACAATGGAAAGGGATGCAAAGGGAAGGTTCAAATACACAGGGAAAACAAGCAGTAGTTATTTCTTCGGCAAGAATGGCCACAGGGCTATATGGGAAGCAAAAATGGGGCCCATCCCAAAGGGGTATGTTATACATCATATCGACAAAAACAGGTTCAATAATGACATAGACAACCTTGCACTTTGTAGCGTTGTCGGACATGGCAGAATCCACGCGCACACCGCGTGGAATAAGGGAATACCACTCAACGAAGACACTAAGCAGAAGATACACAGCAAAAGATCTAAAACAATTATGAACAGATGGGAAGAATGGGCAAAACTAAAAGATAGTGGGATGACTTATATTCAGATAGGAGAAAAAGTTGGAAAGTGTAGAGAACAGGTCTCAAGCGGAGTTAGAAGGTTTAAGGCAACCCGCGGAGATTTATAGTCGTATCGTGGGTTACATCCGTCCAGTAGAACAATGGAATGATGGTAAAAAAAGTGAATACGCTGACAGGGTTGTATTCGATGTAAAGGAGGAAAAATGACAATAGCAGATAAGTTTTTCAGCGAACGGGCTGGTAAGTATATAGACGATGATGGTGCCTATGGAGCACAGTGTATGGACTTATATGCGGATTACCAAAGAAACTACTTAAAAGTAACCGTAAAGGGTGCTCCCGCGGCTAAAGATACTTGGAACTCATACAACACTTCAGCCTTTACGAAGATAGCCAATACACCTAGTTTCGTTCCCAAAAGGGGAGACGTAGGAGTATTCAACATGGGGACTTATGGCCATATATGTATCTGTACAGGAGAGGGCAATACTAATTATTTTGTCTCGCTAGACCAAAACTGGGACTCTCCATGGGATGGAAGTAAGCCTAGTAGATATGTCTCTCATAACTATAATACATTCCTAGGAGTATTAAGACCAAACCAAGACGTCAACTTTGACCAAGATGCCTATAATGCCCAACAAGCCGCTATCACAGAAGAAAACCGAATAAAAACCGAAAAAGCACAAGCTGAAGCGGACGCCGCCGCCAAAACTGAGGCTGAACGAGTTGCTGCTGAACAGAAAAAACTCGCGGAGGAACAGGCTAAACTCGAAGTTGAGAGATTAGCTAAAATAGAGGCAGATAGAATCGCTGCCGAGCAACTAGCCACAGAAGAAATAAAAACTCAACCCGGGGCCTCTACAGAGGTCACAGACATAAAGATAGGAGAAGATATGAACATAGCACCACGTTTCAAATCACCCGTAGTATGGACATCTATATTAGCCCAGATACTTTTAGTAGTAGGACTATTCATGCCACAAGTAAGTGACATAGTAAAAGTAGTCGGTACGGCTCTTGTAGAAACCCTTACACTTATCGGTGTATTGAACAACCCTAGCGACCCCAAAAACTTTTAGTTGTTCACTCCTTCGGGAGTTTACATATTCAGTCTCAGGCGTTCCTCCCGCCTGGGGCTATATTTTTATCTTGCTATTTGTCAATAGATGTAGTATAATTTCTATATGAGAAAAGACGAAAAATCAGAGAGAAACAACTCCATTGTTCTTATGTATGAAAATGGCAAAAAAACGGTAGAAATTGCTCGATATTTTAGTATTAGTAGGCAGAGGGTGCATCAGGTCTTGCGCGGATATAAAACTGCCCCCAATAGGGTAAGAATTATGATGGCCAACAATAGATGCGATATTTGTGGTTCTGCGGATAAATTAGTAGTCCACCATAAGGATAAAAATAGTAGAAATAACAATAGAGATAATCTAATGAAAATATGTAGTAACTGTCACGTAGAGATACATAAAAACCTTAGAAGCACACTAGAGACAACAGAAATTGGCAGACACAACTTGGCCAGGGCAGTAAGTAGAATCGGGATAAAAAATAAAACATACCTATCTAGGTATTTCGGGATTTCAAAATATAGACTGAATAAGTTGCTTATTGACTATGGTATAATAGATAGGGGAGACAAAGATGCCTAAACAATTTCCAGTATCATATTATAGAAGAGCCGAAGAGCTATATTTGCAGATGAAAAAAGAAGATAGAAGTGTATATTGGATATGGAAATCACTGGGGGATGAGGGTAAGTCGGTGAACATAAAAACAATACAGCGTTGGGCGGAACGTTGGCGCAATCTTGATAAGTTTATGTGATGGGTGTATAATCGTGCTTAGTAGGGGATAATCATACCCCATCACAATTATGACCCCTACCTGTGGAGGGTGAGAAAGGAGACAAGATGGCCTACAAGACGCCGGGAAGTCTGGACTTCTCCCTGGGACAGATGGGCAGGTTCGTTTGCTACTGCGATCACTGCCACAAAAAAGTAGTAAAGACTCCAGAGGACTTTCAGCAACTTAAAAAAGATTTACGTGTATCTGTGGATAACTACCACAAATTAAGTATAAAATTATGGACAAAAAAACTATTGACACATATAGCAGAAGGTCTATAATAGGGCTTAGAAAAAGATCATTGAGTAAAAAATAACAAGTGTAAAAACCAGTCTTTATGTGATGGGGACTGTGTGTCGTACAATATATCTTGGACGACATTTACCAATCCTTAAGTTCCATGACCATTAGGTCATCGGGATCTTTAATAAACAAACGTATTATGGCTATATGAAGCCTTTTTGTCTTATCTAAAGTGTCACTCACATAACACTCTGGTTACTAGCAATTAGCTTAATATAATGTAATAAATTAGTCTAGGTTAAATACTATAAAACATATTATAAATACTTATATATAGTTATCTACAGTGTAGTCTAGCTCGAGGAACCTGTTAATTATTAATTAATAAAATATTAGTTAATTAATCTATCGGTCTTTCCTGCTCCAGGCCTCCCCTGCCTATTTATAGAAAATGCGATTATCAATACGTAAGTCAACGTATTCTAGCCTGCGACCTTTCTTCCGTACTTCCTCAAGTACACGTACAAGGCTAGTCAGCTCATTCTTTGCGGTTCTAGAAGTATCAAAGTATACATACCAACCAGCACTACTAGTAATCTTTAGATCGCTTACTATGTCGAGCACCTCAGCTTTTGCTATCTTGGTCCCCGTAGTACCCTCAAAGTTTCCAAAAAGATCACTACTGAAGCTTACAAACGTGCCAGGGACTATCTTGCTACCAATCTGTATAGGTACATTCTTGGTATCTACTATAAGAGGAAGGGAAGCATACTTATCTTCATAGTTCGCCCAAGCATACCCATTCTCATCGACAAGATACTTGCGGTCCAAAATTTGCCAAACAAAGATAGGGGACTTCTCTTCTATTTCTATGTATATATTGGTTGGGAATTTTCGAATAATTTTAAAATTCTTTACCCCAGTGACCTCCCCCAGCCTACTCCGAAAATTAAAAAAACCGAAAGTAATAATATTATTATTTAATATCCCCTTGCTACTGGTGACTACCCCATCCAGCTCCGATCTACTGACATATTTGGTATCACTAAAAGTTACCTTCTCTACCCTAAAATATGGTGAGAAAAATACCAGATAAGTAGCAGCAGTGAGCAGTATACAAAAAAAGAGTGGTGCCACCCACCGATGTTTCTTTTTTGTCTGTATATCGTCTGTTCTAGAATAAAGCGATGGCTGTCTGATGCTACGGTTACGATTTTGACCGCCCCGTTTAAGTTCGCTCCTCCTCATTTCCCTCCTCCGACTCTGCGGTATTCTGTGCAAATATAATACCCTGATTGTACACTTCTGTAGCCACTATCTTGGCGGCATCAGGAGTAGCAAGAGTAGCCACTTTTTCTGACATTGCTTTCATCTCTTCTGGGTTTTCAAATAGATAATCGACCTTCCTGACAAGGGTTTTGGGACTAAGGTTTTCTTGTAGAAGTAGCATGGCAGCCCCCATACGAGATACTATCTTAGCATTGCTAAGCTGATGGCTATTTGCCGAGCTCGAGAGTGGAATCAAGATCATTGGTCGTCTCATGGCAGCAAGCTCCGCTATTACATTGTTACCGGCTCTAGAAATAACCAGGTCCGACGCCGCATAGGCATCTTTCAAGTTACCGGATAGATAATTAAAAAGGAAATAACGTTTTTGCAAATCTTCGTCCAGTTTGGTGGCCTGATATCCAAGCCAATCATAATCACGTTCGCCCGATACGTGAATGATTTGATATTTTGCCAAAAGTTCCTTGAGAGATTCTGAAACAACTTGATTGATGGCTAGACTCCCCTGACTGCCACCTATGACCATCACCGTTGGGAGTTTGGAATCTATGCCCAGCTCACTTATAGCAGATTCCTTTTTGCCACCATAGATATCACTACGCACAGGATTGCCAGAATATACTAGTTTTTCCTTATCTATATCGGTATAGCTTTTAACTGGGTACGAGACACAGACTTTGTCGGCTCGTTTTGCAAGTAACCGATTGGACATGCCCATAACACTATCTGACTCGTGTATGACCAGTGGGTATCGCAATGAGTGTGCCGCCAGCCCGACAGGCAAGCTAACATAGCCACCTTTGGCAAACACAACATCTGGGTCGTACTCTGCTATTATCTCTCGTGCCTGAAAATAGCCACGAACAAATCTGAAAAAGTCCGCAATATTCGCAAAAAGAGTGGTTGGATCTATTAAGTTTAAAACAGCGCTTGAGTGATATCTACGAAATTTGCCAGCCGCGATGGAGGCATATTTTATACCGGTCTGAGGAATAATCTTACTTTCCTGACCATCGGTAGAACCTATATAAAGTATCTCGATACTTTTATCGAGCTTGGCGAGCTCGGTGACGACCGCCAAAATTGGAGATATATGACCGCCAGTTCCACCGCCCGAGACGATTATTCGCATTATTTCCTCCTTCAACCGAATGTTTTGATATATTCAGCAATATTCCACAAGCAGCTAGAATCATTACTAGTGATGTACCACCATAACTGATAAACGGAAGTGGAACACCCGTTAGTGGCATCAGACCCAAAATAGCCAAGATATTTATAAATGATTGTGCTGCTACCCAAGTAGTGATGCCAGCAGCCACAAGTCTAGAAAAAACATCTGGTGCTTCCTTTGCTATTTTATATCCTCTAAGCACAAAAAGCAAAATAATAAAGATAATAATTGCTGAGCGAATAAGCCCAAGCTCTTCGGCAATAACGGCAAAGATAGAGTCTGTGGCTGCTTCCGGAAGATAATTGAACTTTTGCCTGGACCTACCAAAACCGAGTCCCATGATACCCCCACTGCCAATAGCAACCAACGCTTGCTGAATCTGGTATCCGGCGCCGCTGCTATCACTGGTGGGATTCATAAAAGTGGTCAAACGAGCGAGCCTATAAGGTGCCGCCAAGATAAGTCCCCACACTCCAGCCGCTCCTGTCAGTATAAGTCCAAAAATATGTCTCATACTAGCACCTGCGAGAAGAAACATTATGCCCGCTGTAGCCACTATAACAGTAGTAGTCCCCATATCTGGCTGCAAAAGTATCAATACCGCAATCAGGCCAACGATTGCTAAAAATGGCAAGGTCCCCTTGTAAAGGTCCTGAACATCATCACCCTTTTTCTCAAACCAGCTGGCAAGGAACAAAATAAGAGCTAGCTTAATCGGTTCAGATGGCTGCAAATTCATAAATCCCAGGTTTATCCAACGGCTAGCACCGTTGTGCGCAAAACCAACGCCAGGCAAAAAAACAGCAAATAGCAGTACTACTGACAGCCCGAGAAGTATTGGCGAGACCTTTGCCCATATACGGTAATCTATACGCGAGAAGATATATAACGCGATAAGACCTATTGCCGCCGCTGCCGCTTGGGTAAAGAAATAGTAATTACTTTGACCAGCCACAGTACGACTCATCACCACTGACGCTGAAGAAATCATAATAAGCCCAATGATGGTAAGTATAGAGATTAGAACAACCAAGACAAAATCAGGTCGGCCGCTCCCTCCCCTTTGTCTATCGCGCTTTATCTGACTGCGCGAAATAGGCATTATAGAGTACCTCTCCCCACAAGGGCAATTACTACACCCGTGAACGCAGCCAGGGCCCCAATAATCCAAAATCTCATAGTTACCTTGGTTTCAGGCCAACCTATGGCCTCAAAATGGTGATGAATAGGTGCGGATAAAAATACTTTCTTACCATGACGAAGCTTTTTACTAATAAGCTGAATGATAACTGACAGAGTTTCAACTACAAATACAAAGCCAATTACAGGCAAAACTAGCGCCGTGTTGGTAAGCATAGCCACCACACCGAGTGTTGCGCCCAGGGCCACTGCTCCCGTATCCCCCATGAAGAATCTGGCAGGATAAATATTGAACCAGGTATACGCAAGCACTGCACCCAAAATGGTGCCACAAAACGCGGCTAGTCCAAAGTTGCCCTGGAAAAATGCGATTATAGCATAGGCGCCAAATGAAGCCGACAGTAAGCCACCAGAAAGACCGTCTAGCCCATCAGTTATGTTTACCGCATTGGCAGTAGAGGTTACTACGGCAATAAACAAAGGGATGTACAGCCAGCCGATTGTCAAATCTCCCCAAGCTGGGATATGGATAATGTTAAATCCAAGTTTGTAATAAAACCAGTAAGCACCGATGGCAGAGAACCCTAGTATCCAGGCCATCTTGAACTTACCTTTTATGCCAGCAATACCACCAGGTTGAATGCTGAAATAGTCATCTATTAGCCCCATCAGACCAAGTGAAACGAGAGTAAAGAGCGGCAGCCAGGTTTGTGAGCGATCAAGGTTAAAGGCAAGCGTGACTATCAGCACTACGCCCCATATAACGATTCCAGCCATAGTTGGGATATTTCGTTTGTGTTTGGCTTCATGAAGTTTATGGAAAACAGGTGCAGCTTCCTTGCCTCCGCCAATCCAGGCTGTATCTCTCTGCTGTTTCCACCACTTATATTTATACGCAAAAAATGTAAATATTGGTGTCACCGCTAGAGCAAATATGAAACTTCCCGCGGATAAAAGAAGTAGTCTTACTATTTGAGGTATGATTGCCTGTTCATTCAGTGTGATAATCGCTGCGCTCATTTGATTCCTTTCTTATTTTGCCACATGGGCCCTTGTCTCACGAGTAAATCGCTCGCCTGTGCTGGGTCGGCTAAAACATACTTTATCGCCTCTTCTGTAAAAACGCCGTTTTGTGAACCTTTAAAAAGAATAACATCACCCTTTGTAACCTTTTTTGCCAAATACTCTCCCGCTTTATCGGAATTAGTAAATTTATGAACTACATTTTTATTCATTTTATCTAGAACAAATGGAAAAAGATATTTACTAGCAGTTTCTCCTACAACTAGCACTTCATCCGCTATTTCTGCAACCACTTCCCCTACCTCTTCGTGTCCTTGTTTTGCAAAGTCGCCAAGTTCGTTCATAGAACCAAGTACTGTCACCCTGCGACCCGGAAAGTTCGCAAGCACACGTAAGGCCGCTTTGGCAGACTCCGGATTGGAATTGTAGGAGTCATCTATAATCACGCTCCCATTTATGCCCCTTAGAATATTCATTCTTCCCAGCTCTGGCTTGATATGCGAAAAACTTTTTACCAAATCCTTTGGCTCTTCACCAAGCAAAAGCCCCACCGCGAAGGCACCGAGATATGAAGGTAACAGTTGTGGTGCTGCCACTGGGATATTCATTTGATATTTGTTTTTCTTCCACTCCACGTCGAGAGTCATACCCGTCTCATTATATTTTAGGTTCGAGTATTGTATGTCCGCATCTTTTTCACCAAACGAGATAATTGTCGCCACCGTTTTTTCGGCCATGGCTCTTACGTTTCTATCATCAAAGTTTAGAACGGCAAAATCTTTGGCAGAAAGAGCCGATACAAGCTTTGACTTTTCGGAAGCAATGGCAGCAACATCACTAAACCCCTCTAGATGGACGGGTAAAACCGCTGTCACAACTGCAATATGCGGCCTAGTAAAACTGGTCAAATATGAGATATCGCCAGGTTTGTCTGCCCCATACTCTAGTACTATTCGTGTGAATGGTGATGGTAAAAATAGTTTTCCAAACATACGCAGCAGTACCACAGCCCAAGCCGCTAGATTCTTTGGATTTGCGGGTACTTTCTCACGAAAGAGGGCCAAAGGCACACCATACTCAGTGTTGTAGGCTTCTTTCGGGACGTAAATGAGGTTCTCGGGCAGTATCTGCCCCATCGTAATCTTTGTGGTTGTCTTGCCAGCGCTACCTGTGATGGCTACGATTTCAATATTTTTGAGCCTCAAGTACGCCCACGCTAGTAGTCGCAGCTTCCATTGAATCAATTTTTTTATCAAATCTGTCATTACTGAACCTTCTCTGTTGTCGGTATTTGATAATATTTTAACAGATAATCAAGCATAGTCCCAACTGCTGGGGCGGCCGTACTCTCTGCCCATTGTACACCCTTTGGATTATCTATCTTGGCCAGAACTACAAAATTGGCATCATCCGCCACTGGATAACCAACAAAGGTACCTATATTTTGTCCATCCTCATAGCCTGTGCCATCAGCTTTAACCACTTGGGCTGTACCTGTTTTACCAGCAATTTTGTATCCCGCCACTTTAGCTTGTCCACCATGACCATGCTCTACTACATTTATAAGCATAGTGTCCATGTCGGCAGCTGCCTTTTCAGATATAACTCGCCTGGTTTCTGTTGGCGTAGTCTGTTTTACCTTGCCTTTTGCATCAACTGTTTTATCTATTATATAGGGTTTCATCATTACACCGTGGTTCGCGATAGCGGCGTATGCACGAACTACTTGTAGGGCTGTCATAGAAATACTCTGTCCAAAACTCATCGTGGCATAACCATGATCATTCAGCTCGTCTGGCTCATATACTTTTCCAGTCGCTTCGCCATCAAACTCTATCCCCGTTTTCTCACCAAAACAGAATTTCTTGATATAGTCATAAAACAAGTTCTTACCCAGTAGCTGTTCCACAAAAGTAGTCCCGGTATTTAGAGATTGAGCCAGTACGTAGCTCATATTTTGAAGTCCATGAGCCTTTAGGTCTGAGTTTTTGATAGAGTTACCGTTTAGAACTACCGATCCCGTATCGGTATAAGTGGTGTCTGGAGTAATCTTACCCGCATCCTCACCCGCTGCCAAAGTAACCGCCTTAAAGACAGAGCCTGGTTCATACAGATCCGTAACTGCTTTATTTTTGAAGATAGAATAGTCTTTTACGTCAGTATATTTATTGGGGTCAAAAACGGGTGCATTGGCGAGGGCCAATATTTTGCCCGTTGTTTTATCCATTACAATTATCTGGCCACTGTCTGCAGAATATTTTTTCAGGGTTTCCTCGAGCGTCTTCTCGGCTTTACCCTGAATATAACGATCAATAGTTAGATAGACATCGTCGCCATTTACGGCAGGTGTAGAACCATTGGTACCAAAAGCTATTTTGATACCATGGGCATCGGTTTCTTCGTTTAGATAGCCATCCTGACCCTTCAGGATATCATTGAAATATTGTTCAATGCCGTAGTTTCCATCACCTTCATTGGAGACAAAGCCCAAAATCGCTGAAGCCAGAGTGTTTTCGGGATAGTAGCGCCAGTTTTCCGACTGCAAGTATACTCCTTTTAGATTTGCTGCGGTTACTCGGTCACTTTCTGCCCCCGTGAGCTTATGTTTTACTATTACATATACCTGTTTGTCATCAAACTTCGGCTCTATTTCCTCTTTTTTCATACCCAGTATCTCAACCAGCTTGCCTACAACCGCGTCTTTATTCTCTATTTCCTTTGGATTGATATAAAGCAAATCAAGGGATTGATTACTGGCAAGTAGTGAAGGCGTGTTGGAAATAGTGTCATAAGCAAAGATCTGGCCACGTTTGGCGTATATAGTATCTTTAAAAGAATGCTGCGCCGCAGCAATAGCTTGGTAATTGCCGTGTTTATATACCTGCAAATAAAAAAGTCTCGCGTATACACCAAAGGTTAGCAAGACGAAAATCGCTATGACTAAGGGAATTCTCTGTTTACTCATCGTAGGATTTGAATATTTTCTCATGTAAATCTGACTACTTTATATTTACAGCGACGTTCGTGCCTCCAGGTAAATAATTAATGGTTTTTACTGGAACCATGCCCGCGTCTTTGATACCGGTGTCGATCTGCTGTATAGATTGTAGCCGAGATGCCTCTATCTGTAAACGTTCATTGTCCTCGATAAGCTGCTGCTGCTGACTCTGTAGTTTAGCTATGTCATAACCGCTAGTAGCCATAGCATTTGACTGGGAAAGATAAAGAAGACCAAGTACCAGCACTAGGCCCGCTGCAGCCACTGTCATACCTATTTTATTTAGACGAAAAGTCGGCTTATAATTTCTTGTAAATTTTCGTCTTTTGGCACGATCCCTCATGAATTTTCCCCTCCCCTATGTCTTATAATTTTTCAATAATTCTCAGTTTTGCGCTTCTACTACGCGGATTTTGCTCTATTTCTGCTTCTGTAGCAACTATCGGCTTCCCCGTTATCAACTTAATGTCTGCCACCTTGCCACAGATACATTTTGGAAATTCTGGCGGACAAGTACACGGATTAGCCCTTTCTCGGAAAAAGTCTTTTACGATGCGGTCTTCTAGTGAATGAAATGTGATAACCGCTAGCCTTGCTCCAGGCTGTAACAAATCTGTCGCTTGAGGTAAAAAGCTTTTTAGTACCCCTAGCTCATCATTTACGGCTATGCGCAGAGCTTGAAAGGTCCTCGTGGCTGGATGTATTCCTCTAGGCCAGAACTTTCGCGGAATGGCTGCCGAAACAATGTCAGCCAATTCCTTTGTAGTTTCAATGTGCTTCTGTTCTCTTGCCGTTTCTATCGCTCCAGCGATTTTGTTTGCGAAATTTTCTTCACCGTACTCACGGATTATTTTTGCAATCTTGGTCACTTCCCAAGTATTTACAATCTCATCTGCCGTAAGTATCTGCCCTCTATCCATTCTCATATCTAGCGGACCCACGTGAGTGAATGAAAACCCCCTGCTGGCTTCATCTAGCTGTACCGAGGAAACCCCGATATCGGCCAGTATACCGCCCGTAACTGGGAAATCGCCTACTAACCCGCGAATCTCAGAAAAATTGCCCCTAGAGGCTTTGAAACGCTTCCTATAGGGTGTCAATCTCTCTGTGGCGCTAGCTAGAGCGTCTTCGTCTTGATCTATCCCTAGTAGCAGCCCATCAGGGCCACTTTTGGCTAGTATCAATTCGCTATGACCGCCGAAACCGAGCGTGGCATCTATATAATTTTTGCCGGGGCTTACGGCTAGGCCGGTCAATACTTCTTGTGAAAGAACCGGAACGTGTAAAACTCTCATATCTTCTCCTTGGCAAGTAGCTAGCAGTCAGATGGAGCGTCTGGCGCTCCGAGTGACTAAGATGAAATAGTAATTTAGTTGGGCTAAATTTGAGGTGGATGTTTGAATAGAAAGGTGCTTGCTGGCTGCTAGCTATTTACCGAGGAATTTATTACGAACTAGATACCCAGTTCTTCAGCGATATTTACGCTGTCTTTTTCAACGTTCGAACTATAATCGTTCCATGCCTTCTGGTTCCAGATCTCGATGTGATCACCAAGACCAGTCACTACGGTGGCACCAATAATGCCTGCGAAGCTTCGTAAGCCCGCTGGCAGGACAATTCGTCCTTGCTTGTCTATCTCTACCGCGAATGCGCTGGAAAGCATGAAGCGTGCATATGCCCTGGCCTTTGATTGGGTCAGTGGAAGGTCGCTAAGCCTGGCTGATTCATCAGCCCAAGCGCTCTCGGTATACAAAGAAAGACAGTTATCCAAGCCTTTCGTTACGACAGCTCCTGTAGCGAGCTGACTTCGAAATTTGACTGGGATAGCCAACCTTCCTTTGTCGTCTAGATTGTGCGTGTATTCGCCAATAAACATCTCTTAACCTCTTCGTTCAGTGGACAGAGGGGGCACCCTCCAGTCCCCACTTCTCCCCACTTGTCCCCATTGTACACCATCTGTCACCACTATGTCTACACTTTTGTATATATTCCCCCACCGTGCTCAAATAAGCCTGTTTCGATTAAGTTATCCACAGATGCCAAATAAAATAGAACCCCGGCTAGGGCTCTATTTATGAACAAGATTTTGAAGTACGTCTAATTGAGTTTTAGGGTATTAAGGATTTGTTTAGCGAGAGTCTGATAGGTATTATTAGGATCTTCAAACGTGATAATAATCAACTTTCCACCATTAGAGGGTTCGTAATAACTTACAGAACCGTCCGAGTTCGTTTTAGTTTTCATTGCAAGTGTATCTGTGGAGTAATCTCCATAGGATTTGATGAGGGAGACGTCTCCACCACTACAAAATACATTAAACCCATGATCTATGGCGTAGAAATTGGCGCTGGAAATGATTGCGTTACTTGCACCAGATTTTGTAACTGTGAAACCAGTTGGATAGTTTAGAGTAAAAGCACAATCAGTGTTTGTATATGTATTCACTAGTGCTCCCTTAGTTGTTTCTGTTGTGATGGTTCCCGAGTTTGTAGTCGTACTAGACCCGGTTGTTGTGGTACTTGTTGTCTTTGTCTTCAGCTCGTCAATCTGTCTTTGTAATACGGCCACTGATTCATCATTTGCTGTTTTAATTTCTTTTTCACTTTTATCCATAACGTACCAGGTGGTGCCACCCACAATCCCAGCTGCCAACAATACAATTGCCGCAGTAATTAAAACCCGTTTAATATCTAGCCTTGGTTTTTCGTTTGGTTCCATATTTTCCTCCTTTACCAGTATATAATAAAAAAAGAGGCCGTAAAGCCTCTTTCTATTTATTTAGAGATTACCTTGACCCCTGGCCCCATAGTGGTGGCAACAGAGATTCCCTTGATATATGTACCCTTCACACCATTTGGCTTTACTTTGTTTACGGTCTCGAGAAGAACGTTATAGTTATCAGCGAGTTTGTCCTTGCCAAATGATACCTTGCCGAATACTAGATGCATCACACCACTTTTATCGACACGATACTCAATCATACCCTTTTTGATATCTTTTATTACACCAGCAACGTTTGGTGTAACTGTACCAACCTTAGGATTGGGCATCAGGCCCTTGGTGCCCAGGATTTTACCAATTTTACCAAGCTTTGGCATCATGTCTGGGGTAGCAACTACTACGTCGAAGTCGAGCCATCCCTTTTCAATCTTGGCAATCATATCCTCTGAACCGACAAAGTCAGCGCCAGCATCTTTGGCTTCTTTTTCTTTGTCTGGACTAACAATTGCGAGTACGCGTTTGTTCTTACCAGTACCGTGAGGTAGTACGAGTGAGCCACGAACTTGCTGTTCCGCGTTTTGTGGATCAACGTTCAGGCGAATATGTACTTCAGCGCTGCTATCAAACTTGGTAGTAGCGGTCTTGGTCAGAAGCTCCATAGCCTCCTCTGCTGTATATTCCTTGTCACGATCTATAAGCACTTCTACTTCACGATATTTACGTGCGTGACGTTTCTCGGCGTGCTTAAGTTTATTCTTGGTTTTAGCCTTTGCTTCAGCTTTTTTTGCTGGCTTGTCCGTCGTAGCTTTAGCGGAGCCGGAAGCCTTCTTCGCAGGTTTTTCTACGACTTCAACAGCCTCAACTACTTCTGTAGTTTCTTCAACTTTTTTTGTTACCTTTTTTGCAACTTTTTTCTCTGCCATTTTGTTTCCTTTCGTGGTTCAAACGAGCTCTGCTCTCCCACAATCGTTATATTATTTTTCTACTTCTATACCCATGGAACGTGCGGTTCCGGCGATAATCTTCTCTGCCTGCTCTATACTATGAGCATTTAGATCTTCCATCTTGGCTTCTGCAATATTACGAAGCTGTGCAGCAGTCATCTTGGCAACCTTGTTCTTCTTTGAATTATCAGAACCCTTGGCAATACCAAGCTCAGAAAGGATAAGTACTGCTGCTGGTGGTTTTTTCATGATGAAATCAAAGGTACGATCTTCGTAAACAGTGATAACACAAGGTATCACGACGCCCATTTGATCACGAGTTTTCTCGTTGAAGGCGTTACAAAAATCCATAATATTGATACCTAGTGGCCCAAGAGCCGTACCTACTGGAGGCGCTGGATTAGCTTTACCACCCTGTACTTGTAATTTTACTTTTCGTGTAATTTTCTTTGCCATTTTTTGCTCCTTAAACCTTCTTTACCTGCAAGCTATCTAGCTCTACTGGTGTTTCGCGACCAAACATATTTACCATAACTTTTATCTTGCCCTTTACCTGATCTACATCCTCTACAGCGCCATCAAATCCTTTGAAAGGACCATCCACGATATTCACTAGATCTCCCTTGGAAAGATCGATTAGGAACTTCGGATCCTCTAGACCCATGCGTTTCTGAATCGTGGCTACTTCCCCATCGCTCATAGGGATAGGCGTTGTACCAGAGCCGATAAACCCTGTTACCTGCGGTGTATTGCGAACTACGTACCAGCTATCATCGGTCACAATCATCTCTACCATTACGTAACCAGGAAAAATTCTCTTTTCAACCGTGCGACGACGGCCATTTTTGATCTCAATAGTCTTTTCTTTTGGCACAATAACATCAAAAATCTTGTCTTCCATGTTTAGAGATTTGATTCTCTGTTTCAGGTTGTCAGTTACCTTCTCTTCATATCCAGAGTAAGTGTGGATGACGTACCAGTTTCTGCCTTCGCTGTGTTGCTTTGACATAGTGTCTCCTATTTTTTGAGATTAATTAGTGATGTGAGCCCTTTGGAAAGACCGAAGTCAAAGAGACCAAGAAGCGCTCCTATAAGTATAGTGATAACAATCACTGCAACTGTCATCTGGAGTGTTTGCTTACGGGTTGGCCAAGCGACCTTGGTAAGCTCTGTCCAAGACTGTGTGAAATAACTAACGATTTTAGCAAAAAGCTTCTTCATCTATTTCCTCGGTTTTAAAAAAAGCCTTCCGGCTTCTTATTACTCCAATATTCTACACAAAATCAGCACATTTGTCAATTAGATTTCGAGTTCAAATATTCCTCTATTACAGGCTTAATGTTAGGAGCAGAATCTTCCGGTAGATTATGTATGTCAAACCAATCCCATTTCAAGATATCTTCACCAGGTTTTATCTCTCCTCTTCTGGTAGCTAAATAATGAATCAGTATTACTATTTTGTCGGGTAAATCTATCATCATTGGTTTCAGCGGACGAATGATGTCAACCTCGATGCCCATCTCTTCCATCACTTCTCTTTTTGCAACTTCTTCTAGGGAAATATCAAACGCCTCTACTTTCCCGCCGACAAATTTCCACATACCATCATCGCCATGCTTATTTAGCAAAACTTTATCATTCTCTATAATTACTGGACCTGATGCGATAATAATTGGTTTATCCATAAATAATAGTATAACATGTGTTATATGGGTTTTCATTGACTTACGAGGGTTTTTTGGCTATAATATTCTAGTTCAAAAGGCCAAGTCAGACGGCTATTTTTTATCGGGCCGCCTTAGCTCAGTGGTAGAGCAACTGTTTTGTAAACAGTCGGTCGTCGGTTCAAGTCCGACAGGCGGCTCCAGGGGAGTTACCGAAGCGGTCAAACGGAGCAGACTGTAAATCTGTTGGCAAATGCCTTCGGGGGTTCGAATCCCTCACTCCCCACCACGTCGTAACACACTTACGGCATTCGCGTAAATTAAAAATTAACGCTGCTGCCTTTCGTCGCTACTCCTAATCCAAGAAAATTTGTAATTTTCTTGGGAGAGGAAACGCAGCGAGAGCGCGTAGCGGCCCGAGAGTCGACTGGGCCCGAAGCGCGGCAGCTTGCGTGGACGATGTGCCCACCTAGCTCAGTCGGTAGAGCGCATCCATGGTAAGGATGAGGTCACCAGTTCAATCCTGGTGGTGGGCTCCAAAAGAAATAGGAGATAAAATGGCAAGTAAGAAAAAAGACATCAGACCAGTAATTACTCTTGAGTGTACAGAATGCAAAGAGCGTAATTACGCTACAACGAAAAACACCAGAAACACCACTACTCGTGTTGAACTTACAAAGTTTTGTAAGAAAGAACGCAAACACACATTGCACCGCGAAACAAAATAAAGGCCATCTGGCCTCGAAGGGGCGTAGTTAAACGGTATAACGAAGGTCTCCAAAACCTTTATTGAGGGTTCGATTCCTTCCGCCCCTGCCAAAATAACTCGATTTCTCGAGTTATTTTTTTATTTTTCTAGTCTCGCCAGCTTGCGATGAGCCTCCAGATTATCAGGGTCCAAAGCAACTATTTTGTTTAGGGCGTCTCTTGCTGCCGAAGTGTCTTCTGCATCGAGAGCAACATTAGAGAGAACCTCTAGATATTCCATATTCTCTGGGTCTAGCTTAACCGCGTTTTCGAGCGCGTTTATATGTTTTTTGCTATCGCCAGCCTTTTCTGCGGCTAAGGCCAAATTGATATAGCGATGTGGCACTTTGCCATCTAGGGCTACGGAATGTTCATAGGCGTGTACCGCCTCCTCATATTTACCGACTTGCATGAGAGCCATACCTAGGTTAGTAAAGGCCATATCATTGGTTGGATCCAGCTCGCTAACCTTCCCGAAGACTTCAGCCGCTCCCTCGTATTCTTTTTGCCCTAAGTATAGCTCACCCAGACCCTGGTAGGCTTTGACGTTTTTGTGATCATCTTTAATAATTGACAAATATTTTTTCTCGGCTTGCTTGAACCTATTATCGCTGACTAGCTTCTTGGCTTCGGTGATAACTGATTTATGCTCTCTTTCAACCTTTTTCTCGGTTTTCTCTGTATCTAGGACTTCCTGGATTCTCTCGCCTATCGCCTTTATTTCCTTCTTTTGGCCAAGAATAATCTCTGTATCGTGGCTGGTTGATTTAACTGCCAAATAAACAAGGTAAAGCGCTACAAAAACAAGAAGGATGTACCCTATCATTTCTTCCTCACTTTCGGCTTGTTGCCAGCCTCAAAGGCCAAGCAACACATCAGGCGCCCACAGGCTCCGGTTACTTTATTTGCATTTACATTATTTTCAAATTGATCACGGGCCATATCCATGGTCACGCTTTCCATACGAGTCATAAACCGTTTGCAGCATATTTCTTCGCCGCAGACACCATGACCACCGAGCATTTTTGCCTCGTCGCGAGGTCCTATCTGACGCATAATAACTTGCTTTCCGGCTTCTCTGGATAAATCCTTTATTAGATCGCGAAAGTCTACTCTCGACTCTGCAGTAAAGTAGAATACGACTCGCTCGCCGTCAAAGGAAAATTCGCTTTTTACTGGCTTCATATCGAGACCGCTTTTCAAAGCTATTTTCTTGAAGCTTTCAAAATATTGGGCTCCTTCTTCGCACATTCTCTCATATCTCGAGATATCCTTTTCTTCGGCAAGCCTCATGATATCCCGGACATCATTGCCTTCGGCCTCGGGTATTTCCTTATTTATATAGACCACACGTCCCAGCTCGACACCTTGTGCCGTCTCCACTACCACCCAATCATTCAGATTTATCTTTAGACGGCCTGGATTGAAATCATATATCTTTACGGCCGAGCTAAACTGTACTCCAACTACTTTCATGACAAACTCCCAAGCAAGAGGCCCTCTAGGGTAAGTTTGGCGCTTGCATTTGCAGCTAATCGTTCCCTACTAAGCGCTATATTATCTAGCATTTGGACCAAATCCTCTACTTTTACTTTATTTGACTCATTTATCTTTTCATTTATCAGTTCTGCCCTCGCTGCAATCTCCAGATTCTCTAGCTTTGCGCTCAAGGTTTCTTTGTCTTTTGACATTTTTTCTGCATACGATATTTTCTCGTAAATATCGGTTGATCGGTAAATTCGATTAAAATCCTTTGCCAGAGACAGTATTTCCTCAGAAACCTCTTTGTTTGAAGCCAGGGTCGTGGCTACACCAGGTCTTCCCGCCGCCAAACTAGTAATCACGGTCGCTTGTGCTTTTACTACTGCGAGGTCACCATTTAATAGCTCAAAAATCATTTTATCAGAGGTAAAACCGAAGTTTACCTGCCTCGCCCGAGAAACTATAGTTGGCAAGAGATTCTTGGGATTTTCGGTGGTAAGAACGATAGTAGTATCCGCGGCCGGTTCCTCTAGAGTTTTTAGAAAAGAATTGAGAGCCTGGTTGGTCAAGTTCTCTGCATGTGAAATCAGGGCAACTTTCTTTTTGCCCATATACGGCTTCAAATCTAGTGAATTTACCAGCTCCCGAACTTCATCGACCAGCACAGTATCGCTATCCAGGTGGAAAAAGTCAGGATGATTCCCCTTCTCAAAGAGTTTACACGAAGGACAGTCTGTACATTTCTGTGGGTTCTCACCAGTACAAAGTAGCAACCTAGCAAAATGCTTAGCAGCCTTTGTTTTGCCCACATTACCAGGTCCACAAAAAAGATATGCGTGGCTAACACTTCCCGTAGACACTGCTTCTTCTAAATATTTGATTGTATTTGCATTGCCAACAAAATCTTTCATAGCCACCACATTATACACGAAGAGTGGCCTCTACTCAATCGTTAGACTACCCAGTATCTTATCTAGTTCTACGGGCAATTTACTCTTAAAAGATACCCGCTCCCCTGTCCTTGGGTGCAAGAATGAAAGCTCTGCGGCATGTAAAAAGATTCTTTTTGCCTTCTTTTCGCTTGCCCCGTACCGAAGATCACCATAAAGTGGATGTCCAATGGCTGAAAAGTGTACCCGTATTTGGTGAGTCCGTCCTGTCTTGGGATTTGCGGAAACCAGGGTGTAACCTCCATAATATTGCTCTACTTTGTACAAAGTTTTAGCATCTTTACCCTCATCTGCTGGAGCAATCCTATTTTTCGATACTAGGTCCCTCGCAAGAGGCATGTCGATAATCCCCTCTTTTGGAGTTACTCTACCCACTACTAAAGCCAAGTATTTCTTATTTACGCCCCTAGTGGCGAATTGTTTGGCCAGCGCCTCTCTGGCAGATTCATGCTTCGCGAGAACCATGAGACCAGAGGTTCCTTTGTCTAAACGGTGTACAATATTATCTCTTTCTGTCGCCATTTTCCCTGTATATTTGTCCTCAAAAATCTCTGAAATAGTAACATCATTTTCACCCGGTGCAGGATGCGTCGTAATCCCAGCCGGCTTATCGATAACCAGTATGTCCTTATCTTCAAAAATAATTGGGATTTCGGGCACCTCGGTCTTATTTTCTGCAAAAACAGAAACTAAGTCTCCTTTTTGGAGGGTATATTTCGCGGTTTCAGCGTTGCCACCAACCTTTATCAGTTGGTCACGAATAATCTTCTGCGCCCGTGAGCGCGTAATATCCATCTTTCCCGTTAAATACAAATCTAACCGAATACCAATGTCGGAATTTGTAGCAGTAAATTCTTGAATAACTTTTTTATTCAATTACCCCACCAAATCAGCAACAGCGCCAAGCTGCTCTTTATTCCCCATTACTATTAGTTTGTCACCTTGGTGTATAGTTTCAGTCCCCAGAGGGTTCACTTTTGACGAACCATCTTTGTGATTGATAGCGAGTATCGTAACTCCAGTTTTGTCTCTTGAAATAGCGCCAGCGATGGTTTTGCCCACGAGGAATGAGGTACGAGGAATCTCGATCTCCTCTACCTCTAGCTCGTCATGTCTACTGTCAACGATAACATCTAAGAAATCGAGTACACCAGGCCGTAGAGCCATAGTAGCCATATGATAACCACCTATCTGATATGGAGTAGCTACCCGATTGGCTCCTGATTTCTCAAATTTTGGTATGTTTTCCTCGAAGTTTGCTCTAGCTACGACATATAGCTCGCTGTTTAGAGAACGTGCTGTCAGAGTAACGAAGAGATTATCAGTATCTTCACCTAGACAAGTGATAAGGGCCTTAGCATTCTCTATATTCGCCTTAGCTAGGCTCTCTTCCATCGTAGGATCACCGCAAATAGCGTTGTAGCCTTTGCTCACGGCGTTTTTTGCTTCTCTTGGGTCTCTGTCTATAACTACAAAGGGAACGCCTTCGTGAAAGAGCTCTTCGGTAACTTGTGTCCCGACCCTACCGAACCCGCAGACTATATAATGATCCTTCATTTTCTCTATATTTTTCATAATCCTCCTTTTCCTCCGACTTTCCTTAAATTCTCCGCCCATAAAGTAGTCAGCAGCCAGCCGCAGTAAGTAAGCAACGACTATATAGCTGCCCAGTATTAATAATATTGATAATATTTGTTCCCAAACAGGATCCTCTACCCCGTGAAGGAAATGGCTAAGGAGAATAATAGTAGTGGCGTAAAAAGCCGTCCACAAGTTCATGCCCCCGAGTGCCATAAATGCGATTACGCCAAAAGATAGCATGAGTGCTAGTAAAAGAAAAATCTTCCTCGAAATATGGTTATCGTTCAAGTACCCTCCTAGGCTTCTACATTTTAGCATAATATACATGTAAAAATAAACTATCTTAATAAAAAAAACGAGTCCCGGCTGGGACTCGTTGAAATACAAACTAACGTTTTGAGAATTGTGGAGCTTTACGAGCTCTCTTGAGACCAGGTTTCTTACGCTCTTTGATACGAGGGTCACGAGTAAGATATCCAGCTTTACGAAGAGTTGTCTTCAGCTCTTCATCGTAAACTACTAGAGCACGAGCGACACCGAGAAGGATGGCATCAGCCTGGGCTGATAATCCGCCGCCCTCTACGTGTGCAGAAACATACATTTTCTCAAGGTTGCCGGTAAGCTTCAGTGCGTCATAAACCTTGTTTGCAAATTCTTCGTTGCCAAAGTAATCAGTAACAGCTTTTTCGCTTACTTTTGAAGTACCTTTACCGATGTAAAGGCGAACTTTGGCTATCGCTTCTTTGCGTCGGCCAAGCCCGTAAAAATATTTTTCTGTGTTTTTCTCTGCCATCTATCTCCTACCCTTCAAAAGTATATTTCTCTGGCTTCTGGGCAGTTTGACCATGCTCAGACCCAGGATAAAGCTTCAATTTACCGATTATTTCATCTGCTAGACGATTCTTTGGTAACATACCTTTCACTGCGAAACGAACTACCTTGGTAGAATCTTTTCCCATCAGTTCAGCCAGAGAAAGCTCTCTCATACCACCTGGGAAACCGCTGTAATTGTAGTATTTCTTGTCTTCTAGCTTGTTGCCAGTAACTGCTATTTTGTCAGTATTTATAACTACTACGTTGTCACCACAATCCACTGAAGGTGAAAAGTTTGGCTTTTTCTTACCACGAAGTAAGTCAGCAATAACTACTGCTAAACGACCAAGGGTTTTACCCTCTGCGTCGATGATGTACCACTTGCGATCGAAATCAGCTTTTTTAGTTACATGAGTTTTCATTATTTCTTCTCCTTAGGAGCAGCGGCTTTCTTTGCAGGCTTGTCCGTCGTAGCTTTTGCGGAGCCGGAAGCCTTTTTTGCGGCTGGTTTCTTAGTGGCTTCCTTGGTTTCAGCTGGAGCAGCAGTCTTCTTTGCTGGTGTGGCTGCTTTGACAAGCTTATCGATATCTACAAGCTCAATTATGGCTACTGGGGCATTGTCGCCAGGGCGATTGCCTAACTTGATAATACGAGTATAACCACCATTTCTAGTCTTATAGATTGGAGCAATCTCAGTAACAAGCTTAGTTACTGCGTTTTCGCCATAAATATAGCTAGAAAGTGCACGGATGGAAGCCAAATCGCCTTTTTTAGCAGCTGTGATAAGTTTTTCTACAATTGGCTGAACTTCCTTGGCCTTTGTAATGGTAGTCTTGACTCTTTCATATAGGATTACCGATGTTGCGAGACCACGAAGGAGAGCCTTTCTAGGGCCGCTTTTTCTCGATAATTTACGTTTGTTATATTGGTGCCTGTGCATATTTTACTCTTCGCTACCGAAACCAAGCTCGGTTAGTTTCTCTCTTACTTCGTCATATGCCTTGCTTCCGAAACCTTTGAGGGTCTTTAATTCCCCATCAGTAAGCTTCAAAATGTCAGCAACAGATTTGATATCATTGTTCATTAGTGCGTTAGTGGTACGTGGTGAAAGGTTTACTTCTTCAATCAGAATATCGCCACCTTCTTCACTAGCTACGGCATCAGTACACTCTTTTACCTTAGCAACTTCTTTGCCGGCAAGCACTAGGAAATGATCTACCAAGATGCCAGCTGCCTGATCTATAGCTTCTTTTGGTGTAATCACACCATTTGTCTCGATTTCAATGATGAGACGATCAAGGTCGGTCATCTGTCCAACACGAGTGCTCTCGATGTTGTAACGTACACGACGGATTGGGCTGTAGAGTGCGTCTACGGCGATAACACCAGCACCTACTTTGCCACCATCTCTTTTTTCTACTGGTACATAACCACGGCCCTTCTCGATGTAAACATCCATCTCAAGCTTGGCATTTTTGTTATCAAGAGTAGCGATCACTAACTCTGGATTGGCAATTTCAACGTCTGCATTTTTCTCAAATTGCTTCGCTGTAACTACGCCTTCGCCGTGAGCAGAAAGATGTAGAGTTACTACTTCGTCAGAATGTGATTTCACACAAAGCTGCTTCAGGTTTAGGATGATGTCTACTACGTCTTCTTTGATATCCTTGATAGTAGAAAATTCGTGGCTTACGCCTTCTATTTTAACGCCCGTAACTGCAGCTCCTGGCAAACTAGACAAAATCACGCGACGAAGCGGATTACCTAGAGTCATACCATAACCTGGGAAAAGTGGCTCGATTGCAAAAGTGGCCAGGTTTCCGCTGGATTTTACAGTTTTAATCTCGGGGAGATGAATTTCGTGTAACATGTTCTTTCTCCTAATATACTTACTTCGAGTAAAGCTCGACGATTAATGACTCATTTATGTTTGGATCTAACTCTTCACGTGTTGGGAATGCGATTACTTCGCCCTTCAGGCTCTTTGCGTCTAGCTTCAACCAGCTAGGAGCAGTTACTTTGGCGATAGCATTTGGTAAAACCTCGGTAACATAGGTGTTTTTTCTTGATTCGCGGATTATCTCTATCTTGTCACCTATCTTTACTTGGTATGAAGGGATATTTACCTTTTTACCATTTACTGTAAAGTGGTCGTGGTTGACGAGCTGTCTGCTCATCGCTCTCGAAGGCGCAAAACCTAGTCGATAAACTACGTTATCAAGACGCGTTTCAAGCAGTTGCAACAGGATTTCACCAGTTACACCCTCTTTGCGGTCAGCCTTTTCAAAGTAGTTGCGGAACTGTGTCTCTAGTACTCCGTAAGTTCGCTTAACCTTTTGTTTTTCGCGAAGCTGCAAGAGATAGTCACTGGCCTTGCCACGACGACGAGAAGTCCCGTGCTGACCAGGTATAAAATTGCGCTTAATAAGCGTACATTTGGCACCTTGGCACTTTTCGCCCTTTAGGTCCAACTTGACGCCTTCACGGCGACATTGTTTACATTTTGGTGATATCATTCTTGCCATATTATTAGACCCTTCGTGGTTTACGTGGACGACAACCATTGTGAGGAATCGGAGTCACGTCTTTTAGTGAACTTACATATATACCAGAAGCATTGAAAGCTCTGATAGCGCTATCGCGTCCAGAACCAATACCGCGGACAAAAACGTCAACTTTCTCGAGTCCGTAAGCTTTTGCCTTTTCAATAGCAATTTCTGCAGCAACTTGAGCAGCATATGGGGTAGACTTACGAGAACCCTTAAATCCGCTCGCACCTGCTGTAGCCCAAGAAATAACATTTCCTTCGGCGTCAGAGATTGAAATCATTGTATTGTTAAAGGTAGCTCGGATGTGGACTGCGCCGGCCGATACTACTTTCTTGATTTTCTTTTTCTTGATAACTTTTGCCATAATTCTCTCTCAAATCCTATGTTTTAGCAGATGCTTTTTTACGTCCTGAACCGACAGTAACTCGTTTACCACCACGTTTTGTACGTGAGTTTGTCTTGGTTCTCTGGCCATGGGCCGGCAAACCAAGTTTATGTCTGGTACCACGATAACTGCCGACTTCTTTGAGTCTAGCGATATTCAGGGTTACTTCACGACGAAGATCACCTTCTACTTTATAATTCTTTTCCAGAACTTCACGGATACGACCGATTTCACCCTCGGTTAAGTCCTTTACTCTTGTATCGGGGTTAATCTTAGTAGCACTAAGAATCTTCTGACTGCGAGTAAGGCCGACACCAAATATATAGGTTAGGGCAACCTCGACTCTCTTGTCTGTTGGAATATTTACACCTGCTATTCTAGCCAAGATCTGTCTCCTTAGTTACCTTGACGCTGTTTGTGTTTTGGATTATCACAGATAACTCGCACAACGCCTTCACGTTTAATGATTTTGCATTTCATACACATTTTTTTTACTGATGGTCTAACCTTCATGTCTTTTTTCCTTGTGTCTATAAACTACTCTTCCCTTGGTCAGGTCATATGGGGTCATTTCGATGGTTACGCGATCTGCGGGAAGGATTTTGATATAATGCATGCGCATCTTACCTGAAATATGCGCTAAAATAACATGTCCGTTCTCCAGCTCCACCTTAAACATTGCGTTTGGTAGGGTCTCGAGGACGGTTCCTTCTACTTCAATTACTTCCTTTGTATCGCTCATTACTGTATATTTTTTGTCCCTTTCGGACAGTTATTAATTATACACATATCGGGGTGGTTTGACAAGAGTTTTTTAGAACTCTTCATAACTTCTTAGGATCATCTGCGCTTCTAGCTGATTTTTGATTTCTATCGCTACACCAACGATGATTAGAAGTCCTGTACCACCTACCACCAAATTGGAATCCCCGGTTATCGGCGAGATAATAAATGGTAAAACCGCAATCAAACTGAGAAATATGGCGCCCCACAGGGTTATGCGGTTGATAAGATATCCGAGATACTTCTCTGTTTGGGTCCCTGGTCTAAATCCAGGTACAAATCCACCTTGTTTTTGGAGATTTTCGGCTACTTCGTTCGGTTTGAAATAGATAAAAGTAGAGAAAAAAGTGAAGCTAAAGACTAACACAAAGAGTGCGATTGCATATGGAGTGGTCTGGGGAGCAAAAGTGGTCTGTATGTATTTGGCGGACTTTGCTATCCAAGCGGTTTTGGCACCAGACAAAAATCCCATCATAGAAGGTATATTCATAAAGGCGCTGGCAAAGATAATTGGGATTACCCCAGCCATATTTAGCTTGAGTGGCAAGAATGTATCGATACCACCGTAGAGTTTGTCGCCACGTACCTTCTTGGCATAAGAAATGGGGATTTTGCGTTGTGCCTCTGTGATGAGGACTATCAGACCTATCACTACCACTGCCAGCAATGCGATAGAAAGCGTGATTATCAGCTGTTTCGAGTCAAACTGACCAACAAAGAGCTTTTGGATAGTGTTCCCCACTAGCTGAGGCCCACGTGCTACTATACCCGCAAAGATAATCATACTGATACCGTTACCAATCCCCTTTTCAGTGATCAGCTCACCAATCCACATAAGTATCATTGTGCCAGCGGTTATAGAAACTAGCATTATGGCCCACTGCATCAGTGTAAGACCCGTCAGAAATGATGTGCCAGACGAGGCGGCAGATGCCTGTAAGAGTCTAATCATTCCAAAACCTTCGATAGGTGCAATTGCGATTGCAATAAGCCTGGAGTATTGGTTAATCTTATTTCTACCCTGCTCGCCTTCTTTGGATAAGCTTTCAAACTTTGGTACTACTATTGTAAGCAGCTGCATCATGATAGAACCAGTAATGTAGGGCCCAACCGCAAGCATAGCGATGGAAAATCTAGAGATGCTGCCACCAGAGAAAACGTCGAGAAAGGATAATACGGCATTACTAGAGAAAGTAGTTGCTAGAAAAGTGCGGACAGAAGCGGGATCTGGACCAGGAATCGGGATGTGAGCTACCAAACGATAGATGAAAAGTAAGGCAAGTACAAAAAGCATCTTCTTTGTGAGATCTTTGTTACCAAAAATTCGTTTGATATAATCCAACTTCGGCTCCTTTATTTAGTTGCTTTGGGAGTTGCCTGTTTTTTGGCACCTTCGGTCATGGATTCGACTTCAAAAGTTAGATTGTTTTTATATTTAGCGCTTGCAACAATCTTGAAACTGGTGCGTGCGTTATCTATAAATCCTTCTTTCACAAGTCGCTCCACAGTTACCTTGGAATCTGCTTTTAGGCCATTGAATTTATCGAGTGGCAGAGTAACGGCTTTGACAGTAAGAGCCTTGAAGCCAGGACGTTTCGGAACACGTTGTACGAGTGGTAACTGTCCGCCTTCAAAACCAGGGCGTAACTTTTTACCAGTACGAGAAAGCTGACCTTTGGTACCACGACCAGCGGTTTTGCCTTTGCCAGATCCGATACCGCGACCAACGCGCTTAGAATCTTTGTTTATATTTCCAAATAGATTTTCGAGTTTCATACTATTTTACCTCTTCAGTCTTCTTCACTTTTTGGCTAGACAGAGCCAATATAGTAGCATAAGCATTGTTTATCTTGCTATTGCTACCAATCATCTTGGATAGGATGTCGCGGACTCCAGCGGACTCTAGTACGGCACGTACAGCACCACCGGCGATAACACCAGTACCTTCAGAGGCTGGTTTTAGGAAAACGTAAGCACCGCCCTTGCGACCGGTAACTTCGTGACCAATAGTAGTACCAACAAGTGTTACATCAATCATATTTTTCTTGGCGCTACTAACCGCTTTTTGAACGGCTGTCATAACTTCATTACCCTTTTCCACACCTACGCCTACTCGGCCCTTCTTGTTGCCGACTACGACTGTAGCTCGGAATCTCATGCGTCTACCACCTTTTACAACACGGGTAACGCGATCGATTTGGATAACTCTTTCCTCAAACTCTGGAGTTTCAGGGGTGATACCGGTATTTTTTTCTCTGTTCATATTATCTCTCATATATACTCCTAGAATTTAAGACCTTTTTCGCGAGCCCCTGTGGCTAGAGCTTTTACTCGACCGTGGTAAAGCTTGCCGCCTCTGTCAAATACAACTTCGGAAATTTTCACTTTGGCTGCTTTTTCAGCGATTAACTGACCAACTGCTGTCGCTTTTGCTGTTTTGGTACCCACTACCTTGATTTCTGTATCATATGCAGAGGCAAGTGTAACACCATTTACGTCATCTATCAGCTGGGCGCTAATGTGTAAGTTGCTAGTAGAAACAGAAAGTCTAGGACGAGTAGCAGTACCGCTAACCTTTGCCCTTATTCGATTCTGTCTACGTTGCTTTTTTTCAAATCTTTCTAACATAACTGCTCCTTACTTTCCGCCCGTCTTACCGGCCTTGCGTCGTATGTGCTCGGTGACGTATTTGATACCCTTACCCTTGTAAGGCTCTGGCTTTCTATATGCACGAATTTCGGCAGAAACTTGTCCGACTTTTTGTTTATCGGCACCAGAAACAATGATAATATTTTTCTCGACTGCAATATGAATACCTTCTGGGATAACATATTCTATCGGATGTGAATAACCAAGATTTAGATTTAGGTGGCTGCCAGAAACAGCGGCACGATATCCGATACCATTGATCTCTAGCTCTTTCTTGAATCCTTCAGAAACACCGACGATCATATTTGATATTAGGGTTCTAGTGAGACCATGAAATTCGGCTGCCTCTACATCGTTTGTGTTTTGCTCTACAGTAACTAGACCATCAGCAATTTTCACAGTCATCTTGGGATTGATGGCTTGAGTAAGCTCACCCTTTGGCCCTTTGGCTGTCAGGATGCCTTCTGCAAGTGAAACTTCGACAGAAGCGGGTATAGTAATTGGTAATTTTCCTATTCTTGACATATCTACTCCTACCAAACCTTACAAATTACTTCGCCGCCAAGACCTGCTTTGCGAGCGCTTGCGCCACTCATAACACCCTTGGATGTTGAGAGTATTACTAGACCATGGCCTTGTAATACTGTAGGGATCTCCCCTACTCCGACGTAAACGCGACGACCAGGTTTACTGACACGAACGATTTTTTTCATCTGGGTTCCCGTGAGGGTTACTAGTATGGTTGCGCCGTTATTCTCTAGTGTGTGTTCGCCAACATAATGCTCGCGTGCAAGTACCTTAAGTACCTCTACTTTGAGCTTGGAAGCAGGAATAACAACATTGCTCTTACCTACGAGGCGAGCGTTTCTGATTCTTGTTAGCATATCTGCTATTGGATCTGTTATTGCCATATGTTACTCCTTACCAACTTGACTTTGTTACACCAGGAATTTCACCCTTGTTTGCTAGCTCCCGAAAACAGATTCGGCACATATCAAACTTGCGAAGGTAACCGTGCTGTCTACCACAGACTTGGCATCTGGTTACTGTGCGAGTGGAAAACTTGGGTTTTCTTTGCGCTTTTACGACTAATGCTGTTCTTGCCATACTATTTACCTAACCTTTAAATGGAAAACCGAGGTGTGTTAATAATGCTTTTGCTGACTCGTCACTACCAGCGGTAGTGCTAATGTTTACCTGCAGACCAAATGGTTCGCTTGCTTCCTCAAAAGGAATCTCTGGGAAAACACCATGTTCACGAATACCAAGTGAGTAATTACCGTGTCCGTCGAAGGCGTCCTTTTTGATGCCGCGGAAGTCACGAACTCGAGGCAGGGCTACTGAAACGAGACGGTCTAAGAATTCGTACATCATATCGCCGCGAAGTGTTACTGTAGCGCCGACATTCATGCCTTCACGGAGCTTGAAACCAGCGATAGATTTCTTAGCCTTGGTTACTACTGGAGCTTGGCCAGTGATTTCACGAAGACCCTTTATCACTCCATCCATGCGCTTGCTGTCTAGTGCTGCACGTCCAACACCGGCATTTACGACTACTTTAGTAATCTTTGGAATCTGGTGTACGTTTGTAAGACCAAGCTCACGCGCTAGCTCTGGGGCAACAGTACCTTTGTATAATTCTTTCATTCTAGCCATGTCTTACTCCTTCACCGCAGCTTTACAACGTTTGCAAATACGTACCTTTTTGCCGTCTTTAGCGACTGTATAGCCGATACGTGCTGGTTTGCCACATGATGGACAAACAAGTGCAACGTTACTAACAGGCAGTGGTCGTGTGATTTCTACGATTCCGCCTTGAGCATTCTTTTTGCTTGGTTTGACGGCTTTTTTGGCAATATTGACTCCTGCCACTACTACGCTGTTTTCTTTACCAATAACACGAGTGACTTCGCCACTTTTGCCACGGTCTTTACCGGAAATTATATAAACTTTGTCATTTTTTAGTATCTTCATACTCACCTCTACAATACTTCCGGCGCCAAAGAAACGATCTTCATGAAGTTCTTTTCACGAAGTTCACGGGCCACTGGGCCAAAGATACGTGTTCCTCTGGGTTGATTATTTTTATCCACGAGCACGACAGCGTTGTCATCAAATTTGATAGTTGAGCCATCTTTTCGGCTATAATCCTGCTTGATACGAACTATAACAGCGCGGACAACTTCTTTTTTCTTGGCATTTCCACCAGGCATAGCAGTTTTGACAGAACAAATAATGACGTCACCGAGAGAAGCATAGCGTCTCTTGGATCCACCAATAACCTTGATGCACATTACTTCCTTGGCACCGGTATTGTCTGCTACTTTTAATCTTGTTTGCATCTGGATCATCTTAGTTCTCCAAATCCTTCGCTGTTAATACTTTTACAAGAGACCAACGTTTGTTCTTTGAAAGTGGTCTTGACTCTTCTATCTTTACCATATCACCAATCTTGGCTTTACCCTCTTCGTCGTGAGCAGTAAATTTGCTAGATACAGTGTACTTCTTTTTATAAATGGGATGCTCCTTGGTTCCTTCGACAGAAACAACGATTGTTTTTTCCATCTTGTCGGAAACAACTTTCCCGATCAGTGCTCTTTTCATCTATTTGTCTCCCTTTGCGACCTTTTTCTCGGCCTCAAATATCTCACGTTCTCTAAGAATTGTTTTGATTTTTGCAATTAGCTTGCGGCTTTTGTTTATCTCGCTAACCTTGGTAAGCTCGCGGCCGGCTATCGCGAATCTATCTTTTACAATCTTTGCCTCGGTGTCCATAAGCAGTTTGGTGAGCGCTTTTGTGTCTTTCTCGATTAACTCTTTAGCTTTCATCTGACTCACCTCCGTGATCCTTAACTATAAATTTGGTCTTAATCGGTAACTTGTGTCTTGCAAGACGAAGAGCTTCCTTGGCTACATCTGGCTGTACGCCATCCATCTCAAAGAGGATTCGGCCTGGTTTCACTACTGCTACAAAGTGATCTAGACTTCCTTTACCACTTCCCATACGTACTTCGTTTGGCTTCTTGGTAACTGGCTTGTCAGGGAAAATACGAATCCAGATTTTACCACCACGTTTTATGTAACGAGTCATCGCACGACGAGCAGCTTCTATCTGACGAGATGTAATCCAAGCAGGTTCAAGTGCCTTGATAGCGTATTTACCAAAATCAATGTTTGTACCTCTAGTGGCATTGCCAGTTTGAGGATTTTTCATAGATTTTCTGTATTTTGTCTTCTTAGGCTGTAACATCGGTAGCCCCTTCTTTTTGCTTATGTTCAGTCATACCATTGAAAACCCATACTTTGATGCCGAGGATACCATAAGTAGTTTTGGCGCGGCTAGTAGCGTAATCAATCTTGGCGTCTAGTGTCGCTAGAGGAATCTTGCCCTTGATCACAAACTCAGAGCGAGCAATTTCGGCTCCGTTTAGACGTCCACCAACCATAATCTTGATACCCTTAACGCCAGATTTCTGGGCTTTTTCTACAGCTTGACGTGTAGCACGCTTGAAAGCGATACGGCGCTCTAGTTGCTGAGCCACATTATCGGCAATTACTTGAGCATTGCCATCTGGATTTTTGACTTCATATACGTTGATATCTTTGATCTTACCGGTTGTCAGCTTGGCGAGCTTCGCCTTGAGCTCAGTAGCGCCTGCGCCACCACGACCGATTACTACACCTGGCTTGGCTGTATGGATAGATACACTTACCTGATTGGCATTTCGCTCTATCTCCACGCTCGCAATACCGGCGCGCATACCTAGCTCACCTAAGATGTATTTACGTATCTTCAAATCCTCGTGAAGTTGTTTGGCATAATCTTTGCTAGCAAACCACTTTGAAGACCAATTTTTATTGACCTGAAGACGGAAACTGATTGGACTAACTTTGTGACCCATTACTTGGCCTCCTCTTTCTTCTTGGTTTTTGCCTTTTCAGCAGAAACAACAACTGTAACATGACTAGTTCTCTTCAGAAGAGCAGAAGCCATACCACGTGAACGTGGTCTAAAGCGCTTGAGGCTTGGACCTTTATCAATAGTAATTTTGCTTATAACTAGGTCTTCACGAGCAAGGCCAGCATTATTTGTAGCGTTTGAAACTGCAGAGTGAAGTGCTTTGTAAATAATCTTGGCTGCTTTCTTAGGCATAAAGTTTAGCATAGCAAGTGCATTGACAGCTTTTTCACCACGAACAATATCGGCGACTAGTCGTGCCTTCTTGGGAGAGATTCGGATATATTTTTCTACTGCTTGTACTTCCATGTTACTTTCCTTGCTTAGCCAGCTTACCGCCGTGGCTTCTAAATTTACGTGTAGCTGAAAATTCACCTAGCTTATGACCAACCATATTTTCGGTGACGAAGACAGGGATATGATCCTTGCCATTGTGAACGGCAAATGTGTGGCCCACAAACTCAGGGGTAATAACCGCTTCGCGAGACCAAGTTTTGATAACTTTTTTCTCATTTCCAAGCTTAACTACCTTATTTAGAAGGCGTTCGTCAATATATGGACCTTTTTTAAGTGATCTTGACATATCTGTGCTCCCTTACCTTCGACCCTTTTTACGGGCTTTAACAATTAAACTGTTTGATAATTTCTTCTTATTTCTAGTCTTCTTACCAAGAGCTGGCTTACCCCAAGGAGTTTTTGGTCCCGAAGCAAGAGCGATAGAAGTACCGCCTTCACCACCACCATGTGGGTGATCTACTGGGTTCATAGCCTTACCACGTACAGTAGGACGGAAGCCCATGTGACGTTTACGACCAGCACTACCAATCTTGATGTTGTTGTGTTCTGGATTTGAAACTGTACCAATAGATGCGAGGCAATCCTCGGTCACGAGACGGATTTCACCAGATGGCAGCTTGACCTGAATCATACCACCTTCTTTGGCCATCAGTTGTGCCTTGGTACCAGCGGAACGAACCATCTGAGCGCCTTTACCAGGCTCCATCTCGATAGCATAGATAGTGGTACCAACGGGGATATCTGCGAGTCTCTTGCGATTACCGTTGCGGATCTCTGCTTCCTCACCAAATTCGAGCTTAGCACCTACCTTGGCGCCTGTAGGAGCAAGAACGTAAGCAAGCTTACCATCTTTACCCTTTATTAGGGCGATACGGGCGGATCTATTTGGATCGTATTCGATAGTTTCGATAGTATATTTCTCATTGCCAAGCATCTTGAAGTCGACAAGTCGGTATTGTCTCTTGGCACCACCACCACGATGGCGAATAGTAATCTTACCCTGGGCATTACGACCAGCCTTACGCTTAATAAAGGTCGTCAGAGACTTTACGGGTTTTTTAACTGTAATATCGGCGAAATCGTCAACAGACATTCCGCGTCTAGCATTGCTGGTTGGTTTAAGTAATTTTACTGCCATCTCTTATATTCCCTTAAAATCCTCAATCGTTTCACCGGATTTTATAGTTACGATTGCCTTTTTATAATCACTTCGTTTGCCAAGTATTTTGCCGAATTTCTTGCGTTTACCCTTGTAGGTAACTGTATTTACAGCAGTTACGTGGACTTTGAATGCTTTTTCAACAGCAAGACGAATCTCTGTCTTGGTAGCATCTGGGTTTACCATAAAGACGTACTTGCCGTCTTCAGCCATGGCAAAACTCTTCTCAGATATGACTGGTTGTTTCAAAACTCTCAGTAGTTCCATTATTTTGCCTCCCAGAATTTATCAGCGAGCGTAAGCGCTTCGCCTACAAATACTAGCTTCTCTGCTTCTAAAATGTCATATACGTTCAGATTTCGGTAGTCACATACTTTAACCCCAGGTACATTGCGTGTAGCCAAGATGTGAGCCTCTGTCAGTGCAGCGAAAATATAAAGTGACTTTTTGCCTTCAGCAACTTCTTTGTGTGTCTTCACAAAGTCTTTTGTCTTAGTGTCCTTCAGCTCGGCTAGCACTACTACCCCATCCTTGCGCGTTGCAAGAGCTGAAAGTATCGCACCACGATTCTTCTTCTTCATTATGTTTACTTTGAAGTGTTGAGCGCCTGTAGGGCCAAAGATTACGCCGCCACCCTTCCAAAGTGGGTTACGAATAGAGCCAGTACGAGCGCGGCCAGTTCCCTTTTGTTTGTAAGGTTTCTTGCCACCACCAGATACTTCAGCACGTGTTTTGGCCTGTGCTGAACCTTCACGACGATTGGACAGCTGAGCTGTCACTACTTCATGAATAAGAGCAGGATTTACTACTGCGTCGAATAATTTGATTTCTTTACCATCTATCTTCATATTATCCCTTCACCACAACAGTGCTCTTCTTTGGCCCCGGTACGGCGCCGCGAACTGCGATTATATTGTTAGCTACATCTATAGCAACTACTTTTAGGTTTTTTACGGTTACTTGCTCTGCGCCCATCTGTCCGGCCATCTTCATGCCTTTCATAACGTGCTGAGGATAACCAGCACCGATAGAGCCAGGTGCACGATAATTGTGCGAACCATGGGTCTTTGGACCAGTAGCAAAGTTGTGACGCTTTACAGTTCCCGCAAAACCTTTACCCTTGGAAGTACCGGTTACGGCAACCATGTCGCCTATCTCAAATACTTCACAGGTAAGCTGGTCGCCTACTTTATAAGCCTTTGATTCTTCACCCTCTTCGAGCTCTACTTCTGTGTTCAGATCAAACTCTCTTAGTACCTTTGGTACTGATTTACTGTCTTTGACGTGGCCGGCCATGGGCTTGTTGATTTTCTTGTCCAAGCCGAAACCGAGCTGAACGGCTTCATAGCCATCAGTCTTTACGTTCTTAACTTGAACAACAGTACACGGACCTACTTCTAGAGCGGTCACCGGAACCATATTGCCACGATCATCAAAGATGTGTGTCATTCCGACTTTCTTACCGATAAGTGCCTTCATTGTTCACCTTTTTTACGCAATAAAATACATTTCGACAGATAGACAGTTTCCAAAATGGACTATTCTATCCCCCGACGCGTGCTTAATTTATAACTTTTTACGCATGAACTAGTATATATAAATTGTGACTAAATGTCAACGTTTTTTTAGGTCGACACCTGGGGGCGGCGTGTGCCACCCCCGGGCGTGTCGACGTCGAACTTGTTCGTGTCAGAACGGAATAGCCGGCTCCTGAGGATCGGTGTTGCCCGTGTAGTCATACTCCGGGTTCTTGAGGACGTACCGCGTCACCTGTTCTGGTAGAACAGCAACGAGGTACGAACCCCGGACCCGGACCTCCGACTCATCAAGCCCTGAATCCGTCAAGACCTGGTCGGCGGAACCTGGCAGAACCTCTACACGGCCGTACTCGTTTCTGAAGAAGAGTAGCTGGCCGTTGAACGGCGACAACTCGTAGAGATCTTCAAGCTCGTCGCGGTACTTCGGTTCATTGATACTCCCGAAGAACCTGGCCCAAGTAGCTTCATCCCCCGCAACCAGCGCGGCGCCTTCCTTGCGAATGCCGGCTTCATCGCCTAGATAGGCATTAACGCCGGCGTTCACAGCGTCCTGAAGCTTGTCTTCCCCGGGCTCCTTGAGCAGCGCAATGACTGCGTCAAGGTAACCGAATACAGGATTCGGCCTTCCTGGTGCGTCCCCTCCACTCATGTTGCACACCCCTTCCGGTGTTCGACGTCAAAGGTCATTCTCACTAGGTTTCCCTAGTTTGAACGATGTAAATGGACTGTAATAGGTCGACGTTGGGGGCGCAACTTGCGCACCCCCAACGGTCGTCGACGTCAAGCTACGACTATTCGAACGCGATCTTCGCATCCTGACCGGCAAACGGCGAGAGCCTCTTGGCAATCTCATAGGCATGATACTGCCCTGAGTTGAGAAGAGAGCTCAGGAACTTGTTCCAACTGGACGGATCACCATCATGAAGACGCTTGAGGACTTCGACAATCCCGTCCATGTCCTCAGGCATTCCCGCAAGATCGCAACGAAGGAAGAAGTGGAAGTACCTGGCTGCTCCACCTTCAGGGTGGTTACCCCATGTTACGACGTCTTGAAGGTACTGATACAGGAGCCTGGGTTCGAAGATACTGTCATCGCACATTTCCGCACCTCCTCACGGTGCTCGACGTCAAAGGTCATTCTCGCTAGGTCTCCCTAGTTTGAACGATGTAGATATACTATACAGAAGGTCAACACCTGGGGGCGGCGTGTGCCACCCCCGGGCGTGTCGACGTCATCAGTGACGCAGAATGTGTATGTACCAGATGCGCAAAGCCACTTCCGAGAAAGCGCTCTTCTCAAGAAGCGCGCGGCTAGTTGGCCACGGCTCCGTGGAAACGCAGTCGAGCCAAGTGGCGAAAGCTTCTTGAATCTCCGCTGAGGAGTAGTCGTAGCCGAGATCATTAGCAGCGGCATAACCCTCAACGATGATTCCCAGCTTCATGATCTTCGTCAACACATCTCTACTGCGTCGAATCGTTGGATTGGCATGCCATCTCTTGATTGTGTACTGGCTTCTACCAAGGACTCGGGACAATGTCTCTAGCCCATAGTAGTCAATCAACATTCCGATTCCCATTGGTACGGATTCTGTATCCATGCGATATCCCTCCTAGGGACGTTCGACGTCAAAGGTCGTTCTCACTAGGTCTCCCTAGATTGAACGATGTAAATAGATTGTAATTGGTCGACGGGAGCGGCGGGGTTTCCCCCACCGCCCTCGTTGGTCGACGTCGAGCGGTTTCAACTCCCTTTACTCCCCAAATGGATCGGGAAAGTCGGAGATGTACGAACGAAGTTCTGCCAACGGACCGGACCGTGCCCTAGTGATGATGTCCATGATGGCTGCATCACCCGCCTGCTCAATCAGTCCGTAGACCACCGACGGGTCATAGCGAATGCCGTTGTTTACCTCGACTCTCCTGCTGTTGAGTAGAGGCGCCAACAAATGCAATTCGTCTATGATTGCCTGAACTTCCTTGAGTTGGCGCTTGAGATAGTCAACTTTGGCCAACTCTTCGGTAGTTAGTCCCATACTACACCCCCTCCCGGGTGCTCGACGTCAAATTGTAGTGGTGCCTCTGTTGAGACACTATAATATATAACAAAATTACCGATTTGTAAATAAAAACGCAGAAGGACCGAGTACCCGTAGGTAAACGGTCCTTCGAACGTCGAAATGTTGGTTGGTCAGGCGGCTTCATGTTTGTTGAGGGTACATACGTAGCGGGTAAACCGCTCGTTCTTACCCTCAGGGTTGGTCTCGACCGTGATCGAGTGCACCTCAGTCTGGTCATGGAACGACCACCCGGGTTTCCCTGCACCGATGTGAGACACGTTGAGCTCAATCGGGAAAACCAGCTCATCAGAGTATCCCGGGTCACCCTGTTCCAGACCGTAGAGACGGTACTCTTCGGTGAAACCGGCCAGCCAACCCTTGATCTCCTCGACCAGACTAACGCGTACTTCACCGGGAGCCTCATCTGTATCAAGACAGAAGCTCAAGATGACGGTGTTGAAGAGAGACCTCGGTATATAGCCCAAAGGCATCTGAATACCCCCTAGTTGTCGACGTTCGTGTCTACTTTTGCAGACACTATAATATAGCACTTTTGGTTCTTTTTGTCAATCTTAGCTATTTCTTTGAAAATCAACCTGCCGGCGAGTATCTCCTTACGCGACTTGCAAAATACAGCGAACGACGACCTGAGAGACTATCGTAAAAACAGCTGTTTGAGTCCGGCAGTTGCCGGATGAGTTCTGCTTTTTACGAAGGAGTGAGGTAGAAGTGACACTGGCGATTTTGTACGGAGCGGCAGTTTTACACCACTTTTGCTACCAAAAGTGGTAAAAAAGATTAAAGAGTAGTTCTCGAATACCTCGAACGATAACGAGGTCTGGATTCCAGCCCACGCTGGAAAGACGTGAAGAAATTAGATATTAAAAAAAGACCCGATTACTCGGGTCTTTTTCATTACATCTTGATTTCGATGTCTACACCGGCTGGAAGTGATAGGCTCATGAGCGAATCGACCGTCTTGGACGTAAAGTCCGTGATATCGATAAGTCTCTTGTGAACTCTCATCTCAAACTGCTCACGCGAGTTCTTATCGATAAAGCTAGCACGTTGCACCGTAATAGGTGTGCGGTCAGTAGGTAGTGGGATAGGTCCGGCTACTTTAGCTCCGCTACGGACAGCTGTCTCGATGATTTGAGTCGTAGACTGGTCTATGACCTTGTTATCGTAAGCCTTTAGCTTGATGCGAATTCTTTGTTTTTCGTTCTTCTCAGCCATGCAATCTTTCTATTATTTGTTGATCTTGGTTACTACACCAGCACCAACTGTACGACCACCTTCGCGGATAGCGAAGCGAAGACCTTCTTCGATAGCAATCGGTTGGATCAGCTTGACGTGCATCTTGACGTCGTCGCCTGGCATTACCATTTCGCCTTCAAACTCAATCTCGCCAGTTACGTCGGTTGTACGGATGTAGAACTGAGGTTTGTAACCTTTGAAGAATGGAGTGTGGCGTCCACCCTCGTCCTTGGTCAGGACATATACCTGAGCGTCGAACTCGGTGTGAGGTGTTACTGAACCTGGCTTGGCAAGTACCATACCACGCTCAATGTCGTTCTTTTCAATACCACGTAGTAGTAGACCAGCATTGTCACCGGCTTGACCCTGCTCAAGTTGTTTCTTGAACATTTCAATACCTGTAACAACAGTCTTGCGAGTAGGCTTGATACCTACGATTTCTACTTCGTCATTTAGCTTTACGATACCACGGTCGATACGACCAGTAGCAACAGTACCACGACCTTTGATAGAGAAAACGTCTTCAACAGCCATCAGAAGTGGTTTGTCAGTATCGCGAACTGGCTCTGGGATGTAAGTATCAAGAGCGTTCATAAGCTCCATGATAGACTCTTCGTATTTGGCATCGCCTTCTAGAGCTTTGAGAGCTGAACCACGGATAACTGGAGCGTTGTCACCGTCAAACTCGTACTTAGTAAGAAGTTCACGGATTTCCATCTCTACAAGGTCAAGCATCTCAGCGTCATCTACCATGTCGCACTTGTTCATGTAAACAACGATCTTTGGTACACCAACTTGCTTAGCAAGTAGGATGTGCTCACGAGTTTGTGGCATAGGACCGTCAGTGGCAGCTACAACCAAGATTGCGCCGTCCATCTGAGCAGCACCAGTGATCATGTTCTTGACGTAGTCAGCATGTCCTGGGCAGTCAACGTGTGCGTAGTGACGCTTCTCTGTCTCATACTCTTGATGAGAAGTAGCGATGGTAATACCACGCTCGCGCTCTTCTGGAGCGTTGTCGATGTCAGCAAATTTTCTAGCAGTAGCTAGACCCTTTTTTGCAAGCACAGATGTGATTGCTGCTGTAAGGGTAGTTTTACCATGGTCAACGTGTCCGATAGTACCGACGTTTACATGGGGTTTGGTTCTCTGATAAACTTCAGCCATTTTTGACTCCTTTTGTTTTGACTTTATTAATTACTTTACACATTTAAACCGTCCGCGCCGCGTGGCGTGGTGGTTTCGTATTCATTTTGCTTACAAATATTACTATATTTATCCCTTTTGTGCAATAGTTTTCATTTAAATAAACGAAAAGGCCACGAACCGCATGACCTCCTCGTTCTATTCGAGTTGGTATTGCGTGTCGTGGCCCCTAGAGAGGCTCTTCGGACCCTACACTCCCATAGGTCCGAAATCGGAGTCAACCTCCCTCCGGGCAACCAGCCAGACAAGAAAGATGATGGATACAGGAGTGAACACGAAGATGTTGGCAAGAAATGCAACGGAAATAACTGCATCCCCTACCTGAGTTGCAAAGAAGTCTGGAAACCTCTGGGTCAGAAGGTGCAGAGCGTAACCTACGCCGTAAGGAAAGCAGATGGCCACTAGCGCCATCATGGCCTTACTTGCGGCCTTGCAGAGTGCCGTAAACCTTTTCAACTTCCCTACCTCCTCAGCTGTACGGACTTTAACCCAAGAACTTGCCCTTGTCATGTACCGGACAGGGCGGCTTGTCGCCAAGCGTCTGTTCCCCGCAGTTGCAGTCGTTCTGTTTGAGCTCGATAGTCTCACTTAGTCCCGACAGCTTCTTGTGCTTGTCCTTGTCACGATGAACGTCACATGGAAGATCATATAGATCATCTCTTCCATCAAACCAAGGCCCGAATGCCATCAGAATCACCTTCTTGCGCGTCTTGACCTCTAGGACCTCGATCCTTTCCGGATAGCATCCAATTCGCTGCGATAGATGAACTCCGAAGCGACCGTGTTGCTTCTTCGGATGGTCCATGTAGCCAGGCCAGAGTACTTCTCGTCAACCTCGTCAACCAGAGCGTTCAGACCATGAACGTCACAGTTGCCCACTCGTCGCCCTTCGTACCAGGCCGTATAACGGGGATATGTACCCGCCGTCAACGTACTCACCTCCTGCATGTCGTTGTCCCTACTTACTTGCGACGCTTGCTGGAAACTCGGTTCACTAGTGCCCAAGTGGCATCTAACCTAGTTTCGTGAGGCCCGGTAGCTGGCGTCGTAAGCCAGTATCTGTGCTGTAGACGAACTGTACCGACGAACCATCCCAATTTGAGATAGATTACCCGGTAGCTTCCGTCTTCTTGCAGAGCAAACTCAAAGTCGCTCTCTGGCAACTCTCTCAGCTCCCCTCTTTCAAAGAGCGCACTGTCAGGCGCTTGTACGGTTAGATTGGCAAATCCTCGAACTGAATCTGCTCGATCCTGCCACCAGCTTTACGCTGGATTCCCCAGAGTTTCACCTTATCTGGGTAGTTGCGATAAACTCTACGAAGAAATGGCAGGATATTCTGAACAGAGCTCCTATCCACAAGCTTACCCTCTACCCAGGCAGAATATATTGGGTATGTCAGGCTCTTACCGAAGTCTGTCATCAGTCTTCGCCTCTTTCATATATGGTGCGCGCCGCCAGGCGCGTGTTACGTCTGACATTGTGGCGTGATTATATGCCATATGGAGGCAATAATCAAGATTATTTATGAAAATATGCCCCTAGACCTCACTAGAGGCCCTAGGTGACCAGATTATCGAAATGCGTGTGTTATACGAGTAAACGAAAAGGCCACGTACCCGCACTTTTCGCCTGCTTTCGCAGAATGTGCGTGTCGTGGCCCTAGTAGTTGCCGATGACCTTTGGAGGTCTGTCTCCAGACTCCTGAACCAGGTACTTCACTGTGATGATAGTGCCATGATCGGCAACAACACAGTCGATGAGTTGTGCGAGGTCGGCACAGATTATGGCCGGCTGGTACCCAGGAACAAGTGCAAGGTACATCGGGAAGTTGAAATTACCCGACAACTTCATTCAGAACCCCCCTTGTGTGTCGTGGCCCCTAGTAGCCGGGATCATTCAGAGCGCTGATGAGCAACTGCAACGGATGCGTGAGTTGTAAGAAGCCACCCAGTCCGTAGACTATCAGTCCAAGACCGAGTAGTAGAATGAACAGTGGCAAGCCGAGACCCTCTGATTCTTCTATCCCAATCCAGGCGTTCATGATGGCGTCCATGTCACCGCTGGCACGAGCGTCTTCCATGGCAGCGTCTTGAAATCGGGATACCGCCGAGGTCATCTTGACACCAATGTAGACCAAGCCGGCACCTACTGCCACGAAAAAGAAGCTTGCGATCATATTACCCACCGTCAGACCCCCAATCACTCTACATCCCGCAGTAGCCTGGACAAGTTCTAGAGCGTTCATCCTTGTGGCAAAGCCGGCAGTTCTCTGACCACCAGTACCACTTGGCTCCCAGACCAACGCCGAAGACGAAAATCGTCAGTACGACAATAAAGGAGTTCAGTGGTCCAAGCGTGTGGAGAGCCTTAACCGTCAGGGCTGCGATGCCGTTCGGAATCAGGCACAGAACCGCTAGGCCCACCAGGGTCACAACCGTAGTCATGACTCTCCCGTCGAGACTCCCAGCCAGGGCCTTTCGCGCTTCTGCCGCCTGTTCCAACCTGGCGACCTTGTCACGTACTTGGACTCCCCCGTGGAAGCCCTTCGGACCATTCGGATTCATGACTCCCCCAATCAATGTGTGCCATCAGGCGTATTCTCGCTATACCCGTAGTAAGAAACTGCCACCAGCTGTTACCGCCGACCGTTCGCCAGCTGCCACCAACTACTGATAGTAGAACCACCTATAGCAAGCGGCAAGTACAGGAGTACCAGCCTTTCTCCCCTCGGTGGCCAATCTCCTCGAGTTAGACTTCCGCCCACCAACCACAACAGCTGACAAGCACCAATGAGCCAGACTACCAGGAGGATAACTCCTAGCAACTCGAGTACGAAGAGACCAGCGTTCATGACTTACCTCTATTCTGTATCGGTACGCGCCGCCAGGCGCGACTGCGTCTGACATTGTGGCGTGATTATAATCTACAAACTAGAATATGACAAGGGTATTCTGCTGTGTAAAACTAATAGAAGACCCCTTTCGGGGTCTTTTATTGAACAAATTTTTTATTCAGCAGTTTTCTTACCACGCTTAGTGATAATCTCCTGAGCAACATTTGGTGGAACTTCTTCGTAGTGATCAAATTCCATAGTACTAGTACCGCGACCCTGGGTCATCGAGCGCAAGTTTGTTGCGTAGCCAAACATTTCGGCTAGAGGCACAAATGCGTCTACAATCTTGGCATTACCACGATCGGACATCTGTTGGATACGACCACGTTTTGCGTTCAGGTCACCCATGATATCACCCATATACTCTTCTGGTACAGTTACTTCTACCTTCATGATAGGCTCCAGGATTACTGGGCTTGCCTTACGAACACCCTCTTGCAGAGCCATGCTACCAGCAATTTTGAAAGCCATTTCGTTGGAGTCTACTTCGTGGAATGAACCATCATATACAGTAACTTTGACGTCTACTACAGGATAACCAGCGATAACACCGTTATCGAGGGCTTCTTTGACACCAGCGTTTACTGGATTGATGTACTCTTTTGGTATGGCTCCACCAACAATCTTGTTGATAAATTCATAGCCACCACCCTGCTCATTTGGCTCAATCTCCAGCCAGACATGACCATATTGACCACGACCACCAGATTGACGAACAAACTTACCTTCTTGTTTCACAGTAGATTTGATAGTCTCACGGTAAGCAACCTGTGGGCGTCCAACATTAGCCTCTACCTTGAACTCACGCTTCATACGATCGACAAGGATGTCTAGGTGAAGCTCACCCATACCAGCAATGATAGTTTGGCTAGTTTCTTCGTCTGTATGAACACGGAAAGTAGGATCTTCCTCAGCGAGTCTGGAGAGGGCGATACCCATCTTCTCTTGGTCTGCCTTGGTCTTTGGCTCGATAGCAACCTGTATCACAGGCTCTGGGAAAGTGATGTTTTCTAGCTGCACTGGATGAGCTGGATCGCAGATAGTATTACCAGTAAGAGTGTTTTTCAGTCCTACAGCAGCAGCTATCTCACCAGCATAAACTTCTGATACTTCTTCACGAGTATTGGCGTGCATACGCACAATACGTCCGATACGCTCTTTTTCGCCAGTAGTAGTGTTTAGCACATAGCTACCAGAGACGAGCTTACCACGATAAACGCGGAAAAAGGCCAGCTTACCTACAAATGGATCGGCAGCAATCTTGAATACAAGTCCACAGAAAGGAGCGGTATCGTCGGTTTTTACCTCAATTTCCTCTTCTGTCTTGGGGTCTATCCCCTTGGCAGCTGGTACGTCGAGTGGGCTTGGCAAATAATCAATCACAGCGTCTAGCATAGGCTGTACACCCTTGTTTTTTAGCGCTGTACCGGCAAAAACACCGACTATTTCACCTTTTATAGTAGCAATACGCATAGCAGCCTTGAGCTCTGGAACAGTGGCTTCCTTGCCATCAAAGAACTTCTCAAGCAGTGCATCATCGGTTTCAGAAATTTTCTCTACCATAGTAGCGCGGAATTCCTTGGCTTTCTCGACAAGATCAGCAGGTATCTCGACCACTTTGGCTTCTTTACCCATGTCTTCGTTGCCGTATGTAATCGCCTTCATTTCCATAAGGTCTACAACACCAGAAAAACCTGATTCCATACCGATAGGCAGCTGCATCGCTACCGCATTGGCACCGAGGCGCTCCTTTATAGAGTCGAGTGACATATAGAAGTCACCGCCGATAGCATCTAGCTTGTTTACAAAGGCAATACGAGGAACATTATATTTGTCAGCTTGACGCCAAACAGTTTCTGACTGTGGCTCTACACCATTTTTACCATCAAATACCACGACGGCACCATCTAGCACACGAAGTGAACGCTCTACTTCTACAGTAAAGTCTACGTGACCAGGTGTGTCGATAATGTTGATGCGGTGGTTATGCCAAAAACAAGTAGTCGCAGCGGAAGTGATAGTGATACCACGCTCTTGCTCCTGCTCCATCCAGTCCATAGTGGCAGCGCCCTCATGTACTTCACCAATCTTGTGAGTACGACCAGTGTAATAAAGGATACGCTCGGTAACAGTAGTCTTGCCGGCGTCTATGTGTGCGGCAATACCAATATTTCGTGTCTTATCTAATGAATATTCTCTGGGCATAGTTCCCCTCTTTTATTTAGTATCTAGCAAAATGAGCAAAAGCCTTGTTGGCTTCGGCCATCTTGTGAGTATCTTCACGTTTCTTGATAGCGGTGCCAACATTGTTGTAGGCATCTACTATTTCAGTAGCGAGAGCTTTGTCAAATGACACGCCGCTTCGTTTGCGAGCAGCATCACGAAGCCACATAAAAGCGTAGTGAAGCTTGCGCTCACCTCTTACCTCGATAGGTACTTGGTAGGTAGCACCACCAATACGGCGTGATTTTACCTGTACAGCTGGTGAAACATTTTTGATAGCGGTTTCGAAAACTTCGAGACCATCTTTACTTAGCTTTTTGCCGGCTTCTTCGATAGCACCATAAACTAGGTTCTGAGCTAAGCTCTTCTTGCCATCCAGCATAACCTTGTTGATAAATTTAGCAACTATAATGCTGTGATATTTGCTATCTGGGTTTAGTTTTCTTTTTTCTACTTTTCTTGGATCTCTAGGCATATTACTCCTTACGCTTTCTTGGCGCCGTATTTGCTACGACCCTGTTTACGATTTGTAACCCCAGCAGCATCCAAGGTTCCACGAACGATATGATAACGAACACCAGGAAGGTCCTTTACGCGTCCGCCACGAATCATGACAACGCTGTGTTCCTGAAGATTGTGTCCGATTCCTGGGATATAAGCAGTCACTTCCATACCGTTTGTCAGCCTGACACGGGCAATCTTACGTAGAGCCGAGTTTGGCTTCTTAGGTGTAGTAGTGGTTACTTTGACGCATACTCCCCTCTTTTGAGGTGAATTTTCGCTAGTTGCCCTATTTTTTAGGGCGTTGAAGCCACGACCAAGAGCAGGCGACTTGGATTTGCTCACTTTGCTCTTGCGTGGTTTACGAATTAATTGGTTAATTGTTGGCATTTTTTTCCTTTAAAAATCTAATAGATTTTAACAGATTATTTACTTTCGGTCAATGATTGTACGTAACCTGTTCCAGCTGGAATAAGTTTACCAATAATCACATTTTCCTTTAGACCTCTGAGTTCGTCGACCTTACCGGCAACTGCCGCACCTATAAGCACCCTGCTAGTTTCTTGGAATGATGCAGATGATAAGAAACTGTCGGTAGTGATAGAAACTTTGGTGATAGATAGTAACAAGTTTACAAACTCTGCAAGCGGAGTCTTGTTCTTCTTGGCCTTGTTATTCTCTTTCTGAAGAGCGGAACGTGAAACTATTTCACCAGCGATGAAAGGCGTTGAGCCAGAATCATCGATTCGGCAACGGCTGAACATTTGGCGAATAATTACTTCGATGTGCTTGTCATTGATAGACTGACCTTGTGAAGCATAAGTCTGTTGTACCTCGGTCATGATATATCGCTCAACGGCATTTTCACCCATCAGGCGAAGTGCATCCTGCAAATTCCATGAACCTTCGGTAATCTGAGTACCCACTTCTACGGCGTCACCACTCTTCACATACAGACCGACTTGTGATGGAACTGTATACGATTTGACTTCAGCGTCACGAACCACAGCCAGCTTGCCGTCCTTGATCTTGACGGTTCCGCTATTCTTGGCTTTGACTGGCTTCTTGCCGTCTTCTTTGGTAGCGAGCACATCTTTGGCTTCTACGGTTTGATTGTGTTTTGCAACAAGCTTGAGACCGGTAACGTCATAAACGTCCTCGGACAGAATGTCAGAGATGATATCGATCTTGTGTTTACCATGTGCAGATTCGACACGAATCTTACCAGATATGTCTGCAAGTATAGCTTGTCCCTTTGGCTGGCGAGCTTCGAAAAGCTCTTCAACACGAGGCAGACCCTGAGTAATGTCTACACCCGCAATACCACCAGCATGGAAAGTTCTCATCGTCAGCTGTGTACCAGGTTCACCGATAGACTGAGCAGCGATAATACCAACGGCTTCGCCGAGGGCAATCAGACCGCCACGAGCCAGGTCGGCACCATAACATTTCTGACAAACGCCCCATACAGACTCACAAGTAAGCGCGGAACGAATCATCACTTCTTCTACACCAGCGGCCTCGATCTTGGCAAAGTCGTCAGAGGTAACTAGTGTATTCTTCTTCAGAACTATCTCACCTGTCTTTGGATTTACTACTTCTTTGGCTAGAACACGGCTGATTACGCGAGCCGCAAAGTCTTCACCGATCTTGCTAGATTCGCCCTTTGTAATCACTGTACCTCTCTTGGTACCACAATCGTTTTCACCAACGACTACTTCTTGTGCTACATCGACAAGACGACGTGTCAGATAACCTGAGTCAGAAGTCTTCAGTGCTGTATCGGAAAGACCTTTACGTGCACCATGTGTAGACGAGAAGTATTCTAGAGAAGAAAGACCTTCTTTGTAGTTAGATTTAATTGGGAATTCGATGGTGCGGCCAGAAGCATTTACCACAAGACCTTTCATACCGGCCATCTGTGCCATCTGTGAAAGATTACCACGAGCACCCGAATTCATCATGATAGCAGCCGATGATTTCACATCCATCTGCTTTTCCATTTCCTTCATGATCTCGTCACGAGCATCCATCCAGATGTCGAGAACCTTGGCATATTTTTCGTCTTCGGTGATAAGACCTTGGTTATACTGAGTGAAAACGTGGTCTTCTTTTTCGCCGTATTTAGCCAAAACTTCTGCTTTGTTGTCTGGGATGTTGAAGTCGTCCATCGACATCGAGATACCAGAACGAGTCGAATATTCGAAGCCGAGTGTCTTCATCTTGTCGACGAATACTACGGTTTCTTCTTGACCATAATTTCGGAAAATATTTTCAATGATACCAGTGAGTTTCTTGGAAGTTAATGGTTCGTTGATAAATGGATAACCATCTGGCAAAATTTCGTTGTAAAGTAGTCTACCGACTGTAGTTTCTACTATTTCACCGTTCAAACGAACTTTCAACTTGGTACGAACACCGATTTCGCCTAGATTGTATGCGCCGATAGCTTCGTTGGTATCGGTGAAAATCTTGACGACTTTTTGGTCTTCATCTTCTAGTGTCATCCAGTATGAACCAAGCACGATATCTTGACTTGGCTTTACCACAGGCTCACCAGCGGCTGGCTTCAGCAAGTTCTTGGTAGAAAGCATTATTTCAGCTGCTTCTTTTTGTGATTGGATGGAAAGCGGTACATGGACAGCCATTTGGTCACCATCGAAGTCGGCGTTGAAAGCCGAACAAACGAGCGGATGAATCTGAATCGCTTTACCTTCGATAAGCACAGGCTTGAAGGCCTGAATACCAAGACGATGAAGGGTTGGAGCGCGATTTAGAAGTACGTACTTACCAGTAATCACTTCGTCTAGTGCGTCCCACACTTCATTTCGGCTGCGTTCTATCATACGGCTTGCGCTCTTTACGTTATGCGCGATGCCGTCGAGAATAAGCTTACTGATAACGAATGGCTTAAATAGCTCGAGGGCCATCATCTTTGGTAGGCCACATTGGTCTAGCTTGAGCTCTGGACCAACGACGATAACCGAACGACCAGAGTAGTCAACACGCTTACCAAGTAAGTTCTGACGGAAACGTCCTTGCTTACCCTTCAGCATGTCTGCGAGTGAACGAAGTTTCTTGCGGCTAACTGCCATAGAAACGTTTTTATCACGACGAGCGCTATTGTCGATAAGTGCATCGACGGCTTCTTGCAACATACGTTTTTCATTACGGCAGATAACTTCTGGAGCATCCATATCGAGCAATTTCTTGAGACGGATATTTCTGTTTATTACACGTCGATATAGGTCATTTAAATCAGAAGTCGCGAAGCGGCCGCCGTCTAGCTGTACCATAGGACGAAGGTCCGGTGGAATAACCGGAAGAACAGTCGTAATCATCCACTCAGGACGAATACCAGCGCTGACAAAACCTTCTATAAGCTTGAGTCGTTTGATGGATTTCTTGCGTTTTACGCCTTGGGCGCCCTCTACCTCTGTTCGAAGTGAAGCGACTAGGTCATCTAGGTTAATAGCTTCAAGAAGGGTCTTGATGGCCTCTGCTCCGATGCTAGCCGTAAATACTTCGCCGTATTTGAGAGAGAAATCACGGTATTTCGACTCTGAGATTATCTCAAGTGGATTAATCTGGTTTAGCTCATCACGAGCGGTAGAACGATAATGCTCTAGCTCATCTATTTGTTTATCTCGAGCTTCAGCATCTTTTTCGGTTGCCTCTATCTCGGCCTTACGAGCCTTGAATTCCTCGTCGATTTGCTTCTTGCTAGCAGCTTTTGCCTCTTCATCAACAGAAAGGATGATGTAGTTGGCAAAATATACTACTTTTTCAAGATCACGAGCGGACATATTGAGTGTTAGCCCGATAGAGCTAGGTACGCCTCTTAGGAACCAGATATGAGTAACAGGAACAGCGAGCTTTATATGACCCATGCGTTCACGACGAACGATAGATCTAGTGACTTCTACGCCACAACGATCGCAGACTACACCTTTGTAGCGGATTCGTTTGTATTTACCACAATAACATTCCCAGTCTTTGGCAGGGCCAAAAATCTTTTCGCAGAAAAGGCCGTCCTTTTCTGGCTTTAGTGTGCGATAGTTGATAGTTTCGGGTTTGAGTACTTCACCATGAGACCAATCCATGATCTGTTTTGGTGAGGCAATAGAAAGCTTAATCGCTTTAAAATTGTCGTTTTTTGTTTCAGAAATTATCACTTTATTTCTCCTCTGCTGTTACTTCTTCTAGTGCTTCGAAGTCGTCGACCCCATGATCTTCGGATATGTCTACTGCTGGCAATTCTTTTTCGGCTTCAGTGCCTTCCATAAGCTTTGCCCCCTTCAGTTCATCTATATTTTCTTCGTAACTTTCCTCGATTAGCTCCTCTGCTTCGATAGTAACATCGGCGCCACTCTTATCCTCTTGGATAAGATCAACATCGAGACCAAGACCCTGTAGTTCCTTCACAAGTACGTTGAATGATTCTGGAATACGTGGTTCCTTGATATCTTCACCCTTGATTACTGATTCATAGGCCTTGGAACGTCCTATTACGTCGTCGGATTTGATAGTTAAGATTTCTTGTAGAGTATGGGCGGCGCCATAGGCTTCTAGTGCCCAAACTTCCATTTCACCAAATCTCTGACCACCGAATTGTGCTTTACCACCAAGCGGTTGCTGTGTAACCATGGCGTACGGCCCGATAGAACGAGCATGAATCTTGTCTTCCACAAGATGCAGTAGCTTGAGGAAATATTTGTAACCAACTACGGTTCGCTCTACGAATGGCTCACCTGTGCGGCCATCATAAAGCTGTACGCGGCCATCCTCTGGAAGTCCAGCATCACGCAAGAGTTCTTTGATCTGGTCTACTTTGACGCCGTTGAATACTGGAGATGCAACTTTGATACCAAGTGCTTGAGCAGCCCAACCAAGATGAGTCTCGAGTGTCTGACCGAAGTTTAGACGAGAGCTGATACCTTGTGGGTTCAAAAGTACGTCTAGTGGAGTACCGTCCTCTAGATATGGCATATCCTCTACTGGCAAGATGCGAGCAATAACGCCCTTGTTACCATGACGTCCAGCCATCTTGTCACCGACAGCGATCTTACGCATCTGAGCAACCATGACATATACTTGCATGATTACACCAGCTGGCAGTTCGTCGCCTTTGTCACGGCTCTTGATAGCGATGTTTACAACTTTACCGTGTACTCCTGGTGGAACGCGTAGAGAACTATCTTTGACGTCTCTGGCTTTCTCACCGAAGATGGCGCGAAGTAGTCTCTCCTCGGCTGTAAGCTCTGTTTCACCCTTTGGAGTGATCTTACCAACTAAGATATCACCCGCTAGTACTTCAGCACCAGTCGTGACAATACCTTCTTCGTCTAGATCGCGAAGTGCTTCCTCACCAACATTTGGAATGTCGCGAGTGATTACTTCCGGCCCTAGCTTGGTATCACGAACATCAATATGGAACTCTTCTAGATGGATAGAGGTATAGCGGTCGTCCTTCACCAGACGCTCAGAAAGAACGATAGCGTCTTCAAAGTTGTTACCACCCCAACACATAAATCCAACCAAAACATTTTGTCCCAACGCTAGCTCACCATTTTCTGTAGCAGCACCATCAACAAGCAATTGGCCTTTTTTGAATTTATCGCCCTTATTTACGGCTGGATGTTGGTTGATACAAGTATCACTATTTGTTTGATTAAATTTATTTAGAACAATGATGTCTTCTTTGCCGTCAGTGTATCTAACCTTTATAGAGTCTGCGGTAGAAGAAACGACTTCACCAGCAGCCTTAGCAAGTACTATCTGACCACTGTCTTCAGCTACTTTTGCTTCGTTACCGGTACCTACGATAGGTGCTTGTGGACGAATTACAGAAACAGCCTGACGTTGCATGTTTGCACCCATCAGCGCGCGACGTGCATCGTCATGTTCTACAAAAGGAATCAGTGAAGTAGAAATACTAACCGGTTGCTCGGTCGCAACGTCGATATAGTCTACTCTCTCTACCTTTACTTCGTCGGCTTCACCGTTACGACGAGCGATAGCAGTTTTCTCTACAAAATATCCCTTGTCATCAATCGGTGTTTTGGCCTGTGCGATGATACAAGTTTCCTCATCATCAGCAGCAAGATATACCACTTCGTTAGTTGCTCGTGGTTTGCCGTTTTTATCTTTTTCTACTTTGCGATATGGAGTTTCGATAAAACCATAACTGTTGATCTTCGCAAATGATGCAAGTGAGTTTACAAGACCGATGTTTGGTCCTTCTGGAGTCTCAATAGGACAAATACGACCATAGTGAGTCTTGTGAACGTCACGAACTTCAAATCCAGCACGTTCACGAGATAGACCTCCCGGCCCGAGCGAGGAAAGACGACGTTTGTGAGCAAGCTCAGTCAGTGGGTTTGTCTGATCCATAAATTGTGAAAGCTGAGAGCTAGCGAAGAATTCGCGTACAGAAGCCACTATCGGGCGAACATTGATCAGTTGGCTTGCAGTCACAGTTTCCAGGTCATAGATAGACATACGGTCTTTGATATTTCTTTCAGTACGAGCGAGTCCAATACGGAACTTCTGTTGAACCAGTTCGCCAACAGTACGAACGCGACGATTACCGATATGATCAATATCGTCTGCGACGCCACCTTCATTGTTCAAGCGAATAATTTCACTAACGATAGCAACTAGGTCTTCACGACGAAAAGCACGATTGGCGCGTGTATTCTTGATATCTGTACCAAGACGTTTGTTCATCTTGTAGCGACCAACACGGGACAGATCATATTTCTTTACATCGAAGAAAAGTCCTTCGACAAAACTACGAGCATTTTCTACTGTAGCTAGGTCGCCAGGACGAATACGTTTGTATACTTCTACAAAAGCTTCGCCTTGATTGCTGCTAGGGTCTTTCTCTAGAGTCGTAGCGATGTAATCACGCTCTTTATTGGTGTTTACACTATGGAAAAGCTTTTTGATTTCTTCATCAGTGCTGTAGCCGAAAGCACGAAGAAGTGTGGTGATAGGAATTTTTCTCTTGCGATCGATTTTGGCATAGATACCATCACCGGCAGCAGTCTCTATCTCGAGCCAAGCACCACGGCCAGGGATTACTTTTGCGCCAAAAGTAGTACCAGAATTGGTTTCTTCTGAAGTAAAGTACACTCCAGGAGAACGAACCAGCTGAGATACGACAACACGTTCGACGCCGTTTATGATAAATGTACCGCGTTCGGTCATCACAGGCATGTCGCCCAGGAAGACCTCTTGAACACGTTTTTTGTTTGTCTCTTTGATATGTACTTCTACGTTCGCTTTTAGTGGAGCTTCGTAGGTTACCTTCTTCTCTTTGGAGACTTTTTCGCTGTATTTGGCATCACCAAGCCAGTAATCTTTAAACGAAATAGAGACGAGCTTACCTGTGTAGTCGTCAATTGGTGATACTTCTTCAAAAAGTTCCGCCAGTCCCTCGCGAAGGAACCATTTGAAACTATCTGTTTGAACCTCGGTTAGGTTCGGGAGTGCCAGCACGTCTGGAGATGGGTTGAGATATTTGCGTCCGAGCTTGGATTCGGAAACAAAATTGAGCTGTTTTTTGGCCATAAAAATGCTCGCTCCTTATGTTAATTTGCTAATTTCTAAGGGGTTGTTTCTATTCTCATTGTAGAGTAAGCGGAAAAATCCGTTTAAACGTATAAACTAATCTATACTATTTTTAGAGTAATGTCAACGATTTTTATGGGGTCCAGTCTGTTTTGGGCTCTAGCTGTTCTATAAAGGCGGCGATTAGTTTGGCTGCGTTGTCCAAATCTTCGGTGGAAAGTATCTCACTTGGTGTATGCATGTAGCGCAGTGGGATGCTGATAAGCCCAGTTGCCATACCAGACTTGGTCATCTGCATGATATTGGCATCGGTACCAGTACCGCCACCCTGAGCCTCTACTTGAAGCGGAATTTTGTTCTTTTTTGCAGTTTCAGCGAGCAACTTCTCTACTTTTGGCGTAACATTGGCACCTCTAGTCATCACTGGACCTTTTCCTAGGTCTACCTCGCCATGTTTAGTCTTACTTGAAGTTGGAAAATCGTTGCCATGAGTCACATCTACCGCAATTCCAACCTCGGCATCAATCGAGAATGCACTTGTTCGGGCACCACGAAGACCGAGCTCTTCCTGCGTCGTGGCGGTAGCATAGACGGCAGCATTTATCTTTTTACCCTGTAGAAGTCGCAGAACTTCGGCAATTACAAATACGCCCGCTTTATCATCAAAGGCCCTGGAAACGACCAGATTCCCCTGCAATTTCTCTAGTTTGTAGCTCACAGTAGCCGCGTCACCTACTTGAACTAGCTTCTGGGCTTCTTTTTTATCTTTTGCTCCAATATCTATCCAAAGGTCTGCGAGTTTTAGAGCCTTGCCTCTGTCCTCTTTTTCAATTAGATGAACGGCCGTTCTACCGATAACCCCCGTGATTGGTCCTTTATCAGTGTAGATACTAACTCTGCAACCAGGTAAAACTCCTGGGTCTATACCACCAATCTCCTGGAAATATAGAAAACCCTTATCATCTATATAATGGATAATCAGTCCAATCTCGTCGATATGACCAGCAAGCATAATCTTGGGATTTCCGCCAGGATTCTTGACTGCAACTACACTACCCATTACGTCAGTAGTCACATTGTCGCAATATGGTTTTACATAATCTCGATAAACCTTTGCAGCCGCACTCTCATAACCGGATGGACTAGGAGCATCGATTAGCTTTTCTAAAAAATCGAATTGTTCTTTTTCCATGATTTTCTCCACTTTAGTAGCAATATTGTATCATGCTATAATATTAGTAACAAAAGTGAGGTAGTTTGATGAATTGGGATCAATTTGAAAAAGGTATTTTCTTGGTTAACTTGCTTGGAATTATCTACAATCCCCAAACAAAACGAATTTTGATTGGGAAAAGAGAAAACGATCTTTATTTACAAAATCTTTCATGGGTATTCCCAGGCGGTAGAGCTAATTATAAAGATGAATTAGAGAGTAGTCTGGATAAAGAGATTATCGCTAAAACGGGCCTAAACGTTGATATTAAAATGGCTGTATTTGCTAAAACCTATCCAGAGAAACGAGAGTTTCTATCAATTTACTATTATTGTGAAACTACATCAATTGACGAGTTCAAAGCCGGCGGTAGTATCACAGAACTAAAATGGGTAAAACCTTCCGAGGTTCAAAATTATTTCACCACCTCTCTACATCCAACACTGTTAAAATACTTACAAACACTTGAGTAGTTCTCGAATACCTCGAACAATAAAGATCCCTGGTTTGCGGCCAGGGATGACAACCTAGAGTTATTTAGAACAAGTTTCGTAGAGATAGTCGAGAACCTTTTGTCCAATGATTGAGTTTTCTATTTGGTGCTTAGCTTCATGTGATTTGAAGTAGTTTTCGGCCTGTTCGCGCTCTGGTCCCTGATAAAGCTCTATCTTACGCGCGATGGACTCCTCTATTTCCTTTTCGGTAGCCTTGTAGTCTCCGTCTTTGGCAATCTGTGTCAGTACTATACCGACTTTGACACGCTTTTCGGCCTCTGGTTTCATCTCAGCTTCTAGATCTTCCTGGGTTTTCTTTACCATTTCTAGGTATTGAGGAAGTTGTATCCCCTGCTGAGCCAAATTATTCTCGGCTTCACCGAGCATACGATGTTGTTCCTGATGAATCAGAGATTCTGGAGCCATAAACTTCGTCTTTTCTACGAGGCCAGCCAGTATTTCATCTTCTACGCGGCGTCGCTCCTGTACCTCTTTGGTATAAACAAGTTGTTTCTCAACATCGGCGCGTAAGGCTGGTAAATCTTTGAAAGGGCCCACAAGCGACGCAAAATCGTCATTTATATCAGGTAGTACTACTTCCTCAACAAAATGAAGCTTAACCTTGAAAGTCGCTTTTTTACCTTTTAGATTCTCGGCATGATAGTCGGCTGGGAAAGATACTTCGATTTCTCGTTCCTCGTCTGCCTTCATCCCCACTACTTGATCCTCGAAACCTGGGATAAAGGAGCCAGAGCCTAGAACAATCGGATGATTTTGGCTCTTTCCGCCATCGAATGGTACTCCGCCAACAAAACCTTCAAAGTCTATCTCGACTTTATCACCAAGATTCGCAGCTCTGTCTACACGAGCAGTTTTGGAAAGTTGTTTGGCCAGATCGTCTAGCACTTCCTGAATTTCTTTATCGGTGACCTTAATCGTCTGGCGTTTTACGGAAATTTTCTTTAGATCAGGCACTTTTACTACTGGCATGGTTTCAACTGTCGCCTCATAAGTTAAGCCATCCGAAGCCACAAACTTAAGTACTTTGACTTCTGGTGAGCCTACTACCTCTAATTTTTCAGATATTACGGCTTCGTAGTAGCTTTCTGGTAGTAAGATATCCAGGATTTCGGCTTCAAAGCGTTCACTACCGATTTCCTTCTCAACAATATTTTTTGGAGCTTTACCTGGACGAAAACCAGCCACTTTGACACTTGGTGCCAACTTAGCATAAGCCGCATCACTAGCAAGTGCAATTTTCCCAGCTTCTACTTCTACAGTTAGCTTTACCTTATTATCAGTTAGATTTTCTCGAGTTACTTTCATTATTTCAATAGTCCTTTAGCTTTTTCATCTAACGAGTCCTCGTCTTGCAAGCCAACTAACGTTTCGACGGCTTCTCCGGCTGAAAATGTAATGATAGTTGGGATACTCATAACACTATACTTCATAGCAGTTTCGCGCGCCTCATCCACATTCAGTTTGACGAATTTTACTTTACCCTCGTACTTTTTACCAACTTCTTCGAAGATTGGTCCCATCATTTTACATGGAGTACACCACTCAGCAAAAAAGTCTACAACTACTGGCAATTCGCTTTTTAGTACTTCTGCTTCAAAATTCTCGTCCGTGATGTGTAACATATTTCCTCCTAGTTTATTATTGGTGGGGATGAGAGGAATCGAACCTCCACGCCTTGCGGCACCAGTTCCTAAGACTGGCGTGTATACCAGTTTCACCACATCCCCATATACAACTACATGATTCTAGCACTTTTTTTTGAGTTTTTCAACGCTTGGTTATATCGAGATCAAATCTTTTATTTCTGCATACTTGGCTGGTCCTATGCCAGAGACATTATCAATTGCCTCGATATTTGGAAACGGCCCATTTTGAGTGCGATAATCGATTATTTTTTGCGCCGTCGCCGGACCGACACCAGGAAGTGTATCTAGTTCTTCCAGTGAGGCTTTGTTTATATTTACCAGAGTTGTTTTATTACTGTTCGAAGTTGTTGCCTGTCCGCCTGTGGCGGAAGAACTACTCTCTGTAGCCTTCCTCACTCCATTCGAAGAGGAAACAGCACTCTCAGTGAATGTTGGTGGCGTATCCTTTTGTTTTATGAGAAGAAGCCCACTCATTACGAGTATCGCCGCCAGCAAAATAACACCCACCTGCTCGCGTATTTGGTTTTTAGCTTCTTCGCTCATTGTTACTCTAAGTTTAATATCTTATCAAAATTAGCAGTTTTCCCGGCAAGTAAAGGATAGGCTGTAATTTCGTGTTTAGCAAGGAAGTGTTTGGCGGCTTCACGACAGCGGCTTATAAGCTCCAGATTCGTAAGATTTTTCATCTTTATATCCGGCAAACCGTGTTGCCTCGCCCCGATAAAGTCCCCAGGACCACGGATTTCCAAATCCTGGTCGGCAAGCTTGAACCCATCATCAGTGTGAACTAGCGCATTCAGTCGTTTCAAAGCGATTTCTGCTTTTGAGCTAGTGAAAAGCAAGCAATAAGACTGGTGATTACCCCGCCCCACTCTGCCCCGGAACTGATGAAGTTGCGCCAGACCGAATCTTTCTGCGTCTTCAATAATCATAATCGTCGCATTCGGCACGTCTACGCCCACCTCTATCACCGATGAACTAACCAGTATTTTGGTTTCACCAGAGACAAAGCGGCTCATAGCGATGGCTTTTTCGTCAGCTCGCATTTGCCCATGAATATAGCCCACCGAGATATCTTTGAAAATATCGTGTGCTAGTTTTTCATATTCTGCCATAACAGATTTACGTTCGTCTTCTTTTTCTTCAACCAGCGGACAAACGACAAAAGCCTGGCGGCCCGCCTCTATTTCTTTACGAATAAAAGAGTAGCTGTCTTGTCTTTTTTCAGCCGGGATAACCCTGGTAACTACTTTTTGACGACCCTTTGGCATTTCATAAATGATCGAAAGATCTAGGTCACCATATAATGTAAGCGAAAGTGTACGAGGTATCGGTGTCGCTGTCATCGATAGAAAATGTGGCAAAGTCTTACTGGCAAGACTTTCCTTTTTCAGAGCCGCGCGCTGATCCACGCCAAATCGGTGTTGTTCATCCACTATTGCAAGTGCTAAGCGCCAAAACTCGACGTCACGCTCCAATATAGCATGGGTACCGATAACTATTTTCACTTCCCCTTCGCGAATCTTGGTCAGAAGTTCCGATCTCTCGGCTTTGGGTGTAGAGCCGACCAGAAGTGCACACTCTAGCTCGAGAGGCTTCAAAAGTTCAGATATTTTGGCAAAATGTTGTTTCGCCAGTATTTCTGTAGGACAAAGCAGGGCTACCTGTGAGCCGCTGCTGGCTGCGTTCGCCATGGTCATCGCCGCCACGACAGTTTTACCACTACCCACGTCCCCCTGGAGTAAACGGTTCATCGGTTCACTTTTGCTCGTATCTTGGATAATATCCCAAGCAGACTTCTTCTGGGCGGTAGTAAGCTCAAACGGTAGGCTTTGAATAAATTTTTTGATCAATTCTTCATTGTATGGCACTGCGATCGCCTGTTCCTTCGCTAGACTTTTGCGAGCCGCCAGTACAGAGAGCTGGAGCAGAAACATCTCATCAAAGTCGAGCCGTTCCATCGCTTTTTTCAGTTGAGTCGTATTTTCAGGAAAGTGAAGCTGACGTATTGCTGCTGGCAAATCAATTAGCTCCTCGGCTCGCTTTACCTCCTCCGGCATATAGTCCTTGATACTATACATATATTTCATCAGTGGTTTTATCTTGGTTCGCAGCCACTTCGAAGTCAGCCCCGCTGTTTCTGGATAAATTGGCACGATTCTTCCCACATGTGTAGGATTATCATCATCTTCTTTTACTAGCTCATAGGCGGGACTAGCCATCTGAATCGACCCAAAACTAAACTCTATCGTACCCGCCAGGTATATTTCATCATCTATATGTATACTTTTTGTGAGGAATGGCTGGTTAAACCAAACTGCCTTCACGATCCCAGTATTATCGGCAATAATTGCCTCCGTCAGATTCATATTATTTTTTACCCGACGATTGGCAATCTGTTTCACAAAACCACGTATACTGACTGGTTCGCCCGGCTTGACCTGTCGAATCGGAACTATATGGGAGTAATCATCCCAGCGCCTGGGCAAATACCAAAGAAGATCCTCAATGGTCTCTATACCAAGACCGACCAGAAGACTCGTGTGGCTATCGCCTACCCCCGCTACTTCATTTATTGGAGTTTTTAGATTCATTACTAATTTGTTTCGACATGAATCAACTTTGAGAACTCTCTACGGAAGCAGCCACTTGATCTAATTGTTTTTCTGTTCTGCTTGTACTAAAGTCGCCCATTTTTTCACTGTGTCCTTTTATGTGATAATACGGGATACTTCCCTTATGGTCTTCGGACTCTTCATCAATAACAACCTCAACGCTGGTGATTACTCCCCTAACAGTTTCTCCTTCATGTTCGCCGAGTGAAATCTCTTGGCCGACTTGATAACGTGCGCTATCTAAAACCTCTTGTTGCTCAGGGTTAAATGCTGAAAATTCTCCCATTCTAACTCCTTATCCTTATTTTATCTTAACGAATTTTCGTTTACCGACTTGCACTATCATACCCGTTTGTGGCCTGATGGTAGCGTCTCTATCCCCTATGACCGCTCCATCTACTTTCACGCCACCTTGTTCGATGAGACGTTTTGCTTCAGACCTCGAGGATGTAAGTTTAGTAAATTCTAGCAGTTCTGCTAGCGGCCAATTTTTGTTTAACACTTCAACCTCTACCATTTCCTCGGGATTTTCTTTTTTGACAAAGATTTGTTCAAAATTTGTGGCTGCTGCCTCAGCAGCTTTATCTCCGTGATATCTCGAAACAACCGCTTTTGCCAAAATCACTTTTGCATCTCTCGGATTCATGCCTTTTGCTAGCTTTTTCTCTATTTCAGATACTTCAACTAAATCCATATCGGTGACTAGAGTCATATATCTAACAATTAGCTCATCTTTTATAGACATGATCTTACCAAATTTTTCCTCAGGAGAATCTAGCAGATATATAGCGTTATTATATGATTTGCTCATTTTGCGGCCATCAGTGCCTTCTATCAGATCAAAAGTAATCACATCCTGTGGCTTCTGGTTATATCTTTTTTGCAAGGTACGTCCAGCGAGCAGATTGAAATACTGGTCATTACCACCGAGCTCTACATCCGACTTTATGGCAACTGAGTCCATCCCCTGAAGTAATGGGTACAGAAACTCATGAAGACCAACCGGCTTATCCGCAGAGAGCCTCTTGGCAAAGTTGTCTCGCTGTGCCATCTGATTGACTGTGAAGTTCATCGCTTCTTCGATTAGATCTTGCTTAGTCCCCTTGGCGTGCCATTCTGAATTATTTCTAATTTCACATTTCTTTAAATCCAAAATCTGCCCGATTTGGTCCAAATAACCCTTGGCATGCGCCGCGACTTCCTTGCCGCTTAGTGGCTGCCTCTCGGCTTCTTTGTCGGATGGATCACCTATTTGCGCTGTGAAATCACCAATAATTAGTACAATCTTGTGACCAAGCTCTTGCAATTCACGCAGTTTCCAATAAGTAATCGCATGTCCGATATGTATATTCGGCCCTGTGGGGTCTATCCCAAACTTTATACGTAGTTTCTTACCTTCTTTGAGGACTTTTTCGAGATGTGATTTTTCGACAATGTTGGTAACACCGCGAGTCAGAATTTCATCTATTTTATTCATTGACATTTTCCTTTATAATACTAGCAGTATACAATATAACCTCAAAGGGGGCAATATATGCCTTTTGGCAGAAAAAGTTCTAGATTCTCGGGGCAGAAGTACACTTCTTTCCCTCGCTCACCACGCTCAAAGCGCAAACCAGTCACAAATAACTATATCAAACCGACCAGTCGCCCAGTAAGAAATGCCCGAACAACGGGTAAGAAGTTTGCATTTGCTGGATTCAGCATACCCGCTTTCAATTGGAATGGTATCAAAAAATGGGTAAAAGATCTGTTTACCACCAAGGAGGGTTGGAAAAAGCTCGGCTTTACTGCCCTTGCAGGCTTTGCTCTTATCGCTGCTTTATTTATCTGGTTTGCCAAGGATTTACCAAGTCCAGACAAGATAAATGCTCGCATGAGCGCTCAATCAACCCAAATATTTGATAGAAATGGCAAACTTCTTTATGAAATACACGGGGATGAAAACAGGCTTCTCGCTGAATGGAACGAAATCCCCGATAGCGTGAAAAACGCCACTATCGCTGTGGAAGACAAAAACTTCTATAACGAAGGCGGTTTCAGTGTCACAGGTATCGCGAGAGCTGTATTTGGTGTTATCACCGGTAACCACTCTCTTGGTGGTGGCTCCACTATCACCCAACAATATGTGAAAAACTCCCTTCTTACGAATGAATATTCTTTTGTTAGAAAGATTAAAGAGCTGATACTCGCTACCGAGATCGACCAGCGCTATACCAAGCAAGATATCCTAAAGATGTATCTCAATGAAATCCCTTACGGCTCCAATGCCTATGGTATTAAAGTCGCTGCCAAGACATACTTCAACAAAGAAATGAAAGATCTGACACTTGAGGAGGCCGCCACTCTCGCCGCTATGCCCCAAGCCCCAACCTATTATTCACCATATGGTAGCCACAAAGCAGACCTGATGAACCGCAAGAACATGATTCTGGATCTTATGGCAGATCAGAAATACATCACCAAAGAACAAGCCGAGACAGCCAAAAAAACTGAGATTGCCTTTTCGAACAACCCTTATGGTTCTATCACAGCACCTCACTTTGTAGAATATGTACGCGAGCAATTGGTCGCCAAATACGGCGAAACCATGGTAGATACCGGTGGTCTAAAGGTTTACACCACACTCGATCTAGAAAAACAAAAGTACGCCGAAGAAGCTGTTGACACAAATGTCGATAAAAACATGAAAAATTACAAAGCTTCAAATGCTGGGCTTGTTGCCATGGACCCAAAGACAGGACAGATTCTTGCTATGGTAGGTAGTCGAGATTTCTTTAATGAAGAGATAGACGGCGCCGTCAACATTGCGACAGCAGACAGGCAGCCGGGATCATCATTTAAGCCATTTGCTTATGCCACTCTTTTCAAAGAAGAAAACTGGGGAGCTGGCAGCTGGATGTATGACTTGAAGACCGATTTTGGTGGCGGCTATATTCCACAAAACTATAGCGGCGGGTTCTGGGGCCCCGTAACTGTACGTACTGCCCTACAAAATTCATTAAACATACCTGCGGTTAAGGCTCTATATATGGCTGGGTTAGAAAACACTATCGCAACCGCCCACGCCATGGGTATTACCACACTCAACGATACTAGCCAATACGGATTGTCTCTAGTTCTCGGAGCTGGTGAAGTAAAGTTACTTGATATGACTAACGCTTACGGAGTATTTGCCAACGAGGGCATTAAGCAAGATCCTACTTGGATGATGCGTATTGAGGATAGTAAAGGTAAAGTAATGGACGAATACAAAGACAAAACAGGTAAACGCGTCTTAGATTCTCAAGTCGCATACCTTATCAGCAACATCCTTTCTGACGACGCTTCTCGCGCTCGAACCTTTGGTGCAGGCAGTGCCCTTACTCTATCAGGACGACCAGCCGCCGCCAAAACCGGTACTACCAATAGTTATAAAGATGCTTGGACGATGGGTTACACACCTAGTCTCGTCGCCGGTGTTTGGTCTGGTAACAACGATGGTACTCCTATGTCATCTGGTGGTGGTGCCTTTGCTGCAGCCCCTATCTGGCACGACTTTATGACCAAAGCACTGGCTGGATCAAAAGTTGAACAATTCAATAAACCAAGCGGCATCAAGACCGTTACAGTAACCAGCGGAAATAATTCTTCCACCGATATATACCCTTCTTGGTACAAACCAAGCGCCGCTGCTGGCAACAGTCAAACACTAAATATCTACAAACCGGATGGCAAGATAGCTACCGACAAATGCCCTGCTGAGCTGGTAGAGTCAAAAACATATACCAGCATAGTTGCTGAGATACCCGCCACTGATGGCGCCTACTCTAGGTGGTTTGCTCCTATAGCTGCCTGGGCAGCGTCACAAGGATTATCTACAGACACGGGAGCCATACCCACCCAGACAACCGACCAATGTAGTGGTACAGACCTACCTTCTATCAGCATCATTTCACCAACGGGTGCCGGCAATCTAACCCCTGCTTTTGATGTGATTGTTGAGGCCACCGCACCAGCTGGAGTAATGAAAGTAACAGTCACAGCTGGAGACAAAACTGTAGACGCAACCTATGATAGTGTTAGCAAAAACTACTTAGCCAAATTTACCGGAGTGGCTGCTGGATCATATAATCTCACAGCAACGATAAAAGATAACAAATATCAGGTCGCTACCTCAACCGCGGTCAAGATAACTGTAAAATAGTACTAAAAACCGACCTTTACTACTTCTGGCTCTAACCAAATCTTGTATTTTTCGTAGACACTTATCTGAATACGACGCTCTAGATTATAGATATCTGATGCTGTGGCATCGCCCGTGTTTCGTATGACATTGGCATGCAACGGGCTAACTTCTGCTCCGCCGACCTTTTCTCCTTTTAGTCCCAGGGTATCTATTAGTTCTCCTGCTGTTTTCCCTTCAGGATTTTTGAAGTAGCTACCGCAAGTTTTACCACCATAGCTTTTGCCGCGTCTAATTACGTCATCCTGAACTTGATTCAGGATCTCATCTGTATCACCTTTTGTCAGTTCAAACGTCGCACCCAAAACTACCGCGCCAAAATTTTTCTTCAGTTTTGAATATCTATATGCAAAATCAAAATCAGCGTTTTCCCATTCATACACTTGCCCGTTTTCCCAAATTTGGGCCGATACTAAAGTTTTCGCTATATCCCAACCCAGTGCTCCAGCATTTCCAACGACGGCTCCTCCGACTGTTCCGGGTATTCCGGTGGCAAAATGTAATCCCACAAAGCCATCAACTAGGGTCTCTCTAGCAATCTTACCAAGATTTGCGCCACTTTCTGCATGTAAAGCAAGCTTTCCCCGGCTAGCTTCTTTCGGAATCACTTGCCTGGCCTTATTTATGACGACTAAACCCCGAAAACCATCATCATGAAATATTACATTGCTCCCTGCACCAATAACCACATATTGTAAATTGTGTTCTTTCGCATAATCTAGAGAGTCAACGAGCTCCTTCTTATTTTCTACAACGACTAAATAATCGGCGGGGCCACCCACGCCCATTGTAGAATATTTTGCGAGATTTACGTTATCCTGAATATTAAGCATTCACAATTCTCGCGAAGAACATTTTGCCGGCAGATGTTTGTAAAGACCTGCTTATTTCTACCCTAACTTTCTTATCTATTTGGTTTGATCCTCTCTCTACCACGATCATGGTCCCATCCTCCAAATAACCAACTCCCTGGGTCTTATCCTTACCGATGTGTACTATTTTGACTTCAAATGTTTCACCGGGCAATAAGTCTGGCCTAAGCCCTTGAGCCAAATCATTTATGTTTAAAACTCGTACACCCTGTACTGTAGCTACTTTATTTAGATTAAAATCTGTTGTCACCAGGTTCGCCTGTCTTTTCTTGCATAGAGCCACGAGCTTGTCATCCACAGCTATGACATCTGGCACTTCATCACCCACCACTTCAAATTCGCCTCTTTTTATTTTCTTCAGCTCTTCTAGGGCTTCTAGTCCACGACGGCCCTTATCTCGTCTATCCCCATCCTTGGAGTCAGCAATGTTCTGTAGCTCTGCAAGTACAAACTTGGGAAGAATAACCTTTTGCGCCAAAAAACCAGCCTTAGCAATAGCCACGATTCTTTTGTCTATCAAAACCGATGTGTCTATCACTATTTCTTTGGTGGTTTCGTCATGACGTGGAAGCAGGTGAATTGGCTGAAGACGGAAGAATTTTCTGATATTTTCTAACCACTTATCTATCTGTGGCAACATATTCTTAGACAGTATCATGGTCGCAAATACGACAATTACACTGACGATAAGTGGCAGTACCTCGCCATACAAGCCCGGAAGTTTAGAAAGCGGTGCTGAAAGTAATGCCCCAATGATTAACCCTACGATTATCGCAGCCAAGTCTAGTAAAAGTCTTTTCATAGTTAAACGCGAAAAATTCTCAATAACGGCTAGAGCCACTACAAGTAACGCGATAGAGATAAAGACAAAACTAGATAATGTATTCATTTTTTATATTATACAACTAAATAGATAAAAGAGGAGCTATTTGCTCCTCTTTTATGATTATTCGGTTTGTGTTGTTTTTTCGTCTTCTATGATTTCAGATACTTCTTCAGTTGCTACAGGAGCCTCGTTGGCGGCCTCTACTTCTTCCGCTGGGACTTCTTCTACAGCTGGCTCTTCGGTGGTACCAACGGCCTTCAGAATCTCCTCTTCAAGGTCCCGTTTGTCCTCTACTGGGCGAAGAACGTTGGACGCGGCTTCTACACCAGACTCATCACCGCCCTTGATGTCGACATTCCAACCGGTTAGCTTAGCGGCCAAGCGAACATTTTGTCCGGATCTACCAATAGCGAGGGATAACTGATCTTCTGGTACTGAAACTTCGGCTTTTTTCTCTTCTTCGTTTAGTTCGATGCTATTTACCTTGGCAGGAGAAAGTGCATTTGAAATAAATGTCTTAGGATCTTCATCCCAAAGGATGATGTCAATCTTCTCTTCACCAATCTCGTTCATAACAGCCTGAACACGAACACCACGTTGCCCAACACATGAACCAACAGGATCTACGCCTTCTTGGTTGCTGATGACAGCCATCTTGGTACGTTGGCCAGCCTCACGAGAGATAGCTTTTATCTCTACTATGCCAGCAAGTACTTCTGGTACTTCCAGCTCAAACAACCGTTTTACAAGGCCTGGGTGTGAACGTGAAATAACGATTTGTGGACCTTTGTTGGTTTGTTCTACACGAACTACAAAAAACTTTAGCCTCTGCCCAACATAGTAACGTTCTCCCTGAATTTGCTCGTTTGGGAAAAGTACTCCAGCGGCTTTACCCATATCGACAATGACGTTGTTACCCTCGACACGCTGAACCGAACCGTTGATAACTTCGCCTTCTTTATCTTTGTATTCACCAAATACCATGTCGCGCTCTGCTTCTCGGATACGCTGAATGATAACCTGTTTAGCGGTTTGGGCAGCGATACGACCAAAATCGTTTGGTAAATCTTTGATTTCTACTATATCACCCACTTTGGCGCCTTTTTTCAGTTTTGCGGCGTTGACGACACTCATTTGGGTCATTTCGTTTTCTACTTCATCTACGACTTCTTTTTGTACGTAAACAACTATTTCGCCACTATCAGCATCTATCTCTACACGAACTTCCTGTTCCTTGCTACCAAAATCTTTTTTATAGGCAGCGGCAAGAGCGGCCTCAATAGTTTCGAGTACGACTTCTTTACTGATATTCTTTTCTTCACAAATTTGTGCAATAGCGTCTGTGAAACTGTTCATTTTCTCTCCTTTTAATAAAAATGTCGCATTTCTGGCGAAATCCGACGGGTCAAATACAACAACGTAATTATAACTTAGTGAGCCTTTGTTGTCAAACTCAACTCATACCTTCTGTAAAAATATTCTGCATTATTTCAACTTTGTCGCCGTCTATTATCACTGCATCGATGCGATAATCAGCATCTGACAAATCATTTTCATATAAATACTTCTTTGCTGTTTTAAGTATTTTCTGCATTTTACTGTGCGTAATAGCATCTACGGCGGTACCAAACCCCCTAGGATTACGGTATTTCACCTCCACGAAGCAGATGACCTTATCCTTCTTAGCAATAATATCTATCTCACCAACGCGACAGTTGTAGTTTCTCTCAATTATATAGTAGCCATCGTTTTCCAGGGACTGAGCAGCTAGTGTTTCGGCCTCATTGCCAACCTCTCTGCTCATTTATACGCCTTCACTGGCTTATAGCTGAGTCTATGGATATTTGAAACGCCATGTTTGGCCAACATTTCCTGATGCAACTTGGTCCCGTAGCCTTTGTGTTTGAAAAAGTAGTATTTATTGTATTCCCCACCCAGAGCAGACATCAGATTATCCCTAGTTACTTTCGCAATTACTGACGCGCAAGAAATTGAATAAACCTTTTGATCACCTTTTATAATGGCTTCCTGTTCACATTCTATATGTTTCGTGAGATCCAGTGCGTCTGCCAAAATATAGTCGCCCCCGACTGTCATCATTGATACTGCTTCGCGGGCACCCAACTTAGTAGCCTCGAGTATACCAACTTTGTCTATAACGTCGTGGCTTACAATACCTACACCGAAGTCAACAGCAAAATCGGTAATTAGTTCATAATATTCGGCTCTTTTGGCAGGTGTCATGAGCTTGGAATCAGTTATACCGTCCACTTGTTTGTGCCCTTTCGGTAATATTACCGCGGCCACAACCACAGGACCCGCCCAAGCGCCGCGACCAGCCTCGTCTATTCCTACTACAACCCGCCCTTGTTTCCAAAGTTCTTTTTCGCGCTTCATATTTGGAGTTATTTTCATGACGTAATTATATCATCAAAAAAGCCCCCGAAGGGGCTTTTGTTATTTCTCTTCTTTTTCGGCTTCCCCGTCTTCGGTATTTTTCTCTACCTCGGCGCCTTCACCGTCTTTGCCTTTTTCTAGGTCTTCTTCGGCTTTTTCTACACCTTCAGCGATTTCTTCTTCTTGAACTAGCTGATGATCGTCTTCAGCTTCTGCTTCGGTTACTAGATCTTCTGCATCGGCTTCTTGGTCTTCAGCTTTTGCAATTTCCTCGGTTGTAACTTCATCTGTTTCTAGCTCAATATCTTGAACTTCAGTTTCATCAAGTTCTGTAATCGCAGCGTCTTCAGCGTCTTCAGCTTCTTCAGCTGGTGCCAAATCTTCTGGCTTTAGCTCTTCTTCTTTTACATTTACCGCAAGAGCGTCAAATCTTTGATCCTTCAGTTTAGCAGCCTTGCCACGAAGTTCACGAAGATAGGTCAGATAAGCACGACGTACCTTAGCACGTTTCTTAATCTCAATCTTGGTGAGTCTAGGTGACTGTGCCAAAAAGGTTCGTTCCACGCCAATACCATAAGAAAGCTTACGTACAGTAAAACTTTGAGCATTTCCACTACCCTTAACACGCAAAACCACACCTTCAAATACCTGGATACGTTCTTTGCTACCTTCAATAATTTTAGTATGTACTCGAACAGTGTCACCAGGTTTTAGATCTGGGACAGCTTTTTGATTTTTTGTAGTTAGGTCTAGTAATGCTTTCATTTTCTTCTCCCTTGTCCGTCCGTAGCTCTTTGAGCGCAGGAGGATGTAACACGCGAGAAATATTATAGCGGATTTTTGCCGCTCCGTCAATTATAAAATGCAAAGGCGCACATCCCTTGTGTAAAGGTTTGTGCGCCACATCCGCTGAGGGCTCCCATTCATTCTCACGAAAGTATGGGGTGACCCTAGCATTCGCCAATTCAGGCGGGGATATGCAAACTAGTGAAGCGTGGCGTGCTCCTAGGACTTCGGACGCGTCCAGATGAGACCAAACGCGGCCAAGCCCACTACACCGAAAGCAGACAGAATCTGGAGAGCCGGTGCAAGCTCTCTGGCCAGCTTAGCCATGAGCGGAAGAGACGATGCCCGCCAATGCGGCCATGGCCATCGGTCGAGCTTCCACGCACGGACACTGCACTGTCTCTCCGGTATCGATACCGATTCCGTTGAGGCAGATGCTGTGATCGACGCTAGAAACGAAGATGGCCTGAGCGACCTCGTTTGGCGTCTTGGCGGCTTCCCCGGGCTTGACGACACAGGGACACGGACAGTCAGCGAAAAGCTTCTCCGCCGTCTCCCTGGACAGTGTAGCCTGACTCTTGTTGCGACGATCAGTGTCGGTCATGAGATTTGCCCCTTCTGTGAGTACGACGTCTACGACGCCGCGGGCTGCGACTGAGCGGCCGAAACAGCGATACAGCCAGGGCAGTTTTCGATAACCCTGGCCAGTTCATTCCTTGCCTGGTAGTTCTTGGCGCCGTGGCCCTCGTGGATATGACCACAGGGACCCACACGCCGAGCAACTCGCCCGATGATCTGATCCCTGAAATCCCTCACCACGTTGACATCGACTTTGTCCCTCATTCGTGACATGCTGTGTGCCCCCTTCGTTGAAAGTCTGACCCTTCACCAGGACAGACCCCAATTAGGGGCTTTCAGCTTTGGACAATGTCCCACCCTCTTCCTTCAATAGATTGCGGAGGTACTAAACAGCGAATATCATACCACAAAGAAGCATTATTTACAATAGTTTTTTAGTTCTCGTGAAGTCTTTTGCGTATAGCATCACCCAATTTATCGGTATATTTGATGCCAAAAGGCAGCTTCACTTTCTTGGGACCAGATGGTCCATTGGGAACAAACACGATTACCGGAGAGTCGCCTTTGTTAGCGGCCAGTTTATACTTTATGTCGTTTAGGGCGTCTGCTGTAGTGCCTCTAGGTATAAAAATACTGATACTTCCATCGGCTTCTTTCTTTACTGACTGCGTGATCAACGGATCAACTACCTGAATATCGGCATCTCCCATGTTTCCCTCCAATTTAATAGCTTTATCTACAATTACTTTGACTTGTGCATCCTTTGTACTTACTTTCCCTCGAACCAGCAACACATTCCCAGCAACCCAGAGATCGGCACTTTCCTCAAGAACCTTAGGAAACACAATCAGTTCTGTTTTGCTAATACTATCCTCAAACCAGCAGAAATACATCAGCTGCTTGGTCCTGGTCATTACTTTCTGAACATTTGAAATCACGCCGCCTATCTTGACCGTCTGGTTGTTCATCGTTTCATCTAGTTCCACAATCGGATTGACGTTCAATTTGAGTAGTTGTTCCTTATATTCATTCATTGGGTGTTCAGAAAGATATATTCCCAAGAGATCTTTTTCGTGTCTTAGTTTCTCCGCCATGCGCATCTTGGGAGCTGGTTCTAGCTTGAGACCCGGCATTTCTACGCCAGTACCACCGAAGAGGTCTATTTGTCCATTGGCTGTGTTTCCCTGAGCCTTTGACGAGTATGAAAGTATCCTTTCGACGTTGAGTAGTAGCGTTGCCCTATCCCCAAAGGAGTCCATGGCTCCGCTCTTTATCAATGATTCTAGCATTTTCTTGTTTACTTCAGCATTGCGAACTCGTTTGGCAAAATCCTCTATAGATGTAAACTTACCACCCTCTTTTCTAGCGGCTAGGATTGCCTCTATGGGCCCCATGCCTACATTTTTGATGGCCATAAGCCCAAAACGGATTTTACCGGTTTCTTTGACCACACCAAACTCAGCAAATGACTCGTTGACATCTGGCGGCAAAACCTCGATTCCCATCCTCTGACATTCATCTATCTCGATAGCAATTCGGTCCATATTACCGTAGTCAGAGGTCATAAGTGCCGACATAAAGGCCGCTGGGAAATGCGCTTTTAGATAAGCAGTCCAATATGATATAAGGGCGTAACAGGCGGCATGAGACTTATTGAAAGCATAGGCCGCAAAAGCTTCCCAACCATCAAATATCTCGTTAGCTAGCTTCTCCGGAACGCCATGAGTCTTTTTGGCGCCGTCAACAAATTGTCCCCTCATTTGCTTTAGCAGCTCTGCAATTTTTTTACCGATCGCTTTTCTAAGTGTATCTGCCTGACCACCAGTAAAGCCCGCCAGATCCTTGGATATTTGCATCACCTGTTCCTGATAAACAGTGATGCCATATGTATTTTTCAGCGCCGCTTCCATAGAAGGATGCTGGTATTTAATTGCTTTCTTTCCGTGCTTACGAGCGATAAACTCTGGGATATTTTCCATGGGACCCGGGCGATACAGTGCCACCATAGCAATGATATCTTCGAAAACAGTTGGTTTCAGCTCTTTGATATAGCGCTTCATGCCAGCAGATTCTAGTTGGAATACTCCAGTCGTTTCTCCTTTTGACAAAAGTTTGTATGTTTTCGCGTCATCTATCGGCAGTGTGTATAAATCGATATCTTTTTCATAAACCTTTTTGATTATGCGCATTGCATTTTTTATAACAGTTAAGTTGGAAAGACCCAAGAAGTCCATTTTCAGCAGGCCCAGGTCCTCTATAGCATGCATCTCGTATTGAGTATTGGTAGCCAGGTCGCCTTTGGTTGCCTTTTGTAGCGGTGTATAACCTACCAGAGGATCCTTGGATATTACTACACCCGCAGCGTGAGTAGAACTATGTCTAGCAACACCCTCGAGCTTGGATGCAAGGTCAATGAGATGCTTCACTTCGGGCTCATCCAGATAAGCTTTTTTCAGCTCATCACTAGTATTTAGAGCGTCCGCAAGCTTAATATTCAAAACTTCCGGTACCATCTTGGCTACCCTATCCACGTCACCGTAAGCCATTCCTAGCGCCCTACCAACGTCACGGATAGCATTGCGTGCTTTCATGGTTCCAAACGTAATTATCTGTGCCACACGATCCTGGCCGTACTTTTCTGTCACGTACGCTATAACCTCGTGCCTTCTGTCATCAGCAAAGTCCATATCCACATCAGGCATGGATATGCGGTCTGGGTTCAAAAATCTTTCAAAAAGAAGATCGTATTGCATCGGTTCTAGATCTACTATTCCCAAAGCGTAAGCAACTACCGAGCCCGCAGCTGAGCCACGACCTGGACCAACCACAATACCCTGTCCCTTGGCCCAGTTTACGTAGTCCTGAACAATTAGAAAGTAGCCCTCGTAACCCATTTTTTCTATAACTTTGAGCTCGTATTCTAGTCTTTCTTTCAGTTCTGGGGTTTTCTTGCCATACCGTCTCGCGATACCCTCGTCTACCAGCTTTTCTAGATATTTACCTTCGGTCAAACCATCAGGACACGGAAAGTCAGGAATCAAGATTCCGCCGAGCTCTATGGTGACATTACACATTTCTGCAATCTTTACCGTATTTTCAAAAGCTTCAGGCACATCTGGAAAAGCAGCCAACAAATCCTCGTATGTCCGCATACTATTGTCCATAGTCATCTTCATTCGGTCTTCATCGGCCACTGTTTTGCCCATCTGAACACAAAGCAAAATGTCCTGGGCTTCAGCATCATCTTTATTCACATAGTGGACGTCATTGGTCACGACAAGCCCAATGCCAGTTTCTTTGGCAATTTTTTTCAAACCTTCATTGGCTACTCTTTGCTCATCGGCGCCAGGTTGATCCTGAAGCTCTAGATAGTAGTGATCTTTGCCAAATATTTCCTGGTATTCCAGCGCTGCGGCTTTGGCACGATCATAATCACCATTTACGATGTTTCGCGATGGTTCACCGTTTAGACAGGCCGACATGCCTATCAGACCCTCTGAATATTTTCTCAGGGTCTCCTTATCGATTCTGGGCTTATAGTAGTAACCATCTATATGCGCAATAGTTACTAGTTGCATTAGGTTTTGATAGCCAACATTGTTTTTGGCAAGTAGCACTAGGTGGTATGGTTTTATATCGACACGAGCTTCTTTGTCATGAAGAGACCTAGGGGCCACATAACATTCACAGCCGATAATTGGGTTGAGATCACGTTTCTTGGCTTCTTTGTAGAATTCAATCGCACCGTACATGACTCCATGATCTGTAATCGACATTGCGGGCATGCCAAGCGCTTTCGCTTTGTCCAAATAGTCAGGAATCTTCCCCATACCATCTAGAAGCGAATAGTGAGTATGGACGTGCAAATGAACAAATTTTGCTTTCGTTTCAGCCAAAGCTTTCCCCCGTTACAGTAACAATAAAAAAGAGTTCTCACACCTCAAAATCTATATTCAATTTTAGTACTTCGTGAGAGCTAAAACAAGAGGGAAAATGCCCTTATTTAGATTCAATCCAAAAAAGAGCCCTGGGCAGCAAATCCTCAGCTAGCTGGCAACCCATTGGGGTTTTTATCTTTGCAGTCATACCAGTGGTTTTCGAAATAACGTCTTTTTTGGCCACAGTCTCCGAGGAGTGTATCCTCTTACCCTCTTCATAAAAATATTTAAAAGAGTCCTCAATAAAGATTAGCCCATCCGCATCTTGAATTATTTGCTGTTCAAGAGTATCTACTTTTGAGCCCATGGAATGCGACTTGATACAATCCACAATTTTGGCTATCGCGGCATGATCCACTTCCAACGTCTCCAGAAACTTCTGAGCCATTTCCGCACTTTTTTGTGCGTGAGTCGCACCGGCGTTTGCACCGATGTCGTGTAATAAAATTGCAAGATCTACAATAAACTCATCGGCTTTATATTCTTTTGCCAACTTTTTTGCAAATTTCCTCGCACCAAAAATATGATTAAAATAATCTTCATCTGGTTTTCTCGATGTCGGTACGTGCCCGCGAACATATTCCTCGGTTTCACGAACAATATCTTCGTTTTTCATTTTATTTCTCGTATTTTTGATTTATTTTTCTCAAGTAGGGTCATGATACCGAAAATCACAAAAACTAGTATTCCGGCGCCCACTATTACCACCAGGAACCATGAAAAGAAGAAGTTAGAAACTGCTACAGTAGCACCCACTACGGACAATCCAAATTTTGTAGAGGCAAGTAGCTTTACCAGTACAAAAAACAGAAAGATTCCAACCAGTGCCTTTTTCGCAAAAGAAGATTTGAAGGAGAGATAATTATCCCATATCAAACCTACTTTACGCTGCCAGGTAAGGCTTTTGGCATGCGAAAAGTCTTTTACGGCTTTTGCATAGCTCGCCACAATGTCTTCTGTTTCAAAACTAGAAAGTGTATATTCAAAGCTATTTTTAATCAGCTCTGTCTTCTCTAGGGCGTCCTGAAGTGCTTTTTTATCCGAAAGTTTCCAACCAAACACTGTTAACACTTGTTTCATATTTTTTGTCGGATATCCCTTGGACTTAAGTAAGTAATAAAACACTTTCTGAGCTTCTATACAAGCCATTTTGTAGCCACTGGCCGTATGTTCCTTCAGTGCTCGTTCTACTTCTCCCCAGAGATCATCACTTTTTGCGCTAATCGCTTTCATTGTCTACTTCTTTTCAGTTCTTTCTAGTATTATCCACTCTGTACCCTCGACAAGTGAATTTGGTACAACATGCAAGCGTCCTTTTTCGTCTTCTATACGTACTTTGCGCATGTCAATTCCGCGAATGATGCCAGTGGTTTTGCCATCATTTGTGATAAGTTTCATACCTACTTTGATATCAGGATCACTGGCTAGGAAGAGTCCAGCGAAAATGTTTGAAAGTAAGGGACCCACACTTGCTGAAAGAAAAAATGCGACTATAGCTGCTGAACCAGATATTGCTATCGCAAACCGACTGAGGCCCGCCGCACCCGCAAGAACTACTATAAGTACTACCCAGAGTCCGAGCTTTGTAACTGTGATAATGAGACCACGAATATCCTTCGGCACTCTAGCGTGTTTTATAGCGCGACCAAGGAAAAAGATAAATACTTTTATAAATAACCAACCTACTACTAAGCCCCCGATTACTAGAGGCAATGTCTTTCCAAAATTAATAAGCATATTGAGATACTGTGTTAAAAGATCAATCATCGTAATTTCTCCTTCAATATTTCATTAACCATTTGCGGGTTAGCCTGACCACGTGTCGCAGCCATCACTTGTCCTATGAGAAAGCCAAAAGCTTGCTGTTTACCAGCTTTGTAGTCTTCTACTGACTTTGTATTTTTCGATAATATATCATCGATAATCGTTGCTAGCTCTCCTGTGTCACTGATTTGTCCTAAACCACTTTTTTCGATTATTTCTCCTGGATTAAGTCCAGATTCAAACATTTTGTCAAATACCTCCTTGGCTTGCTTGCCAGATATCTTACCAGCGTCTATAAGCACTACAAGTTCTGAAATACTTTCTGGAGATATTTTCACATCGGCCAACTGAACACTAAATTTGTTCATCCTGCCTATCAGCTCGCCTATAATCCAGTTGGCCACTTTCTTGGCCGCATTTCGCTTAAGCTCATCGGTTGTGAGGACATTATCCGGTAATACCTCTATAGCTTGCTCAAAATACCTGGCCATTTCAAGGTCAAAAGTCAACTGCGCTGCATCGGCCTGTGACAATCCGTATTCGGTTACGAAACGAACACTTTTGTCTTTTGGAAGCTCTGGCAACATATTTTGAAGCGCTGCAATATCAATATCTTTATTAATTCGGCTGAATGGTGGCAAATCTGGCTCTGGGAAATATCGATAGTCATTTGCCTCTTCTTTGCTACGCTGTTCGGTTGTCTTGCCTTTTGCATCATCCCAACCCCTAGTTTCCTGGGTTATCCGTTCGCCTTTTTCTAGCATCTCAGTTTGTCGTTCCACTTCGTAGTTCAGCGCTCGTTCAATCATTCGGAAAGAATTCATGTTCTTTATCTCAACTTTTGTGCCCAGCTCCTTCTGACCCACCACTCGAATTGAGATGTTGGCATCACAGCGCAGGTTGCCTTGTTCCATATTGGCATCGGAAATACCCAAATATCGCAAGATGGATCGTAAATCCTGCAAGAAAACGCTCGCCTCTCTAGGACTTCGAATATCTGGTTCGGTAACTATTTCCATCAGAGGTGTACCAGCACGATTTAGATCGACCAGACTGTATTTGACGCCTGCTGGATGAACTAGCTTGCCAGCGTCTTCCTCAAGATGAATATGATGGATACGAATTTTAGATATTACACCATCCAGATCAACCTCTACCAAACCTCCCCACACTGGCGGATTCGTACTGCTAGTAATCTGATAAGCTTTTGGTAAGTCAGGGTAAAAATAATTTTTGCGTTCAAAATTAAAGTTTTCAGCAATCTTGCCCCCTATTGCCAAACCGAAGAGATAAGTCCACTCTATGGCCTGCCTATTGGCTACAGGAAGCATACCAGGCATACCTAGACAAACAGGGCAAACGTTGGTATTTGGTTCAGCATCAACAGACATATTGTCACAACTACAAAACATTTTACTGACCGTCTTGAGCTGGGCGTGTACTTCTAGTCCGATTACTACTTCATATTTGCTCATTACAGTGCTCCTAATATTTTTAAGGATTTCTTGAAATATTCAATCGCCTTTTTGGCATTTGTGGCACTAAAATCCAGTCCGTTATCATGAGCGATTGAGTTACGAACTTTGTGTGCAAACCATAGATTGTTATAGTCGTCATAGTTTGGGAATAGCTTTTGTCCAGCCTTCAGTTTATCGGCGAAAGTTGCTCCAGGTAGCCCCTTCGAGGCAAGTACTTGTTCTAGTAGTTTATCCGCATCCATGACAGATGCTTTCAGTTGCGCAGGCGCGCCGAGATTCGCCACCGCCTCTATCTCATTCCATTTGGTAGCAATCTGGTTTTTATCAATTGAAATAGCGTTACCATAAGTCTGGTATTTTGGTTTTGACTTTTTGCCAAAGCCGCTAAAAATTGATAAAAGCTTAAAAGCCATTACTTTTCCTCTATGGTTACTTTGTTCATTGTGACCGTGCTCGTAGGCTTAGAGTTTTCTCCTGAACCATTATCTGTTGTGGATGTTTCGTTTAGCCTCATGACTACATCTAGGCCGCTAGTCACGCCACCAAAGATAACATAATCCTTCGAGAGTTTTCCGCCGCTATAATCACCTGTCATGATAAAGAATTGTGACCCGTTGGTGTTTTTGCCACTATTTGCCATCGCGATTGTACCTGGGGTGTAGTCACCTACGACCGGTTCGTCATCAAATTTGTAGCCAGGTCCACCACTGCCAGTTCCGTCAGGGTCTCCGCCTTGTATCATGAAGTCTTTGACAATACGATGGAATGTAAGACCATCATAAAACTTGTTTCGTGCGAGATAAACAAAATTATTTACCGTCTTTGGAGCATCCTTTGCGTTTAGCGTAACTTCAAAGTTGCCTTCGGCTGTTTCAAACTTCGCGATATATGTTTTGCTTGTATCTATTTGCATTTCTGGTGCCTTTTCATATTTACGGTTTATATTCTCGCTGGTAGTAACTGTCTTTTTCGTAAAATATTTATTTTTTACAAATTTCACACCCGTGAAAACACCCGTCCCCAGCGCTGCCCCCGCCAATATACCGAAGGTGATAAATATGGCAAGCTTTATTTTTCGCTCTTTGTTCAGCTGTTTTCGGATCTTCTCGACTTTGCGCTGTTCTTTTAGCTTTTCCGCTTTACCCATGTTGTTTCACCGTGTTTACTTCATACATATGCCCAAAATTTAACACTGTTTCCTCATCAAAGTGTTTCCCGATAAGCTGCATCGCGATTGGTAACCCCTTCTCATCGACTCCGCAAGGAAGTGAAAGTGCTGGATTACCGGCAAGATTGACAGCTGCTGTATAGATATCGGCTAGGTACATTTGAAGTGGATCATTCGATTTCTCACCAATCTTAAAGGCTGTCGTAGGTGACACCGGCGCTAGGATCACGTCTACCTTTTCCAAAGCTTTTTCAAAATCTTGTTTGATGAGAGTACAAACCTTCATTGCCTTATTGTAATACGCGTCATAATATCCAGCTGATAATACAAAAGTACCCAGCATGATGCGTCTCTTGGCCTCAGCCCCAAAGCCCTCATCACGAGATTTGAAATAATGATCTATTAGATTATCCGAAGATTCAGATGAGTAACCATATTTTATTCCGTCGTAACGACCAAGATTCGAGCTTACTTCGGCTGGCTGGATAATGTAGTACACGGGTACGCCGTATTTGAGATGTGGTAGCTCCACTTCTACAAATTCCGCACCTAGTTTCTCATATTCTTTTCTAGACGATTCGATTGCTTTAGCGACTTCTGTAGATAGCCCCATTTCAAAAAACTCTTTTACCCAACCAATTTTCTTCCCAGTAAGTGGTTTATCAAGGTTCTTTGAATATTCAGGCACAGGTATATTTACGGAAGTAGAATCCTTCTTATCATACCCAGCAATTATTTCCATTATCTTGGCCACATCTTCTGTGGTGTTGGCGATCGGCCCGACACAGTCGAGTGATGAAGCCATGGCAATTAGCCCGTATCTAGAAACGCGACCATAGGTGGGTTTCAACCCCACTACGCCGCAAAAACCTGCAGGTTGACGAATAGAACCACCGGTGTCGCTGCCTATACTGTAAACGCATTCACCAGCAGCTACAGCTGCAGCAGAACCTCCCGAAGAACCACCAGATACTCGCGTGAGATCCCAAGGATTCTTGGTCACGCCATAATCTGAATTCTCTGTACTCGCACCATGGGCCCAGGCGTCACAATTGTTTTTACCGACAATTACTGCTCCCGCATCCTTAAGTTTCTGGACGACGGTTGCGTCGTATGCAGGCACAAAATTATCAAGCATTTTGCTGGAGGCCGTTGTTCGTATGTCTTTTGTACAAAAAACATCTTTTATACCCACTGCCACACCGTCAAGGAAACTTCTGGATTGTCCATCCGCGTATCTCTTGACCGCATCTTTGGCATCACCTAGAGCCAACTCAGCCGTAACTGTAACATATGCGTTTATGTTATCTTCTTTAGAGTCTATGTTTTTCAGGGTTTCCTGTGTCGATGTCAAAACTAATTCAGGATTTTGTATAAACTTTTTATTCAAATCTACAATTGTTTGGTTCTTCATTTATAACACCGACTTTACCTTTATGAAGCCATTTTCTGTATCTGGGGCGTTACTGATTAGTTCCGCGCGGGCGATTTCACTGCGGACAACAGCGTCTTCTCTGGAAATATTGGTAAGCCCAGTCACTTGGCTAGTTGGTTCTACTCCCGAGACATCCACCTCATCCAGCTGTTTGGCATAATCCAGTATCGCGCTCATGTCGTGTGTGAGCGATTCTATCTCATCTTTTGTTAGACCAACTCTGGCGAGCTTGCCCAACTTCTCTATTTCAGCTGCAGTTATTTTGCTCATAAATCTCTTCTTTTAACGTAGGAAGTATATCATTCTACAAGAAGCTTGGCTAGCGTCTCTTCATTAATTATTTTTACTCCAAGCGATTCGGCCTTTGCAAGTTTGGAGCCTCCACCAGCTCCTGTCACTAGATAAGTAGTGCTTTTTGATACCGATCCCGAAGCTTTACCACCCAAGGTGCGTATCTTTTCTTCAGCTTCTTCTCTGGTCATACTCTCAAGTGAGCCAGTAATAACAAATGTCTGTCCAGCCAGCTTGTCACCTCGTCTTGCAGCCTCATAGCCGACCCCATTATCCTTGAGTTTTGTAAGGAGTTTCAGGTTTCTCGGTTCGCGGAACCAGTCGTAAATACTTTTGGCAACTACCTCACCAACTCCCTCTATTTCTGACAGCTCTTCCACCGTGGCGCCCCGAATACTCTCTATATTACCAAAGTGAGCTGCTAGATCACTCGCTGTTACCGCTCCAACGTGCCTAATTCCCAGTCCAAACAAAAATCTAGAAAAACTAACTGTTTTTTTGTCCGCAATAGCTTGCACCAAATTTGCGGCACTTTTTGCTCCAAAACGTTCAAGGCCAGCTAAGTCTCCTTCTTTGAGGGCAAAAAAATCAGCCGCATCCGAGATGATTCCCTCTGTCAGTAATTGGTCAACAATCTTTTCACCCAGACCATCTATATCAAAAGCATCTTTGCTAGCAAAATGAATTAATTGCTCACGTTCGATAGCAAAACAGGTCGTACTAATACACCTAGCGACAGCTTCACCTTCTGGTTTCACCACCTTACCACCACACATAGGACAAATCGTAGGCATTTTAAATATTTTTTCACTCCCGTCTCGCAGTTCTGGAAGTGGTCGTATAATCTCTGGGATTATATCCCCTGCCTTTTGTAAGACAACCGTGTCTCCGATACGTATATCTTTTCTTTTAATCTCGTCTTCGTTATGTAGAGTTGCCCTAGAAACAGTCGAACCCGCCACCTTGACTGGCTTCATGACAGCAAATGGAGTTAGGGCACCGGTACGTCCAACGTTCACACGAATTTCCTCGATAATAGTCGTTACCTGTTCGGCAGGGAATTTGTAAGCCACGGCGCCCCGAGGTGCCTTGCCTACTGCGCCAAGCTTATCAAATATTTTGTTGCTATTTACAATCACGACAATTCCATCGACCTGGAAGTCTAGTGAATTACGTTTATCATCCCAATACTTACAATATTCGATAACCTCATCTATTGTTTCACAATGTTTCACATACTTGCTTGTTTTGAAGCCCAACTCAGCGAGTTCAATATGTTTTTCCTCATGGGTGGATACATCTAACCCTGCCATAATGTCATAAATATAGCTATCCAGCTGCCTCGCGGCAGTTACGCTAGGATCGAGTTGGCGAATACTGCCTGCGGCCAAATTGCGAGGATTTGCGTACGTTTGTAACCCCTCGTCAGCCATCTTCTTATTAACCTTCTCAAACACTTTCTTGGACATATACACCTCGCCGCGAACGTCCAAACGACCAGGTAAGGCTTTTCTAAGCACAAGTGGAATCGAGTTGATAGTTCGAACATTTGAAGTCACATCTTCACCCACCTGGCCATCACCACGTGTAGTGGCACGAACTAGTTTGCCATTTTCATAAGTAAGCATCATCGATAAACCATCAATTTTTAGCTCACAGAAATAATCTAGTTTCACCCCAGGCAACAACCTCTGAACCCTTCTCTCCCAATCGTATATATCTTCTTTATTGAAAACATCGTTTAGAGAAAGCATTGGTGCAATGTGTCGTACCTTCTCAAATTTTTCTAGCGGCACTCCACCCACCCTCTGGGTTGGTGAGTCCGGTGTCACAAGTTCAGGAAACTCATGCTCAATCTCACGTAATTCAACCGTAAGTGAGTCGTATACCTCATCACTCACAGTCGGGTCATCGAGAACATGATATTGATAACGGAATTCGTCTATCAACTCACGCAGTTTTGCAGCTCTGTCTTGTGCTTTTGTAAAATCTAGCTTAGTCATAGCTATATTATAGCAAAAAAGAGCCCAAAGCGGGCTCTTTTTATCATATAGACGTAATTTATTTTGTTGGGTACCAGTCTCCAATCGTGATGTTTTCTACCTTACCAGCCGCTGCCACCGTTACAACTACTTTTGTAGCGTCTTTACAGCTGGCCGCCATACCACAAATTACAAACTGATTATAATATGCTTTCCAAGGGGTGCCGTTTTGATCGTTGAAATCAGTCAGTGTACCATAAATATAGTATGTACCAGCGGGAACGCTGACCGAGTAGGTTGCAGATGCTGCCATATCAGTAGATGTCCCTGTAACGAAGCTTACAGTTGCCTCATACGTCTTGGCTGTCTTTGTATCCTCAGCGAATACCTTTATTTTAGTAGGAATACCAGAGGACGGGTACATAATATTACCGCTCACTGTACCGTTTGAAGTTACCGTTGTTGTAGTAGCGGTTGTATCATCTATTTTTGTACCAAGATAGGTTATTTTCTTCTCTAGGTCCGAAACCAATTTTGCATTGGTTTCCTGGCTCTCGTTGAAAGTTCTGTCGAGGATAAACCAGGTAAGACTAGAAGTAATAGTCGACGCCACCACTATGAGTAAAGTAGTAATAACAAGACGCTGCCAATTGATAAATTTTTCTTTTGTGTCCATTTCCCCTCCTTGTCTGCCCTCGCAGACTATATGCATATATTATGCAACTACATTGCCATCTCGCGCAAGCGTTTTATACGCTCCGCAGGATCAGGGTGAGTATCAAACAGACTTGAGAACAGACCTTTACTCTTTCCGTTTTCATCCTTCAGCGGACTAGCTATGAAGAGATGGGCCGTGGCTTTGTTTGGTCTTCGAAATACAGCCGTATCTGAAGAAATTATCTCAAGGGCGTTCGCCAGCCCCGCTGGATTACGTGTAAGGAGTGCCCCATCTGCATCAGCTAAAAACTCACGTTTTCTAGAGATAGCCAGCTGTATGAGTGAAGCAAAAAGTGGAGATAAAAGTGCCAGGATAACCCCAACTATCATCATGATGGCACCGAGCTGGCCACTATCCCTATTGTCATCATCCCCGATACCCCAAAAACTGAATCTCAGAAACCAGTCCGAAATGAGTACTACGAAACCAACTAGCACCACTATGATTGCCGACAAACGAATATCATAATTTCCTATATGGGAAAATTCGTGAGCAATCACTCCCTCGAGTTCTGGTTTGTTTAGTTTTGCAAGCAGTCCCGTGGTAACGGCGATTGCCGCATGCTTTGGGTCACGGCCCGTGGCAAAAGCGTTTGGAGAATCATCTTCAATAATATACACGCGTGGTGTGGGTAGTCCGGCTGTAATAGATAGATTTTCGACCAGATTATAAAGTTCTGGAGCATCAGATTTTTGCACTTCTCTGGCGCCGGATATGGCCAGAGCTATCTTGTCACTCCAAAAATATGAAGAAAATGACTGGAAAATAGCGATAATTATCGCTGCTGGAAAAATCCAGTTTATTCCTAGAGCTCTGCTAAATACGTACCCGAGTCCAATAGTAAATGCCACGAAAAGCGTTACAATGACGCCTGTTCGCCATTTATTTTCAGCGATATGTGTATAAGTCGTGGCCATATCTAGAACTTAACTTCGACGTTTTCCTTTTCGCCTTCAGCAGCTTCTATAAACTCAAACTTACCAAAACCAAGTTGTTTGGCGTAGATGTTGGTTGGGAAAACTTCGATCTTAGTGTTGAAGTCACGTACATTACCGTTGTAAAAACGCTGGGCAGACATAATTTTGTCTTGAGTATCAGTCAGATCGGCTTGCAGTTGTAAAAAGCTTGCGTTTGCCTTGAGGTCTGGATAGTTTTCAGCAACAGCAAAGAGAGACTTCAGGGTTTCTGTCATCTGGTTACTGGCATTTATCTTGTCAGCAGTAGAGCCCTTCATCAGCCCCGCTCTTTCCTCGGTAACCTTTTCTAAAAGCTCCTTTTCGTGCTTGGCGTAACCCTTCACTGTACTAACAAGATTCGGGATAAGCTCATAACGTCTTTTAAGTTGGACATCGATATCGCTGGAAGCCTCGGCCACTCTATTTTTGAGCGTTATTAGCCCGTTGTAAGTAGCGATGATATAAACCGCGAGTAGAGCGACGGCTCCTAGAACAATCCATAAGATAGGCATAATTCCCCCTTTATTGTTTAGGTATTTTAATTACTTGACCAATTTGTAAGTCTTCGGTAGTAGCATTATTATACTTCATCAAAGCAGCCGAAGACATGTTATTTGCGTTGGCAATAGAACTATAAGTATCTCCGCTGGCAACTGTGTAATCTGTGGATGTAGGTGTCGTGGTGGTCGCAGCAGGAGTTGTAGTCGCTGCAGGAGCAGTTGTAGTGGTTTCTTCCGTCTTCGGTGTCTCCACTGCTTCCGCTGGTCTAGACTCTATTTTTTCACTTGCCGTTTTTTGCTGGATGCTCTCTGGCTTAAAGATAAGTTCATACCCAGCCACTCCCACTGTCCCGAATACTAAAACGATGGCCAAAATAGCCAACAGCGTTCCAAAAATATTCTTTTTCCCGCCGTTCTCACGGATGTCTTTTTTAAATTCGTCAGATAACTGACTGTTTGCTTCTTTACTCATAACAAAATAATTATACACCTAAAATTAAAAAAATCATCATTTTGATGATTTTTTTGGTGCCCGGGGCGGGACTTGAACCCGCAAGACCGAAGCCAACGGATTTTAAGTCCGTCGCGTATACCAATTCCGCCACCCGGGCCGATAGATGCAATTTGGAGGCCTGACCCGGAATTGAACCGGGGTACGCGGTTTTGCAGACCGCTGCGTAACCACTCCGCCATCAGGCCGTGTACGCATAAATAAAATGGAGCGGGAGACGGGGATCGAACCCGCGACCTCAACCTTGGCAAGGTTGCGCTCTACCGCTAAGCTACTCCCGCTAATTTTATAAAGAACTTGGTGGCTCAGGCCGGGTTCGAACCGGCGACACAAGGATTTTCAGTCCTCTGCTCTACCAACTGAGCTACCGAGCCAAATATTTTTTAAATGGTGGGCGCCAAGGGATTCGAACCCCTGACCCTCTCGGTGTAAACGAGATGCTCTAACCAGCTGAGCTAGGCGCCCCTAGGAAATGCGACGTGGTGCGGACGAGAGGACTTGAACCTCCAAGGCCTTGCGGCCACTAGCCCCTCATGCTAGCGCGTATACCAATTCCGCCACGCCCGCTTACAAAGTTACTTGTAACGCAGGAAAATTATACGTTATTTGAGCCCAATAGTCAACGGGAACTATCTAGTTTTCTTAGTATTTATGTACCAATCATAAATGTTGTTTAGCATATCGATTGATTGTGAAATTCTAGTTTGTTTTGAGCCAAAGATTTCTTTTGAAATTGCAGATGTGTGCAGTGGCGAATATAGGAAAATAGCCGGCTGTTCCTCTATGATAACTGCTTGGATTTGCTTAAATCTATCGGCTCGATATTGGGCATCGCTACTCTTTCGCACTTGTTCCAGTAGTTTATCTACTTTCTTGTCATTGAAGCCGGTAAGGTTGAGACCCGGGTCTGTAGCTTGCGATGAATGCCAAAAACTATATAAATCTTGGTCTATCCCCACATTTTGTCCAATCAGAATCATGTCATAGTTTCTGGGGCGAATATAGTTTGCACTTATTAGGTTTATGTTTTCTGGTATTAGCTCTAGGTCTACACCCACTGCTCTAAATTGATTTTTAATGATGTTAACAACGTCACTGGTTCCCTTGTCGTCTATATAAACAAATCTAAACTTTAGTATTTTGCCATCTTTTCGACGAATACCGTCTTCACCTTTTACCCAACCAGCCTTCTCTAGGGCGTCATTAGACGCGGCTAGATCAAATGCAATCCCTTTTGCCGTCGCATCATATCCCGATCTACCTGGAAGTATAGGTACAGTAACCTCTTTGGCATTGCCCGACAGGGCACCTTTTATAATCTGATCACGGTTAATCGCTGCTGCAAGAGCACGACGGATATCCTTACTAGCCAGAATTTCATTCTTATAGTTTAGATTTAACACTTCGTATTGGGGAAGATAATTCTGTACTAGTGACAAGTTTGTAAGTTTGCCCACCTGACTTAATACATTCCCAGGTAAGTCAGCTATTCCAGATATTTGTCTACGCGAAAGCCCTCTTACTAAGGACTCGTTGTCATCATAAAGAATCAAGCGTAACTGCTCTATGTAGGGCTTATGAATCGCAAAATCATTATTAGCCACCATCACTACACCTGTCTGAGTACCGAATTGGTCAAAACGAACAAACTTATATGGACCAGTACCGACTGGTTTCGTGTTAAACTCAGCTACTTTGATGTTCTTTGGGTCCGTTGCACTAAGCAGGTGTTTTGGTAATATCGGCTGGCTAGCAACTTGTAAAAAGTTTGGAAAAGGATTCGGTAGCTTAAACTCAACCTCGAAATCGTTTTTCTTTTCTACTGTAACCCCGTGCCAGATCTGCGATAGTGCCGTTCTAGTGTCTGGGTTTTGGATAAGTCCTATAGTGTAAACCACATCATCCGCATTAAAGACAGTTCCATCATGCCAATTGATACCCTTTTTAAGCTTGAAGTTATATGTAAGCCCATCAGTAGACACGCTCCAGCTTTCCGCTAAATCGGGAACGTTTTCTGTCGCGGAAATAGTCCTAGTAAGACCAGAGTAGATAAGTCTGTTTGCCACATTTTCTGCGTCATTCTGAGCAAATAGTGGGTTAATCTTTTCTATATTCCCCACCACTCCATGTGAATAGCTTCCACCAAAATCAGGATTCTCCTTGATATAGTAACTTCCGAGACTGTTGAAACGATTAACAAACATAGCGATTATGAGTATAGAGAGAATACCGCTAAAAAGAACCAGGTTCTTTAGGTGTACTATATCTGGTATTTTTTTCAGATTTGTAAGCGTCATGTTACGCAAATCACGAAGATGCGTATGTCTGACATCTATAAATAGCTTTTTTAGCTTTAAGCGCAGCTTAATGCTTAGATTTTTTAGCTTCATTAGACAAATAAGATTAAAAGAGCGCTAACGCACAAAACGGTGGCGCTAATAATAGTAAAAACTACTAGGAACTTCTCTGCACCCCTCTTGGTCATATACGAAACGTCTGAGCCACCGAAAACACCGGATAAGCCAGAACCCTTCTGTTGCAAGATAATTGCCAATATGGTGAGTATGGATGATATTACAATAATTATATTTAATGCGTTTTTCATAACTCTACTATTTTATCAGAAAATCCCTGTTTCGTAAACTTATCCGAATTTTTTATAATTTCCCCCGCTGCCACAGCTAAGCTCTTACTGTTGTGATAAAGAGGGTTGCCAGTATCCACTATGTTCGCGGATATTTTGTTAATTTTACTAATTTTATCAAAGTCTAGCAGGACCGGAGCTACATATTGGTCTTTTCCTCCCAGAGCCACCACATGGTTGTTTGCCAGGACGGCATCCAGCCCTATGTCGTACTTCCTTAGCTCCTCTATGTGCGACGAGACTGTAAATCCTGTTGTCTCACCGCGTTCTGTCGAAACATTACAGATATATACCTTCAGTGCACTCGAGGTATTGTAAGCATGCAACAGTTTATCTTGCAAAAAATTTGGGATTACACTAGTAAACAAGCTCCCAGGACCAACCAAGATTACATCTGCTGCAGCGATTGCCGCTATCGCCCGCGGATTTGTCTTGGGTTTTTTGGTTAGGTACACTCTCTCTATTTTGTGGCTATAGCCATAAGTAGCGATTTTTGACTCGCCCACTATCCTGTTGTCATCATCATATTTTGCAGCTAAATCCACATCATCTAGTGTCGCTGGGATTACTTGCCCCTTTATATTTAGAAGTCCAGATATTTCCTCAATTGCCAACTCAAAGTTTCCAGTCATATCCCTTAACGCTGAAATAATCAGATTTCCCAAACTATGTCCCTTGAGACCCAGGCCGCCTTTAAATCTGTACTGGAAGAGATCCGTAAGGGCATTTTCATTTTCAGAAAGAGCCGCAATACATTTACGAATATCACCTGGGGGAAGCAGCTTAAAATCACGTCGAAGCCTACCACTACTATCACCGTCATCGGTCATGGTAACTATGGCAGTAATATCAAACGGATAATCCCTTAAACCACGCAAAAGTGTAGCTAGCCCAGAGCCACCACCTATCACAACTACCTTTTTCATAGATTCTCTTTTATCATATTTGCTATTTTATCACCGACAAGTGCCGCTAGTTCCGAGGTCTCAGCCGACTTTATCTTCTCTATGGTACCAAACTTTACCATTAATTTCTTTTTTGTTTTGGGCCCAACCCCAGGAACATTGTCCAATCTCGAGTTCGTCAGATCCTTTGATCGAAGATTTCGATGATATGTAATTGCAAAACGATGGGCTTCGTCCCGGATTCGCTGAACCAAAAAGTATGCTTCCGAGTCGGGCACGAGATTTACTATATCAAAAGATCCATTTTCTTCCTGAACTACTATCTCCTCGAGCCTCTTGGCAAGCCCCACAAACTTAGTCGGCAAACCAAGTGGTCCGACTATTTCCATGATCGAAGATATTTGTCCCTTGCCGCCATCGATAATCACTAAATCTGGAACCTTCGCAAAACTTCGGTCTTTATTCTTTATTCTAGATTCTTTATTCTGCAGGAGGTATTTAAACCTTCTGCGCGCTACTTCTTGGTGCATGGCAAAGTCGTCTATACGCTTGACGGTTTTTATTTCAAATCTACGATAATCATTTTTTGCGGGAACTCCATTTTCAAATACCACCATTGAGCCTACTGCCGCACGTCCAAATATATTTGAAATATCGTAACACTCAATTCTTTTGGGAATATCGGCGAGATTAAGCGCATCTCTTAATCCTGTTAGGGCTTTGTCTAGACGTAATTCTCGTTTTTCTTCTATTACATGTTCGAAGCGGATTCGTTTGAGAGCATTCAATCGATCTCTGGTTTCGGCTGCTTTTTCAAATTCTTTGGACTTTGAAAAAGCCTTCATATCCCTAGTCAAATCACGAATCACAGCATCCTTTTTCCCAGATAAAAAAGCGACTAAACCTCGTATGTTTGCCTGATACTCGCTAGGCGATATATACTTGGGCCCATGACCTTTGCAGAGCCCCAGGTGATAATACAGACAGATATTATCTCCCGTTAAACTACAGGTACAATATGGGAATACCTTACGTAGGTATTTCAGCGCACTTCGAACAGAACCTGCATCTATAAATGGTCCCAGATACTCTGATTTATCTTCAACAATCTGCCTTACCACCGAAATTGTCGGATAGTCCTCTTTTGTAATTTTTATGTAACAATAGTTTTTATCATCTTTCAGTAGTATGTTGAATTTTGGCTTATAGCGCTTGATTAGCTCTGATTCGAGTAACAAAGCTTCTATCTCTGAACCCGCAACAATCCACTCCATATCCGCAATATTGCGAACCAGCTCTTCTGTTTTAGGTTCATGATCACCTATAAAATACGAGCCTACCCGGTTCTTTAAGTTTACTGCTTTCCCTACATAAATAATTCTACCCTTGTCATTTCGGTAGAGATAAACACCCGAACTTGTTGGTAGTTTTTTTAGTTTTTCTTGAACAATTTTAGTGTTCAATACTTTTGTATCCATAATATTACTATTTCACAAGAATCTTGGACAAATACTGTCCAGTGAACGAGCCAGCTTTCTTTGCTACCTGTTCTGGTGTACCCACGGCAACTATTTCGCCACCACGATCGCCACCCTCTGGTCCGAGATCGATAATCCAGTCTGCGCATTTTATAACTTCGAGATTATGCTCGATAATAAGTACTGTATTCCCCGCATCAACCAACTTATTTAGTACTATCATTAGCCTGTTCACATCGGCAAAATGAAGACCTGTCGTAGGTTCATCGAGGATATACATCGTTTTACCTGTAGAACGTCTGGAAAGTTCACTAGCCAGCTTGACACGCTGCGCTTCGCCTCCAGATAGAGTGGTTGCTGGTTGTCCAAGACGGATATAACCCAGGCCAACTTCCACCAGTGTCTCTAACTTGCGCTTAATCTGTGGGATATTCTTGAAGAATTCATAAGCCTCGTCCACTGTCATATCCAAAACGTCTGATATATTCTTACCCTTGTAATGTATTTCTAGAGCTTCTTTGTTGTATCTTTTGCCGCCACATTCCTCACATGTCACATAAACATCAGGCAAGAAGTGCATCTCTATCTTGAGGATACCTTCACCGCGGCAAGATTCACAACGGCCACCTTTTACATTAAAACTAAATCTACCCTGTTTGTAACCGCGGATTCTTGCTTCTGGCGTGCCCGAAAATAGATCGCGAATGTCTGTAAAAACACCGGTATAGGTAGCTGGGTTTGACCTCGGTGTACGTCCTATTGGCGACTGATCGATATCTATCACTTTATCTAGGTTTTTTAGTCCCATTATTTCCATGTGTTTCCCGGCAGGCTCTTGCGCATGGTGAAAAACCTGGGAAAGTTTCTTCGCCAAGATGTCATTTACTAGACTAGATTTACCTGATCCAGAAACCCCAGTTACCAGAACCAAACGACCAAGCGGTACGGCCACGGTAATATTTTTCAAATTATTTTCTGTGGCCCCGACAACAGTAATTTCCTTCCCATTCCCTGGGCGACGCTTTGCAGGCGTCTCTATTACTTCCGCTCCAGATAAATATTTACCCGTTAGGGAGTTTTTATCAGCTTTTATCTGTGCCGGTGTACCTTCAGCGATAATTTTACCGCCGTGTTCACCTGCACCAGGACCAACGTCGATAATCCAATCAGCCTCATTCATGGTGTCTTCATCGTGTTCTACCACAATCACCGAGTTACCCAGATCACGCAGATTTTTTAGGGTTTCTATAAGGCGATAGTTATCACGTTGATGTAGACCAATAGAAGGTTCGTCCAATATATAGATAACGCCCATGAGTGAAGACCCGATTTGAGTCGCTAGTCTAATGCGCTGTGCTTCTCCCCCCGAAAGTGTATTGGCAGCACGATCTAGTGTTAGATAGTTTAGGCCTACATTTAACAAAAATCCGAGGCGCTCTTTTATTTCTTTTAAAATTTGCTGTGCAATTTTCAGGTCACGCTCAGAGAGTTCGATGTTTTCAAATGCCTTCAAGTGCTCATCTATCGGCATGTTGGTAATATCATAAATAGATTTTCCACCTACCGTGACTGCCAAGAACTCTGGTTTAAGGCGTTTCCCCTTACATTTTGGACAAATTCGAAGTGCCATATATTTTTCAATTTCGCGGCGAACATAATCAGAATCTGTCTCGTGATAACGTCTTTCCAGATTCGCAATCACGCCTTCATATGTAGCTTCATATGTACGAGAGCCCATTCTGACCGTAAATGTTTCTTCCCCGGCTCCGTACATTATTATGTCTATAGCTTTCTCTTTGAGCCTTTCAACTGGCTCATAGACCGAGAAGCCATATTTCTCACCGACAACTTCCAAGACGTGCGCATACCAGCTCATTCTGGCGGTAGTTCGACTCCAAGGACGAATTGCACCCTCAGCGATAGATAGCCGTTGGTTTGGCATCACTAGGCTTGGATCTATCTCCAGCTTGGTACCAAGACCCGTACAGACAGGACAAGCCCCATGAGGACTATTAAAAGAAAAGGACCTGGGAGATATATCAGGTAAACTAATATGACAATTGGGACATGCAAAGTTTTGAGAAAAAATTTCCTCTTCTTTTTTGTCATTATCAAGAAATATCATCACACCCTCACCCAGGTTTAGGGCGTTTTCGACTGATTCTGTCAGGCGTTTCTGTATTTCTGGTTCTACTATCAACCTATCGATTACTGCATCGATAGTATGTTTTTTATTTTTATCGAGAGATAGCTCCTCATCGACATCATATATTTTTCCATCAACACGAACTCTACCATAACCAGCCTTTTTGAGTCCTTCAAAAACATATTTATGGACGCCTTTTTTGTCCTTGATTATCGGAGCTAGGATCATAAACCTAGTGTCAGCGGGCTTAGACAGTATTTGTTCAACAATTTGAGGTATCGTCTGTTTGGAAATTACTCGACCGCATACAGGACAATGTGGCACACCAATACGCGCAAATAGTAGGCGGAGATAATCATAAATCTCGGTTACAGTACCCACTGTAGATCTAGGGTTTTTAGTGGTTGATTTCTGGTCAATTGAAATAGCCGGAGAAAGTCCTTCTATCTGGTCGACGTCTGGTTTCTCCATAAGACCAAGAAATTGGCGCGCATAGCTAGAAAGACTCTCGACATAACGGCGCTGACCCTCGGCGTATATGGTGTCAAAGGCAAGCGACGATTTACCAGAGCCCGATAAACCCGTGATAACTACCAATTTGTCACGTGGAATGGTGACATCAATATTTTTCAGATTATGTTCGCGTGCACCGCGAATGACGATATTTTCGCTCATTTTGTACTTACCTCACTTTTTAGCGCCAGAAACTTCACCATTCTACTATCTTTGTCAACATTTTTCAATGGTTAAATGGAGTAAAAGGAGTATAATATAGAGGTGATAGAAGCAATACGAGAGAGTGATAAACGCTAGCCGAAAGGCCTGTGTTTATAGCTCTCTCTTTGTTCTAACAGGCATCGATTCAACTCACCCAGGGAGGTGACGATCATGACCATCAGTGAGCACAACAAATACGCAAGTGAGGTGTGTGGCGATTGTCACACTAGTACTCACGAGGAGTACCACGCTTGCGCCGGTATCTGCCCGAAAGTGCTTGAGTCGGTTTCTACACCGACCCACACCATGCGCATCAGCCGTCTCTTGCGTGCGGCGGCTACGGTCTTCCTGCAACTTGTTGCGGTGACCCTTACGCTCTAGGCAACCGTGCTCCATGGTTCCAGCAGGGCTGGGACGCGACTTCGCGTCCCAGCCCTGAACCTTTTATAAAGATGATATCTGCTTTTTTATTTTATTTTGTTCTTTTGTACGTTGTATAGAAGCGATTTGATCTCGAAGCTCAGCTGCTCTCTCAAATTCGAGGTTCTTCGCTGCCATATCCATTTTCTTCTCAAGTTCACGTACCAGTCTGGCTAGTTCCTCGGCCGGAATCTTGGTAATATCGACGTTTATCTCTGGTTTTTCCTCATGTTTCGCATGAACAAGGTTAGAAACCGCCTTTTGAATCGTAAGAGGTGTGATGCCGTGTGCCTTGTTATATTTTTCCTGTATCTTACGTCTTCGTTCTGTCTCTGATATTGCTCGCTTCATAGACCCAGTCATTTGGTCTGCATACATGATTACCCGCCCTTCAACATGCCTGGCAGCACGACCTATAGTCTGAATGAGCGCCTGTTCACTACGCAAGAATCCTTCTTTATCTGCATCTAAGATAGCTACCAAGGAAACTTCTGGCAGATCTATCCCCTCTCGCAGCAAATTTATACCAACAATCACGTCATAGACACCTAAGCGCAAATCTCGCAGTATCTCGGGCCTCTCCAGCGTATGGATGTCAGAATGTAGATATTTTACTTTGATATCAAGCTCTGATAGATAATCAGATAATTCTTCAGACATTCGTTTTGTCAAAGTGGTTATGATAACACGTTGCTTCTTTGCCACTGATTTGCGTATTTCAGATATTAGGTCATCTATTTGACCATCGATTGGACGAACCTCAACCACTGGGTCTAGTAATCCAGTAGGTCGTATTACTTGCTCTGACACTCCTTCAAATTCATCTCCGTTTCGTCTAGCTTCGTAAAATTCGGCACTAGACCTAATCTTGCCGTTCGTGCTGTGCATCAGCTCGTACTCCGCAGGTGTAGCCGAAACATAGATAGCTTCCTTAACATGTTTTTCAAACTCATGAAACTTGAGCGGTCTGTTTTCTAGTGCGCTAGGCAAACGAAACCCATAATTCACCAGATTTTCCTTGCGCGCCCTGTCGCCGTTATACATCCCGCGAATTTGCGGAATAGTCATATGAGATTCGTCTATAAGCACTAGGAAATCCTCTGGGAAGTAATCCAGCAGTGTCGCCGGCTCATCACCCATTTCACGGTTCGCTAGGTATGCCGAGTAATTCTCAATCCCCGAGCAATAACCAAGTTCATTCAGCATCTCAAGGTCATAATTGGTTCTTTGAGAAATGCGTTGCGCTTCGATAAGCTTCCCCTCTTTTTCAAAAGTCTTAACTCTCGCTTCCAGTTCTGCTTGAATCTGCTTGGTTGCGTCTATAATCCTCTCTTTTGTGGTTACAAAATGTTTGGCCGGGAAAATGGTGATCTCATCCAAACTGTTCAGTATTTCACCAGTCAGAGGGCTTATCACTTTTATTCTTTCTATTTGATTATCTTGAGAAAACTCAATTCGGAAGGCCAATTCTTCATAAGATGGAAAAATATCCAAGATATCACCGCGCACCCTGTAGCTACCACGCTCAAGGCTCTTGTCATTTCGACTATATTGGATATCAGCCAGTAGGCGTAATAGACGATCACGTTTGCGCTGTTCCCCCACTTTTAGCTCGATGGACAAATTTTCATATTCTTCCGGATTTCCTAACCCATAGATACAAGAAACCGAAGCCACAATCAGCGTATCGCTCCTAGAAAGTAAGGCACTAGTAGCAGCATTGCGCAATCGATCTATTTCTTCATTTACGTCAGAAGTTTTTTCTATGTATGTGTCACTTCTTGGTATATACGCTTCCGGCTGATAGTAATCATAATATGAAACAAAGTAATGGACAGCATTATCTGGGAAAAACTCCTTAAACTCGGCGTAAAGCTGAGCAGCTAGGGTTTTGTTATGAGAGATAACAAGTGTTGGTTTTTGCACACCTTCGACTATCTTTGCCATAGTAAATGTTTTTCCAGAACCAGTTACGCCAAGAAGAGTCTCGTGTGCAAGACCCTTTGCCAAACCTTTTTCCAACTTCGCAATCGCCGTTGGTTGATCGCCCTCAGGTTTGTATCTCGATTGTAGCTTAAATTTTCTTTGTTCCATCATAAACTCGGAGACCATTTTAACACCAAAATACACAAATTAGAATCAAAAAAGCGGCCCGAGAGCCGCTTCTACTATTTACTAATCTTAAATGTTTCGAGGATTGTGTCGTAATTCTTGGAATAATTTTCTAGATCGTCTGTACCAATGAATAGGGTTTTGTCCCTAAGCGGTAGGATAATATAAGCAAATTGTTTACCACTTTTCGCCTCTTTGCCGACAAATTTTTTGCCAGCGATACCAGATACTGTAGCCTCAGTTTCTGTCATGGGATTCGTAACATTTTTGTTACTATTCTCTGTATCTCTTAGCTTGCTAGCATATTTACTCTGATAGACGACCACGCGAAGCGCAGGATATGGACCTGCCACGTCTTTGTTTATTACAATCATATTGGGATCAGCTAGGAAAAGCAGCTCTTGCGCCGCGCCAACTTCTTGCTTTACATTTGTTGACCATACCTTGGGGTAGCTAAATTCAAACGACCCAAATACTTCGTCCGAGACATACTTTGTGGTTGTGGTCTCTTTCTCTGTTTGGAAAGCTGCCTTTAACTCTTTTGATTGAGCAGTCAGTGCGGCAGTTATTTCACTCGCCTTTTGCGTGTTTGCCCCATTTAGCTTTACACCAAATAAAATTGCAAAACCTAGGGCAACTACAAAAAGTACCCCCGCAAATATCGTTATTAGACCTAGTGTTTTTTGGTTCATTAATCCTCGTCAGTTACTGTAATTGCCTGAACTGGACAATCTACAGCCACTTCATGTAAATCACAACTTTCACATGCTTGACCAATCACATGTGACTTGCCATCTTCCTTTAGTTCAAAACATTCGGGACAAGCGCTTACACATGCGCCACAACCGATACAAACTTCTTGATCTACAGTTACTTTTGTCATATTTCCTCCTTTTTACATTTTAGACTTTTTGACTGACTCTTGCAATCGCCATTTGGCAATCTCAGCATGATTTCCAGATTTCAGAACATCTGGTACTCCCTGGCCTTTCCACTCCTCTGGTCTAGTAAAGTGAGGATATTCTATCCGCCCCGTTTCAGAGTGAGACTCGTCAACATGTGATTCCGCACTACCGAGAACCTCTGGCAATAATCTGGCCACCCCGTCTATCAGTATCATAGCAGGTATTTCACCGCCGGTGAGTACATAGTCACCAACCGATACTTCTTTATCCACCAGGCTCCTGATTCTCTCATCAAAACCTTCGTAATGACCACAAATAATCACGTAGTCTCCGTCAAACTGAGCCATTTCTTGCAATCTAGGTTGGATAAGCTTCTCACCCTGTGGAGTCATCAGCAAAACTTGGCATTTGTCTCCTAGTATTATCCCTTTTGCGTGCTCTATAGCCTTAGCGACGACATCTACGCGTAATACCATACCGGCTCCACCACCATACGGGGTATCATCCACTTGTTTTCGTGGGCCAACACCAAAGTCTCGTAAGTTGACAAATTCAACTTCCAAAATTCCTTTTTCTTTTGCACGTCCCAAAATACTTGAAGTGAGAACCCCTTCAAACATTTCTGGGAATAATGTAATAATTATAAATTTCATAAATTTCCTTTTAATTCAAAATAATCTTTAACTACAGCATCTTGTTCTAACACTTGCTCCAACTTTAGCGAATCCAAAGGTTTTATCCACTGAAAGTCATTATGCTCATCGGTATTCAACCGTATCTCCATATCTTCGGTTTCAACACTGAAAACGCTACAAACAAAATCAGTGTCAGGGTATTTGACATAATAATCCGCATAAAAAACGAACGCTGATTTGGGGAAATATAAACCGGTTTCCTCTTCTACCTCTCTTTGAATTGCATCGAGCGATGTCTCTTTCGAACCCAGCTTGCCGCCAGGTGGACCCCACTTACCGCCCTCCATTTTATCGCTATTTCTCTTTAACATCAGATACTTCCCATCGTTTTCGCAGAAACAGATAGAAACTTCAAACTTTGGATTAAAATTATTTGGTTTTTGCTTGGTTATCATAGAGTTATTCTAACTCAATTACTTTAAAAATAAAACGAAGCCAAAACGTTGTGGCTCCGTTTTAATATTATTTGTCTTTTCCTCTGTTTCTAAATATCTAGATCAGCCATTGGAGGCTCATCGTCTTCTTCTACCTCTACCACAGGAGCTGCTTTTGGCGCTTCTTCTTCCACTTCTACGTGTGTCTCTTCTTTGGCTGGTCTAGGCTCGCCGCCCTCTGGCTCTACAATTTTTAGGTTGATTCTAGAGTCGTTTTTGGCTCCTAGAACACGTAATAGTGTCCGGATAGCCTTTGCGGTTTTACCTTCTTTACCGATTACAACACCCATATCTTCGCGATCTACGGTTAGTTCGATGAGAACACCCAACTCATCTATGGTTCTTTTAGTTACTACGGCTTCTGGCTTTGTAACGAGTTGCCCTACGACATACTCCACAAATTCCTGATCTGCTTCTTTAGCTGCCATTTGGTACTCCTTTTTATATTTCGATTATATACTATTTTACATAATTCAACAAAAAATCCTGATTACTCAGGATTTTTTTCTGTTTCTTCTGCTTTTTCTTCAGCCTCTGTCTCTATCTCTTCGGCAATTTCTGCTGCGGCTTCCTCTGCGACTTCTTCCGCTGCTTCTTCTACTTCGGCTGGGGCTTCTACCTTTTCTGGCTTCTCAACGGGTTCTTTTTTGGGCTTACTTACTTTACTAGTAATCTTGACCCAGTCTGGTAGTTTTACGCCATTTGCGACAAGTAACTTAGCTACTGTATTTGATGGTTGTGCACCTTTTTCAAGCCAAGTCATGATTTCGTCTTTTTTCAGTTCTGATTCTTTAGTATGAGGGTTGTACCATCCAACTATAGAAATAAACTTAGAATTTACAAATCTTTTGCTATCAGCAACAACAACACGATATTGTGCCTGCTTTTTCTTACCTATTCGAGTCAGTCTCAGTACTACCAAGGGATTCTCCTGTTATTTGACTAATGAATTTTAACTTATTCTGAGCGAAATGTCAACGATTTGTCTACTTCGCCGAAACCAGTGCTTCAGTTAATTTTACCGAAAGCAGTTTGGAAATGTGCTCATCATTCATGGTTACGCCATAAAGTGAACTGGCAACCTTCATGGTGTCACGGTTGTGTGAAATAATGATAAACTGGGTTTTCTTCGCAAGATCGGCGAGTATTTTGACAAAACGAATTGTATTTGACTCGTCCAGAGCCGCATCCACTTCGTCCAGAACACAGAAAGGGCTAGGGTTTACGGACAAAATCGCAAAAAGAAGTGCCAGCGAGGTAAGTGTGCGCTCACCTCCAGAAAGTGCATTTAGACTAGTTACTCGCTTGCCAGGAGGATTCGCCGATATTTCGATTCCGAAACTACCTTCTTCATCCTCACCAAGCTTCAGATTTGCGGTACCGCCACCAAATAACATAGAAAAATATCGGCTAAATTCACTCGAAATATTTTTGAATACATCAGAAAATTGTCGCTTTATCCTTTCGTCCAGCTCTCCCACCACTTTTTCTAAATCTGCTTTCGCTGTTGTGAGGTCTGTCACTTGTGCAGACATCTCGGTGGCTCTAGCCTCTAGCTCTGCATATTCCGCTTCTGTTTCTGGATCTACCCCACCTATATTCTCTAGTTTACGACGCAAATTCTCCATTTTTAGCTTCAGTACGTCTTTTTCCATCTGATCTAGATGACTATATTTCTTTTCAGTATCAATCTTCAGGCCGCTCAGTCTGATTTCTTCATTCAAATCCTCTAGCCTCACCTGCGTTTTGGCCATCTCCACTTCCAGGGCTGATAAGCTTGAGATAATCTTCGATTTCTCGTCTTGCAGATCCCGCCTTTCCCTCTCATGGACTAGGCCAGACTGTTCTACTTCTCGCTCAGCCGTAATCACCTGGGTCAATCCACCACGTAACTTTGCCAGATCTTCTTCTTTTTTATCCAGCTCACGTTCTTTTGTTCTTAACTTTTCATCGAGCTCGGTAGTCTCTCCGACTGATTCTTCAGACTTTAGCTCGGCCAAACTTTTCTCTATGCCAGCCAGGCGTCTCTGGGCACTATCTGCTTCATTTCGTTGATTAGTAACCAGCGTACTAAGTCGGCTATATTCTAGTTCTGCACGGTGCAAATCGTCTCGAGCCGCAGCAAGTTTCACCTGCAACTCATCCTTTTGCCTCAATAACACATTTTGACGTTCACTGACGCTGCCCTCATGTTTCTCAATCTTCTCCTGAAGTTCTACTATTTCCTCTTCGCTAATGTTACCTTGGTCTAGCTTTGTATTATTTTCAGCTATTTCTGCCTGTGCCCTGGCAAGTTGAGACTCCTTTGTCCCTAGTAGCACCCGTAAATTAACCAACTTATCGGAAGTTATCCTATATTCACTACGTATTTTCGATATTCTAGTTTCGAGTTTCTCGCGTTCATCGTTATTTATGGCTTTTGAGATATTTCGAAATTGAGAGAATAACTTGTCCAGTTTTTCAGTAAATGTATTGTCACTTGGCGCCAACTTCTCTATTTCTAACATAGATTTTTCTAGATTCGAGAGTGTATCTGGGTTTACGAGAGAAGATAGCGTTTTCACTTCTTTCTCCAGTTCATCCAGTTCTAACTGTAATCTATCTGCTTCTTTCTGAGCTTTCTGCTGATCCCGTTTCGCCTCACTTACCTCAAGTAAAAGAACTTTTGCCGTTTTCTCAAGCTCAGAAAGTCGTCTACTCGCTTCCTCCATGGCTAACTTTTTTGCTGTGAGAGACCTGAGTCTATTTTTTAGTTCATCAGCCTGATTTGCTTGGTTCGATACTGGTTCTAGGAGGCTTTTCTCAACCGCCTGTATCTCGTCAAGAAGTAGCTGTGTTGGTTGTTCCAGTTCAGATTTTGCTTTCGTAGCGGTATTAAGAGACTGTTGTTCTGAGTCAATTTTGGAAGCTAAAAACCTTATTTTTTCTGAAATGTTTTGTTTCTCTTCGACAAGTTCGGCCTTTTTACTAACAACCTGTGATTTATTACGACTAGTACTCTCTACTTGTCCCTTCAGATATGCTACATCGCGCATGAGCGTATCCCGCTGGTTAGTGATTTCCGAAATTTTGCCTTCTAGTAACCTTCTTTCCTGGCTGTGAGGATTTTCTGCGCGTGTTTCTATCTTACTCAGTAGTTCAGATATAGCTTTATCTAATTGAATACATTTTTTATTCAATTCTTGTTTATTCCGACCCGTCTCCTCTATTTTAGAGTTGTATTCAGACAGGAGTGATCCATAATATTTCTGCTGCGTGTCCGCCAGCTCGATTTCAAATTCCTTGCGTCCTTCGGCCCTTTTGACTAGGCGTCGCAAATTTACAACCCTGGGTTCCAACTCTGACAGTATATCCTTTAGACGAATCAGATTGCTATCGGTGGACTCAAGCTTACGCATCGACTGTTCCCGCTTTATCTCGTATTGTTTTACGCCGGCCGCCTCGTCAAAGAGAACCTTGCGCTCGGAAGCGGTGAAGAAAAGTAGCCGGTCTACCATCCCTTGACCAATGACAGTATAGCTAGACTGACCAAAACCAAGAGAGGCAAGAAGCTGCTGAATATCAGTCAGCCTTACCTTTTTATGGTTTATCAAATATTCAGACTCACCAGAACGATAAAGCTTACGGGATACTTCTATCTCCGTGAGCTCATGCTGTTTATTATTTAGTTCAAACTGAACGGGTTTGTCACTCGATAGTAACAGTGAAACCTCGGCGTAAGAGCCCTTTGGCTTCGCCGAGCTACCGCAGAATATTACGTCTTCGCTTTTCTTGCTTCGCAGATTTTTAGTACTTTGTTCACCGGTTACCCAGCGTATGGCGTCTGCCACATTACTTTTGCCCGAACCATTGGGGCCAACCACGGCCGTAATATTGCCACTATTTCCATATTCAAAATCAAGCACGCTTCGCTGTGCAAATGATTTAAACCCATAAATTTCTATTCGTTTCAGAAACACGTATCAATTGTACCTGATTTTCCCCTGTCGTCGCAACGATTTCGGGTTATCTCAGCGTACCGCCCCAAACTTGCCAAGCAAGAAGTGCTTTTGCAATAAGCGAAAAAGTAATATATGCGTATTCACCGTAAAGATAGTCTTTCCACTTACCTACCTTGGCATATTGTAAGATCATGTTTACCGAGAAAACGTTGAAAGCGATAAATAAACTCCAGAATATAGCATAAACAAAGCTAGGCACAGCATCTCCGCCTGCAGCCAGAGCATTGTAGAAATACAGACCCATCACCACCCAGGGCATGGCGCCGGCAAATATACCAAAGTAATAAGCAGTCCAATCAACCTTCTTCGTTGTTTGATTATGTATCTCCATCATCCAGCCAAATAGAATCATACATGCGTTAAGAGAGAAGATGAGAATCAGAGTAGATAGGTCATAAATACCACAAAGTATGGCGATAACAACCACCATCATAGAAGAAGTAATCGCGTATTCTGCCCAACGGAAAAGATTTATCCCCTTCTGAATCTGTGCTTCATACTGTTTTCGCCAAATAAACGCTGAACCCAACAGGAAAAGACCAGATAATAGCAAAAATGATGCCACGATTGGGCCGAGACGCCACTGTGCAAAATTCTGAACTAGAGTGGTCGGGATACCCGGTATATTGCTTTTCTTACCCAGGTAGCTCGTTGTAATTTGCGCATAAGTATTGTTGGAAATAGCCCACATCACGATGCCTTGGACAAATAAAATCACACCTACTAAGGCATTGTAGATTCGTAGCTTAGAAAGTCTAGTTTCCATATAATCCCTCCTAGTTAATTATTTTTTCTTTTTTATAACCTCTATATGAACGTCTTTGAGCAAGATCTCAGGTAGCACAGTTGGAGCACCCGTAAGTGGGTCTCTAGCATCTCCTGTCTTAGGAAAAGCCATTACTTCACGAACGTTTTCTTCGTTTTGCAGGATCGAAATCAGTCTATCAAGTCCTAGCGCTATACCTCCGTGTGGTGGTGGTGAAAACCGAAACGCTTCTAGCATATGACCGAACCTTGATTGCATTTCTTCCTTGGAAATACCCAGAATTTCAAATATTTTTTCTTGTAATTCACGTTCGAAAATACGGATACTGCCGCCACCGATTTCGCTGCCATTTAAGACAATATCAAAGGCATTAGCGCGTACTTTTTCGGGGGTTTTGTCGAGCATTGCCAAATCTTCTGCCATCGGCATAGTAAATGGATGATGACTAGAAACTAGCTTCTTCTCGGTCTCGCTCTTCTCAAATAACGGAAAATCGATTACCCATAAAAATGCAAGTTCGTGCGGATCATTCTTGTCTTTTCGAATATCTGGCTTATCACTGCCGTACTTTTTCATAGCATCAGCATACATCATGCGAGGGAATGGTTTAGTCGCAATTTTGTGCTCTGGATAGTGTTTTTCGACAAGTTCTATAAGCATGGATTCCATGAGACTTAGGATGTCTTCTTGTTCTACAAATGACATTTCCATATCCAGCTGGGTAAATTCGGGCTGTCTATCGCCCCTTTGGTCTTCATCGCGAAAACAGCGTGCAATCTGGAAATATTTTTCAACGCCAGAAACCATCAGTAACTGTTTATATTGCTGTGGAGACTGAGGTAAGACATAGAAGTGGCCATCCTGAAGCCTAGAAGGTACTACGAACTCGCGTGCTCCCTCTGGTGTTCCCTTGGTAAGTGCGGGTGTTTCTACCTCCCAAAAGCCCTTATCTGCGAGATAATTGCGAAAGAATAAATTAATTTCATGACGCATACGCAGATTGTTTGCCATTCGAGCACTACGGAGGTCGAGATATCGATATTTAAGACGAGAAAGTTCGTTTATCCCTACCGTATTCTGGTTTACCTCGAAAGGCAACGGCGCGGCTGCAGAAATAAGTTTAATCTCTTTCACACCAATTTCTACAGTACCGGTAGCTAGGTCTGCATTTACCAGTTTGTCGGGACGCTTTTGTACCTCCCCCACAACTTCAATAAGATCTTCGGCAGATAGCCCAGAGGCCGTTGACACTAGCTCTTTGCGAAATACAACCAGCTGAATGAGCGAGGTGCGATCACGAAGATCGATGAAAACCAGGTTGCCGTGATCCCGAACACTATCTACCCAACCGACCAGTTTTACATCTTCGCCTATTTTCCCCGTTGTTTCTAGATTGTTAATTCTTTGCATATTTGCCTTTCATATCCAGTATAACTATTTCTTGAACTTTTTCACAGCTGCTATAGCTGCGGCCTGTTGCGCAGACTGTTTGGAAGAACCAGTTCCTTCGCCCCATTTGGTATCACCAACAAACACACCAACTAAAAATTTCTTATTATGATCGGGTCCCTCCTCGGAAATAACTTCATAACGAGGTGTGATGCCTTCGTGCTCCTGGACCAGTTCCTGGAATTCACTCTTGGGATCGATATAAAGCTTTTCTTTGATTATATAGTCCAATCGTTTAAGTAAATTTCTGGCGATAAAATCTTTTACAATCTCGTAGCCTTGATCCAGATATATCGATCCCGAGATAGCCTCAAAAGCATTGGCTAGTAGCAGCTGACGACTTCGTCCAAAGCTCTTTGACTCACCTTTGCTCATGAGTAGATAATTTTCTACACCCAGCTCTCTCGAAACATCAGAAATCGTTTCTGTTTTTACGAGGGCCGAACGCCAATTAGTTAGCTCGCCTTCTGGATTTGGATAGTTTTTGTAAAGATATTCTGTTACCACTAGCTCAAGTACAGCATCGCCCAAAAACTCTAGTCTTTCGTTGTGTTCTTTGACCGACTTATTTTCGTTTAGGTAAGAACGATGCGTGAGTGCAGTTTCCAAAAATGACTGGTCGCGATAAGTTACGCCCAGTGTCTTCATAAATTCCGTTAGATCTCTCATGTTTCCCTTTCAGGACCAGTGTTCGACTTTCCACCTGTGTCAAAAACCGAACACTTTGCCGTAAGTTATTTTTTCTTGCTCTCTTTTTTTGTTTTTTGTGTTATCGCTTTTGTGTTCTGGATATGTTTATCTTCACTAGGATCGTATTTATCACTAGCTCGGAAGATCGTACCCAAAACCCCATTTATAAACCGACTGGAGTGTTCCCCGCCAAAAGCCTTTGCTAGCTCTACCGCTTCGTTGATAGCCACCTTCGGTGGTACCTCATCCGCAAATAGAAGCTCGTAGATGCCCATACGTAGGATAATCAGGTCTACTAGCGCGATTTGATCAATAGGCCACTCTGGGGCCGCTGGGACAAGGATAGCGTCTATCTTGTCCTCATTGTCCACGACTCCCCAAACCAGATTGTCGATGAAATCGCGACTTTCTATACTGGCAGCGAATTCGTTATAATTTCGCTCCAACATAGGCACCATGCCTGTATGTACATCCACTCCACCTGTGAGATCCTCGGTGCATTTGCCCGCAAGAAATTCCCACTCATACATGGTTTGGAATGCGACTATACGTGAAAGGTGCCTATTGCTTGCCATTATTCCTCGGTTTTCTCGTTTTTCTTGGCTTCTTTTTTGAGTTTTTTGTCGAGCTTGCTCTCTACGTCTAGTACTTTTTTGTCGCCATAGTAGCCACAAACTGTACAAGCCGTGTGAGACTGAAGCAGCTCACCACATTTGCCGCATTTAACCAGATTTATTTTGGTCAAAGCGTCGTGTGAACGTTTCTGCTTTGCTTGAGACGATGTTTTACGTTTTTTTGGTACTGCCATTTCTACTCCTTACAGTCGTAATTATTAATTTCTGAATTATTAATAACTATTTAATTTGCTAATTTGAGAATTACTTAGTTATTAGTTTTTTTTACTTAGTAATTTCTTCGTTAATGATACATTTACATGCTTCATGATTCAAGTTGATTCCGCAACCAGGGCATATGCCGGGACAATCCTTGCGGCAGAAATTCTGCGTTGGAACTGCCAGGATTATCTCGTCGCGAAGCTCTGTTGTCAGATCAATGTTTAGATATTTATCAACGTACAGGTCTTCCTCGGTTTTTTCTTTGCGATCTAGTATGTATTCTCGCTCAAAGTTAAATGAAACGCTCGTATCGAAGTTGTCTAGACAACGATCACAGATAAGCGTTAGTGACGCATTGCCTTTCCCAGAAACCACCACGCTGTCTTCAAGGCGCATAATCTTGCCTTGGATAGAAAGCAGATGACCCTCTATCTCTTCTGGTAGATCAATCTTGGAAATATCTTCAGTAAGTTCGAACTTTTCGGAAGTCCCTAGCTCGGCTCGAAGAAGATTTTTCACACTGATAAGTTTCATTTGTAAACCCCTGGTAAAACAGAGCAAATTATAGCACAAAATCTAGCTTGTGACAATGCTTAGTATCTTCCCCTTAACATATATCTGCTTCTTTATTTCTTTACCTTCGATGTATTTGGTTACTTTTTCAGATTTTAGTGCCAAATCTGACAATTCTTGTTCAGCCACATCTGGTGAAACAAGTAACGAATCACGCACCTTGCCATTTACTTGCACAGCAACTGTAATCAGTTCGTCAGTAAGAAGCGAACTATCCAGCTCTGGCCACTGTTGGATGTGGATGCTTCCATCATTACCAAGGTCTGCCCAAAGTTGTTCTGTAAGGTGTGGTGCAAATGGTGCCATAGTTAATAAAACATTGGAAATAGCATGCTTCCAGGCCCCAGTATTTTCACTGATTTTGAACTCTTTCTCCAAAGACGTTAAGCTATTTAATGCCTCCATGAAGCCGGAAATACAAGTATTAAATTTCATCTCCGGTAAGTCATTTGAGACCCTATCAATAAGTTTTGCAACCGCTCTATCTAGTTCCGTTAGTCGAATGTCATCGATTTTTCTGTCTTTCGTTTCTAAACAAACTTTTTGTACAAAATCGTAAAATTTATCTAAAAATCTACGGACCCCTACTAGTCCATTCGGATTCCAAGGGCCACCCTGCTCATATGGGCCCATAAATGAGAGATACATGCGCACAGCATCAGCACCGTATTTATCTACTTCTCTGTCTGGATCGATAACATTGCCCTTTGATTTGGACATTTTCAAACCGTCGGGACCAAGAATCATGCCCTGGTGACGAAGCTTCATGAACGGTTCATCAAAATCCAGATACCCGCCATCTCGAAGTGCTTTTGTAAAAAATCTAGAATAAAGTAAATGAAGGACGGTGTGTTCCGCACCACCAATATACATATCTACTGGCAACCACTTCTTCAGCTTTGTTTTGTCAGCAAATTCTTTGTCATTTCTCGGATCAGTATAGCGAAGGTAATACCAGCTTGAGCACACAAAAGTATCCATCGTATCGGTTTCCCTGGTAGCCTTACCACCACATTTGGGACAAGTAGTCTCGTAGAAGTCCTTTTCATAACGTAGTGGAGATTCACCAGTTGGCTTCATCTTTACTTCTTCTGGCAAGATTACAGGCAAATCCTTCTCTGGCACTGGCACTTCACCACACTTATCGCAATAGATAATTGGTATAGGTGAACCCCAATATCTTTGTCTGGAAATCAGCCAGTCACGGAGTTTATATTGAGTAGTTTTCTTAGCCAATTTATTTTTTGCCAGCTCCTCTACAATTCGCTTTCCTCCCTCGACAGCTGATAAACCATCAAACTTCCCCGAATTTACTAGGTCCCCTGTCCCTTTTAGCGCAGTTTCTTTATTCAATTGCGTCCAAACTAATTTTTGGTGTACTGGTGTGAGATGATCAAGAACATCCTCTTTATCAACCCAAACTAATGTATGATTCTTTAGTTCTTTTTCATCAATCACGCCTTGTTTTGATAAATTATCTACTTCGGCCAAGAATCCGTAAGCAACTGCCTTCCGATTTTGATTTTTGTGCGATGCACAATATGTAGCTCCCGTAATCCACGACAGTTTTTTGACTATTTTTACCCCTTCAAGGGCAGCTTCTTCATGTATTTCCGCTAGAGCAGCTTCTTCGGGTGTTTGGCCTTTCTCGATACCGCCCATTATAGCCGTGGATATACCATCCAGGCTTTCGTGCCAATCCAGTAAAGCATATTTACCAGTCGACTTATCTATCAAATGGACAATAACAGTAGGTCGTTTGACCATTTCAAAACCTTCTCTGGGTGGGTTCACGGGATCGTCTTCACAAGGAATTACGACTTGTGTAATTGGTAAATCGTATTTTCTCGCAAAATCCCAGTCACGTTCGTCATGTGCTGGTACTGCCATTATGGCGCCAGTTCCATAACCCATAAGTACGTAATCACCTATCCAAACAGGTATTTTCTCACCGTTTATGGGATTGATAGCATAGCTACCAGTAAAGACACCCGATTTGACCTTTTCCTGCATGCGATCGAGCTCAGTCTTGCCTTTTGTTTTGGCGACGTATTTCTCTACTTCTTTTGCTTGCTCTTTCGTTGTAATCTCACTCACCAGAGGATTTTCTGGTGCCAAAACCATAAAGGTAACACCAAATAACGTGTCAATCCTAGTGGTAAACACTTTTATGCTAGATTCTGTATTCTGTATTTTAAATTCAACTTCAGCGCCTTCAGAGCGGCCAATCCAGTTGCGTTGCATAGTTTTAGTGCGTTCTGGCCAATCCACTTGTTCGAGACCAGATATTAGCTCATCGGCGTAGTCGGTAATTTTGAAAAGCCATTGGTCTAGCTCTTTTTGAATCACATCGTTACCACAACGCTCGCACTTGCCATCTACAACTTGTTCATTGGCAAGTACCGTATTGCAATCAGTACACCAGTTAGCCACCTGCTTTTTCTTGTAGGCTAACCCGCGTTTATATAGCTCGAGGAACATCCACTGCGTCCACTTGTAATATTCGGGGTCACTGGTGATAACCATACGGCCCCAGTCATAGCTGGGCCCTAAGCGGTGAAGCTGTTTCACCATATTGTCTATGTTGTCGTAAGTCCACTTCTTCGGTGCAATGCCACGCTTAATGGCTGCATTCTCTGCAGGCAACCCAAAGGAGTCAAAACCGATAGGATTAAGTACATTGAAGCCATTCATTCGCTTGTAGCGAGCATAGAAGTCACCGCCCGAAAAATTGTACCAGTGTCCTATATGCAGGTCCCCAGACGGATATGGATACATCACGAGATTATAGTATTTCTCGCGCTTATCATCCCTTGCGGCATAAATGTCAGTCTTTGCCCAAACATCCTGCCACTTCTTCTCAATTTTGATGTGATCGTATTTAGCCATAAGTAAGGCTATTTTAGCACAAAATTAAGTGATTTTGAAATAATGTTTATTTTTCATAAGGACTTTTTTCTGGGAAATAGTCATCCAGAACCTTCACAAATGCCTCGTCAACCGGCAATTGGTCCGATGAACTCACAAAGAAATCGTCCTTAAAGGCACTTTTGAAATTATCCAAATCATAAACTTTTCTGTCTTTACGAAATTCTCCACCCACATTGTACTCATTACCATAAAGTGAGCGAAGAGCGTATGCATTGTTCATGTCATATTTTCGAGTCATTGCAATAAACTTTTCTTTATTAAAAACAAAAGGATAATGCAGTTCATAATCTAGGGGTTCATCAAAAAGTATTGCCGTTCTGTGCATGCCCTGCCAGTAGCGCGAATAATTTAATAGTGGTGCCTTGCGTTCAACATTTTCTTTGAAATTACCCTGATGAAAATGTTTAATCTCTTGTGGTTTTAACAAGAAAAAGTCATCGTTCATGTATATAAAATCATCTGAAACGATATTAAACGTGGCTAAGATTTTACGTAAAGAATTAGAACCTTTTAAAGAATGAACATCATATTCATTTATATGAATTATGTTATCTATCCAGTCAGGCTTACCCCCCACCACGATTACTCGATCATGTTTAATATTAGCCAAACTACGGAGTGAATACTTTAGCTCAACATAATCATTATCAGTCATATTTTTAAGTGGATATACTACATCCATAAGCCCCTCTTCTATATTTTCTAAATAAAATGGTGGACCCGACAAGATTCGAACTTGCGACCTCCTCCATGCCATGGAGGCGCTCTACCAGCTAAGCTACGGGCCCACGAAGAACCGAAGTTCCGAGCGTTATTTTAGCACAAAATAGCCTTTTTGAGAAGGTTAAAAAGCCAAACCAAAATATCTTGCGGCAATGATAATGAGCCAGGCGGCTACCATGGTTGCAGCCAGTCCGCTTAGACCAACCATGAAAAACCCAAGACCAAATCGGATCCCATCCCCTATGGTGAGTGTTACTTTTTCTTCTACTTTTTCAGCCATATTGCCTCCTCTTATATTTCTATGATAACAATTCTATCGACATCAGCATAGTCATTCAGAACAGTCACTTCTGCGCTCGGGGAAACCTGCGTCAATATGTCTTTTATCTTATCCCCCTGATTATAGCCAATTTCACAAAATATCTTACCGTGTTCGTTTAGGTGTTTACCCACTTCTTGAAAGAACTTTCGGTACAGCGTTAGTCCATCTTCACCACTAAAGAGTGCTATGTGAGGCTCATAATTCACAAGATCAGGCTTCAAGGTTTCTAGATCAGCTTCTGGTACATAGGGCAGATTCGCAACAATCAGGTCAAACTTCTGCCCTTTCCAAGGTTCAAAAAGGTCCCCTAGTCTGAAGCAGATACTATCTGATAATCCCAGATTTTCAGCATTTTCTTTAGCTACTTCGAGAGCTTCTGCTGAAATATCAGACGCAAAATATTCAGATTTACCCTTCAACATATTGGCAAGCGAAATTATGATAGCCCCACTGCCAGTGCCCACATCTAGGACTTTCTTGGGCGCAAATCCCTCACGAATATGCTCGGCGATTTTTTCTATCAAAAGCTCTGTTTCTGGACGAGGAATCAGCACACTCTGATTAACAGTAAAATATAGTCCCAGAAATTCTATTTTGCCAGTGATATACCAAACAGGCTCATGTTTAGCACGACGAGAAATCCACTCTTCAAATTGTTTTTGTTGTTCGGCGGTAAGTACCTGGTCTGGGTGTGAAAAAATATATACTTTGTCTTCCCCTATTATTTGCTGCAATAGAAACTCGGCCGAGGCTTCAGGACCATCGACAGATTTGCTTTTTAATAATTTCTTCGCCCACTCCAATGCTGTAGAAATCGTCATTTCGTGATTCCAAATAAATCCCAAAATATTGGTTCAGGCTTTTTATTCAATTCAATAAAGCTAAGTGATGCGACAAATTTATCGTATTTCATATTATGAGCCACTTTTTCAATTACTGGGAAAACCGACTTTATATATTCAATCTCGTCAGAAGATAGTGGTAAATAACTCTGATACTGCAGCAGCATACTGTTATTCTTTTTATGAATATCGATATTTGAACCAATCTTTGTGTTTCTGTGAAGTAAATATGTTTTGTTATCAACAATAAGTTCTCTAGTCAATTGCTTGAAATTATGATCAAAGACTATCTGTTCATGAAGAAGTCCTTTTTTATCCATGTCCGGTGTGATAAACCCGGGCCCGATAGCTTCAAGTACAATTTCGTTATAGTCTTTCATAATATTCACACTATGAAGATTTCTGTAGATATTACCAGGGTGACTTATAAAAACCACATGCCGAGAAGACAGTTCTTCAATTCTCACAAGGTCTTTTTCTAATGTCGCGTCTATAATGCTGTTTAAACCCATTTTTGCAGAAATATCATCAATCCTGACACAAAATTTATTCACCTTATTGTCTTTTATAAACTTTTTGATATGCCCTTCAATATTTCCTCTTTTGTCTAAAATAAAAAATGGAAGAACAGGAAGACCCGCCTCTTTCATCAAGACTAGACCGTTCAGTTTATCTGAATATTGTTTTGAAAGATTCATTGTCTACAATCTAGGCGGCTTTATCGCCGTTATAACTACTTTTTAAGAATGTAATTACCTCATCAGCGCTTCGTAGTGTATACCCGATGACGTAGTTATCCTCTTTGATTGCTAGGATATATTTATTATCTGCTTTTAGCCCAGTCCGCTCGGCGCTTAGATCTCCACCTGAGTACGGCCTTGTTTCGGCATAAACATAGGGGTTTTTCTGCAAAATAATAGCCGCGTGCGTTGGTTCCATAGCAATCTCGACTTGTTCCTTACCCATCGGTTGTTTAGGTGTTTCGAAATTATGCAATTCGCCCCTAGAATTGTAATACTCGTGTCCCAACATTATCCTTTAAACTCCAATTCTTTATCCGCAATTTTGATCTTTGTTCCAAAGTGGGCACCCTTTTTTGTAAGTTCTTTAGTAACTCCCATGCGCGTCAATATGTCATATATGCGCATCACGGCATGTGGGTTGTTAAAATCAGTTTTTGCCGCAAACTTCTCAAGCCTATCGCTAGTAATTATAAATTTTTCGCCTTCAACTGTTATCTTGAAAGTGGAGCGCTTCGAGTCAGCAAGTGTAAATACTTTGACGGCCTTCTTCTCTACTTTCTTAGGTATTCTATCCAACTCCGCAGAAGCTTCTAGGATTAGTTCGCGGATTCCCTCTTTGGTAATTCCTGAGAAAAGAAAAGGCTTCTTATCAAATTTGAAAACTTTGGGGTTGCTAGCAATTATCTTCTCCGCAGTTTTGAGTACTTTCTTTTTTGTCTTCTCATCGAGCAAATCTACCTGGCTAACAGCCAAGATTTGGGGTTTAGTCGCGACATCTTTGCTGTATTCTGCCAGCTCATTATTTATAGTCGTAAAGTCTGCCGCAAGATCCTCACTTGTGGCATTTAGAATATGTATAATTACACGGGTGCGCTCTATATGACGCAAAAATTCATCACCAAGTCCCTTGCCTTGGGCCGCACCAGCTATCAACCCTGGCATGTCAGCGATTACAAATCCTCTTGTGCCAAAACCTTCTACAACTCCTAGATTGGGAATAATCGTCGTAAATGGATAGTCAGCCACCTTAGGCTTTGCGCTAGAAACAACTGAAAGAAAGGTCGATTTGCCAATGTTTGGAAGACCAACTAAACCTACATCTGCAATAAGTTTGAGTTCCAAGCGAATATTGTATTCATCTCCTGGCGTCCCAAGCTCGGCAAACTTCGGTGTCTGACGAACCGAGGAAGTAAAGTGAGCATTACCGAAGCCTCCCTCGCCGCCCTTGGCAATTACAAATTCTGATTCCAATACCGACAAATCGGCAATTTGCTCATTATTTTCGGCATTAAAGATAACCGTACCTACTGGCACTGGAACCACTAAATCATCACCGTTTCGGCCATGTTTCTTACGTCCCTTACCTTGCTCACCATTTTGAGCAACCATATTACGATTAGTTTTATAGTAGTAGAGAGTATTCCAGCTGGGATCTACTCGAAAGATTACACTTCCGCCATCCCCGCCGTCACCACCATCTGGCCCGCCGTATTCGCGATATTTTTCATGCAAAAAGGAGAGGCCGCCATCGCCGCCCTTACCTGCTTTTACAATTATTTCCGCTCTATCACAAAACACGTCGTAATTCGCTACTAGGTTCTACTTTTGCTTTCGCAAAAGGTTTCACCTTTTCGCGATTTCTCCTCTTCCGACAAAATTAGATAAATTTTGTCGGGTTAATACTACGTTCTCTAGCCTTGAAAATCAACCTGCCGGCGTGAGGCACGACTATCGTCAAAATGGTGTCGACTGGATTGTATAACCGGAGACATCTTTTGACGACGGAGAACTTGATTTTCTTGAACCTGGCGCCACCTACTTTCAAGAGGAGGTGGCAAGAAGAATATTTTAGCACAAAAACGGCCTTTTGTCACGAGACGGCTTAGCCGCTACAGCCACCGAAATAACTGCATGGGTTAATCTGAGTACCATTGTAAATTATCTCAAAGTGAAGATGCGTGCCTGTAGAGCGCCCCGTACTACCCATATAACCAATCACCTGGCCCTTCGTCACATAACCGCCGATTACAGCGAGCGAGGACATGTGTCCGTATCGAGTAGTATATCCATTTCCATGATCCAGAAGGATGGTATTACCAAATCCACCACTCCAGCCATATTGCGCTTCCACGATTCTGCCTGAATCTGCGGCATAAATAGGTGTACCGTAGGCACCTGGGATGTCTATAGCCCAATAATGATAACCGTTGTAATAACCTTGTGCATTTACGGTTGGGAAAATAAATTGACCAGAAGCTATGGTTCGTTGTGAACTGCCCTGTACCCCACCTGTCTTAGTAGACGAAGCAACCTGTGTTTGAACCACCGGTTTTGGTGCTTCAGGGATGTCACCGTCTGGTACCATTATTTTCATCCCAACTGTCAGATCTTCACCATAAAGATTATTCTGCGCAATGATAAGAGCTTCATTGGCGTTATAACGCTTGGCGATGCCTGCAGTAGTCTCACCAGCAGCTACAGTATGCAAAACACCAGTTACTGGTGGAATCACCAGTTTATCACCAGGCGCAATACTATCGACATCTGTAATGTTATTGGCGTAACGAATCGTGTCTGTAGACACATTAAACTTCGTCGCAATAGTGGACAGAGTATCACCACTAAGCACTATATAATCTGTAATTTTGTTTTGAGCGCCTCCCGCGTTTGAGTTTTCTACTATCGGCAAGCTCGCCAGGTATTCTGTCCCGCCATAGTTTGAGCTAACTTGTGTATTTAGCTGTTCCGTTACGGCTGCTGCATCAGGACCAAGCTTGGTCTGATCTATATAATAAGCAACCGTCGTTACGGAATCTGCCTGAACAATGCGTTTTTCCATATTGGAAACATATTGCTTGGTAGTCTCTTTTTCGGGAATAAATGGGTTTACATCTACTTCAGCACTTGTGCCAAACATGGCCGAGACACCACTAAGGAGTGCGATCGAGATAACAATCATTATTCCGATATGGGAAACATCGTTCATGGGGCGTCTAAAAAGAGCAATTGTCTTCTTGCGAGCACGAATAACTTTCTCTTTGGTATCAAGAGCTTTATCGTTAATATTTTCTTTTAACGCCGGTTTGACTTTGGCCAACTTAGAGGGTGCTTTCGCTAGCCATCTAGTTAGCTTTTTTAGGAGAGTAATGATACTCACCTCCAAAACTTAAACAGCAACTATTTTACGTTGGTTCTGGGTCCGTGTCAAGTGACCTAGTCTAGGTATTTCGCAATCTTTTCTTCGTGTTCATCAAGCGTCTTAGAGTAGTAAGTCGTACCTTTTGAAGAGAAAAAATACAGATAATCTGTGTGCTCGGGATACAGAACAGCCTGTATCGAATCTATGCCTGGGTTTCCGATAGGACCTACTGGTAAGCCAACATGGATGTAAGTATTATATGGCGACTCTACCCTGGTTTGTTCATAGGTAAACCGCTCTTCATTTGACTTCAATATATACTGGATAGTTGCGCAAGATTCTAATGCCATGCCGATATTTAATCTATTTTCAAAGATTCCTGCGACAACTTTGCGATCTTCTGGTTTAGAGACTTCGCGCTCCACAACAGAGGCCAAGGTAAGCGTTTCATATATATTCATGCCAGAGCCACCGATAGCGGCCCTGATATCTGGCGTGAGCCTTCTACCAAAGTTTTCTAGCATTAGTTTGACAATATCTTCCGCTGTGGCTGTGGCAGAGATCTGATATGTATCTGGGAAAAGATATCCCTCGATACCCTGATCCGTTGGTTTGTCTGCCAGGAAGTCATAGCTATATGTCTTCTGTGTCGCCAAGGCGAAATCTGCCTTTGTAGTCACACCCTGCTTTTGTAGATAATCGCCTATATCATCTATAGTCCAACCTTCAGGAATAGTAATTTTTTTACTAGTTACTTTGCCTTTGGTAAGTATGTCGGCAATCGTGCGAGGTGTCATACTACCAGCAAGCTTGTAGTCACCCGCTTGAATACTACTCGAGAGTCCCGATAGTTTCAGATAGACCATAAAGGTAAAATCCTGAGATATAATTTTGTTTTTTTCTAAGTTAGCCGAAACTTTGCGTACACCATCGCCCTTGGCAACCACAAATGTGACTTCAGCGGCCTTTTTGTCCGCTGGCGTGCTCAGAAAGTACGCATAATAGCTTATAACTAAAGTAGAAGCTAATAGCAAGCTTCCCGCTGCTATAACTGCAGGCAATAAATACTTTTTATATTTTTGTACAAATTTTTTATTCAATTCTGACTCCTGTTCATGTAGCTTTCTAGTATTATGGTCGCCGCCATTGCGTCTACCTCGCCTTTGTCTTTTATCTTTTGTTTCATCGCCTTTAGCCTATTCGTGGCCTCTACAGATGAAAGTACTTCGTTTTCAAAATCTATACCGACCGTAGTTTTCTCGCGCAACTCAGCAACAAAATGCTGCACGTCCTCGGCTTGTGATCCGAGTCCTCCACTAGGTAAAAATGGTATTCCCACCACTATCTGACCGACATTTTCCTGTGTCACTATATCTACAATTTTGGAAACCGCATCTGCGCGATCTAGATAACCAAACGGAGCCGCTATCATCTGTGTCTCGTCAGAAGCAGCTAGCCCCACTCTCTTTTCACCTACATCAATGGATAAAATCTTCGTCAAATTAATTCCTCGAGCTATCGTCTACCGTGACTGTCAAGAAAATATGATTTTTCAGTCTAGGAAAACTCTTTATAAATGTTGGCCAATATTCCAACTTTGTACTAGATACTCCATCAAGTCCGGCCAGATAGTTGGTCGCCTTGGCATCATTTAGCCCGACAAGCTCGACTTTGATAGCATTTTCATCCAGTTTGGAGCTCACAAACGCGTTTGTTTTGATGGTGCCAGATATCTTACCAGTTGCAATATCCGACGAGTCCACGCCTATCTCAGCACTCTTGGAGCCATCATCAATGATTGACTTTGTGAAGCCTAGCTGCCTATTTACTTCAGCAGTTATGATGCTCGCTACGTCATTCATACTAAAACCAAGAGCCTTGGTGGTTACCTTGACAGTCATATTGAATTCTGTGGCTTCACCATTTACATCTGGACTAGCTGAGCTAGACACAATTTCTGATTTCTTAGTCTCATCAATCACCTTCAGCTCACTGGATTTACTGTTAAATTCCGCTGTCACCGTATCCCCAACTTCTTTGGCTAGTGCGTCCTTGGCAGCATTTACGTCGCCCTGAGAAACCACGGAAACTTGTTTAGTCGTGCCGCCAGACATTCCCGAGGCATTCGAACGAAGTGACATACCAGCTATCTCGCCCTTAGCAGGGGCAAAATCGGTATTCGAAAAACCGTTATACGCCTCACCCGCATTTTGCGCTGTCACGGGGACATCTACTATTTTGCCGTCTTCAATAGTCGCCGGTGAATTGGCTACATATACAAGGTCCGTACGACCCTTTGGTACGAAAGTAGCAATGGTAATGGTACTACCAGAGAGATTGGAAACGCGTACCACTCCACTTGCCTTGGTCCCAGCATCTTTCTTGCCCGTAGCGGGATATTTCTTGCTCTGCTCCTTCGTAACTTCAATTATCTGTGTCGGTATGATTACTTTTTCTGTGTCCAGCTTGGCATCTTTTTCCCCAGAAAAGTTTAGAGTAACGGGCTTTTTCTCAGCAGCAACATAGATGGTCGCCTTTGCTCGTGGCAAATATACATAACCTGTCACAAGCAGTGCCCCTACAACGATTGCTCCTACGAGACCGGCCCACTTCCAGGGGAACTTCGGCGCCAGACTCTTGGTCTTCTCGGCCACTTTTTCGTCAACATCTTCGTGCATTTCCACTTCTTCTTGCACGTCCTCACCCTCAACAACAGTCAACTCTTCTGGCTCATGAACCACAGGATCTTTATCAAATATCACTTCGCTAGTTTCTTCTAGCGGACCGGCTGTATCTACAGCAGCGCTGGCAGCAGTTGCTACTTGAGGCATTTCTGCCGCTGTTGCCGCGGTCGCAAGGCCAATTTTCCCAGCTAGGTTTCTGGCAACCTTATCCTGGGTTACTAGTGAAACATTTTTATTTAGCTCTTCGGCTTTCCTCTTGATAAGTTTTAGATTTACCACACTTTGCGAAATACTGGCATCTTTTGGCACCACAAGCACAACGTCCGTAAACTCTGTTTTACGAATCTTGTCGATAACCGAAGTTACCTCTTCATCAATCTCTAGATATATTGTCTTGGGTGACACGGCCATTATTGCATTCCTCTCACTACCTTGCTAAGTATACCTGGTAGCACCTCATCATCCAAATCCATATCCACAATCAGGGAAGCTAGTCCCATCGGCGTAATGTCCTGTTGGTCCTTTATAGTGCCCGTCTTGTCTATGATGTTTGATACATCCTCAGGTTTTATAAAGGTAACTTTGGGTTTTTTGGCAAAAGGCAAATCCTTGTACCATACACTACCCTCGAGCGCCTTTTTTATCTCCGGAAGTGCTGCACCACCACCACAAAGCATCACTCTGGATGGCAAACTATCGACATCTGGGAACTCTGAAAGTGAAAGCTCCACGCCAGAAAGCCAGACATCCACGTCCAGCTCGAGCGCATCACGCACAATCGCGGTATCTTTTTCTTCCAACATATCGTGGGAATATGCAATTTTGATCTCTTCAGCCTTGGCAAATGGCACATTGAGACTTTGCGAAAGGCGCTTGGTAAAGCTACGTCCACCGATGGCAAACATCTTTGTGCCTTCTAGCCCTCCGTTGCGGACAACCGCAATATCAGAGGTACCGCCACCAATATCTATAAATATAGCACTAAATTCGCCTGCCTCATCGACTCCAACTGAACGAGCGACAGCATATGGCTCGGCCGCAATACTGATAAGCTCCAGCCCGAGATCACTGGCAATAGTTTGCAAAGCACCCAGATGAACCATCGGCGCAAAAGCATTGAATATACCGATGGAGACGTCTTTGCCCTGAAATCCAACCGGATTAGTCACTTTATACCCGTCAATTTTCACATCTACTATACTGGCTGAAACAAGCTTCACATCTAGGGCGGCTTGACCGGTTTCCCAGGCCAACTGCTCACGGGCGGCATCAAATGCTTTCCACTGGACCTTATTTACAATATTTTTTAGTTCAGAGAGATCAATTTTCTTCTCCGGTACAAGCCTTTCGTAGTGAACAGTGGTCGTAGTTCCCTTCACTAGTTCACCGGCAATACCAATAATACACTGGTCAGCCACCACCCCAGCCATTTCCTCTGCCTGATCAAGTGCCTTACTGCAGTTATCTACCACACCAGCGATATCTGTCACCGTACCACCGTGCATATCACCAAGTCGCTGACGTTGACGGCCAGTACCTACTACAATCCCCTTGTGGTCCTCTATTTTGAATATTAGTGCCTTCACAAACTCCGTACCAATATCTAGTGCTACATAGTAAGGCACTTTTGGTTCTTTGCTTGTGATTTTTGAAAATAAGTTCTTCATATTGCTAGTGTATATATTACAATTATTGTTCGAACTTGTCGAGAACTACGAGAACAATATATGGATTGTTGACTATAAACATAATTGAGGTTAAGATAAATTCATAAAATGAAAGGTTTTTATGAGCGCAGAAGGAACGGGATATACACCAGAAGATCTCTTACAAACAGAGGGCGAAAATAAAGGAAATGTCAAAGACAAAGTACTCGCAGAGAAAGAAGCAATCGCTGAAGACAAATATCACGGTCACAAGATTAGAAAGGCCTTGCGTTTTTTTGCCGATGAAGTAATTGCCGCTGGTTCAGGACGCAGGGGTTTGACCGATAGTGAAAGACAAGAAAATGATGTCAACCAGGCCGCAAAAACAGAAATTGAATCTCGAGTTAGAGCTGCCGCGGAGTCTAACAATGTTCATGATGAAGAGGCAATCCAACAAGAAACGTACGACGCAACTCGAGAGCTAAGGGAAAAAGAAGAAGAGTTGACGAAAGAAAGAATCGAAGAACAACGCAAAAAAATTAGAGGAGCCTAACATTATTGAAAACCGCCCACTGGGCGGTTTTTTAGTACTCTTTCGTGTGGCCTGTAATCAGATATTTTTTCGTGCCGACGGGTAACGTAATTTCGACAGTGTCATCTATCTTATGACCAAGAAGTGCTTGCCCGACCGGGCTTTCGGGTGTGGCAAGGTAACAATCCCCCTCGAGCTTCTTGTCCAATTCAGCAAGCGAAATATAGTAGCAGATTTGTTCGTTAGTTTCCAAATCGTTTAGTATAACACTTGAGTATATACTTATTTTTTTAGTATCTATCTTCTCAATACTTGTAACAGTATATTTTGAGAGGACTTTTTTCAAATTATCTACATTTGTTTGCAGATTTTTCATTTCTAGATGAACCGCAGCATATTCTGGATTCGCAGATGGAAATGAACCACTGCGACTCATAGCATCACCGAGTCCGAGGCCAAGCTCATCAAGCTTTTTCTGTTTTTCGGCCAGCTGACTCTGTATTTTTTCGAAATCAGACTGCGTTATCTCTAGTTTCATAGATTTATTCTAATGTTGCCTTGATCCTACGTACTCCAGCGCTAGATGACTCTTCTTTACCTAGCTTGAAATGCCCCAGTTCGCTAGTATTCTGAACGTGTGGTCCACCACAAATTTCTTTTGAAACGTTACCAATACTATAAACACGTACTTTGTCACCGTATTTGGTTGCGAATTCACCCTCTGCGCCAGACTTTTTAGCCTCTTCCACACTCATCTCTAGCATAGTAACATCCAAGTTTTGAGAAATTTTATCATTTACCCAGTCCTCTACCGCTTTCTTCTGCTCATCGGTCATTTTCTCACTCCATGAGAAATCAAAGCGAATGCGTTCCGCAGTAATATTGGAGCCTTTTTGGTGGACACTTTCACCGAGGATAGCTCGCAAACCTGCCAGAAGCAAATGTGCTGCCGTATGAAAACGCACTATCTGGGGATCTTCCTTGTTTTCCATGCCACCAGCAAACTTCTTTTCATGAACTCCAGCACGTGAAACTTCCTGGTGTTTTTCAAACTCTCTATCAAAATCTTTGTCTTGTACAACTTTTATACCTCTTTCTACAGCTATCTCCAGGGTCATTTCTTTTGGAAAACCATGAGTAGTAAAAAGATCAAACATCTGTTGTCCGGTAATCACTTTTTCTTTTGAGGTCAGTCGCTCAAACTCTTTTGTCCCTGCGTCTAATGTCTTCAAGAATTTGGCTTCTTCAAGGTCAAATTCGGACAATATAGAGCTATTGTTTGTCTCTAGGTTTGCGTAGTGATCCCGATAATCTTCAATAATAAACCCTGCAATCTTTGAACACATATTTTGTTCAAAAACGTCAGCAAGCTTGGCGAATCTGATAGCTCGACGTATTAGGCGGCGCAGCACATAGCCCTGTCCTAGGTTAGATGGACGCACGCCATCCCCCATCAGAAATGTTGCAGCTCGCAAGTGATCACAAAGTATACGGAAAGCGCGCTTGGTCTCTGCATCTGAATCTTTGTATTTAACGCCCGTCACCTTCTCAATGTCTCGGATTATCTTGGCAAAAATATCTATATTAAATACATCTGGATCATTTGCGGCTGCAGCTGCAATACGCTCGAGACCGCCACCAAAGTCTACATTTTGCTTTGGCAGCTTGCTAAAGGTACCATCGTCGTTCTTGATATATTGCATAAACACAGAGTTACCAATCTCCATGAAACGGCCACAATCACAGTTTGGATGGCAGTGCTCACCCCACTTTTTATCGTGTTTTATCTCGGTGAATTCATAGAAAATCTCACTGTCGGGACCACCTGGTTCACCAGCAGGCATCGCAGATGGCACACCGGCACGACTCCACCAATTCTTCTTGGTATCATAGTAGAAAACACGTCCCTCTTGCATACCCACTTTATAGCCATTTGCTTCAGAGCCAATTTCGACTGCTTTTGCATCTATCCCGATACTTTTGAACATTTTCTGCCAAATAGAGACAGATTCATCATCTTTCGGAATGTTGTTTTCTATATCTCCGGCAAAAACAGTTACATAAAGCCTATTTGCATCTAGACCTATCTCTTTCGTCAGAAAATCAAAAACCCAAGCTAGCTGCTCCTCTTTGAAGTAGTCCCCAAGCGACCAGTTACCCAGCATCTCAAAGAAGGTAGTATGACGGTTATCACCCACTTCATCTATATCTTCAGCGCGGAAACACTTTTGACTATCTACCAGACGCACGCCCTTCGGGTGTTCCTGACCAAGTAAATACGGCATCAGCTGCTGCATACCAGAGCCAGTAAAGAGCGTTGTTGGATCGTCTTTTGGAATCAATGAAGAAGACGCAATCTCTACATGTTCCTTCTCAAGGTAATATTTTATAAATTTTTCACGAATTTCGTTTATTGTCATAAGAGTATTTTAGCACAAATTACGCTTATCTCAACAAAAGAAAGTCCTTTCGGACGGACGCCCTCAGGCGTCCGTCCGGTCGTCACAACAATACCCACACGGATTACTGCTTATCCCGATTGGCGACAATAGTGTCCGTCGCCTTGCCTTTGCGATCTTCTCTTTCCTCAGAGCAAGAGCCTTCCAAAGAGGGGTCTCTCCAAGCACCCCTAGTTGCAGCTCAGGGTCAGGACAAACCATATCCATAGAACACGGGTAGATAGCGCCCGTGTGATTTATGGAGAGTAGCTCATCACGACTTTCTCTTTGGTAAGCACAATGCCTGCGGATCGAGGTGTGCTTCAACAGTTCCTCGAATGTTGGGGCGAGCTTTTCAGCTCTACCTTCTATCAACAGGTTCTGGGGCCGAACCCTGATGAGCTGTTGGGTGTAGTAGCAGAAACCGTCTTCGAGGCTCGGGTCAACGAAGTCATTATCTCGGAAATAGATCTGGTCCGAGAAGTCTGACAGTTCCCCAAGATATTCTGGTTCGCCGAGACACCTCAATGCTCTCTTGCTTAGAGGTTTCCTTACCTCAATTAGCCTTGGTCTGTACCCCATGGAAAGCAGAATCCCATCGAGCTGTTCTATCGGGCTTCTGTCCTCATAGGACATAGCCACCTTGAAAGTGACAAGCCCGTTGATCTTCCGCAACAGCGGAAGAGTATACCGCACTCGTGCTTCCGCAGTCTTGTTGTAAACGTTAAAGCTCAAGTACGAGTTCAGTCTAGCAGACCGAAAGATGTCCGTGATGAGCTGAAGTGACCTGTTACCGCTGTCATTCTCGTCCGTGCAGCCAGAGGTAACGAGGTCAACCCAGTTACGTCGGTCCTGCATGACTTCCCATATCAACTTGGGAGTCCAGGGATATAGAAGCGGTTCACCACCACCGGTGACACAAAACCGTTTCTCACCCTTCCCAAGTCTCGAGAATTCACGAGGCAGTGTAGACAGCACGCTCGGGGAAATAGACTCCCCCAGTACATTGGAATCGTACATGCAGTGAGAACAACCTCGGTCACATCTCGCTGTTGGACTGACAAGCAGTTCAATCATTTCGGCCTCCTCAGGCATTTGTTGTGTCGGTTCTAAACGAAAACGAGACTACCGGATGGTAGTCAAGTGGTTGTTTCGGGGTAATTATAATATAAAAAGTTGTTTTTGTCGATAGTCTTGCCGGGGTGGCCGCCTGTTGGCGGCCACCCCGTTTGTTCGTCAGCAGCCGAACTCCGGCTCTTCCGGAGCGGACCAGCCCTCCTTCTGTGCCTTGGTGAGGCAACGCTGCCGCAAGTAGCTGCGGTCATCGCCCGCGGGCAGGTCGCTCGCTTCGTGGAAGAGCTCACAGAGTTTCTCGAGCGTAGCCACAGTCTCTACCTTGTCGATGAAGGCCGCGACATCTACACCACTGTGTTCGGTCATACGCCTTGCACCCCTTATCCAGAGACGTCGTCATACTCCTTCAGAGCAGTCTTCGGACCCTCATACTTCGGATGATAGATGGCAACCATCTTGGTTTCATGTGCATGTATTGCCTCGATGTCTAGCGGTCCAAGCAAGGGATATATCGTGCCTTGCCTAACCATTAGCGAGGGCTTCTCACGCACTACCCAGCAATTGCTGTTTTTGCAGTTATGGCACCACATGGGATACCCCCCTAATGCTAGATTGGCGCTGTGCGTTAATCTCGCGGGTATTATAATATAAAATAACGTTTTTGTCGATAGAAACGGTTGAAGGCCACTCGCGCTTATGACGCACGGTGGCCTTCAGTTCAACGATGTCTTTCCTGACACAGTGAGCGCCCCCTCACACGGACTGTTGCGCTTCCTTGAGCAGCTTCGCTTTGCGCCGCTCTTCGATGAGCCTAGATTGTGCCTTGTCACGAGAAGCATCCATGACTCGCCGGGGATCTCTTACCCCTGCCATACCGAGCTTGGACTCGAGCATAGACGCCCTGTGATTGAGTGGACCACTTTCGTGATCTCGTCCTTCCTTCAGGAAGTTGTAGTAGTCCTCTTCATAGGAAGCAATCTCCCTTTTCAGCTCTTTCGGAACTGACATCGTTCTCACCCCCTTTCTGGGAGCAACGGGTACTAACATTTACGAGGACTAGTATTATAGCACTTAGCGTAGGGGCGTCAAGTAGACAAAATTGTACCGCCACCAATTACCTCATCACCAGAGTAAAATACTGCTGTTTGGCCAGGAGTTATCGCCTTTTGAGGTTTATGGAATTTAATAGAGATTGCCGCGTCGCCTTCGGTTCCTCGCAATGACGCGGACGTTGCCTCCGAGTTATAACGAATTTTCACCTCTAGTTCTGCTGGGAAATCCGGAGCAACATTCGTCCAAGTTACCCCCTTTACAGTCATCTCATCCGCATACAAATCTTCTTCTCTTCCAACTATTAGTTCATTATTTTCAAGATTAACACCGACTACGTACATAGGTTCAGTGAATCCACCACCAAGACCCTTGCGTTGGCCTATAGTATAAAACGGCAAACCCTCGTGCCTCCCGAGTACTTTACCCTCTTTGTCGATTATATTACCAGAGGCTGCCTTCACTTTTCCCGCCAAAAACTCCTGTGTCGTGCTTGATATAAAACAAACATCCTGCGATTCTGTTTTTTGAGCAGTTTTAAGACCATATTTTTCAGCTAGTTTGCGGGTTTCGGTCTTTGTCATTTCACCAAGTGGAAACCAAATATGCGAAAGTTGATCTTGGCCTAGACCATATAGAAAATATGATTGGTCCTTGGTTTTATCAAGCCCTCGAAGTAAGTGAAAGGTGTCTTTGGTCTTTTCTATTCTGGAATAGTGACCAGTAACAAGCATGTCGGCGCCCAACTCCTGTGACTTACTCAGCAAATGTCTAAACTTAATAAGGCTATTACAACGTATACACGGATTCGGCGTGTTCCCCTGTTCGTATTCTGAAATAAAATTATCGATTACCTCTGCGCGAAACTCTTTCTCCAAATTTACCACATAGTGGCGGATACCAAGTCGCATACAGACAGACACGGCATCAGTAATTGCATCTAAGGAACAACAACTTTTTTCGGAAGCATCGTCATCGCCATAACAATACAGCTTCATCGTCAGACCAAAAACATTTTCTCGGCCATACTTATCTACCGCAAGAGCGGCGGCGACAGAAGAATCCACCCCACCAGACATGGCCACAGCAACTTTAGTCATTTTCTAATTCCCTAACAAACTTATCAAAAATAACTTTTAAATTATCATAGGATAACTTATCCCGAACGTCCTCAATTTTCAGCCAAAGCGGCTCCTCATCATCCTCTATTTTGGTACCCTGACTTACTACTTCGCCCCAAAAGAGACGAACCAGTATCTCCGGACCTTCTGGATATTGATAACTATCAGACTCTAGCTCCTTAATTATCCTAACCTCGTACCCTGTTTCTTCTTCTGTTTCCCGGATTGCAGTTTGTTCTACGGTTTCCCCTACTTCCACATGCCCCTTTGGGAAAGAATAGTCGTCAAGCTTAGTTCTATAGGTCAATAGAACCTCGGCATTATCATTTCGAGTCACAATCATTCCGGCTTTCAGAATTCTCCCCTTTTCATCGTGTACTATACCCATCAAAGGCTCCTGTTTAAAAAAATAATACAAATCATCAACAATAAAATCTGTGTAACAAAGCCGATTGGTTTATTTGTTTCTTTTTGAACTTTGTCGTGAAAATCATAATACGCGCGAAATATCTTATAAAATACCCCATTATATCGAGTTAAATCCAAGAGATCAGGTAACACTGCCCCCAGTAGAACTACTAGCGACGTCCCGGTTAAATGAAAATAGAAGATAAAGGCGGCAGAAGCTATCAAATCTAAAGAAACAACGACATAGGTTCGCTTATTTGGACGATAACCCTCATCCGTCGGAGCTTGTGCGTGCGGGATCATGTCCAACAAGAAATGGCCGACAAATGCGAGTGGGGCTGCTATCCATGGATTTGGAATCGCTTTTGCGATTACCGCTCCAGCTGCTATATGACTAACGATTAACATTTTTTCGCTCCCAATATTCATAAAGCAAAATCGCCACCGTCAGAATCGCTCCGCCGACGACGTAGCCACCGATAATGTCGAGGTGCCAGTGAGCCCCCAGATAAATACGTGAGTACCCAACGAGCAAAATCATTAAAGAAGAAACGGCTAGGAGTGCCCACGCATATACACCTTTCCTGTTTTCCCAGGCCCAATACGCCAGCAATCCGAAGAAAACGGTATAAAAAATCACATGCCCGCTTGGGAAAGAATATTTGTCGGCATAAGTGGTCAGGACGTTGCAACCAAAAGCCTCCGGGCGTGGGATTTGAAAATAATTCTTGAGCAAGGACTTGACTATCTGCCCTACCAGTGGCGCAATTGCTAACGTGATAGCAAAGGCTTTCTCTTTTCTAAACCAAAATATCATTGCCACAATAATGGTTAAGATTACTGGTATCCAAACCCCGTCCCCGAAAAAGCTAATAAATCGCAGGAAACTCGTGAGTAAACCAGAACGAAAAAGCTCAATACAATTACCGACCATTGGTAGCTCCCTGAAGTAGTTCATAAAAGTTCTTCATTACTTCCCCGAGCGTCAGAAATCTAGCATTCGCATTTTCCCACCAACCCTGTTTGCGCCAAGTAGTATCCTTGGCAGAGTGGTTGAGTATCACAAAATCCTTACCAAGATAATATCGGAACTGATTGTATGCCCGCCTCTGATGATAAGGCGAAGTGACTAATATTATACTTTTTACCTTATTTTCTTCGATTACTTTTGCCGTAAAATCGGCATTTTCCTCAGTAGTTTTCGACTTTTCCTCAATTATTATGTCTCCCGCCGGCACTCCGCTCGCTATCGCAATTCGCTTCATCGCCAGTGCGTTCGATACATCCCCCTCTGCCGCTGCACCAGAAAAAATGATTTTGGGGGCCCACTTTTGCAGGTATAGCCTTACTCCCTCTGCAATACGCGCATCTGTATCACCGCCAGACACCACCACAATAGCATCCACTTTTGACAGGGAATCCTGCGGCGACAGATAAACCGCAATCAGCATGGGCACAAAAATAACTGCCACTATGGCGATGAAAATAGAGATAAGTAGTTTCTTTATCATTAGTTTGTAAATTCCTGCGCAAACATTAGTCCATAGGTACCGCCGTCCATGACGCCTATGCCCACCTTCCCAAAGTCACTAGACAGTATATTTGCTTTATGCGCCGGGCTATTCATCAGCCCATCAAATGCTTCCTGGACAGACGGAGCAAGTGCCAGATTTTCTCCAGCTATAAGGTAGATAATGCCGGCTGCGTCCATTCGATCAAATGGGGTTTTACCATCGGGCGTGTTGTGCGAGAAATAGCCCCGAGCAAACATATCATGATCGTGTTCTTCACCGACTGCAGCTAGTTTATCGTCAAAGGTAAGCTCTGGCAAACCATTTTCACGACGGACTTCATTCACAAGACCAAACATTTCTTGCGCTGCGGCAGCATTCCGAGTAACTTTGGTGGTCGTAAATCCAAGAGATATCGTCTCGCTACTTTGTGGTTTTACTGTCAGAAATTCTACGGCGCTCTTTGCAGTTGTACCAAAAGTTTTATCCAAAAATGCATTTACCGTACTGTTACTTCTCGTCAAATATCGAGAAAATAGTGAACCCTCTAAGGCCCCATGAACTGGTCCTGAAGCAAGTAACAAGAATAACAGGTTTATAGTAAACCAAACAAAGAGAATTACTCGAACCAGTGAAGGAAGCAGTCCCAGCCACCTATTATATTTTGAGACTTGTACTCTCTCGGGCACTCTCTCGTAAAAGAATGTCATCAGGCCATAATAAACAAACATGACCGCAAACCAAACAACAAAAAATGAGACTATTTCCGCCAAATTTTCAGAAAGCGAAAAAAGGCTCCCAATACCTTGGCTAACTGGTTTATATGTCAGATATGCGATAACTATGGCGCCCGCGAGCGCTAGCAAGTCCAAAAAATCACGAATAAAACCGCGTCGATAACCCATGTACATAAAAAGCGCCACAACAACCAAAATTATCAAATCAACGTAATTCATAGATAATATTTTAGCAGAGTGGCGCCAGGTTTACTATTCGGTGGCTTTGTCAGCGCAGCCGCATTTGCAAACACAGTCTGGTCCGCAAGTGCACTCTTTACCTTCGGCACAGCCGCAGGTGCAAGTACAATCCGTTCCACAATCACAAGTAGACATATATGCTCCTTTCATTATTTTATTCAACAACAAATCTACCGGTGTACATACCCATGGAGCAAGAAAAGTTTAGATTCCCCGTCTCCGTAGGTGTGAACTCAATAGTATTTGTTCCTCGTTTCAAGGCTTTATAATCAATTATCTTGGGAGCAACCAGGAAGCTGGCACAAGTATTAGCGTCTTCCACATTTATCTCCCATCTCACTGGCAGGTCCTTTTTCACAACAAAATTGTTAGGTGAATATCCCGTATTTGTAACATTCATTTTAATCACTTGCGTTCCATCCACAGTCATAACTGCGTTTTGTTTTGCTGGTGCAGTTGTACCTCCTAGGTTCATTAGGTTCCAGGAATTTCGTATGTTCAGAAGGGAAAGTAAGATTACAAGCACTCCAACAAAAGTAAATATTGCTTGTGACCACTTACCTCGGATATTGGAGCTTAACAGCCCCACTACCAGTAACCCTGGTGTTGTACCGATGGCGAAAAGTGTCATTATCAGTGCTCCCGTCCAGGCACTTCCACTAGCAACTGCGGCGAGCTGCACGGCTTGGGTAAAGCCACAGGGTAAGAAGAAGGTCATACCGCCAAGTAAAAAGGTGGATTCACTATGGACTATATTTGCCATTTTCTTTGGCAGAGTAATCGTATAGCTAGTTAGCTTCGGTGAAATCCCCGTCAGTTGCAGACCCAAATAAAGCATATATATGGCGACCAAAAGTGTAATAATACCAATCCATGCGGGTGTAAAACTAATAAATGAACCCAAATACCCTATCAGCCCACCCAGTAAACCAAAGATTATGATTCTGCCAAGATTAAATACGATTTGAGGTTTCCACCTCTGAACTCGTGTTGCATCGGGGTGATTTTCGGCAAATCTAGCTGATATTGCTACCACTATACCACCCACTAGCGCCATACAAGTGGAAAAACCGGCCGTTATCCCAAATATCAAGGCCACACCCAGTGTAATTTCGCTAGTAGTAGGTGCAATAACACTTGAAAGCTTCGAAAAGTATAGGAGAGCCCCCATTACCATGATCAAAACCAGTGAAATAGTCAGGTGTTTATAGACACCAGGGTCACTGGTGATAACTTCCAGCTTTTCTTCTTCGCAATTACAAGCCACTAGCTTCTCCTCTTACGAAAAACTTCGAGAACTTCCTTCGTCGCCTCATCAGTACGACCATCTCGTATCTTGTGTGCAATACAAGTATTTAGGTGGTTTTCTAAAATCGCTTCATCCATTTTTTTCAAAGCATTCTGTACCGCTAATGATTGGTTTAGGGTATCGACACAATAAGCATCCGACTCAATCATCTGAATAACCTTTTTCAGATGTCCCTCTATTATCTTGGCTCGATGCATGATATCTTTTTTCACTTTTTCACTTGCCATAACTCTCCTTTTGTTATCCCCCATCCCCCCATGGGGGTTTGTTATATCTATTATATATCCCCTATCCAGTATGTCAAGGGGTATATACAAATATTATTTTTTATGCTTGGCGCGGTAATCCTTGATCGCCTCATGTAGGGCGTTTGCCGCTAGGTTGCTACAGTGCATTTTGACCGGTGGCAAGCCACCCAGGGCTTCAGCCACGGCGGCATTACTAATCTTCTCTGCCTCATCTAGGGTCTTACCTTTTACCATCTCGGTGACCATGCTCGACGTCGCTACTGCAGCGCCACAACCAAATGTTTGAAACTTCACGTCTTCGATGATCTCCACACCATCTTTAGTACCGACTTTGAGGTAAATCTTCATGATGTCACCACAAGTCGGGTTGCCTGTCATGCCGACACCGTCAGCATCTTTCAGTTCACCCACATTTCTAGGATTTGTGAAGTGATCCATTACTTTTTCGCCATATAAATCTGCCATTATTTTGCTCCTTTTGTTAAAAAACTATCACAGTAACTATTTATTGCTTCATAAAACGCCCTATTTATTCTGTAGTCTTCCTCATAATCAATATTCTCAATATATTTCTGGGATTCTTCTGGTGATAAAATTTCCTTTACCTCCATAGCTAGACTCGTAGACTGCTCTCCATCCCACTCTTGTACTGCTAGCCCCGCAGCCGAAAGTTCTTTGTTCCAAGTTGGATCTAGATTAATCCAAGTACCGTCTGGTTTTCTAAGTTCCACAAAAAAGTGCGAACATTCAGAGTCGTGTGGAACTCTCGTAACTTCATTTGGTAAATGTAGAACCTCCCAATCAAATAGAGCTATTCTGGTCCTGGCTTCAAATCCAAGTGATTTTGCCGCAGCAACCAGCATTTTCGCTTTATCCTCACAATCACTACCGAGCTCGTTATTTGTCGAGATATGATATGGTAAATCCCTAATTTGGTAAAATTTCTTTATTAATTCATTCATTTTATAGGACTCATCGCTCTTAACTTTTCTACAATCCCCGGTAGATGTTTCATCAGTTCATCTATATCAGCCTTTGAATTCATCTTACCCAGACTAAAGCGAATCGCTCCATGAGCATCCATGTCAGCAAAACCCATCGCTTTCGTCACATGGCTTGGCTCCAGACTACCGCTAGTGCAGGCCGAGCCACTAGAAGCGGCAATATCTAGCATGTCTAGGTTAATAAGAATTGATTCCCCCTCTATTCTTTTGAAAAGAAACGCGGCGATATGTGGCAAACGCTTCTCGGAATCTTTTGGCCCGACCAGCTCTGCCTCAGGAATTTCTTTTGAAATTCTCTCAATCAAATAATCACGTAAATTTTCAATTTTTAATTTATAATTTTCAATGTCTGCTTTGACCAACTCCATTGCTTTCGCCATTCCTACAATATATGGTACGTTTTCAGTACCAGCTCGCAGCCCCCGCTCCTGTGCCCCACCTTGTTGCTGAGGATAAAATTTTGTCCCTTTTCGCATGTAGAGCAGTCCGACACCCTTCGGCCCATAAAATTTGTGAGCCGTAAGCGAAAGCATGTCTACACTAAGCGTATCAACGTTTGTATCTAAATATTGAAATGCCTGAACGGCGTCTGTATGAAACACTAGCGGTAACGCATTGCCATTCTTCTTACGCTCTTCTTTGGCCTTTTTCACTATTTCACCAATTTCGGCAATTGGCTCTATCGCTCCAGTTTCATTGTTGCCATACATCACGGAGATGATAGCAGTATTATCACGAATCGCATTCTTTACATCTTCAGGATTTACTAAACCTTCTTTGTTTACCGGTAGATATGTAACGTCCACGCCATAGCTTTTGGCCAAATATTTTGCACTATCTAGTACGCAATGATGCTCTACAGAACTAACGATGACATGGGGTGTATTCATCAATATATTAGCGGCCGATTGGCAAACGCCCTTCAGGGCTATGTTGTTTGATTCGGTGGCACCACTGGTAAAAATAATCTCAGATGGACTAGCACCAAGTAACCCGGCTACCGTTGCACGAGACTCATTTACGGCGTCTTTGGCCTCACGACCAACCCTGTATATACTAGAAGGATTACCAAATTTTTCAGTGAAATATGGCAACATTGCGTCTAAAACTTCTTTTGAAACCGGCGTTGTCGCCGCGTGATCAAGATAAATCATGATTTTGTTCCCTTCTTGATAGCTCCAAGGCAAGCTTTGCATTCACTTACTTTATCAATTTCCATGTTCTCGATGCGTTTGTAATCATCCCAAGAGATGAGTACCCCAACCGGTTCTGAATAACGCAAAATCACTGTCCCCTCACCTTTCTTTAGGTTACGAAGCAGCTTCGAGGCGTCATTCGCCAGTTCGGCGGTGGTAATAAATTTTTCTTTCATATCGGTCCTTTCTGTGAAAATCAACCCGCCGGCGTGAGGCACGACTATCGACGACTGCTAGAAATCTCGACACATGTCGAATTTCGTACGGAGACGAAGGAGAACTTGATTTTCTTGAACTTTGCGCCACTTGCTTTCAAGAGAAAGTGGCAAAATATTTCGCATATCCCGAGATCCTTCGGCTTCGCTCAGGATGACAGGGGTGAGAAACCCCTAAATAAAAAGTTACCCTACAAGTAGGGTAACATTCACGGTAACAGTTGTCAATATTTTTTCATCCAATTTTATAAATACCGTCGACAGTCTTTCTCACCTTTGGGGGTTGTATAGGACTTCGTAGAGTTATTTCAGCTGCATAAACTGGTTTTCTTCTACCAGAGGTGAACACAAACAAGGCTCCGAGTGCCGCTACGAAGAGCAACGGGATGCTCTGTTCACCCGTAGAAGGCAGTGTCCTTACGCCAGCTTGGCTGTTATTCTGAATGTTTGTACCATTAGGTACAACTGCATCTGCGAATACAGCGTACTCTGTAAAGTGGGTCGTAGAGAATGAAATATTGCCACCAGAAACATTTGGAACTACATTACTAATACCCGTATTTGACCATGCGATTCCGTTCCAATAAAGAACAGTATCAGAACTTTTTACCCCTGTATAGGTAAAAGTAATGCCAATATCTAGATCATTTACAACCGGATTTCCGTCTTGATCAGTAACCACTATATCAAATAATCGCGAAAGCGTTTTACCACTCGGTAAAGTATGAATGGTGGTATCGCTAGGAGTAACAACTATGTCTATGCCCGAAACTCCTACCGGCAAAGACACAAAACTAAAGGAAACACCACCCTCATTGTGCGTTAGTTTTTCACTAGTAATATCATAGACATGGATGGCGGTAAAGCTTGCCGTACAAGTCTTGGCCGCATCCATAACTAGCGTCGTGGGGTTATCAGTACCGCTACAATCTCCGCTCCAGCTAGCGAAAGTATAATTAGCTGCCGGAAGAGCAGTAATGGTGGCTGTTTCTCCTTCATTGTAGCTACCATTACCCGTTACCGTACCAGAGGAGGTCGGTAAGATATTTAGAGTCAAAGTAAAAGTTGGCGCAGAATCTAACGTGAAATTTGCGATACAAAGTATGTCAGAGGTGGCCAGTACACTCACCGTGGCATCTGTTCCCCCACACGCTCCAGACCAATGATCAAATGTATAGCCGGCATTGGCAGAGGCTACTAGGTCATGGCTAGTATTGTAGTTGTATGTCCCATCGCCGCTAGTAGTACCACCGGCTGGTGGATTGGCGCTAGTAGTAAGTGTAAATGTATCTATAGCAAAAGTGGCGGAGATAGTGTGATTACTCTGAATATTCGAAAAAGTATATGAACTACCGGACCCTACAGAAACATCATCAACCAGTACATCCACAATATGATAATGTGTCTGGGGAGTAACAGCATATACTTGGCTTGATCCGTAATCTTTGGTAGTGACGCCACTTGGTGTTACGGCACCATTTGCCCCGCTGGAAGCTGTAATAGTATAAGTATTTATGCTCCATTTGGCATAAAGGACGGTATTTGCTGCCGGCATAGAGAAAGTGGAGGCCGGTGTTCTGTCTGCGCCACTGCCATCTACCGCCGTATTCCATCCAGCGAAAGAATAGCCGGTTTTTACTAGGTCACCCGTATTTCCGATAGTTGTAACAGAAACATTGTAGTCATAGGGGCTACTGGGGTCTGTTGGCGACGTACCACCAGTATTACCATTGCCATTGTACGTCAAGGTATAACTATTTATCGTCCACTTGGCATAAAGGGTGGTATTCACTGCCGGCATGGAGAAGGTATCGGCGGGTGCACAATTTGTTCCACTGCCATCTACCGCCGTATTCCAACCAGCAAAAGAATAGCCAGTCTTTACTAGGCTACCAGTATTACCAAGCACTGTAACTGTGTCATTTTCTTCATAAGTATTAACATCACTTGGTACTGTTCCGCCAGTATTTCCATTGCCATTGTATATAACTGAGTAAGTAGGGACAGAAACTCCCTGATATTCATAAGCACCAATATCTGGGGTAGCATCTCTGGGGAATCCTAATAAATCAGTTACTGGCGCGTGAGCTAAATCACCAGCATCCACCGCCAAAGATGAAGCCTGCGGTGTAAGATCAGCCGTCAGACCGTAATCTGTGGTAAGAGTGCTATCAGGATTAGTAAATAGCGGACTTGCTCCTATAATCGAATGTATCCCGTCTCGAAACTTGGGCGCCACAACACTACCATAATTCGGAGCTGTAACATATAGATTGGAGTCACCCTCGTACTGACGCAAGCCGTCATCCCACGAAAAATCGTGCCTCATAGTAAAAATATTATTATAGGCATGATAGCTTTTTCTTCCGCCGCCAGCTGTATCCATACGTAGACCCCAGAAAGTACAGTTATTCACATAAAAGTTAACGTAAAGAGGACTCCCGTTGTTAAAGTTAATAGCAACATGTACACCATCTCCATTTACAGCCTGAGGTTCCCCCATAAAGACAACATTATTAATTGTCACATTGGTAGGTATCTGAGAAAAGCCAGTCCCATTATTCTCTGCCATAATCAACTGACTTGGCCCTTTTGTTCCTGTATCATAACCAGCGCTTGGTTCCCAAGTTCCCAGCTTACCGTTTTCAATTAGAAGATTGCCTACGTCTCCGGTATAGAACTGGATACCGTCGGTATGTTGTCCCGAGTTATACCATTCCCAAAGATTATGAATAGTAAAGTTTTTAATAGTCATATCTGGCCCGTTAACCCTGATACCATCGCCATCTATACTTCCCGCATCCGCGCCGCTCGGGCCGCCATTAATCGTAATACCATCTACAGTATTTCGGGCACCGTCAAGATATACAGCGGATGATCCTTTGTGGTGGCTAATTGTACCATTCAGTGCTTGATTATCAACAGCCCCAGTCTCGGGATTTGTCAGATAACTACGATCAAAATTGATACCAAAACCGGCAACTGTATCTATGGTGTAGTTTTGTATTATGTTGTTTGCCGCTCCAGAAGTAAAAACCACTGCTGAGCCGTTAGTAGTATCATGGACACTGATATTGCTAATAAGATTATTATCACCAGTTATATGTAATTGACCGGTAGTGATGCCTCCAACACTCCCCCCCGGCGTGACCTCAAGCCCTGTTAGGTCGGTATAACTTGAATTTACCACAAACCCTTGCGAAACTATAACCGTTCCATTGGCAATAAATTTAGTCGTTGTTTGTGCAGTTCCTGACTTTCCAGAAGTAATTGTAACTCTCTCAGAATATGTACCTACACTTATATTGACCGTGTCACCACCTGTTATGGTGGTAGCTGCATGTTGTATAGTACACCATGGCTGAGCTTCTGAGCCAACGTAAGAGTCTGAACAACTGGTCTTAGAAACATAATAGGTATTGCCAGCGGCAAATAGTCTTGTTTGGACTACAAATAAAAAGACTACCACTGGCAAAATAAGCAGCAGTATGGCTAAAACCCTATTTAGGTTGCCCTTAATCTTTGACAGCCTCATAGGTTATCTCCAAACCTTACTTTAGATTAATTATATCTTAAAACACAAATTAGTAAAATTTGATGGTGGCAATAACAGATTTTGCCTCAGCTACGCGGGCCGCTAGGTCTGATCCAGGTATACCGTTTGGCATTGAATAACCTACTACATAACTCGCATTCTGAGTAGCTAGAGTTGGCTTAGGCCCTTCTGCTGCCTGTACCACGTCCCATTGTGATGGCGTATAAACAGAAACTGCAAATAGGCTCTGGTAACCTTTGTCTACGCCCATACTGCTTTCATCTATAGTGGTGTCTGTGGTAGGCACAGCCACATAATATGCGGCAGTTACCCCGTTCTCGGCAGCAATAGGGAAAAACTTGTAGGCCCAAGTGGCGGGAAAGGTAACTTGGAATCCATAGGTCGTATTTTTATAGACCAGTGGATCGGTTTCAGACGTAAAGAGCTTGGCCACCCAACCGGTTTTGCTGTCGTATGTCGTTTTGTACCAATCCCCACTAGTTTCTAGCACTGTCAGCTTGGTCCCAAAAGGAATGATAGCCAGTACTTCAGCGGAAGAACTAGCTTCCTTACGGAGATTCAGGCCTTCGGTAGCACTAATATACATAATCTGTTCTGTAGGAGCGGTGGTGGTATTCGTCGTCTTGGTATCGGTAGTGACAGGCGTTTCGATCTTCTCTTCGGCTTTCAGAGTTTTATCAGCTTGATATGATTTCCAAGCAACATACCCTCCGGCAGCGAGAAGTGCGAGTACAATTACCGTGACCAGCACTACTAGCCAAGTCTTCTTCTTTGGTTCGTCCAGAGTGATTGCATCGGCCTTGTCATCTGCCCTAACGGCATCTGTTTCCTCTGTTTTCATGAGATCTTCTAGGGTTGACTTCTTATCTTTGTCCATAAATCCCCCTTCTATATATTAAATAGTTCCTTTACGTTTATTGTAGTCTGTTTCGCAACTTTTTCTAGTGTTATACCCTTTATCTCGGCAATTTTGAGAGCTACTTCTGTGACATAGCTAGGTTCGTTGCGCTGGCCGCGATATTTTTGCGGTGCCAAAAACGGACAATCAGTTTCTAAAAGTATGTCCTGGAGACTGAGCGAAGACGCGGCTTCTCGTATTTCTTCTGCGCTTTTATAAGTGACGATACCGGTAAAGCCAATCTTGAAACCCAGGCCTACAAAGCGCTTGGCCCAATCGGCATTTAGCGTAAAGCAATGGATGACCCCCTTTGTATAACCAGAATCTTTCAAAATTTCAAAGGCGGTATTTGCCGCCTCTTCATCCTCACCGTTGCGGATATGAACAACCAGCGGTAAACCAAGGTGCTTGGCAACATCTATATGAATCTGAAAAAGCTGCTTTTGTCTTTCTTTAAGTTCTCTCGTCATCCCAGCCCTTGAGCTGGGATCCAGAGCCACGGAACCCTGGATTCCCGCCTTCGCGGGAATGACGGACGGAGAAGTATAATAGTCCAAACCAGTTTCCCCTATACCAACGATCTTTTTTGAACTCTTAGCAAGCTCCAATAGATCGTCATGGAGAGTTTCCAAGTTTATGCCCCCCATTTCCTCTGGATGAACACCCACTGTAGCAAAAATATTTGGATAATTCTCGGCTAGAGTGACTACCTTCCCACTTTGGGTCAAATCAACCCCAATGGAAATGATATTCTCTACGCCACTTTGCTCTGCTCGATGCAAAACGGTATCAAAATCACCGTGAAAATCTTCGAAATCAAGATGGGCATGACTATCAATTAGTTGCATTTTTTGGCCTTAGTTTAGGGATAACTTTGATGTGTTTATGTAAGCAAGCCGGCATTTCGCATTTGGCCCTAGGCATAAGACTAGTAAGAAATGAGCCGGCAGCCCCAAACAATAGACCGACTATGAGTACTTGCGATGTCGTAAAAACAAATGTAAGCAAATACAATACCGTAAACATACAAACACGGAAGAGGTCTATGGCTGATTCCATGATATAGATATATTCTGCCCTATTACCCTCATCTGCATGTAAATAATATTCAGATATAAAGGGTGCGGAACGAAGTGAGCCTATTAGGCTCCTAGCGAAATTGAGAGAAAGTACCTGTCCAAAAGAATCTACAAATACAACTAGTGCATAAATCATGCCATCCATTACACCACCCGCTTTCACAAAATTGTGTCTGTTGCGGTTGTTTACCTTTACTCCAACGATGTATGTCACAATGATGGTCAAAACCAGTGCCAGAGAGGTCACAAAACCGACTTTTTGTGCAGTGCCGACGATAGCAAATACAAAAAGCGGCCAAACAGTGATGGCGATGGAAGCCTCCATGCCACTACCTCCATAAGAAATTAATTCTCTAGATATAGAAGTTATTCTGATTTTTTTTGAGTCAAATTTCTTGGGGATATGCCTTTCCTTAAACCAGATAAGTGGTAAGAAAACCAGTACTAGTAGTACTAGTACAACGCCGTAAAGCACACCGAAACCAAAATTTGTTGCAATACTGCCCCCTATGAATGGAGCAATTGCTCCCAATACAGCGAGAATGATATACAGTCTGCTAATATCCTTTGTTACCCCGTTCTTTGATTTGGACCGCGAAAAATCAAAGTTATAACCTTCCCAATATAGTGCCAGACTAATCCCGCCCATTATGCCAATAAGCCAAAGCGGCCAGCCAAAAGCCCTAACCGTATTTAACATCCAGAAAAATGCGATTAAAAATGGCATGCTGATAGCAATAGCATGTTTTGGACCAAATCTTGAAATTATTTTTGCTGCTAAGTATTCAGATACAAATTCAGCAGAGAACATAATGATGTGTAGATAAAAAATGTCTGCAAGTGAAAAGCCAATCGTATACATGTATATTGGGACAAACATTCCTATCATGCCAGTAACAAAAGAACGCAGACTCATCACAGCAAAAATCTCATTCAGCTCCGTGAAGCGAATGCGAAAAAGCTGATGCTGCGTCATTTGATGATCACTTAGTGACAAGTTACCCTTCCTATCTCGTTAGCAGTGTCACTGCGACACAAGCTATAATTATTATATCAGCAGAAATTTTCCTAAACGTAAGATTTTCTTTCAAATAGAACTTTGAAAACCCCAGTGTCAACACAGGCGCTAAAAGGAAAATCAGAGTCGACTGAACAATCCCGATATACATGATTGCATAAAAACGTGAGATAAAAACAATAAATGATATTGCCCCATCTATAGCTAGGTTTCGTTTTTGAGTCATTGGTAGTCTAGCTAGCCGCGGTTTGAGAAAAACCCAAAAAAGTGTCGCCAAAAAACCTGTTCTGATGGCATATAGCGCTACAGGAGATAACACTTCTAGTAAAACCTTGGCAAACTGAGATTCAAATGATGAAAGGATGACATATGCCATTAGAGCAAGTGTAGTTTTTTTAAAAACAAGCCTGAAATGATGTTTTTTTACTCTTGATAAAACTAGAGCGAATGCAGCGATTAATGTTAAAACGAGGGGTATTAGATTCCTTTCTGAAGGGAAAAGCAGTGCTGCTAAAATTACTGTAAGAGGTCCGTCCATCAGTACAAAGGGTTCGATATCGCATAGCTCCTCCCTTTTCATGCTATAGAAAAAAAATATATTTAAGAAAAATGCAGTGCAAATTTCTAACGCAAAGATAATCTCATATTTCAAAGCAAAAAACTTTGGACTAATTTGCCCCAAAAAGGGAAAGGCAAACAGACAAATTACAAAAGTAGTTGTTAGCGAGACTGGCAAAAGCTGCTTGTAAGTTAATCTCTTATAGTCGAGAATTATCTTATCAAAAACACTCATTACGGAACTAGCTAACGTACCAATGATTGCAAAAAGCATTCACCCTCCTCTCGCATCTAAGTTCTCGGCTCAAGTCTCGGAAATAGCGGTTCTGGTTTCAGAGTTTTTAACTGTATTAGCATCTTTTCAGACGTTTCTGGCATAAATGGTGCCAATACTTTGGCTATACCGACCAATTCTTCGTGATAACCTACCAGAGTTTCAGCCAGCTTACCAGTGTCAAACTTTGCCACTTCCCAGGGTTTATCTATTTCGATTTGCTGATTGATACCTTTTATCTCGGCCCAAATATCCACGAGCATTTGATCAAACTTCAAATTATCCATTTTTTCTTCGAAATCGTGCTCTACTGACTGGCCATCAGTTTTTGTGTCTACTTTGACCGAGTACCTCTCGATCATGGTCACAACTCTTTGTAATAAGTTACCTAAGTCGTTTGCAAGATCACTGTTGTATCTATTAGCTATTTTTTCTTCCGAAATATCCCCATCCTCACCAAACGGAAATTCACGTAGTAGAGCATAACGGACCGCATCCGCACCATATTTCTCGGCCATCACTACGGGGTCAATCACATTACCGATACTTTTACTCATCTTTTGACCGCCGATTGTAAAAAATCCATGTGAAAATACTTCTTTTGGTGTTTCTTCACCTATCCCCAGTAGTATAGCTGGCCAGATAACCGCATGAAACCAAAGGATATCTTTTGCCATGAGATGTATCTTCGCTGGCCACTCTGGACCGTCTTTATACATCTTGGTGGCAGAATAGTAGTTGATTAGTGCGTCTACCCAAACATAGATAGTTTGAGTATCATCGCCAGGATACTTGATACCCCACTCGACATTTTCCCGTGAAATACTGACGTCTTCAAGACCCGACTTTATTTTTGATAGAACTTCATTTTTCCTAGAGACAGGACGAACGAGTATATCATCACTTTTAATTTTCTCGTAAAGATTCTTGTCTTCCGCAATTTTACCCAGGAGTAAGAAATAATTCTCTTCAGATTGAAGTACTGGCTCTTTCTTGTGATCTGGGCATTTACCATCCACCAGGTCATCTTTTGCCCAATATTTCTCGCAGCCAACACAATATAGTCCCTCATATTGGCGCTTTTCGATATAACCATTTTTCTGTAGCTTCTGTACAACCTCTTGGACTATTTTTTCGTGTTTAGGGTCTGTAGTACGGAAAAATTCATCATTTGATATATTTAGTTTTTCCCAAGTAGATTGAAACTTCGGGACCAACTTATCTACAAATTCCTTCGGACTTTGCTTCGCTTTGCAGGCAGCCTCCGCTATCTTGGCCCCATGTTCGTCTGTGCCAGTAAGAAAGAATACCTCGTCACCAATACCCCGGTGATACCTGGCCAGTACGTCAGCGGCGATAGTAGTATAGGCGTGCCCGATGTGCGGCACGTCGTTTACATAATATATAGGGGTAGTAATATAGAATTTATTTTTTGCCATTGTTTTCCTCTAGGAGTAATTGTAGCTCATTTTTGCACTGTGCGGGAGAGGTAAACAAGATTGTCTTCATTCCCAGATCACGTGCCGGCACAAGGTTTGACTCACGGTCATCTATAAATACGGTTTCATGTGGCTCTCGACCAAGCTTTTCTAACGCATGCAAGTATATATCATGATTTGGTTTCTTCATTTTTAGCTTCGAGGAAACAAAGAGTTTGTCGTCATCAAATACTTCGGTATAGTTCCATATTCTCTCGTTTGCTATGTCAAAAGTGTCTCCAAAATTCGTGAGCAAGGCTATATCATGATTATTTCTCAGCTCAAGTAATAGTTCTCTCATGCCGTCCTTTGGCTGATAACTATGTATATGGACCTTATTTAATTCCTTTTTATCGAAACCTTTCCCAAATTCATCAGCAATCCTCTGATAAAAATCCAGGGTCGTAATGGACCCATCATCAAGTGGCTTCGAGAAATCATCAAAAACTTTGGCCAGCTCTTTTTCTCGAATGTCAAAATACTTAGCGAAATTTGTTATAGTGCGCTCTTTGTCGCTATCGGTGAGCACCCCGTTGTTATCAAAAATAATTGCCTTAATCATTCTTTGGCCCCAAAATTACTACAAATTCACCTTTTTCTTTGATTTGCGGTAAAACCTCGGAAATATTGCCCCGGCACGTTTGTTCAAACTTTTTCGTAAGTTCACGAGACACAGATACTTCCCTATCTCCGGCAAATTCTAGCAACTCATTTAGCAATTTGATGATTCGAAACGGAGATTCGTACAAAATAATTGTACGCTTTTCTTCTGCTATCTCGCGCAGCTTGGTTTGTCTGCCTTTCTTGTGTGGTAAAAAGCCGATAAAGACAAATTCGTCAGTATTTAGGCCCGACACAGACAAGGCGGTGATGGCAGCTGAAACACCTGGGATTGGTACCACTTCAATCTCAGATTCTATCGCTTTTTGTATCAAAAACTCACCAGGATCACTAATACCAGGCGTACCCGCGTCAGTAACAATGGCGATATCTTGGCCCTCCAAGATTGAACTAATTATTTGTTCAATCTTGCTGTCTTTGCTATGTTGGTGGTAGCTAATAAGTGGTTTTTTTATCTCAAAGTGGTTCAGGAGTTGTAGGGTGTGACGAGTATCTTCGCAAGCAATCGCATCCACACCCTTCAAGGTTTCTAGAGCACGCAGAGTGATATCCCCCAAGTTCCCTATCGGCGTTGATACTATATATAGCTTTCCCATTATCTAATCTCAAATTCCTTCTCTAAACCAGTGTATTTTTCTTCAGTTACATCTAGATTTTCCACGGTCGCAAGCTCACTTCCCTGACGTGCCCAGTGAACAAATCTGTCTACGTTTCTAGCTTCACCCTCAACAACTGCATAGACGCTGCCATCTGACTCATTGCGACACCAACCAGTAAGTGAGAGAGAATCAGCTTCTTTTTTGGCAAAATGACGAAAAAAAACACCTTGTACGTCACCAACCACGTTCATTTTTACTCTTTTCATCTCTGGTTCTGCCATTTTGCCCCTCCTATTATTTCTTTACTATCTTTAGATATGCATTATATAGATTATACCAGTCAAGCATGGTTAAGCTTTCGGCTCGGGCGATTACTCGGATATTTGCCTCTTTCAGAAGCTGCTCTGTGGTTTCGCGGTTTAACGTCAGGCCACCAGCCAGCGAATTGATCAGTTGTTTTCGTTTCTCACCAAATCCAGCTTTTACTATTCTAAAAAATAAGTGTTTATCTACATCAAAAAGTGGTTTTTTATATACTTTTATGCGTAAAATCGCCGAGTCTACCTTGGGTGCTGGGAAAAATGAGGCTCTAGGTACCACCTCTACAATTTTAGGATTTCCGTAAAATTGAACGGAAATGGCCAGTATGCTCATACGAGATGGCTTGGCACAGATACGTTCGGCAACCTCACGCTGTACTAGTATTACCATATCCTCAGGTTTGTTTTGCGTCTCCAGGAATAAACGAAGTACCGCAGAAGTGATATAGTATGGCAGATTGGCGACCAGCTTATACCTGCCCAGCTCAGACGGATCAAACTTCAAAACGTCTATATTTTCAACCTTGAGGTTCTTGTCTTTGATACAAGTGGTCTTAACAATAGATATCATCGCTTTATCAAATTCAAGGGCTATCACTTCACCGGCCTTTGCACAAAGTTCTCGCGTCAGCACACCCATACCAGGGCCCACCTCGACCACCTTGTCTTCTTTGGTCAGCTCAGCCGCTTTGACAATGGACTTTAGGGCATCCGCGTCTACCAGAAAATGTTGTCCGAGATCCTTCTTGGTGTAGGCACCATAGGCTTTCAGAGTTCGTTTTATTTCAGTTATATCAGTCAAGTTCATGAATAAAGGGCCCTTTCGGACCCTATTATACCTGGTTAAGCACGATTTATGAAGGAGTTTATGGTTTACAACCCCAGGCTGACCAACCACCTCTGGAAACTTTCCAGGCTGTTACCCAGATCTGGGCATTGCCATCAGTGATAGCAGCCCCTGTAAACTGGCCACCAGGATAAGCTGCACTGGCACCAGCCCAAGTATCGGGACTGTATTGGAAAAGTCCTTTGTAATAACCACCAGAGTAAGGGTTCCCACCACTCTCACAAGTCATTACACTAAACATGGCGCTTGGGTCTACTCCCCATCTTGCACCTGCAGCTACAAGCGTGTCCCACCACATTCCAGCGTTGTATGGTTTCATACCGATAAGTGTAATCTTGGTCTGCGGCTCTGAAATAATTGTCGTGGACGTAACCTCGCGTGAAACTTCGATACCATTGTGATAAACAATATGTAGAGACTGCTTCTTACTCCCGTTGACTCCATTTTGGGTCACTTTGGTTTGCCCTTTATACATATCATAACTATTTTTGTTCACGCTCTGATATGCTATCGGCACTGTCTCTTCTACATCTGCAAAGTTTATGCGAGTAATTGTAATCTCTGTGACACCAGTCGATACCGCTGTTTTGCCAGGTTCTACAACATCGTTTACACCCATCGAGATGCCTTTTTCGGCTAAGATATCACCAATAGTTGTAGCCCAGCTGCGAACAATCAGCGTAGTATCATCCACATAAATTGTGTAGACTGGGGCGCGTAATATTATCACTTTCTGACCGATAGTACCCTCTGCCGCTGGATCTAGAATTAGCTCAGCAGAGACCTTATCTTCTGGATAGATTTCTACTGCCAACTGACGGAGTATATCATTTGGTTGAGTATAAGCAGAGGATGCGGCCCAGGACTGACCATTATCAGAAACCAGTACTGGCAACGCGCGAATAACGGAAACATTCAGTGATTTCCCGGTCAAATAAGTATTTAGAGCTGGTTCAGTGATGTCATATTTACCAAGGCTAATGTTATTTTGCGCAAGTGCGCCCTCAATCGTATTTTGAGTCGTGGTAAGATTCTTGGTTTTTCCATCTACTTTAAGAGCGATACTAGTCTCCACCGTGCCCACCACGCTATCGCCATAAACTCGGTGTGAAACAAATGCAGAGAACATAATTGTAAGTGCAAAAACAGCTAAAAAGGCATACTTTGCCTTTCCATAGAAGGAGTGGATTTTATTTAACCTGGAGGGAATATTCATGAACTAAATTACTTTTCTTAACGTAATAGCTATTGTAGCTCGGATTATTACCCGTGTCAATCTGTGTAAAAAGTCTATTTTAGAAGCTTATAAATCTAAAAAGTATATGTCGCTTTCTTGCTCCTGATCATTTGTGGTGTGCTCCATAAAAGTCCAACCCAATTTCTCATAAAGGCCCTGGGCTTCTTCTGTGTGTAAATATAAATGCTTAAAACCAAGTTCTTTTGCCTTGTCTACAACGCTCCCCACCAAAGCAGACGCGATTCCCTTTTTCCTATACTCGGGTTTTACTAAAACCCCAACAAGCCAAGGTGATAGGTCTGGACGCTTAGCAAGATCGTGATCAGATAAACCAGCCGAACCGATAAGAATATTATCTTTATAAGCAACCAAAACAAAAGGAGGTCCTTCGGTGCTAACCCTGTTTTTAAACTTAAATATCTTTTTTTCTACGTCTGCTTCATTTGCCTCTGGAATCCATTCTTTTGCCCACAGTAAAGCAATTTCTTCTATAAATTGCTGTTGATTCCCAATATAATCAATTTTATAATCTGGCATAATTACCTACACTTTCTTCAGTTTCGCATAGCTAAGCGAGAGCCATTTGATGCCGTAATCGTCGAAATTTACTGTCACTTCGTCATCATCTATCGCCGTGACAACACCGTTGCCAAAGTCTTCATGACTTACCTTATCACCAACGTTTAAGTAGCCGCCAAGTGATTCCTCTGCCACGGCTTCAATGGCATTTTTTGATGAAGAATCAAGCACATTTTCGTATCCAGCAATCAGGTGAGCAGGGATATCGGCAAGAAATCTAGAAGGACTGTTGCTCATCGTGCGGCCATAAAGCATGCGAGATCTGGTGATAGTCATATATAACCGTTCCTCGGCCCTCGTAATGCCAACATAGCAGAGACGCCTCTCCTCCTCTAGCTGTTCATTATCCCAGGCACTGTTGGCATGTGGAAATAGATTTTCCTCCATACCGGCCATAAATACAGCTTTGAACTCCAGACCTTTGGCAGCGTGAAATGTCATCAGAGTAACCGCCTCTTCGTCTGGATTCCAGTTATCTATATCGGCAATCAAGGCAATTTCCTCGAGGAATTCGTCCAAGCTAACCTCGACGTGGTTTTTCAGATATTCTTGTCCGACCGACAATAGCTCGCGAACATTCTCTATGCGCTCCTCACCCGCTGTCGTGCCGTCATCCAAATATTTTTCATAGCCGCTCTTTTTAATGACGAGATCGATGAGCTCCGGCAATGTCTCTATTTCTTTGGAACGACGAAATACCTCAAGTTGACGTGCAAACTCTACCAGGGCCGATGTTTGTTTCGGCCCCAACCCGAGTTCATTTACTCGCTCCATGACGGCTGAAATACCTAGGTTGGTTTGCCGCCCAAATGACAATATTTTAGCAAGCGACGTATCACCAATACCTCGTACTGGTACATTGATGATGCGCTCGAAAGCAACCCAGTCGTCATTACTATTGATGACACGCAGGTACGCTATTATGTCTTTTATCTCTTTACGTTCGAAGAAGCGAAACCCGCCGACTATACGGTATGGTACTCTGAACTTTACGAATTCTGACTCAATCGTTCTGGATTGCGCGTTGGTCCTGTACAAAACTACGATATCGTTTAGCTTGTAATTTTCTTCACGAACTAGTCGTTCACTCTCACGAATAATCAGTTGCGCCTCTTCGTGTTCATCCCTGGCATCCATTACCATTATCGGCATCCCCGCCAGGTTGTCAGTAAATAATTTCTTTTCGCTGCGTTGCTCATTCTTAGCAATAACATGATGAGCTGCCTCTAGTATTGCCTTGGTAGAGCGGTAATTCTGCTCAAGCTTAACTATCTTCGCGTTTGGCCAATCGCGTTCAAAGTCGAGTATGTTACGGAAGTTCGCCCCACGCCACGAGTAGATAGATTGCCAGTCATCACCTACTACACACAGATTCCTAGATTTAGCGGCAAGCAGCTTGGCAAATAAATATTGGGCATGATTGGTATCCTGATACTCGTCTATGTGGATGTACTTCCAAGTATTTTGATACTTTGCCAAGACTTCCGGAAATTTTTGAAACAAAATCACAGTTTGCATGAGTAAATCATCAAAATCTAAGGCGTTATTTCGCATGAGTACTTCTTGATATTTTGGATAAATCTTGGCCGCGATGTCCTGCATATAACCGCTCGTCATACTAGGGTATTTCCCTGGTCCGACTAGTTCGTTTTTGGCACTAGAAATAAATGATTTGATAGTTTGGATGGAAATCTTTTGATCAGGAAGCTCAACATCCTTCATTGCCTGCTTAATAGCCGTTTGGCTATCAGACTCGTCGTATATAGTAAAACTGCGTTTATAACCCAGATGATGTCCGTCTTCGCGCATTATTCGAGCACAAATCGAGTGAAAGGTACCCATATTTGGTTGTGTGCCGCCACCGACTAAGGCATTTACACGCTTTGTCATCTCTTTGGCGGCCTTGTTAGTAAATGTAACTGCGAGTATGTTTTCAGGCGCCACCCCTTTTTCTCGTATCAGATAAGCAATTCTATGCGTCAGAGCCTTTGTCTTGCCACTTCCAGCACCCGCCAAAATTAAAACTGGCCCCTCAGTGGCCAGAACCGCTTCTTTTTGTGCCTCATTTAGGCCAGTTAGAATATCTTGCATGGATCAATTATACGCGAAACCGTCATCCAAAAATAGTAGACAAGTTAATCTTTTACCCGTATTGCCATATCAGGACATATTTGTTCGCACTTTTTACATTGAATACAGCTCTTGATATCACATTTCACAGTATGGCTGCCAAAATGACCGAGTATTTCCTCATCCCAGGCAAGACACTTGACTGGGCATACTTCGATACAAAGACCACAGCTTTTACATTGCTCCGGAAACTGTACCCAACGCTTGGCTTTATCTTCATATACTTTTGGTTCTATCTTTGTCATAATTTTGCCTTATAAGCCTCTTTAGCCATTTTTATGCCCAAATCGAGCGCTTTTTTGTTAAAATTTCGTAGTTGCGGCTGTTTTATATATTTATCGGCCAGTTCTTCCTCTAGGGCAGCCTCTAGATTTTTCACAGTCAACACATCCAGCTCCGACACGAGAGCTCCAAGCATAATTACATTGAACACTTTCGCTGTTAACTTCTCGCTCGCCTTGCTCGTTGCGGGAATGGCCAATTTCTCTGCTTTTACATGTTTTAACTCAACCCCAGAGATTAGATCGCTGTCGTAAATATATAGGGTATTTTCACCGACATATTCACCAATCCTGGGTATCGCCCGCTCGCGAAGGTTGATAATGATGTCCGCTGTCGAAAACTTAGGGAAACCAATTACGCCCGTGCCAAGCTGGATAAAACCAAGCGACACACCGCCACGTTGTTCTACACCATAATTTGGCATATAAGCGACGTGCAGGCCTGCGTGATAAGCGGCCTCCGTAAGGACATGGGCTATCGTCTGGACACCTTGTCCACCCTCGCCCGCTATAAGGATGCGATAAACTTCTTTATTCACTGATTACCCCCAATTTGTATGTTTCAGCCAGTTTATCGGTAAACTCAATTGTCTTCTTGGCATCCGTACGCCAGTTTGTCGGACAATGCGATACTATTTCTAGAAGCGCAAAGTGTCCTGCAAGCTGCGCCTGAATCGCCCGCTTCATCAACGCCTTCATATTTGGAATATTATTTACACTAGCTCTAGCGACAAAAGCACCTTTTTCGGTTACGTCTGCGACAAGTTCTGGACCAAGGAATGGACGTTTGTTTGTAAATTCTCCACCTGGCGTGGTATCTGTAACTTCGTGATAAACGGTCGTTGGAGCCGACTGTCCACCAGTCATAGCATAAACAGAGTTGTTTACCCCGATTACGGTCACCGGTTCATCACGATGAGCTGTATGCAAAAGACTCTGTAGTCCGATGGCGTATAATCCCCCGTCTCCGGCGAGACCGATGGTCACACTCTCCTTTTGCGCTTTTTTATAGCCAGCGATAGTTGGCGTGACACGGCCATGGTGGGTCTGGACCGTATCTAGGTTGAAGTAATTCCAAGCAAGCAGGTTGCAACCAATATCGATACCAAATACAGTTCTTGGCGCAATCTCCATCTCGTCTATCACTTCACCCAGAGTTTTGAGGATAATCCCATAGCCACAACCGGGGCAAAAATTGCTTGGTTTGGAATCCATATTTACAACTCTTGGCATTCTAGGTTCAACCACGGACCACCTCGATGACTTTCTCTTCAATATCTTCTACAGTTATGCCCTCGGCAGGCTTATATAGCCGAACAAAGTCAGCTTCACTGATGCCTGACAGCGTTTCCCGCACTATTCGGCCAAAGTGGCCGGCACTAGACTCAGCAACCAGTATCTTTTTTGCCTTTGCTACAGATTTTATGGCCGCAGCGCTGTCAAATGGACGCATCGTGATAGGTCGAAAAAGCCCCGCCCGGATACCTTGCTTACGAAGCTTAGCCACGGCGACTTTGGCTGCAAAACCGACAGATCCCCAAGCAAACACTACAATTTCAGCGTCTGAAGTCTTGTAGCTTTCTGACTCTACGATTTCTTTGCTCGCCTGTGCAAAATCATGGAAAAGTACTCCTAGATGTTCAGCAAGTTCCTCCTCTATGGAGAAACAATTACGCATATTTTTGATCTGGCCATTTAGGAAATACGGCCTAGCAGGAGTAACTTCTAGCTTTTTCTTCATATCTACAGTTCCAAGAGTTTTGGAAAGATAGCCGTCACCAAGCACAATCACTGGAAAACGATATTTCCAGGCAGTATCAAAGGCGCGTTGCATTAGCTCATAAAGTTCCTCGAGGTTTGAAGGAGCATAAACCACGCGCAAGCCCTCACCGTTACCCCCGTAACGAGCCAGCGTCAGCTCTTGCTGAGAGTAAATAACTGTGCCCGTAGAGGGGCCCCCACGCTGTCCTACATACATCACAAACGGCAATCTGAGTGATTCGGCTAGAGATAAGGGATCTTGCATAAGAACGTGCCCTAGGCCCGCTGTGACGGTCCAGGCCTTCTTGCCCGCGAGGATAGCCCCAATAACCGCAAAACCAGAGGCTGTTTCGTCCTCCATTTGGATGAATTCGAGGCTTTTGTCTTTTGCGGCTACCTTTGCCCAGCCCGACAAAACCTCGGTCGTAGGCGTGATAGGATATCCAGCAAAAAAGTTGGCGCCAGAAGCCAGTGCTGCTCGCAGCACCACCTCATTACCAGTCACTAACTCCTTGTTTTGAGTAATCTTTTTCGCTATTTTTCCCTCCAAAGTCTCTCTATTCTACGTTATTTCGTCGGTTTTTCAAAGATAAACTTGGCATCGAGCGCCAATATACCATGGTGGTCAGTATTAACCCTGATTGGATTGATATCTATCTCACTAAACCTAGGAAAATCTACCATCAACATAGACAAACCCGATATGGCTATTGCTAGAGAATCTATATCGAAACGCTCGCCATTACGGTAGCCATTTAACATTTCAAACGACTTGATGCCCCGAATCATCTCTTTGGCTCGCTCTATGCTGACGGGGGCAAGCCCAAGCTGAAAATCTTTTAGTATCTCTATATATATACCGCCAAGCCCAAACATAATGACAGGTCCGAACAGCGGATCCCTCTTGGCGCCTATCGCCACCTCGACACTAGATCTGACCATACGATAGACAGTCACACCCAAGATTTTGGCCTTCGGATGATTCTTTTTGGCATTACGAAGAACTTCTTGGTACGACTTTCGCAGGTCGTCGTTGTCTTCTATGCCTACTTTGACGGCTCCGACCTCAGTTTTATGCAGAATGTCTGGAGAAGTAACCTTAAGCACGACCGGATAACCTATTTCATTAGCGGCTTTGATAGCCTCATTAGCATTAGTCGTAAGCTTCGAACCAGCCATTGGGATGCCGTAGGCCATCAAAATCTTGGCAATATCTGCGTCGGTGTATGGTCCACCCTTCACAAGCACCTTTTCGGCCACCTTCATCTCTACTTTTGGCCAAGTCTCACGAGTTACCTTTTTGTGAATATATGTGCCATAAAAAGCCAGTTTATCGAGGGCGAACACGGCTCTTTCTGGGTATAAAAAGGTTGTAACCTTATTTTTTGTAAGGACTGCCCGCGCTTCATCAAACTTTGGTCCACCTATCAGTACTACCACTACATCATTACCGGCATGTTTTACTATTACTTCAGCGATTCGTTTTGCATCAGTATTTGATTGCGGCGTGAGTATAATCAGCTTTAGGTCTGCATCATGTTTGCCCTTTAGAATCTTGAGGGCTACTTCAAAGGTACGACTAGTAGCATCCCCTAGTAGATCAATAGGGTTAGAGACATTTGCCCCAAAAGGTAATACCTTGGAAAGAACGTCCTTTTGCGCACTCTCTAGCTCAAAAAAGCTTAAATTTTTAGCTTTTGATATAGCATCTGTAGTCATGACCGCTGGTCCTCCGGCATTCGTCAGAATGAGAGTTTTGCCACCCTTTGGCAAATCCATGTCAGAGAAAACCGTGGCGAGCTCAAACAGGTCTTCTAGTGTTTCCGCTCGGATAATACCAGCCTCACGAAAAGCTGTTTCGACCACTTCGTCATCTGCAGCAAGTGCGCCAGTGTGTGAGCTAGCAGCCTTGTCACCCCGATTTGACCTACCCGCTTTTAGTAGTATCAAAGGTTTCTTCTTGGTCACTCGTCTGGCTATTTCCAAGAAATTTTCAGGATCCGAGATGGACTCCAGGTAACCGATGACGACCTTGGTATCAGGATCTGAAGCGTAATAATCTAAGAAATCATTTTCATTTAGATCCAGCTTGTTGCCGAGACTAACAAAATGTGAAAATCCAACGCCGTTTCCATTGGCCCAATCCAAGATAGCAGTACAAGTAGCACCACTTTGTGAAACTACCGCGATATTACGTTTTTCGGGCATATTGGTGGCAAAAGAGGCATTTAGCTTGTGAATTGGATCAATAACACCCAGACAATTTGGGCCCAATATTCGTATATTATAAAGCTCTGCTATTTTCTTTAGTTGTGCTTGCCTTTTCTCACCCTCTGGACCCGCTTCAGCAAAACCAGCCGAAATAATGATAGCGTATTTGATTTTCTTTTTGCCACATTCTATAAGAACGCTAGAAACAACTACTGCCGGTACTATGATAATGGCAAGATCAATATCACCCTTTACGGCAGCTACGTTTGGGTAACATCTAAGACCCAAGATATTGTCGCAATCAGGGTTGATGGGATATATTTTACCCCCAAAACGGCCATCAAGAACATTCTTGGTGGCAGCAAATCCAATTTTTTCTGGATGAGCAGAAGCACCAATAATGGCAACCGATTTCGGCGTAAAAAAGTCTTTCAAGTTCAAAATCCCTCCCAAAAAATATTAACCGAGGCTGCCGTCCCTATCTTCACCACTGGCTGCTGGGACGGTAGTATCTGGGGTTACAACTGGAGTAGGTGTAACCACAGGAGTAACAACTGGCGTCTCTACTACTGGAGTAGTGGGAGTAGTTGTCTCTGTCTTTGGAAGCTCGAGCTGCGTTGGTGTTTCCTGTAGCGTCGTGAGCTCGGACTGCAAGCTGTCTAGCTTTGCTTGTTCTTCTTCTAGCTTAGCCGTACCTGAAGCACTAAGACCAAAATACAGAGCAGCTCCACCTACTGCAGTCGCAAGGAAGCCAATAACTACTATAACGAGTATTCCTCTCCAATTTATCGCAGCCGCAGCATTGGTATAGCTGGTATGCTGGACTTCTGTTGGTGCGACGGGCGCAGTGGCTGGGGCGACATCTGCAACTGGTGGAGCAGACACGGGGGCCTGCGTCGGTGCAGGGTTTACCACTGGCGTCTCGGCACTAGCAGGTTGTGCATCCGAAGCCAGATTAATTCGAGTATCGTCTGGTTTATCAAACCCACCATAAAATCTATTTTCGGGGGCTGCTGGTTGTACTGGTGGTTGGCCATTATCCGCTACATCTGGTTGGCCAGTATTTGGATTTATTGTATCTACCATTTTCCCTCCTTAACCTATTGTAAAAGTTGCTGACATTTTTAGCAAATCATCGGCATATCCACCTGCTTCAGAAAGTACAAATACCTTACCTCCAGCAGTGAAAACTATTGCCGTCATCTGTGTATTGGAACTAGTCGATGTATAGGTATATTTATTTGCGGCAATACCACCTACCGATACTGCCTCGGCCTGCACACCTGCTATTGTGGTATAGCTCTTTGCGGCCTCATCCAGGGTTTTTGTAGAAACAGCTACCGTTACCGGTGCGATAAATTCGCTACCAGCAGGCATAGTGGTTGGTAGATCTAGATTGCTAAATGCTACGAGCGAGCTGGCTGCAAGTACCGTATTGGCACCATAATCCTGAGCCTTCCAGCCGGGTTGGTACTTTATTTTGTAACCAGCGGTCGAAGTAAATGTCCCCCAGCCTTTTGAAGGGTCCTCGGCTGGAGCATCCGCAGTCGTGTACTGTTTGGAAATCCAACCGGTTTTGTCGCTGTAAACCACTTTATACCAGCCGTCTAGCTCTTCAGTCGCTACTAGCTTGGTTCCATTTGGTATCAGCAAGAGACGTTGCGAATTGGGATTTCGGTCAGCGCGCAGACTTAGTCCACCATCAGCATTTACATAGATAGCATCCTCTTTGGCGATAGGTCGGTCTCCTGTCTCTAGCTTTATCTCTACCTTACCGGCGTTAGAAGTTTTTTTCTTCGTAAGACTATAAAATCCAAAACCAATAAGTACAACTGCCGCCACCGCAACAAGCACGAGAATCATGCGATTTCGCTTGTTTGAAAGTGGGCTCTTTTTCATTCTGTACATTCTTCTGGCCATTACTGTGCAACTACTCCCGTTATCTTCCAGGCACCATCATACTTTGATAGATTAAATGTTCGGACTGTAGTTTCATCATTTGTGAGTAAAAAAGTCATATTTACGGTTGCCGTATCACTGTCTAGCTCCTGGGAGTTCTCACCAAGAGTTATGTTTACAAGGTCGCTGCCAAGCTTCAGAGAAGCTTTGATATCCATATTTTGAACTTCTGGAGCGAGGTACAGCTTGGCCTGATCTGTCGAATCAGCCTTTACGTCTGTCCAAAAGGCTTGTACCACTTCTGTAGGTGTAAATCCGTTTGTATCTTTTGCTGCCTTTAGTTTATTTACCTCTGCTTGTTTGGTCTCTACTTTACTCGTGATATCTGCCAAGTTCTGACTATTTTTCGCTGAAACCATAAAATAAATACCCAGCGTTACCCCGATAAAGACAAGTACTGTGACGATAATAGTGATGATAGTCGCTCTTTTTTGCATGTTTACTCCGCTAGCGGCACCGACAGGGTGCCCCCATTATTCAATAATTGTTGCCAATATACTATTGTATCACCGCTGATGGCGGTTTGCTTACCACTTTCAAACAGAATTATCCGGTAATGTGTTTCTGAGGCAGCGTTTTCTATCGTATCGATACCCCTGCTTCCTCTACCAGAAAAATCAAAACTTGCGGTCAGAGTGGTCCAGCTACCGCCTACTAATTTCTGCACTCCATAAGTGCCGGCGGGGCCAAAGAAAGAAACTTCAGCCGTATTATCGCTCCTATAAACACTCAAGGAAACGTCTTTCAAAGAAGTCGTAGCAGGTGTCTGCGCGACAACAGAAGGTGTAGTTGTCACCTCGCCAGAAGCTGCGGCATTTTTCTGCTCTACGTTCTGCTTAACCTGTGAATCAGTGGTAGTGCCAGTGCTTGTATTTTCGGTGGAAAGTTTCGCATCTTGCTTTGTGCTTAGATAATATGCGCCACCAGCCACAGCGGTAATGACAAGGGCTGAAGCAACCAAGAATGTTGCCTTCTTGTTTTTGAGAAGTTTATTTATCTTCATCTGGTCTCCCAATGTCTATTTTAGCGCTAAGTTCGGAAAAAGTCATTAGCCCCTTCTGCGCTCCCAGATAAGAAACCACACTGGCCGCATTTTCCGCAGCCATTTTCATCGCGTGTTTTGGGCCATAGCCTTTGATAATGGACGCCACAAAAGTAGAACCATATGCATCACCCGCCCCTGTGGTTTCCACCACATTTGCCTTGTGTGCTGGCTCGTGCAAATACTTTTTATCATCCATCAGATAGCTACCATCTTCGCTATCAGTCACCACTACTATATTACCAGCCTTTTCTTTCAACTCTTTGAGCAGAGCTTCATTGTTGGCAAAATCAATTTTCTTATCCGTGCTCCGAAGTAAATTACAGGCCTCGTCTTTGTTTAAAATTAAGACTTCGGTATCTTCCAAATAATTTGCAATATCAGCAAGACCTCCTGCCAACTGCTCATTTCCGGGGTTCCAAGCAATTTTGATGCCATGAGCCCTAGCGTATGAAAATATTTCAGGGATCAGCTCCGCTGACTCACCCGTAAGGGAAGTCAGATAAAACCATTTGGCGTGAACGGTGCGCCAATCATCAACGTGGATAAAGTTGTTGGAGCCGCGATACAAAAACATGGTATGATCGCCGCCATCCACCGAAACAATCATCGAAAGTGCCGTGTGGTGTTCTTTATCACGAGTTATGTGCTGACAGCTAACACCCGCTTCCTCTAGCTCCCGAACAACCATACTACCACTACCCTCTAGTCCAACGTTTAAGATAGCTCCTGTGTGAAGCCCCATCCTGGCAAAGGATATCGCCGTATTTGCGCCGCCGCCGCCATAACTAAAGTCAGTTTTGTCCGGGATTATCTTTGAGCCGTAGCCAAAGGCGATTAGCTTCTGGTGATGTTTCAAATCGTTAATAACCTTACCCTCATGTGTCAGGAAAAAGGTATCACGCGAAACACCCCCAATTGTAATTACATCAAACATAGACTCTTCTCCGTCATTTCTTTTGGCTTTGGCAGGCCCAGCAGATCCAGGATTGTTGGCGCTATATTACCCAGTTTTGGCTCCCTAATGGTTATCATATGATAACCATCTTTAGTTACCAGGATGAAAGGCACTGGATTTGTGGTATGCGCCGTGCAAGGTGTACCGTCCCCGTTCAACATCTTCTCTGCATTACCGTGATCTGCTGTAACTATAATATTATAGCCCGATTCTTGGGCTTTACGCACTATTTTACCAAGTTCCACATCGACTGCTTCGCAAGCTGCAGCAGCCGCCTTTACAATACCTGTATGCCCAACCATGTCAGCATTGGCAAAGTTGACTGCAATAAAATCGTATTTACCAATTTGCTCTAGCAGTTGCTTCCCCACTTCCGGAGCACTCATGGCCGGCTGTTTATCATAGGTTGTTACTTTGGGTGATGGTACCATTATTCTGTCTTCACCTTTTGTTTTTGCCTCTTTCCCGCCATCCAAAAAGAAAGTTACGTGCGCATACTTTTCCGTCTCTGCAATGTGAAGCTGTGTTAAACCGTCCCCAGAAATAACCTCGGAAAGCACATTCTTTATCTCTTCATAAGGGAAAACTACTCCCTGCGTCTTGAGCTCTGGGTCATACTCGGTCATGGTTACGAAATATAGCTTCTCTGGAGTATTCTGGCAACGAAAACCTGAAAAACATGGATCTATAAGTGCCCTACTAAGCTGCCTGGGCCTGTCTGATCGTAAATTGAAGAAAATTACAGCGTCACCACTCCCTATTTTGCCCTTCTTGTCTATAATAGTTGGGCGAATAAATTCATCAGTCACACCTCTAGCATAGCTATCTTCGATTGCTTCTTCAGCAGTATCCGCCAGTTCTCCCCGCCCATCCACGATGGCTTCATAAGCAAGCTGGACCCTGTCCCAACGATTGTCTCGGTCCATAGCAAAATAGCGTCCAGAGATAGTAGCGATTTTGCCGATCCCAATGTTTTTCATCTCGTCTTCAAGCGTGGCCACATATTTTACAGCCGATTTGGGTGGCACGTCCCGGCCATCGGTAAAGACATGAACATAGACATCTTTTACACCGGCTGCTTTGGCATATTTGAGAAGCGCAAATAAGTGTGTAATATGTGAGTGGACCCCGCCATCACTCACAAGCCCCATGAGGTGTGCTGGTTTATCATGTTTTATCGCATAAGCAAAAGTGTCCGCCAGCACTTTGTTTTTCGCAAAACTACCATCCTTTATCGCATTTGAAATCCTGGGTAAGTCTTGCCAAACCACGCGCCCCGCGCCAATATTCAAGTGGCCCACCTCGGAGTTACCCATCTGGTGAGGCGGTAATCCGACAGCTTCGCCAGATGCAGCGAGCTTGAGATGAGGATAATGCGACCACAAAAAATCGAAGTTTGGCGTGTTAGCCACACTTACAGCATTACTGGCGCTGGCAGGAGCCAGGCCCCAGCCATCTAAAATTACGAGCATTACCCTCCGTTGCATAAACATATTATACAGCTATACGACGAGATAATTAAGAGTTAAGTTCTTTCTCTATTTCCACTAGACGATCATACTTGGCAGTGCGCTCGCCGCGGGCAGGCGCGCCAGACTTGATTTGACCAACTCCAGTGGCCACTACTAGGTCGGCAATGAAAGAGTCCTCGGTTTCACCGCTACGATGAGAAATCATACATTTGTAGCCATTTCCCACTGCTAAGTGAATGGCATCGAAAGTTTCTGTAATTGTACCAATCTGATTTACCTTTATTAGGACTGCGTTGGCGGCTTTGTTATCGATGCCCTGTTGTATTCTAGAAACATTTGTAACAAACAGGTCGTCGCCTACGAGCTGAACAGAACCCCCGATTCGAGCCGTCAGATGGGACCATCCTTCCCAATCGTCCTCCGCTAGGCCATCCTCGATAGAAATAATCGGATATTTTTCTATAAGTTCCTTGTACCAACTCCCGATTTGTTGGGCCGAAAGTCCGATGCCCTCGCTAGTAAGTACATATTTATCACCGCGGTAAAGCTCGCTCGCTGCGATATCGAGTGCTATGCACACATCACGCCCGGGTTTATAACCAGCCTTTTGTATAGCATCTATGATAATATCCAGTGCTTTCGTATTTGATTCTAAGTTCGGTGCAAATCCGCCTTCATCGCCAAGGCCCGTAGAAAGATCCATCCCCGTTAACACTTCTTTTAGCGAATGATAAACCTCGCTCGCAATCTGTAAGTTTTCGGTTACACTACTTTTTTGTGGCACAATCATGGTCTCTTGGATGTCTACATTGTTAGCCGCGTGAGCACCACCGTTTATAATATTGAAATACATTTTTGGCATTATGTAAGCGTTTCTGGAAAGCTTTTGGCCAGATTTGTAAACACCGTCATTTTCAAAAAGTTCACGTAAATATGCATACAGAGGTAAACCCAGTGCCGCTGCCGTGGCACGGACCACAGCCCCAGATGTGCCCAAGATTGCATTCGCCCCTAGCTTACTCTTATTTTTTGTGCCATCGAGCTCTATCAGCAGCTTATCTATACTTGCTAAATTCGTCGGATTTTTACCAATCAGTGCGTCTCGAATCGGCCCCACTACATTAGCAACTGCCCCCGTTACACCCAACCCACCAAAATCTTTACCACCGTCTCGGAGCTCTAGAGCTTCATGCACTCCGGTACTGGCACCACTGGGAACGGCAAAGGTGCCGGCTACCCCGTCGACATATGCTGTAACTTTGATGGTTGGGTTACCGCGCGAATCAAGTATCTGGACGGCGGAAAGGTCGGTTACTTTCATTACTCGGCGGTTCCCGTGCTTATAAAGCTAAATGATTTAATAAATTTGTCGTATTCGACTGTCTTACCGCTATCATCACCTGCGAGGACAAGGATGTATTTGTTGCCCAGAAGCATTATTTTGCCCTGGTATTTGGCCGTATCACTACCCATAGTGATATCTATAGCATCAGCCGTAAAATATGTCCCAATTTTCTTGTCAGTAATTGTGAGGTCGAACTCCTTGGCCACTTCGTTTGCAAGTATCGGTAACGTAGTAGCCAGATCTGCCTTTATTGTCTGGGCCTGCGTATCCGCCAGGACTGCGTAGCTGGCCATATAAACAGTGTTATCCTTGGAATAAATATATGTCTTCAGAGGGTTTTCGATAGTATTTATAATCATACTCTGGTCACTTGTTTCCGGCTGCCCAGGAAAAGTAATCTTGAAACCGCCGTCAACCGATTGAAATTCTTGCCAGGTGCTTACTTCTGGTGTTGGGGTAGGCGTAACCGGAGAGACCTTGGCGTTCAAAGAAAAATAGGCCCAAGTACCCCCCGTAATTAGTAATACCACTAGGACTATACCGCTGATGATTACAATCAGATTGGTCTTTTTACTTACTGGCATGGGAGCGCTTACCGGTGTTACGGCTGCGACTGGTGCCTCAACAGTTGGTGTATTTTCGTACATTGGATCAGTATAAATACCCGGATCTTGAGGTAACGATGCTGCAGCAGAAGTCTCGGGGACTGTTATAGGTATTTCTTGCACTTCAGGGGCTGGAACAGTAGGTATCTCTGGGGTCGGAACAGATGTAGCGACAGCTTCGGTTGTAACTACTGGTTCCGTGATAACTTCTGGAGTAGAAACTACCGCTTCTGGTGTATAGAAACCCGTATCGGCAGCAGGTGGTGTATCTGGAGCCGCTTCCGGGACGGGCGTAGCCACCACCTCCGGCTCTGCCTCAGGAGTCGTGGTTTCGGACGCAACAGCCTCTGCAGCAGCTACGAGTTCGTTTTCTGATTCAGTGAGAGAGCTTTCATAATCCGTAATTGGTTTGCTGCCCTCCTCAGGTGTTTCAGGTGTCTCGTCGGTACCAGCGCCATAAAGTCCAGCCCTAGCGGTACCGCCATTGCCCCAATCGCTAGCCATTACTTCATTTTCAGGAATTTCTCTACCACAATCTGAACAGATAAATCGGCCATTTACTTCGACTAGTTCAGTTTTACAATTTGGACAAATCAAGGCCACCCTCCTTTTTCCCTATTATGACAGAAAAATTAATTGTCGTCACGTTTTGTGCCGAGTCTAGCCTCGAGCTCACGTATCTCATCTTTCATTTTGACTACTTCATTCAGGACAATCTTTTCTTCGACGGCGGCAATAAGCTTGCGGGTGCTGTCGATGACATCCGGGCTCACTGAGATAGAGGTAGCGCCGTATTCTACCATCTTTTGTGCGACCTCTGGATAGACGCTTGGGGCTTGGCCACAGATAGAACAGGTTACTCCATGCTCAGCACATACTTCAACAGTCCGTTTAATCATCCACTGCACGGCCGGGTAACGCTCATCAAAGAGCTCGGCGACAGTGCTACTATCTCTATCAAGACCAAGTGTTAGTTGTGTCAAATCGTTTGAACCGATAGAGACACCGTCGATCCCCATCTCACAATATTTATCGATTTCAATAACAGCACTAGGTACTTCTACCATTATCCAAAGCTTGAAATCAGGATCAGTTTGTTTATTTAACCCTGCCTTCTCAACTATTTCTTTTACTTTGGCAAATTCATCGGTACGGCGTACAAACGGAATCATTAGGTGTAAGTTGTTATAGTTTTTACGAACTCGTTTGAGTGCTTCGAGCTCGAGCCCAAACTCTTCTGGATCCTTCAGATAACGAAAACAACCACGGTAACCAATCATGGGGTTGTCTTCCTCTGGCTCAAACTCTTCCCCACCCTTCAAACCACGATACTCATTTGTCTTAAAGTCGGTGGCGCGATAGATAACATTGCGAGGATGAAATGCCTTGGCAATGGTCTCTAATCCCTCAGCAAGCTTGGTGATATATTCTTCCTGGCGACCTTGTTTTATCATCGCCTTTGGGTGCTCACCGATAGACTCCATAATGATAAACTCGGCACGGAGTAATCCGACACCGTCTACATTCATGGCAGCTATTTTCTCTGCAAGCTCCGGCTCACCGAGATTAACATAAATCTTGGTTGCCGTAACTGGTGCCGATTCAGTCGCAACTGCTGCTTGATTAGTCGCTGCAGCGACTGGTTCAGCTATCGTCACCGCCCCATCATAAACCACACCGTTTTTCCCATCTACGGTTACAACCTGGCCAACCTTCAACGTTGTTGTAGCTGTTCCTGCACCAACTACACAAGGTATACCCAATTCGCGAGAGACTATAGCGGCGTGACAAGTACGCCCACCAGCGTCAGTAACGATAGCGGCGGCGCGTTTCATCGCCGGTACATAGTCAGGTGTCGTCATTTCTGTGACTAACACGTCTCCCTCAAGTATCTGATCTATTTCGGCAGGGCTGTGAATTACCTTCACGGGACCGCTGGCGATACCGGTACTGGCCGCTTGTCCCTTTAGGATCACAGTTTGCTTGTCACTGGCAGCGGTTTCTTGTTTGTTTTCTTCGTCTTTTGTGTTTTGAGTTTTGTCAGTTTCCGTGTTTAACGTCGTTACGGGTCTACTCTGTAGCATAAAGACTTTACCCTTGTTGATGCCCCATTCTGTGTCTTGAGGTTTGCCATAATGTTTCTCGATGGCCATAGCAAGCTTGGCAAGTTCAAGAATCTGTTCGTCGGTAATCTTCTGTTTTTCTTGGAGTTCAGGTGCCACAGGGATACCCTCTTTTTGCAAAACTGACAAATCACCAGTATCACCCGAGCCCGACTCTCGAGTAAGCATCCACGTTTGTTTGAAGATATCTTTGGCAGTAATCTCGAGGGTTTTCTTGTCCACGAGGTATCGGTCCGGTGTTACAGCGCCCAACACTACTACCTCGCCCAAACCATAGGCCGCTTCTATCGAGATGTGATCTAGGTCATTATTGGTTGGATCGATAGTAAACATTACCCCCGCTGCTTGTGAGTCCACCATTTGCTGTACGGGCACGGCGATACCAACATCCAGCTGACCAAAGCCCTGCTCAGCACGATAGTAAATGGCACGGGCTTCGAAAAGCGACGCCCAGCACTTTAGAACTGCTTCGAGTAAAGCATCTTCGCCAAGTACATTCAGATACGTAGCCTGTTGCCCGGCGAATGAAGCTCCGGCCAAATCCTCGGCAGTTGCCGACGAACGAACAGCTAAATATAGCTTTTCCTTGGGTGTCTCTGTTTTTTCTGAAAGCTTAGCAAAATTATCTAAAATTTCTTTTTTTAGATCTTCTGGCAAGGGCGTTGCCAGCATTAGCTCCTTGGCTTTTTCAGCTCTTGCCTGTAAATCCTTGGAATCTTCTTTATCAAAACCATCTATAACAGCACTAATCTTTGCATCCAGACCGGTAGCCTTCAGATAATCAAAATATGCTTGGGCAGTAATGATATAACCATTTGGGACGGGTAAACCCGCCTTTGTGAGTTCGCCTAGGTTGGCTCCCTTACCTCCAACTAGCGCCCCATCATCTTTGCCTACTTCTTCGAACCATAGTATGTTTTTACTCATTTAACTTTCTCCATATGTTCTTTGTGATTTTTCCTTAGATGAAATAATAATGCTGGCAGGAAAACGATATATGCTACTGCAAGCCAAAAAGGAAGTCCGTAAAGTAAGCTACCCAGTGTTAGAGAGTAGTAGCTTTCCCACCCCTGGAACATTGATATATACATAATCACTGTTTCTACTAGCGTATCTATGGTCACAAATGCCATGCCCCAGACTAGGCCGAGGCCCAACAAATCCACCAGACTCTTCTCGTGTTTTGAGAACAGATTTTCATCGAATAGTACTACCATGAGGAAAGTAACAAGGAAAATGGCTAGCATGACTGAGATGAAAATAGGGTACATATTTTCCGCATTCATACCCGCTCTGGCGACTATTTCCCCACTTTCACCGATAATATTGAAAAACCTAAAAGCATAATCCGCGATAGAAATTAGCATCGCAGTAACTAGGAACACACTGACGTATATCGCCACACCGCCAAATATGGCGTCCTTCAAATCTATTTTGACTGTTAACCGCTCCCTCACGCTCATAACCCCTCCTTATGCCTTGTCGGCACTTCCAAACATATTTATTTTTTCTAAAACAACTTTTTTAACAGCCTCTATTTCCTCGGGTAAATACTTATATGGCACTATCTCTTCTGGATGCGCGTCCAGCTCTGCGTGCAGCGTATTTGTATATGCCTGACGAAGCTCGGTGTTTACATTTATCTTGGTGATACCCAGCGAAATCGCCTTTTTTATCTGGACTTCTGGTATGCCCGAACCACCATGAAGCGACAGCGGAATACCGATTTTACCTAGTTTTTCCAAACGCACGAAATCTAGCTCTGGCTCATTTTCATAAATACCATGGATATTACCAATAGAAGACGCCAATACGTCTATGCCCGTCTCGTTCACGAATACCGCCGCTTGTTCGGGGTCGGTAAAGGTACTTTTTTCCATTTTGGCTTTTTCGTCGTGAATCTCACTTGCGCCACCCACATGACCCAGCTCACCCTCTACTGTGATGTCACGACTGTGCGCAAAGTCTGTCGCTTCCTTCGTAAGCGACAGGTTCTCTTCATACGGGAGGGCCGATGCATCGATATGGACAGAGGTATAACCAGCGGCTATAGCTTCACGCACACCATCCATACCCTGCCCGTGATCCAGATGTATCGCTACGGGTATATCAAGGTCTTCTGCCAGCTCACGCACCACATCCACAACTAAGTGCGGATTGAGATATCGCATCTCTTTTTCACTGGTTTCTATAATCACTGGTGCTTTCAGCTCCGCAGCTGCGTCGAGGATGCCCTTGATGGCCTCAAGTGTAGACACGTTGAAGGCGCCAATAGCATAACCACCGGCTCGAGCTTTCTCAAATAGCTCCTTCGTCGTAACTATCATTTTTTCTTATCCGTAGGTTTTTTGGTAAAAAATTGGGCTACCACCCAAAAGGCAGCAAATATGATAGCAAGCAAACCACCACCAAAGAGAAAGTCGATGATCCCGGTATGCGGCTGTGCAAAATCAGCAATCGTAGACATTATTTCTTAGCCTTAGTTGTCTTTTTCGTTACTTTTTTCTTTACTACAGGTTTTGCGACAGATGTCTTCTCTGCTTTTACGGCAAATGCGAGGGCTATTTGACTAAATTTCTTGTGGTCCAAGCTAGCCCCACCAACTAAAACACCATCAATTTTTTTGAGCTTGGCAAAGTCAATTGCGTTTTCGTCAGTAACACTACCGCCGTAAAGAACCCGTACTCCTTCTGAAGCCTTTTCACCATAAAGTGCTCTTATCAGAACCCGTATATTCTCAGCCATTTTCTCGGCATCTGCGGGTCTGCAAATATGACCAGTACCTATCGCCCAAACTGGTTCATAGGCTACTACAGCCTCGGCAATTTCGCTGGCTGTCAGATGTGAAAGAGCAGTTTCTAGCTGGCTCATAACTACCACTTTTGATAGCCCATCTTCTTTTTCATGAAGTGTCTCCCCAACACAGATAATAGGTACGATGTCATGAGCTACGGCCGCTGCAGCCTTCTTTGCGACTACTTTATCCGTTTCACCGAAGTGCCTACGTCTCTCAGAGTGCCCCACGATGGCATACTTCACAAAATGCGATAGCGCGACTGGCGAAACAGCTCCTGTGTATGCTCCTTCTTCTTCGAAAAAAAGATCTTGGGCTCCAAGCACCAAGTTGCTGCCAGCCAGCTCCTTGGACGCAGGATATATATCCAAAAATCCTGGACAGATAGCCACGTCCACATTTTTAAACTTAGCTACCTCTTTTTTTAATTTTTCTATAAGTACGGTGCTTTCTGGCACTGTTAGATTCATCTTCCAGTTACCAACAACCAGTTTTTTATTCATAAAACCCTCCAGTTTTGTACATATATTATAGCAGATATGCTGTGCTTAACCTAAAACCTTTAGTCCTGGCAATTCCTTACCCTCGAGAAACTCCATACTAGCACCTCCAGCCATGGAGACAAAATCATACTTTTTCTTCAGCTCATCTGGTAAAGACGCAATCGTATCACCGCCACCGATGACGGTATAGGCCGCCGATTCAGCTACAGCCTTCCCGATAGCCAGGGTGGCCTTGGCAAAAGCAGGAAACTCAGCTACACCCAGAGGTCCATTCCAAAATATTGTTCCAGCACTCAAGATCTGCTTCTCGAAAGCTTTGACTGTTTCTTCACCAATGTCTGCGATGATGTCCATATCATCCACTTCGGCCAGCGCCACTTGCCTTCCCCTAGCATTTTCGACAATTGCTTTTGTCACCACCACATCAGTAGGCAAAACGACATTTACACCCTTGGATCTGGCACTAAGAACAGTGTCTCTGGCTACGGTTACAAAGTCCTCTTCATAAAGTGAGCAACCTACCTCATGCTTCTGCGAAGCGAGGAAAGTATTGGCCATTCCCCCACCGATAAGCATCACATCCACTTTATCTAGCATATTCGATAAAACATTTATCTTATCAGAGATCTTGGCTCCGCCTGATATATATACAAAAGGCTTAGCAGGATTTACTAGTAGTTTTGAGAGTGATTCCACTTCTCGTTGCAAACCAAAACCGGCATAACCGTCGAGATATTCTGTCACACCAACAACAGATGCATGAGCCCTGTGGCTCGCAGAGAAGGCTTCATTGACATACAGGTCACAACCCCTAGCCAACTTTTGCGCAAAAAGTGAATCATTCGACTCTTCTTCGGCATAAAAACGCAGATTTTCAAGTAGCAGAATATCGCCGTTTCTTGCCTCTGAGACGGCTTTATCTCGTTTTTCACCGATACAATCATCTATGAATTGAACACTTTTTTTATTCAATTCTTGCAATTTTACAGCAACAGGAGCCAGTGAGAATTCAGGATTTGTTTCCCCCTTTGGACGACCCAGGTGAGAGCAAAGTATCACCACGGCACCCTTATCACTCAAATAATTTACCGTTTCTAGGCTTGCGGCGATTCTCTCATCGTCCGTAACCAGACCATTTTCTATCGGCACATTATAATCTACACGTACGAGTACGCATTTACCCTCTAATTCTTTTATATCTTGGATTTTCTTCATCAGAACCAACCATTGTTATAACCAAACACAAAATATGTCACGAGACCGATACACAGAAATCCTGGAAGTAATCCCGTAATCCAGCCGATTTTTTGTATTTTTTTATTTTCACTTTCAAGAAGACCACGAAAGATAAATAGCCACAATATGGTGGCAACCACTCCAGTTCCATATAGAGACCAAAGCATGTTTGGGTTAAAAAATTGAACAAATCTATCACAGGCAATAGTAATCTTGAAGTCTGATTCACAACTAGTGACATAGGTAAAATCTATCTGTCGAAGAAACCAAACCGACCCCAACAGAAAACTGTTGGTTACTAGTGCTATTATGAAATTTCTGTGTTTTCTAATAAAATTCATCTTACTTTGCGATATAAACTGCCATGTCAGCTAGCCTGCAGCTATATCCCCATTCGTTATCATACCAACCAATAATCTTGAAAAAGTTGCCGCCAATGTTTTTGGTCATCAGACTGTCAAAAATAGCCGAATATTCATTGCCCTTGTAGTCCATCGAAACAAGTGGCTCATTTGATACAAATAGGTAGCCTTTCATGCGTGTCTGGGCCGCGGTTTGCATCTTCCTGGTGATTTCCTCCACTGTTGTTGCCTTCTCCAGCTCAACCGTTAGATCGGTCACCGAGACCGTAGGAGTTGGCACACGCAGGGCGATACCGTCCAGTTTGCCTTCAACTTCTGGGATTACTTCCTTCAGTGCCTTGGCAGCACCAGTCGAAGTCGGAATGATGTTTAGAGCTGCGGCACGAGCGCGGCGCAAGTCTTCATGAGGTAAATCTAAAATTCTTTGATCATTAGTATAGCTATGGATAGTAGTCATGAGGCCAGCCTTGAGACCAAAGTTATCGACAAGCACCTTTACAATCGGCGCCAGACCATTGGTAGTGCAAGAAGCGTTTGAGATGATATGATGTTTCTTTTTGTCATATTTCTCTTCGTTTACCCCTAGAACCATCGTGATATCAACGTTTTTCGCGGGTGCCGAGATGAGTACTTTGTCTGCTCCAGCAGCCAGATGTGCCTTGGCAAGCTCACCATCTGTAAAGAATCCGGTACACTCGAGTACTACATCCACGCCCAGCTTCTTCCATGGCAGTTTGCTGGGGTCTTTCTCGGCAAAGGTAACGACTTTTTTACCTTTCACCTCGATATAACCAGTCCCTGTAGCGACAGGAACATCCCAAACACCATAGTTACTGTCATATTTTAGCAAGTGGGCCAGAGTCTTGTTGTCTGTAAGATCATTTACAGCCACTATCTCTACCTTTGGATATTTCTCTGTGATAATCTTGAATACCTGGCGGCCGATACGGCCAAAACCATTGATGGCGAGTTTCATATATCTTCTCCCGCACCTTTTGTGCCTAAAGGCCTACTCTTTTCTTGAGCTGACCATAAGCTTTACCAAAGTATTTTAACTTCTTTTCTCTGTCACGTGCCAACTCTTCATCTGAGTAGGCTTCGTAATACACCAACTCCCAAGGTGCATAGGGTGAGGTGGATTTTACTTCATGACTATTGTGTTCTATAAACCTTTTCTTTAGGTTTGTTGTATAGCCAAAATATAATTTATCAGTATTTGTGCTTTTTAGTAAATAAACATAATACATTTACTCTCCTTACAACAAACAAGGTACGAAAGGTGCAGGACTCCGCTCCATCCTGTACATATTCTACTTCGAGAAAAGGAATAAATGAAGAGTAATCATTGAAAAGCGCGTCAAAATCTGCTATAATTGTCTCCGAAATCGCGGTCTCATCGTCTAGGGGTTAGGACGCTAGGTTTTCATCCTGGTAACAGGGGTTCGAATCCCCTTGAGACTACCAAAAGAGGCATAATATTTGTGGAAATATTGTGTCTCTTTTTTATTTTAAGAAAATCTTTATTTTCGTAATCTCGTTTAGCGCTAGTGTGGCTAGCGAAAGCCCGATAATCCATAGGATTAAGTAGTTTTGTAGCCCCGCAAAGTGGAAGAGACCAGTGACAACCGGTACGGTTACAGCCAGGTACAGTACCACACTCGTAAAGATAACTACTAGAAGCAACGCCCGATTGTCGTTGTGTATCATCTTTTGGAAAAAGAACTCTTTCTTTGAGAGACTAGCAAGTATAAACATAATGTTTATAGCTACCAGCAAGATAAACGTAAATGTCCTGGCGGCATTTTCACCAATTTGTGGCAAAAGTACGATATAAGAGGTTACAAGTACGGCAGCACTCACCAGTCCCCTGGTGATAGGCCCGCGTAGGTTTCTAAACGAAATAATTCGGTCTGCCATACTTCTAGGCTTTCTGCTCATTATGTCGCGATCAGCCTTATCCGATTCAAAAACGATAGTACAAGTCGGGTCTATGATAAACTCAAGAAACACTATATGGGCCGGCAGTAGAACCAGTGGAAGCTTCAAGAGCACAGGTACAATAGCTAGCGCCACTATCGGTATGTGGACCGCGATTAGATATCCGACTGCTTTTTGTAAATTATCATAAATTCTGCGGCCAAGCTTCACACCGCCCACGATAGAGTTGAAATTGTCGTCTAGTAATACTAGACTAGCAGCCTCACGAGCTACGTCGGTACCACGCTGACCCATGGCAATACCTATATGCGCCGCTTTGAGAGCTGGGGCGTCATTGACACCGTCCCCTGTCATCGCCACTACCTCGCCCATAGCTTTCAGCGCTTCCACCACTAAAAGCTTTTGCTCGGGCACAACTCGACTAAAAACGCTGGTTTTTGCTAGTGCCTGCTTTCTTTCTGCGAGACTCATTTTTTCAAATTCCGCTCCGGTGAGCACTCCCTCTGTGGTAAGCCCAATCTGTTTCGCTATCGAAAGCGCCGTATCATGGTAGTCGCCCGTGATCATAATCACACGAACCCCAGCCTCGTTGGCCAAAGCCACTGACTCGGCCACACCTCTACGTATCGGATCCGCAAGTGCAGTCAGCCCTAGGAATTGAAAATGAATGTCGTGCCTACTGGCGGGTAAGGTCTTCCCATCATATTCACCTCTAGCTACAGCCAGAACGCGGTAGCCGTCACTCGCCATGGCCGAAACCTCAGTCAATATTTTTTTCTTTTCAGCTGCGGGCATATGACAAAGCTCCAGTACGGCCTCAGCCGAGCCCTTTAGCGCTACCTCATATTTGTCCCCAGTTTTATAAACATGCGCCACGCTAAGAGAATCGGAGGCCACAGGATATTCTTTGACCAGGGTAAGGCTTTTATATATCTTATCCAGATCTAGATATTTTTTGCCTTCGCGCACAAAAGCTACTTCCATCGGGTCAAATGGCTTCCTTTGTGAGGCAAGTAGTCCGTACTTTATCACGTCTTCGTCATCCACAAAATCATTTAGGAGCGTCTCGCCGTTTGTCAGATAAATCTTCTCGATAGTCATCTTGTTCTCGGTCAAAGTACCTGTCTTATCGACACAAAGCACAGTCGCGGCACCCAAGGTCTCGATAGATGCGGCGCGGCGCGTGAGCACATCCTTCTTGGCTAGCCTCCAGGCTCCCATAGTGATAAATAGTAGTAAAACTATCGGAAATTCCTCTGGCAAGATGCCAATCGCTAACGTCAAACCAGACAAGATTCCCTGTACCAGATCGCCTCTCGTAAAGGTGTATACCAGCGCCAACACGATACACATAACGAGTCCGATGGTCGCCAGATATTTTACAAGTGTCGTAATCTCTTTTTGTAAAAGGGTTTTCTCTATCTCGATAGACTTTAGTGATTTACCTATTTTGCCAAGCTCTGTATCGGTACCTATGGCCCGCACTATCGCCTTGCCATGGCCAGAGACAACCATAGAGCCAGAGTAGACAAGTTTTGTATTTGTAATATTTTTGTCCACCGGCACAGACTCACCAGTAAGCAAAGATTCATCCACTTTTACATTCTCGGCCTCGTAAAGCTCTGCATCGGCTGGTACTCTATCACCTTCAACCAGATAAACCACGTCGCCCACCACTACATCTCTTCCCGCGATACGAATCTCTCGACCGCTACGTAGGACTAGTGCCCTAGGGCTAGATAGCTTCACCAGGGCTTGCAATGATTTTTCACTTTTGCGCTCTTGGTAAAGCGAAATAGCCACCACACCGACTATAGAAAGCATCAGTAGCAGTGCCTCAGCTACATCACCAAGAAAAAGATACAGTGCTCCCGCAGCCAGAAGCAATGAAATCATCGGTTCTTTGACAATCTCAATCAAAAAATGAAGAAAACTCTTTGGCTTGGCTGTAGGCAGCTCATTGTAGCCATTTTCTCGTAATCTTTTAGCCGCCTCCGTCGTGGTTAGACCTAGTGTTTCGCTCATCATGTTTCCCTTCGCTCAATAGAATATAGAATCTAGAATACAGAATTTAGAATTTATTGTCACGAGTTGATTTTACCAGACCATGTATCAACTTAGAACAAATAATAAATTGCTCATTAAAGCCATCAAAATCGTTTTGTGCGATATAGCCCAAGTCTTTGGCTATTATCATCTGATTTTCAACCTCAGTTAGTGAACCTAGCGCGATTTGATAAAAAGAGGCCTTATCAGAGGCTGTTTTACGAGAGAATCCCTCTGCAATATTAGAAGTAATAGATACTACAGCTCTTCGTAATTGGTCTATAAGTGCGAAACGTTCGTCCGCAGGGAATTTCTTGGTCAAAGTATAAACGAGAAGCACCAATTTGTGCCCCTCTTGCCACGCAACTAAGTCCTTAAAACTCGTTATCTTCTCTCCCATGTTCTCTCCATCGCCCTATATTCTATATTCCAAATTCTATATTCTACTCAGAGGGGTGTTTCTCAGCGATTTCGGTGGCTGTAGGCATCTCGATAACAGGAGCAACCGGTTTTGGTGCTGGGGCCGAAGTCGGAGTTTCTACGCTAACTCTTTTCTTGAGTGGAAACTTGAAACCAAACATCGAGCCTTTACCCTCAACTGAATCAAAGATTATTTCCCCACCATGATCCTCAACGACACGTTTGGCAAGGTAAATACCGAGTCCGGTACCATCAGGACGAGCCGTACGTGCATTGTCGGCACGGAAGAACTTCTCAAAAAGGTGTTCTACTTGGGCACGAGGCACGCCAATACCGGTGTCATGAACCTCATAATAGAAATTTTCTTTGTCATGACGCAGCACCACCGTCACTCCGCCGTTGTTGGTATAGTAGATGGCATTATCCATAAAGTTCATGATAACCTGGCGAATCTTGGTCTCATCGGCCCAAATGTGTGGTACTTTGCCTTTTTTCTCAACCTTGAGATAAAGCCCCTTGGCTTTGGCCGCATTGGTAAGCTGTTTGACCTCTTCATCCACTACCCGCTCGATATCAAGTTCCTTGGGCTCCAGGAAGAAACGCCCTGTTTCCATACGGGAGACATTTAGCAGGTCATTGATCAGTCCCACCATTCTGTTGGCACCACTGTAAGCCTCGTTGATAAAGTCGTACTGGCTCACCTTGATGTCACCCGCATCACCCTCGAGAAGCATGGACAGGTAGCCCTTGATGGCCGTAAGAGGCGTACGTAGCTGGTGACTAGCCATGCTGATAAACTCGTCCTTGGCTTTGTCTAGCTCCATCAGCTGCTCGTTTTTCAACTTCAATCTACTAGTGGCACGTTTAACCTCTTGTCGCAGAGTAACATTGAAACGATTTATCTCCTCATAAGATTTAGCATTTTCTATAGCGACCGCTATCTCTGGTGCGATGATCTCCAGCACGGCCAGATCTTGCTGACTGTACATATCGCCACTACTCTTCTCGCCCAGAAGCAATGCTCCCACAACTTCTTTCTCAGTCTTTAGCGGGATAGCGATGGCCGCGTCGTAACTGCGCAGCATGCGCTTACGGGTACTATTATCAGGTAACTCATCGGCGATGATTGCCCCATCTTTGGTAATATGACGGATATCTAGGGGGTCTACATCAGGGGTTGTTTTGTAGCCATTTGCCTGAACTGTATATAGCCTATTTTCGTCCTTCACAAGGGCAAAAAGCGTCCGTGACACCTTCATCTCTCGAGTCAATATATCGCTTACTCGATATAGCATCTCGATAAGGACTATGGTCGAGCCAAGCATATGCGAAAGCTCACTAAGTAACTCGTCTTTGTCGTAGGCATTCTTGAAAAATATCTTATCGGTAACCTTCGTAATCCAACGCCTAAGAGGTTGGAATGAGAACGCCATAATGATAGCTAGCAAAATCTGAAGTGCTATATACCCGATACTATAGTTGGTCTCAGGGAAAATATAATTCTGTGCTGCAATCATTACACCGGCGTAAAAGCCTGCTAAGATTACAAGTAATATCGCGTAAGCTAAGGAACGCGCAACAACCATGCGAATATCCATAAGACGGTGTTTAATAAGTGCGTATGAAGTAAAGCCTACTAAAAATAAAACTGAATAATTACCATATTTATAAAAAACATCAGTCCCGATAAATGCTTTTAGTACAAAATTAAAGAAAAGAACGCTCAACGCAAAAAGAATGAAACCCAAAAAGACGAATCTAATTTGGTTCCTTCTCAACTTATCCGATTTCTTATAATACCTAAAAGGTAAATATATCAGTTGCAACAAAAAGAATATGACAACAACTAACAGAATGTAGGAAAATTGACCAGGATTAATAGTAAATCCGCTCCCAGACTCTGTGACTGAGCCAATTATTTTATCAGTTAACAAGAGATAGGCGGAAGAAAAAGCTACAAAAAGTGAATTCACAATTAATATCAGTTTGTGGTTTTTCGAAGACAAAAAATAATATGCGAAATTCAAAGCTAAATATAATGCTACGAAAGAAAAGAGATAAGAAAATTTACTCAACAACAGTCTTAAATCATAGGTTGCGGATATATCAGCCGCAAAAGCCGACAAGTTCCAAGCTACAAGTGACATTGTTAACAAAAAGAAATTAATATTGATAGGATTTTTACGATTTTTTAACAATACTAAAAGGCCAAGGATCAAGTTTGCCAATATAATAACAATAATTATTAGATAATCAATCATACAATTCCTCGACATCAAGAGCTACTGCCCTCGGAGCGGTAATCAACTTTTCGCCCTTTAAGTGGCGAACAATGATATCCAGTATTAAAAGGCTAGAGGTTTGGGCAGCAATCATGTTCTGCGGGAAAAAACCTTTTTTTACAATGAACAACAATGCTTTTGGTATATGTTTTCTAATATAGCTGGGCAACTTAAAATCTTCTAAATTCTTATACAATTTTAGTAAATAATCTTGGTCGCTTTTACAAACACCATTGGTCAATTTTTCTAATCTTTGAGAGTTATGGTCAAAAACAGTTACCACACTCCCAAAGCCCATATTGAGTGGCGAAATGGAAAGTTTAGAGTGTTTTGCCGCCAATTCGTCGACAGCGTACGTTACTTCATTAAAATCAGCGGAATTTATTATTATGTCACCCCTTTTTACTATGTCTTCTATATCCTCAACTTTGACGAATCTTGGTAACACTTCAACATGACAATCTGGGTTTATGGAGCCTAGCCTTTTGCCAATTACTGCCGCCTTATTCTTTCCTATCTCTTCAATGTAAAAATCTTGTCTATTCAAGTTTGAAAGGTCAACTTCGTCACCATCAACTAATAAGAAATTGCAAAAGCCCATTCTAGCGGCAGCTATTGCCACGTTACTGGCTAAACCACAACCTATAAATACCAGTTTACATTCTGATATCTTTTTTTGTAGCTTCTCAGAAATAAAATAACCATTTCGGAGTGTTAATGTCTGATAATTGTTTAGAACAGTTTTACTCATACTTCTATCTTAGCGTTTTTTCGACCTAGTTAACATACTTTTATTCTTTAAATTATGTATAAATATATAAGATGATACCAGCGTCCAAGCTGCAATTAGGAAGTAGAATTTACCTGGTAATTTTTCCCCGACCATAATTACATATGCGTATGGGGAAACCCAAGACACCCTATTCATTGAATACCCTTTTAAAAAACCATTTTCCAAAAGGAGCTTATGCAGATTAAATCTTTGTTTTTTTTGTTTTTGTAATTTTCTGAACACAATAAACTCTTTACCGGCAAGATATGCTCCCCAGTAGTAAAAAGGCGTGGCAACCAAATAGATAACTATAAAGATAGTTGGATCAACACCGTAATTGTTAACAACTAACAATCTAAATTCATTAAAGTAATCAATTATATACTGCAACAGCTTCCTGCCTTTGTTAAGTAAAAATAACTTTGAATAGACTGACTTTCGCGTAAATAACTACTTCGCGACCAGATTTTGCATAAAGATATTTTTCGCCGAAGATGTTTAATTTCTCATCATTATGCTCGCGTTTTTTTACAACTAACTCCTTTTTATCGTCGTAAAATCCTTCCATTATGCTCCCTCGCCTATCAAGACTGCGATATCTTTCCCCTGAAACATCCAAATATTTCTTTATTAAATCCCAAGTTTCGTCATCGGCTTCATCAAGGGTACCATCTTTTTTTATTAAATATGGATTAGGGTACATAAATTTGGCTTTTTTAGCAATTGTTCCAATCGTTAGGATGTTTGGAGTTATGAAGATTACCTCAATCGAAAATCTACCACGTAATATATTCTCAAAAATTACCGAACTCGCCAGGCGAAGCCCCATCTTATTGAGTAGATTTAGCCGTCTATATTTTGGGTGGACTACTGTTAATCCAAAGGAGTAAATGGTTTTATCTTTTATTAAAAGCTTTTTCACTGGCGCAAGCGCAATGATTTCGTTCTTACTATTTCTAATCAGACAAAGCAAATAAACATTTAAGACGCTTTTTTCTAGATATTCATCCTTAAACTCGCCCCAGCTGTCTTGAACTAGAGATTCTACTTCTACTAGAAGCTTCTTCCGATCCTTGACGTCTAAAGAAATATTTGGATTTTTTACAACTTCAATAGTAAGTTCTTCTCGCTTACCATTTCTAATAACACTAAAACTTTTGCTTTTCACCCATCTATCTTACCGCATTCACGAGGTGATGTGTAGGCAAATATCCTTTTATTCCGTCTCTTCGGCCAGGTGACGGTGGGCGTATTCCTGCCCGAGTTCAGCAGCAATGCGCGGCATCAACATTTCATGCACTATCACCGCGGGTGTCAGTCCCCTAAAGTCATCGTATCGAATAGGCGGCAGTATAACGATTCGGCATTTTTTAAAGAATTTTGGTGTTTTCATATGAGCAGGGAAAATATCGTATGATCCCGCTATCACGATAGGAATGATGTCCACCTGGTTATCGAGTGCGATACGGGCAGCGCCTTTGTAGGCTTTTTGTAATTGTCCATCTTTTGACATCCAGCCCTCTGGGAATAAGCTCAATAGATGGCCACGGGCAATGATTTTTCTTGCCTGGTCGTAAACATGAGTATTTTGGCCCGGTTTCTTGCGATCCACCCTTATCTGACCTGTCTTATCCATAAGCCAAGCTCCGGCCTTTGAACGATATACAAAGTCACCAACAGCAAAATAAATACGCCGACTTGATATAGCCATGAGTAGCGGCGGATCTAGATAACTTTGATGGTTAGATGCGAGCACTGCCCCACCTCTTCTTGGTAGGTTGCCCTTTCCCTCCACCTTTCCAACCCACAGTACACGAACTATAGGCGAAAGTAAGTATTTCAAAAACCAATAATAAATCATACAGATATTATATTATCACAATTCTGTCATATTGCCGCTAATAAATCCGTGTATCGCGAGCACTACCCCGTCCTTGAGTCTTGGATTGCTGGCGGCAACCCAAACCGCGAAATGGTAAAGCTCATCATTGGAGACATCGAGCCACTTGCCATTGATATGCAGAAATGTCAGCATCGTCGAGATGGCGAGACGCTTGTTGCCATTCATAAAAGGATGATTCTTGATCATCATGTAGAAAAGTACCGAGGTTTTGTCTACCAGTGTCGGGTAAAGCTCACGCTTGGCATAGGTTTGAAAAGCCGCCGAGAGACAGCTCTCCAGCTTTCCCGGGTAACGGGTGCCAAAGTCAGGAATCGGCTCACTCCAAGCCATTTGGTCTTGTGCTAGCTCATAAGCGAGGTACTCTACTTCGGCAACTGTAATGGCCTTCATCACTCTTTACCCAGCTTCTTTAGCGCCGGCCCATACTGCTTCACCACTTTTTTGACCGCAGCGCTAACTTTTCGCTTTTCACCGGGTGTAATATGCCGAAAAATCCCAGCGAGATCCCCCCTATCTATGATGTAGTTGCGACCCACACGTTCGGCACGCAACTTACCAGTCTTTATCTGTTTGAGCACAGCAACCCGGCTGATCCCCATCACCTTGGCTGCTTCTATAGTACTTAAGTATCTATCTTTCATGATAACCTTTCACAAACAAGTTATCATATGATAACCATCATGTCTAGTTACACAGCGATATCTCGCCTGTTAAACCACCACGCGGCGGCGGCTGTAAAGATGACGATGACCCCTATAAATACCGGCACAGAGTACTGGATAACCTCGTTATTTGCAAAAACTGTTGATGGGTTGAAATAGTAAAAAAGCGAAGCATAACGAATGTTTTTAACACTGTCTTTGAGTGTTGCCACGATATTTAGCACATACATACCTAGCAGCAGCGCCGTAGACATGGCTGTCGCCTTGCCCTTCTCCGAAAAAAGCGCCGAGAAAAACGCGGCTATACTAAATATCGACAGACCGAAGAGTAAACTGATACCAGTGATAGTAAAATAGTTTTCTGCTTGGTAGGCAACGTGGTTTAGCTTGGCGATAGGAATCATTACGAAGATTGAGGCAAGATCAAAAACCAAAAAGTAGAAAGCACCAGCCAAGTAACGACTAAAGAAAAGCTTGAGACGTGAGACAGGCTGTGCAAGGGTAAGCTCTATAGTGCCTCGCTCCACCTCGGTCACTATCATCAGGTTTGCAAAAGCAATCACCATAGTTACGGCCATAATCGGCCAGAAGAAGCTAAAGTACTCCGTGGACATATAGGATTCAACTCGGGAAAAAAGCGCCTCCGACCCATTGAATCCGAAAGCTTCCATGAAACCTTTGGGGAAAGCCGCCATCATTTGGTTTAGCTGCTCTGCCTGATCACGAATCGCTGGGAAAAGCGCAATATACATTTCCACTGTCGCGATGGCCCCCAACACGTAGGCAATGAGGGAAACTTTTTTGTCCTTTAGTATTCGCCAAAATATCTGTAAATTCATAGATTACCTCTTATAAAACTTTAGAAAAACTTCTTCGAGATCGGCGTGCGAAATAGATAAATCCGTTACTTTGTGTTTTGATATCTTTGCGAGCACTGGATTGAGATCTCCGCCAACACTAAAGATTAGCCCGTCAGGCATAGCTTCGATGTTTTCTACACCGTCAAAATCAAATTCTTTCTTGGTAAATTTGTCAGCGAAACGAACCTCGACACGATGAAGTCGCTTACCCGAAAGCTCTTTCAATGTCTCGACGGCTACCATACGACCCTTTTTGATAATGCCGACACGATCACAAATACGCTCTACCTCTGGCAGATTGTGTGAAGAGATAAATATGGTAGTACCCTGCTTTTTGAGCTCAGTAAGCATATCGTAAATCTCGTTTTGAAGTAGCGGATCGAGACCAACAGTTGGCTCATCCATGATGAGAAGCTGGGGCGAGTGCATAAGCGCGAGAACTATGCCAAGCTTTTGTTTGTTCCCAGAAGAAAGTGACTTAAACTTTTTCGTTAAGTCGAGATCTAGTCTCCTCGCAATCTCGGAAGCTTTGTGATTTTTACCACGAATTCCCTCGACAAAAGCAACATGCTCGTGTCCAGTCCAGTTGTTATTTAACTTTATGTTACCAGGGAGATACCCAATTTTCTGTTTCAGGGCGACAGAGTGCTCCCGACTGTCTAGGCCAAATAAAGAGACTGAGCCCTCGGTCGGGCGGATAAAGTCCATAATCGTACGTATCGTAGTGGTTTTGCCAGCACCATTTGGTCCTAGAAAGCCAAAGGTTTCACCCTCTTTTACCTCAAAGGTAACGCCGTCTACGGCATGTGTCTTACCGAAATATTTCTTTAAGTTCTTGATTTCTATTACATTACTCATAAACACAATTATAGAGCCACAAAATATAGATGTCCAGATACAAAAATAGACCACAAATGGTCAAAATAGTGGTGATAGCGGGGCGCTAGGTGCGCGCCCCGCTATCGACTGTCAGCTTTCCAACGGAAGTGTCGAGTTCGCGCGAACTCGGCGAGAGAGTGCCCAGGGTCAAGCCCTGACGCGGTGCGTTGGGTTGGTTTCTGTCCTACCCAGGCAACTACTTCTATCTTCCGAAGACATCCGGGCCCGGATGTAGCCTTCAGCCGCAAGCTCATAGGGTTCACTAGCAGGTGGGTGTCCGGAAGCAGCTTCCCGTCTTCCAGTTCAACTGGCATGACGTTTCGCATGACTTTCCTTGTGGAACTCCCATTCTTGAGTTATGCCCCTTGGCTCGCTATCGTTCACGGTGGTTATACAGCTATTGGCGAATGTCCAATCCTCCTCTAGGGAGAGCAGTCGACTCTTCTCGTCGCTACTTGGATGTGAGGCGTTGTTCATCCCATTGCCTCGTCGCGGTATGCTGTCCTCTCACCGTTAGATACGGTTTGTGTGGTGCGGTGAATCATTATATCACAAAATTCACAATAAAGAGATTATAGCGCAAATCGCGATAAATGTCAACACTTTTTACTTAAGTTGACACTTATGCCTACAGGAGTACAATATTATCTAGGAGAAGCTATGGCAATCAAGATTTTGCTCGCGGAAGATGACATTCAATTAGTCGACATGTATCGTCGTAAGTTTGAACTGGATGGTTTCGAGACAGTAATTGCTGAGGACGGCCAAAAGGCCATCGATGCTCTAAAAGACGGCTATGTTCCTGATGTCGCCATCCTAGACGTCATGATGCCTATGGTTACCGGGCTCGAGGTACTCGCCTTCATGAAAGATCAAAAAGAGCTCGAGGACGTGATAGTAATCATGCTAACAAACCTCTCGGATGAGAAAACAGCCGAAAAGATTTACGAACTCGGCGCTACTGAATACCTCGTCAAAGCAGAGCTAACCCCACTAGAGGTTTCAACCAAGGTCAAAGAATTAATCGCGTTTTACAAGAAAAAATAGATATTTAAAAATAGGCCCGAAGGCCTATTTTTTTATTGTAGTTGTTTATCGAGCATCGCTTTGATTTCACAATATGTCTTTTCGCCCGAGAAAGAGTCTACCAGCTGCCCGTCTTTGTATATCCAGATAGTTGGGTATCCCTGAAGCCCCTTGGCTACGGCAAAGTCAAAGTTTGCCTTTGTAGCTGTATCTTGATTGTTGGCATTCATCTTGCCCACCTTCACACGACCTTTATAATCATCAGCAAGTTTAGCGATAGTTGTAGAAATTCTCTGACAATGAGGGCACCAGGGAGCATATGCATCTACTAGTACCACCCCCTTTGCCTGTACCACCTCTGCGTCGAAGTTTTCTGAGGTCAGCTTGACCTCATTCGCAGTATATTTGTCTACATCAGCCGCAGTACCATCTGCCACCTTCACATTACATGCAGTCTCAGTGTTTTGATCTGCTGTTTTATTGTCACCACTCCAAGCAAAATATCCGATTCCGCCCAGCACGGCTGCTGCAAAAACCAGCCAAAATACTATCATCCAAGTCTTACTTTGTTTCTCTTCGGCCATGTGTATCTCCTATTTAGTTTGCCTATTATACCGCATACTAGCCTAACAAAAAAGACCCAAGCTGGGTCAATTTTTTATCTGGAGGGCCTGGTGGGACTCGAACCCACGACCAGTTGCTTAAGAGGCAATTGCTCTACCGACTGAGCTACAGGCCCATGAAAACTTGGATATTATACTTCTTTTTTTCTATTACTTCAATGATTTTGGTGCGCCCGGTTGGATTCGAACCAACGGCCAATAGCTTAGAAGGCTACTGCTCTATCCCCTGAGCTACGGGCGCTCAAGGACGAATAGATTATAGCTCAAAATGGCTTATTTTTCAATCCAAATGCTCGCAAACTTACCTAATTTACTGTATAATCTCCTGGCAATGAACACAAACTATACACAACTTGGTTTTGTCCTCGGTCGTGACTCCGCACTTAGTGTTGCGGAGATTTTTGCACTTCTCTCTCGCAAAGGCATCGAGGCTCGCACACTTCACTTTGAAAATAATATACTCATAACCGAGATAGATGGCGACTCTGGCTTGCTTTCTATAGACGAACTAGGCGGTACAATAAAGTTATTCGAAATTCTCGGTGAATACAAAGATATTGCCGATGTAAAGGCAAAGTTACTCGAGGTTGTTCCGTTCGAATCTGAAAAACGCATCAACTTTGGCGTCTCCGGATACGGCAAATTGAGCAAAAAAGTTGTTCTAAATCTGGGTTATGAAATCAAAGAATCTATACTAGATGCGGGTTACAAATCTCGTTTCGTTACTGGTAAAAGTATCGACCTCTCAAGCGTAATCGTACACGAGAACAAGCTAATCGAGCGCGGCTTCGAGGCAATCTTGATTCGTACCCGGGAAACCCTAATACTTGGGCGTACTATCTCGGTACAAGACTACAAGGCCTACTCCAAACGTGACTTTGGCCGTCCACAGCGTGACGACAGAAACGGGATGTTACCACCGAAGCTAGCCCAAATCATGATTAATCTCGCCAAAGCACCAGAAAAAGGCACTATTTACGATCCGTTTTGTGGAAGCGGTACTGTATTGCAAGAAGCACTACTACTTGGCTACCAAGATGTTTATGGCAGCGATATCAGTGAACGAAACGTAGCCGATACCAAGGAGAACCTCGAGTGGCTACTTCGTCATTGCGAGGAGCTGAAGGCGACGCGGCAATCTCTTACAAACGGAAAAGATTGCTTCGTACCTCGCAATGACGAGGGAATTTTTGTCTCCGACGTTCTCACGCCGTCACGTGAAATACAGGCTGACGCTATAGTTGGCGAGGGATTCCTCGGCGAACCCTATCGTAGAAATAGCGAACAAGCAGCAAAAGACGTAGAGAAACTAGTAGATTTTTATGTAAAAGCACTTACAAATCTGCGGGAACAACTAAGACAAAATGGCCAGATAGTACTTGCAATCCCCTTCTTCATCGTTGGCAGTGAGTATTTTTACCTTCCAATAATAGATAAACTACCCCAAATCGGCCTTCAGCTCGCGAAACCAAACATTGGTGAAGCCGAGCTGCGACTATTTGGACGAGGTAACCTCACCTACTCTAGAGCCGACCAGTTTGTCGGACGAGAAATACTAATACTAAAAAAGGGCTAGATGCCCTTTTTTATAATTTACAATTTATAAATTCTCAATTTTCAAATTACTCGTATCTAAGTGCTTCGATAGGGTCTTTTCCTGCGGCTCGCAGGGCTGGCCATAGTCCAAATATGATACCGATCACTGTAGATACACCCAGTGCAACAAAGATAACGTCTGGTGTAATGGATGGTGTAAGCGGTGTTTTGGCAGCTACTATCATACCAACGCCAAATGAAATACCTAGCCCGATGAGACCCCCAATCAGAGTAACGAAGACCGCTTCGACAAGAAATTGAAGCGCAATTTCTGTCTTTGTCGCCCCAACGGCTTTGCGAAGACCTATTTCTTTGGTTCTTTCTGTTACGGTAACAAGCATGATATTCATAATTCCGATACCCCCAACCACGAGTGAGATAGCCGCAATCGCAGAAACAAGCGTAGTCGCAAGTGAGAGGAACTGGTCAAAGAGACCCAGTATGTCGTCTTGTGTCAGGACCGAGAAGTTGTCTTCGCCGTTATGAGAAGCTAGTATGGCTGCAGTGACATCTTCTTTTACTTTCGTAACCTTGGCATCATTTGCCGCCTTGACGACGATACGATTGATAGTCACTTTGCCTTTATTTAGGGTCGTGGCTGTATCAAATGGAACCACAGCTAACGAGCCAAACTCGCTGCCAAATATACTTGAGGCCTCTACATCGGCAAAAACACCCACTATCGTGAACGGAATCTTATTGATTTCAATGGTTTTACCAATAGCGTCAGTATCTGGATAAACGTCTTTTTTGACCTGCGGTCCGATGACAACTACATTCCCCGCGCTATTACTTTCGAACATTTTACCGTCTTTTATCTTTAAAACCTCGAGAGCTTTGTCAAAGTTGGGATATGTACCCGTGACGGTCGCGCCCACTGGTTTGTTTTCACTTGTGACTACTCCAGCTACTAGAGACATGGGGGCAACTTCAGTGACACCACTGACCGACTTGATCGCGTCTATATCTTTTACCGTCAGTATATCTCCTGCGATAAAATTAGCGGGATTGGCGCTAGTAGCACTGCTTCCGCTCTTTGTGTCAATCTTTCCTGCAGTAACAAACATCAGATTTGATCCAAAACCGCGAATCAGTGAAGAAACTTCATTTTTTAGCCCCTGCCCTAGAGAAACAAGTGTAGTCACTGAGGCAACCCCAATTACAATGCCCAACACTGTCAACATACTACGTATTTTGTTCGTCCAAATAGATAGAAGTGCCGTCTTTATGCTTTCCATTATTTCTTACCTTTCTCTATAGCGCCGTCCAGGAGTCTTATAGTCCTGCTCGCGAAGTCAGCAATACGTTGATCATGTGTGATTAGTACCACCGTTTTCCCTTTTTTATTTAGTTCCGTTAGAACTTTCATAATCTCGGTACCGCTTTTACTATCTAGGTTTCCGGTAGGTTCATCTGCGAGAATAATATCAGGATTATTGATAAGCGACCGCGCAATGGCTACACGTTGTATCTGACCACCAGATAGCTCAGTAGGACGATGTTTCTCGCGTCCGGCTAGCCCCACTTCTGCAAGTAGCTCCATAGCCCTTTCTTGTCTATCTCTTTTCCCAAACTTGCGATATTGCGTCGGCATGAGCACGTTATCCAGTGCTGTCAGCTTGGAAAGCAAGTTGAACGTTTGAAAAACAAAACCTATTTTGTCCGAACGAAGCTTAGCAAGTTTGGCATCGGGCATTTTCAGGTCCACTTTTTTACCATCGATGACTAACTCCCCTTTGGTAGGACGATCAAGTAAACCAAGTATATGCATCAGAGTAGACTTTCCGGACCCTGATGGCCCCATGATAGCTACCATTTCACC